>JAEAMF010002082.1_pt1 | contig 12199 bp, 10 predicted proteins | sample 8958721 | NCBI WGS metagenome assembly JAEAMF01 (sample SAMN16933255, study PRJNA681124) | bioreactor sludge metagenome | isolation source: anaerobic bioreactor treating anionic surfactant - SDBS | place: India: Bengaluru | collected 2019-02-28
GAGCGGCTGATCGACACGTTGACCAGGCAGTGGGGGATGGACGAGGGCGACATCCTGGTCGACACCCTCACGTTCCCGATCGCCACCGGCGCCGAGGAGACCCGCCGCGATGGCTTGGCCACCATCGAGGCGATCCGCGAGCTGAAGGCCAGGCATCCACGTGTCCTGACCACGCTCGGGGTCTCGAACGTCAGTTTCGGGCTCAACCCGGCGGCGCGGGTGGTGCTGAACAGCGTCTTCCTGGACGAGTGTGTGAAGGCCGGTCTGGACTCGGCCATCGTCAGCGTCGCCAAGATCATGCCGACCGACCGGATCCCCGACGAGCAGTACCAGACCGCCCTCGATCTGATCTACGACCGGCGCACCGACGACTACGATCCGCTGTCGAAGTTCCTCGACCTGTTCGAGGGGGTGACCGCCGCCTCCCTGCGCGAGCAGCGCGAGGCCGAGTTGGAGTCGCTGCCGTTGTCGCAGCGTCTCGCACAGCGCATCGTGGACGGCAACGACCGGGGGCTGGATGCCGATCTGGACGAGGCGCTCACGGTCAAGTCCGCACTGGAGATCATCAACGACGACCTGCTGGCCGGTATGAAGACCGTCGGTGAGCTCTTCGGTTCTGGACAGATGCAGTTGCCGTTCGTGCTGCAGAGCGCCGAGACGATGAAGAAGGCAGTTACCCACCTGGAGCCGCACATGGACGCCTCACTGGCCGGGGCCGGCAAGGGCACTCTGGTGCTGGCGACCGTGAAGGGCGATGTACACGACATCGGGAAGAACCTGGTCGACATCATCGTGTCCAACAACGGGTACACGGTGATCAACCTGGGCATCAAGCAGCCGGTCTCGGCGATCATCGAGGCGGCTGAGCAGCATGACGCGGACGCAGTCGGCATGAGCGGTCTGTTAGTGAAGTCGACGCTGGTGATGAAGGACAACCTGCTCGAGCTGAACGATCGCGGTCTGGCGGGCCGATTCCCGGTGCTGCTCGGCGGAGCCGCGCTGACCAGGGCGTTCGTCGACCACGACCTTGCAGCGCTTTACGAGGGCACGGTGCGTTACGCGAAGGACGCGTTCGAGGGTCTCGAGCTGATGGACGCGATCATGGCGGTCAAACGAGGTGAGACCGGCGCCGAACTACCTGAGGTGCGTCCGCGCCGGGTCACCGCGAAGACCCGTCAGCTGCCCGAGTTGAGCGGAATCGACCGCTCCGATGTGGCGCGCCGAATCGACGTGCCGGCCCCGCCGTTCTGGGGGACCCGCGTGACCAAGGGCGTCCAACTGGCCGAGATTGTGGCCTGGCTGGACCACAAGGCGCTGTTCGCAGGCCGGTGGGGATTGCGCGGGGTGCACGGCGGCGCGTCCTACGACGAACTTGTGGAGACCGAGGGACGCCCGCGGCTGCGGGGTTTGCTCGACAGTGTGCAGGCCGACGGGCTTGGTCAGTTCGCCGTCGTACATGGTTACTTCCCGTGCCATTCCGAGGGCGAGACCCTGATCGTCGGGGACGCAGCCGACCCGCAACGCGAGGTGGCGCGTTTCGAGTTCCCCCGGCAGCCCCGCGACCGCAGGTTGTGCCTGGCCGACTTCTTCCGGGACGCCGCGGAGGCCGCGGAGTTGGGCCCCGACACTCTGGCGCTGCAACTTGTCACCATGGGCTCGCGGGTCTCGGAGGAGACCGCGAAGATGTACGCAGGCAACGCCTTCCGGGACTATCTCGAACTGCACGGCTTGTCGGTGCAGTTGACCGAGGCGCTGGCCGAGATGTGGCACCATCGCGTCCGCGCCGAACTGGGCATCGGCGCAGACGAGGGCACCGTGGACGCCCAGATCGCCGATCAGGCCTACCGCGGCAGCCGGTACAGCTTCGGCTACCCCGCCTGCCCCGACCTGGAGATGCGGGCGCCGCTGTGCCGGCTGCTGCGTCCGGAGCGAATCGGGGTGGAGTTGTCCGAGGAGTTCCAGCTGCACCCCGAGCAGTCGACTGACGCGCTGATCGTCCACCACCCGGAGGCGAAGTACTTCAACGCCCGTTGACCCCGCAGGGCAGTCACGAGACCGTCTCCGGATGGACCCTGCATGCCCAGGCTGCCCAGTCCGTCGGTCAACCAGCCGCAGGCTGCTCGCCGTTAGTGATGCCGTGGAGGGCGCGCAGCGCGGTGACCAGCGACTGATTTATGTGAGATATCAGTGCCTGCCGAGCCCTCGGCGGGTCTCCCGCGAGCAGCGCGTTGATGATCGCCAGATGCTCGGGCCTGTCCTGTTCGAGCTGGGCGGCACCTGGTTTCACGGCGTGCCGGGAAAGCCGCTGGGTGTGGATCATGATCTCCCGGTGGACCGAGATCAGTCGCTGATTCTGCGTGATCCCCATCAGGAAGGTGTGAAAGTCGAGGTCGAGCGCGTAGTGGTCCTGCAGATTCTCGGCGGTCATCTGGTCGAAGCGGTCGGCGAAGTCAATCAGCGCTAGTCGCGAGTACAGCGGCGCGTAGCGCTCCACGATCTCGGGCTCAATGAGCAAGCGCAGTTGGAAGACCTCGTTGACGCCGCTCGTCGTGATCGGTGAAATGCGCATGCCTTTGCGGGGGAAGATCTCAACCAGTCCGTCGCGCTGCAGTGCGTGCAGCGCTTCGCGGAGCGGAGTCCTGCCGAACCCGGTGTCCTCCATCAACGTCTTCTCGTTGATCTCTTCGCCGGGCGGGTATTCGCAGGACTGAATCTTCTCGAGGAGGTACTCGTATATCTGAGTCGTCATACCACTCTCGGATGCGGTTCCTCGGGTCACTCGTCCCTCACTCGATCGGATTGTCGGCACGGGGGTCCGCTCGTAGCACACTGCTCAGGGACATCGCGCGTGGGGTGCCGTTCGACCGCGATTCTAGCCCAACTCCGAAGCCCGCCGATCTGGGCTGTGCGTGTCCCGACGAGTTTGTCTGCTGCCAGGCCTGTTGCCATGACGGTTGCCATGGACCTTCCAGGCGCAACTCAAACCGTCCGACAAGCAGAAACGCGTCATCAGGTGTTCTCGAAGCAGTTCCTTTCCCATGACAATCGGCAATTGTGCTGATATATTTTACTGCAGGACAGACGGCGCGAAGCCTGACCCGCAATCTCAGGAGGAATCAATGACGATCGCACGCTTTTCAATGGGTACCGGTGACCGGTTCGGTCGCGAGGGCGTGGCGCAGGTCGCCGCATTCGAGAAGATCAAGGCAGACGGTGTCGACGTAGCCATCGTGTGGAACAAGTCGAATCGTGAGCACACGATCATCGGCACGTCTCCGGCCGATCAGCGCGCCGCAGCTGACGCAGCCGCCGCGACGGCCGGCTGGCAAGGCCAGTACTACGTCGATGCCGACCACGTGGGCCTGGCAAATGTCGACTGGTTCATTCCGTACTGCGACTTCTACACCATCGACGTGACCAACTGCATCGGCAAGGCCAGCACAGACGAGTCGCGCGCTGCCTTCCTGGAGCGCAACCAGCGGTTGCTGGGCAGCCATGACGTGCCCGGCGCGTCCGCGCCGATTGAGGTCACCCCGGCTGTGCTGACCAAGCTGGCCGATCGCTATTTGTTCGCGCTGGAGGAATCGCAGCGCATCTACCAGCATGTCAAGGCCGAGGGCGGCAAGCTGGATCACGTCGAGGTCGCGATGGACGAGTCACCCGAGACGCAAAGCCCTGCCGACCTGCTGGTGATCCTGTCCGAGATCGCCTTCCTGGAGATCCCGGCCGACACCGTCGCCATCAAGTTCTCCGGCCGCTTCAACAAGGGCGTCGACTACGTCGGCGACGTCGAGGAGTTCCTCGCAGAGTTCCGTTCAGACGTTGCGGTGATCCAGTGGGCCATCAACGAGTTCGGCATGAAGCCGAACCTGAAGATCTCGGTACACACCGGTAGCGACAAGTTCTCGCTCTACCCGGGCATCGGCCAGATCGTCCGCGACCTGAATGCTGGCCTGCACCTGAAGACCGCCGGCACGACCTGGCTGGAGGAGTTGATCGGGCTGGCCGAAGGCGGCGGCGAGGGTCTGCAGATCGCCAAGGCAATCTATCGCTCGGCCTACGCCATGTACGACGAACTGGTTGCTCCCTACGCCGATGTAATCGACATCGACCAGGCCGCTCTGCCCAGCCCGGACGAGGTCGACGGCTGGACCAGCGAGCAGTACGCCGACGCGCTGCGCCATGACCAGTCGAACCCTGCCTTCGACCTCAACGTGCGCCAGTTGCTGCACGTGGGCTTCAAGCTGGCTGCCAAGATGGGCCAGCGCTACCTGGACGCCCTCGACACCTACCGTTCCGACGTCGAGCGCAACGTCACCGAGAACCTGTACGAGCGCCACCTCAGGCCACTGTTCGTCGCCTGATTCACAAGGGAGCCGTAAAGGCAACCGACGCACAGCCTCGGAGAGTGAAGGAGTGTCCCTTGGCTTGGAATGATGGGCTCTGCGAAAGACTCATCATTCCAAGCAGGGGACACTGTTTCGGTGGCAACGCAGGGTGTCCGCTCGGACTAGCCGCAAACTTGGCTGAAGTCTCCGGCGAACGCTAGAACCGTGGGTGCCCCGACGCAGATCTGGCTAGTAGCTGCAACCCCGTCCGCGGCACTCAACGGGATGTTGTGTCCAGGCACGCGCTGCTCCACGCCGAACCAACTGGTGAGGCTGCTGGGCAGTGCGGGGGAGACCACCTTGGTGTCGTTCGCGTCGACCTCGTTGAGGTTGGCAGCAGCGCGGAAGGCGTCTGGGCGTCCCATCACCTCGTCCACCAGGCCCTTCTCGGAGGCCGTCTGCGGATCAAACATGAATGCCCCCAGTTCGCTGCGGATGCGGTCTGCCGGGATGCCACGGTGTTCGGCGACGAAGTCCACGAACTGCGCGTACTCCACGTCCATACCCTGGCCGTAGACGGCGCGTTCTTCATCGGTCATGTCGCGGAACGGGTTGCCGAAGTCCTTCCCCGTGCCGCGGGTCAGGTACTCCCGGGTGATGCCGCCCTGGGTCTCAACACCAGATGTCAAGATGTTGCCGGTCAGTCCGGTCACTTCCCGATACCGGTCGAACGGCCCGAAGATGACCCCGATGCTGCCCACGAGGGTGCCGTAGTCGGAGATGATCAGGTCGGCCGGCGCCATCGCATACATGCCACCGGACGCGGCCATCGATTGCACGTAGGCCACGACCTTCCTCCCGGTCCGTTCCTGGTAGCGGATCACCGCGTCGGCGATCGCCCGGGCGCCGTAGATGCTGCCGCCGGGGGTGTCCATCAGCAACAGCACGCCCGAGTAGTCGTCGGCCTCGAGCGCGTCCAACTGCTCGGCGATCTCGTACCCGTAGGTGCCGGTGGTGAACATCGAGCCGTTCCCGGCGCCGTCGATGGCACCGGAGATGTTCAGCGCAAGCATTGTGTTGGACGCGTTGGTCGGTCCCCAGATGTGCTGGTAGGCCGAGGAGAAATCAGGACGGCCACTGCTCGCGGCCCTCGCCACCAGGCCCATCCCGAGCAGGCTAACCAAGAGCAGGGCCATCGTGACCACGCCGACACCAAAGGCCGCCCCGATGCCGATCCCGAAGCCGCGGGCGAATGGTTTCTCCGGCGCGGCGGCACGGGGCATGGGTTGCGGGGGCGGCGGGGCCATCCTGACCGAAGAGGGCGGTGGTGCCATCCTGACTGAAGAGGGCGGTGGCGCTGACGGGCCTTGCGATGTGGGCTCGCTCTGGACGGTCGCTGGGTCTGGGCGCTTGGTGGGGTCTTCACTCACGGGCTCAGTATCGCAGCCATGCCACAATGGTCTTCGTGATGAGCCCGATCAGACCCAGCGCAGTCCTGTGGGATTTCGACGGAACGTTGGTCGACACCGAGGAGGTCTGGGTCCAGACCGAGATCGAGGTGATGGCCCGGTATGGGGTGGCCTGGAGCTACGAGCAGGGCGTCGCCCTGTGCGGCGCCTCCGGGCCGGCGACGATGCGCGCCATGTGGGCCGAGGCGACCAGCCAGCTCGGTGAACCGCTGGACATCGCTCCAGAGGCGTTCTGGTCCCAGGTGCCCGACGGCGTCCTGCGTCATCTGGAGACTATGGGGCCGCCTTGGCGGCCCGGGGTTCCAGAGTTGCTGGCCGATCTGTCCAACCGCGGCGTCCCGATGGCCGTCGTCTCGGCCAGTCCGCCCGAACTGTTGAACGCGGGTCTGCAGCAGCTGCCCGACGGGTTCTTCGGCACGATGGTCAGTGGCCCCGAGATGCCGCGCGGCAAGCCGGCACCGGACGCCTACCTGATGGCGGCCGAGCGGCTGGGAGTCGAGACATTTGACTGCATCGTCGTCGAGGATTCGGTGCCGGGTACCGCGGCCGGCCGGGCGTCCGGCGCAGTGGTGATCGCGGTGCCCGCCATGTTGCCGTTGCCCACCGCACCGGGCCAGGTGAACCTCGACACGCTGGCGGGCCTGACGGTGGACGACATGTCACGGATCTGGCATGAGGTGCGGGCGAGTGAGTGAGTTGGATGCCGCGTCCTATTCGGGTGTGCGTACCGGCGTCCTGCAAGAGGGCGAGTGGGTCTCGCTGACCGACCCGAAGGGGCACCGCAAATCGTTGTTGTTGGAGGCCGGCAAGACCTTCCACACCACCAAGGGCGGCCTGTCCCACGACGACGTAATCGGCCAGCCCGAGGGGGTGGTGGTGACCACCGTCGGTGGTCTTGACTATCTGGTCTTCCGGCCGCTGCTCAACGAGTTCATCGTCTCCATGCCACGCCAGGCCGCGATCGTCTATCCGAAGGACGCCGCCCAGATCCTGATGCGCGCCGACATTTTCCCGGGGGCCCGGGTACTGGAGGCCGGCGTAGGTTCGGGGGCACTGAGCCTGGCGCTGCTGCGTGCCATCGGCCCCACCGGACGCCTGCACAGCTATGAACGGCGCGTCGAGTTCGCCGAGGTGGCCGTCGCCAACGTGGAACAGTTCTTTGGGGGCCGGCATCCGGCCTGGACGCTCACGATCGGCGACCTGGCCGAAGTGGTGGCGGACGAACCGGTCGATCGGGCGATCCTCGACATGCTTGCCCCGTGGGATTGTCTTGCGGCGGTGGCCGGCGTCCTGAGCCCCGGGGGCATCCTGTGCTGCTACGTGGCCACCGCCACCCAGATGGGGCGCATCATGGACACCGTACGTGCCCACGGCGGTTTCACCGAGCCGAGCGCCACCGAGGTCTCGGTGCGCGACTGGCACGCCGAGGGCCTGGCGATCCGTCCGGGCCACGCCACGACCGCGCACACCGGCTTCCTGGTGATGACCCGCAGGCTCGCACCGGGTGTGCAGGCCCCGCTGCGCAAGAGGCGACCAGCGCCCGGTGCCTACGGTCCCGACTACTCCGGCCCGGTGCCACGCAACGTCAGGGCGGAGCACATCGAGGCGAACCGGGTCAGGGCCACCGAGCTCGGCTAGTCGAGCCCAGTTCAGCGATCCGAGGCGCGACGGCACGGCGCGGTAGGCTGGGCCATCATGACTGGCCCACACGTCCCCGAACTCGACGAACTGGATAGCTCCTTCGCGCACTATGCAGCACGAGTTGCACCCTCGGCGTTGCCCACCGTGGACGCCGGCACTGCGACGCTTGGCCCACATGGCACCACGATCGTCGCGGCGAACTTCACAGGTGGGGTGGTGATGGCAGGTGATCGACGCGCCACCATGGGCACCATGATCGCCCAACGCGAGATCGAGAAGGTTTTCGGCGCCGACGAGCACAGCATCATCGGAATTGCCGGGGTTGCGGGCATAGCGGTCGAATTGGTGCGACTGTTCCAGGTCGAGCTGCAGCACTACGAGAAGATCGAGGCAGTGCCGCTCAGCCTCGATGGCAAGGCGAATCGTCTTGGCGCGCTGGTACGTGGCAACCTGTCGATGGCCATGCAGGGCTTGGCCGTCATCCCGATGCTGGCCGGATGGGACCATGAGCGTCGCGAAGGTCGCATCTTTGGCTACGACGCGACGGGCGGACGCTACGAGGAATCCGGATTCCACGCCATCGGCTCCGGGGCGGCCTTCGCGCGTGGCTCCTTGAAGAAGACCCACAACCCCGCCAGCGCCGCCGGCGAGGCGATCGCCGCCGTCATCCGTTCGCTCTACGATGCCGCCGACGATGACGCGGCCACCGGCGGGCCCGACCTCGCCCGCAGGATCTTCCCGGTGGTGATGACAGCCACCGAATCCGGCGTCCAGCAGTTGCCGGTCGCCGAGGTGGCCGAGCTGACCACTCGAGTACTGGAGACGATGTGAGCCTGCCCTTCTACGTGGCCCCTGAGCAGCAGATGAAGGACCGCGCCGACTTCGCCCGCAAGGGCATCGCCCGCGGCCGATCGGTGGTCGCGCTGCGTTTTCGTGATGGGGTCGTCATGGTCGCCGAGAACCCCAGCGGCACCCTGCACAAGATCAGTGAGATCTACGACCGTATCGCCTTCGCGGCGGTCGGCCGCTACAACGAGTTCGAGAACCTGCGCATCGCCGGAATCCGTTATGCCGATCTGCGCGGCTACTCCTACGACCGGCGTGACGTCAACGCCAGAGGCTTGGTGAACGCCTACGCACAGCAGCTGGGTACCACCTTCAGTTCCGCAGTTGACAAACCGTTCGAGGTCGAACTGATTGTGGCCGAGGTCGGCGCGTCCTCGGCCGACGACCAGATCTTCCGGGTGGGCTTCGACGGCACCATCACAGACGAGCCCAGGTTCGCGGTGGTCGGCGGGGCCACCGACAAGCTGCAGACCAAGATCAGCGCCGGCTTCGATCCCGACTCCGACCTTGACACGGCGCTGGAGTTGGCGACCAGCTGCTTCGCCAACGGTGCCGTACTGGAAATGGCGGTGCTGGACCGGACACGCCCCCAGGCCCGCAAGTTCCGGCGCATCGGGGGCTGAGGTGAGCGTCGAGGAGATCAGTCCCGCTGTCATCGTCGGAGCCGGTTTGGTGGGGGCGTCGGTGGGATGCGCGCTCAGCGAGGCGGGGGTAGTCGTGCACCTGCGCGACCGCGTCCGCACCCATGCTGTGGTCGCCTCCGGACGCGGGGCCGGCCGCTTGGAGGATCCGATCGCGTCCGAGGTGAAGCTGGTGATCGTGGCGGTGCCGCCCGTGGCGATCGGCGAGATGGTCGCCCGCAGCCTGGACAAGTACCCCAACGCGACCGTCACCGACGTCGGATCGGTGAAGTCACGGATCGCGACCGATCTGGCGAAACTACACATCAACCTGGGACGCTACGTCGGTGGACACCCGATGGCCGGCTCCCAGCACAGCGGCCCGATCACTGCGGTCAGCGAGCTGTTCGTCGACCGGACCTGGGTGCTGACGCCCAGTCCCGACAACCCCGACTGGGTGGTGGACCGGGCGCGGATGCTGGTTCGCACCTGCCGGGCGCGGCTGCTTGAGATGGACGCCGACCAGCACGACCGCGCGGTCGCCGAAGTCAGCCATTTCCCGCAGCTGATGAGCAGCCTGACTGCCGCCCGGTTGGCTGAGATTCCGGCCGGCGACCTGCGGCTGGCCGGGCAGGGGGTGCGAGACGTCACCCGGATCGCAGCTTCCGACGTCGGGATGTGGCGGCAGATCGTGGCGGCCAACATCACCCCTATCCGGGAGCAACTGGTCGCGCTGCGCGCCGACCTGGACCAGCTGATAGAGGCCCTCGACGACCCTCGCTCGGTGACTGACGTACTTGCCAGAGGCAACGAAGGAGCGCGTGCGTTGCCCAGCAAGCGCGGCAAGAGTCCGGACGAGGTCGTCGCCGTGGTTGTCGAGATCCCCGACACCCCGGGTGCCCTGGGTCAGTTGTTCGCTGACGTCACCGCCCACGGCGTCAACATCGAAGACGTCTCGATCGAGCATGACCCCGAACGCCAGGCCGGTTACCTGTCGGTGGAGGTGGCCCGCGAGGGTGCCGACGGACTTCGCCGGATGCTCCGCGAACGCGGCTGGGGGCTGCGTTCCTGATGTCTTTTCGCCAATCCGAAAGGTAGGAGATCCACCGTGAATGACGTGCTGCGGCCTGACTTGGTGATCGCGGTTGATGGCCCGAGTGGTTCGGGCAAGTCGTCCACCTCGCGGGCGGTCGCCGAGCGGCTGGGCGCCGCCTACCTCGACACCGGGTCGATCTATCGGGCGCTGGCCACCTGGTGCGCATCCCGCAGCATCGGCCCCGATGACACCGAGAGGGTTGCCCACGCCGCACGTGAGCTGCCGATCGAGATCGACACCGACCCGGCCGGTTTCCGGGTCTGTCTCGATGGCCGTGACGTCACCGCCGAGTTGCATACCCCGGAGGTCTCGGGCATCGTCTCCGGCTATGCCGCGATCCGGCCGGCCCGCGATGCGCTTACCGAGATGATGCGCGCGATCATCGCCGACCGCGGACGCATTGTCGTCGAGGGACGTGACATCACCACGGTGGTCGCCCCGGACGCCGACGTGCGCGTCCTGCTGCAGGCAGACCCGCAACGCCGTATCGCGCGCCGGGTCCGGCAACTGAACGGGGCAGCTGACGAAGATACGGTGACCAGCCAAGTGATCGGGCGCGACGCCGCAGATGCTGCGTCCAGCGAGTTCGAGACCCCCGCAGAGGGGGTCACCCTGATCGATTCCTCCGAGCTCGACCTCACTGCGGTGATCGAACTGGTGGTCAACCTGGTGCCACGCCCACTGAGGTAGACGATCAGGCGCTGAGTCTGCGGACGGCCCCGAGTGGTCCGGTCGGGTAGTTTTGGGCGGGTGAGCCAAGCCACAGATCCGCAAGCGCCAACCGCGCGTCCCGTCGTCGCAGTCGTCGGGCGACCCAACGTGGGCAAGTCGACTCTGGTGAATCGCATCCTCGGACGCCGCGAGGCCGTCGTACACGACATGCCTGGTGTCACCCGCGACCGGGTGAGTTACGACGCCGAGTGGGCAGGCCGGGAGTTCGTGCTGGTCGACACCGGCGGTTGGGTGTCCGACGCTACTGGCATGGCGGCGCAGATCGCTGAGCAGGCGGAGATCGCGATCCAACTGGCCGATGCCGTCATCTTCGTGGTGGACGCCACGGTCGGCACCACCGACGAGGACGAGGCTGTCGTGCAGGTGCTGCGCCGCAGCCGCAAGCCCGTCGTGCTGACCGCCAACAAGGTCGACAACCAGCGCCTCGAGGCGGACGCGGCCTCAATGTGGAACCTCGGGCTGGGGGAGCCGTGGCCTGTGTCGGCGCTGCACGGGCGCGGGGTCGGCGACTTGCTTGATGCGTTGCTCGAGGTGATCCCGGCCTCCGATGCGTTGCGTCCCGTGGCGCAGGACGGCCCGCGCCGGGTGGCGATCGTCGGCAAGCCGAACGTGGGCAAGTCGTCACTGCTGAACCGGCTCGCGGGGGAGACCCGATCCGTGGTCTCCGAGGTCTCGGGTACCACAGTCGACCCGGTCGACGAGCTGGTGTCGATCGGCGGCGAGCCTTACCTGCTGATCGACACCGCCGGCATCCGCAAGCGGGTGAAAGAGGCCTCCGGCAGCGAGTACTACGCCTGGCTACGCACTCAGGCCGCGATCGAACGGGCCGAATGCTGCATCGTGGTGGTGGATGCCGCCGAACCGGTCTCTGAGCAAGACCTGAAGATTCTGTCCCAGGTTGAGCAGGCGGGCAAGGCGTTGGTGGTCGCCTACAACAAGTGGGACCTGACCGACGAGGAACGCCGCCGCTACTTGGACCGCGAGATCGAACGGGACCTCAACGCGTGGGCGTGGGCTCCGCATGTCAACCTTTCGGCACTCACCGGGCGCAACGTAGACAAACTCGCCAAGGCGATCGAGCTGGCGCTGCTGGGCTGGCAGACCCGGATCAGCACCGGGCAGCTGAACTCGTTCCTGGGACGAGTGGTCGCCTCGCATCCCCATCCGGTGCGCGGCGGCAAGCAGCCGCGCATTCTTTTCGGGACGCAGGCGCATGTCAGCCCCCCAACCTTCGCGCTGTTCACCTCCGGCCAGCTGGATCCCCAGTACGTGCGCTTCGTCGAACGCCGGCTGCGTGAGGAGTTCGGCTTCGAGGGCACCCCGGTGCAGATCGACGTCCGAGCCCGGGCCAAGCGGAAGGACCGCTGAGTCCACCAGGCCGGCTCAGAGTTCCTTGCGGCGGAAGATCACAATCGCCAGGGCGAGGAAGACCACGATGCCCCCGAACGCGGTGGCGACTGGCCAGAC
>JAEAMF010002085.1_pt1 | contig 12190 bp, 13 predicted proteins | sample 8958721 | NCBI WGS metagenome assembly JAEAMF01 (sample SAMN16933255, study PRJNA681124) | bioreactor sludge metagenome | isolation source: anaerobic bioreactor treating anionic surfactant - SDBS | place: India: Bengaluru | collected 2019-02-28
ATGGTGGCGAAGGAGTAGGCCGCGAGGGCCGACGTGACCAGCACTCCGAGGACTGTGAGGGAGGTGACTATCAGCGTGTTGATTATGTACCGTCCGAAGGGCACCTCGTTCCATGCGTCCGCGTAGTTCCGCAGGCCGCCCTGCTCCAGGGACGTGGTGACCATCCAAACGAACGGCAGCAGCATGATCAGCCCGCCCGCGATCAGGAGGGCGTGTCGCGCAAGGGTCCCGGCGAAGGCACCCCGCGTCACTCGTACACCACCCTGCGCCCGGCGAGCCGCCTCTGGAGGATCGTGAGCCCGAGGAGCACTGCGAAGAGGAAGACCGAGATGGCGCTCGCGTAGCCGATGTCGAACCTGTCGAACGCCTTCTGGTACAGGTAGAAGACCAGCAGGTTGGTCGTCCCCAGGGGCCCTCCGCCGGGAGGTGGCGTCATCACATAGACGAGCGCGAACGCCTGGAACGAGGTGATCGTGCTCATGATCAGGACGTAGTACGTAGTCGGGGAGAGCAGCGGCCATGTGACGTGCCTGAAGGAGGCCCACCTGCCTGCGCCGTCCAGGCGTGCGGCCTCGTAGTACTCGCCGGGGATGTTCTCGAGGCCGGCGAGAAACAGCACCGTGTTGTAGCCTATGCTCTTCCAGACGCTGACTATCATGAGGGAGACCAGGGCGAGGCTGGGCCCGGCAAGAAGGCCGGGCAGATCGACCCCAAGAGGTTCGAAAAGCATCTCGAACACGCCGCGCGGCTCCCGGAGCCACATCAGGGGATCGACGCCGACGATCGAGAGGATGCGGTTCAGCGGGCCGGCCTCGGGGTTGAACAGCCAGGTCCACACGACCGAGACAGCTACTGCGCTGGTTACCACCGGCAGGAAGTAGACCGTCCTGTAGAAGCCCTTCGCGAACAGCCGCCCGCGCAGCAGCATGGCCAGGAAGAGGGGGATCACGATCCCGGCGGGGACTACGCCGAGCACGAAGAATACCGTGTTGCCGACGCTTCCCCAGAACCTGGCGTCGGAGAACATCCTGGCGTAGTTGTGCATGCCCGTGAAGCCGTGCAGCCCGCCTATATCGTACTCGGTGAAGGAGGCCAGGAAGGAGCTCACTATGGGGATGACACGGAACACGATGACCACCGCCAGAGCCGGCAGGACATAGAGATATGGCGAAATACCCCTGCGGTGCTTCACGCGGTGTTCCTCAGCCTCGAGTTGCCGTCCGGATCGAGATCGAATCTCCGTCCGTCTCGAGGAAAATAGTCCCAGCCCTGTCGGTACGCAACAAAGTCGTGCCCAGGGACGAGTACTTCTCCAGGACGGACATGTGCGGATGGCCGAAGGGGTTGTCGCGCCCCGCGCTCACCGCGGCGAACTGCGGGCGGAGCCTCCTCAGGAAGGGCATGAAGGCCGACGATCTGCTGCCGTGGTGCGGGGCCAGCATGAAGTCGACCGGGCAGGCGAGCGGGGTGAGCTCCACCTCCGACGCCTCCTCGACGTCGCCGGCGAGCAGCGCGGTGAAGCGGCCGCATGTCACACCGAAGACGGCCGACCCCTCGTTCGCACCCTCCGAGGATGCACCACCAGCATCGATCACAGTCAGTACGGCCGAGCCCATGTCGATCGCAGATCCGGCCTCGAGCAGCCGGTACGGCACACCGGCCTCCTCGATCGCATCCAGGAGGCTCTCGTACACCGGAGACGCGAATTCCATGCCCGGATCGTAGAAGCATCCGACACCGAACCTCCGCACCACTTCCACCAGTCCACCGATGTGATCCTCGTGCGGATGGGTCATCAGGACTGCGTCCAGGCTGTCGATCCCGAGCCCGGAGAGCCTCGTCACCACCGCGGGGACTATCGGCCCGCCGTCGTCCGGCCCTCCGTCCACCAGGACGGTCATCCCGCCCGGGCACGACAGGAGTACGGCGTCGCCCTCCCCCACGTCGAGGGTCGTGATCCCGAGCAAAGGCGCCGAGAGGCTGTCGGAGACGGGGAGCCAGTGCCCCGTGCCGACCGGGAGCTGTTCGTCCTCGTCCACCATTATGAGCGGTGCGATCCTTTCGAGGGTTTCCGCGCCGATCCCGGGCACGCCCAGGAGATCGTCGAGTTCGAGGATCGGACCGCAGGACCCGCGGAAGTCGACGATGGCCGACGCCGCTGCGTGGCCGACGTCGGGGAGAGCTTCCAGCTCGCGCACCGAGGCCTCGTTTATATCGAGAGGAACAGGGTCGAGCAGGGACGCAACCGCCGCCGCCATTGACAGGAATCCGTGGCTCATTACTTTATGAGACCTGAAAGGAGGTTCCGTTACAGATGAGGAACCTGCTGTGTTTTCTGGTTCTCACCGCCGCCGCCTCCGTTTCCGCTGGCGACCTCCGACTGGAGGACGAGAGCTTCTCGACCATAGCCTACATCCGGGAGGACGGCCGCATAGAGGACGCCTCCTTCAGCACCCTCGGATACATAAGGGATGGTTCGAGGGTGGAGGATTCCTCCTTCAGCACCCTCGGGTACATCCGGGACGGAAGGATCGAGGGTCCGGGCTTCAACACCATGTACTACCTTGAGGACAACGGGAGGCTCACCGACGCCTCCTTCAGCACGATCCTCTCCATCTCGAACGACGGGACCGTCGAGGACCGCAGCTTCAGCACGATGCTCTACACGGACGGTTCGGATCCCGAGATAAGAGTGCGTGTTGCGGCTTACCTCGTGTTCTTCAGCGACATGCTGCCCGAATGACGGATTGACATACACAAACAGATGTGTATGTTACCGGCATGGAACTGACTGACAGAAAAGCCGGGATACTGGATTTCGTCCGCAGTTTCGACGAACGGAACGGCTACCCCCCAAGCATCCGCGAGATCGCCGCAGCGGTCGGCCTCAAGAGCACAAAAAGCGTGAAGGACCACCTGGACTGGCTGGTGGTCCACGGCTATCTGCGCAGATCCGAGCGCGCCGCCCGGGCGATATCCGTCGCAATGCAGGGGGCTGCCGGTGTTGATTCAGGGCACCGCAACGCCGGCCTGCCGGTCATCGGCCAGGTCGCCGCGGGCAGACCCATCCTAGCCCAGGAGAACATCACGGGCTGGGTGGAACTACCGGGCTATCCGGCTGGTAACCATTTCTTCCTCCGCGTGAAGGGCGACAGCATGACCGGCGACGGCATCCTCGACGGGGACCTGGTCCTCGTCCGGTCACAGCCCTTCGTCCAGCAGGGGGAGATCGCCGTGGTGCTGATCGGCGACGAAGCCACGGTGAAGCGCTTCCACCGCGTCTCGGCCGACGCCATCGAACTGGTCCCGTCGAATCCGGCCTATCCTGTGATGACCTTCGAAAGTGGCGGCGAGAACCTACAGGTCATCGGAAAGGTCGCGGCGGTCCTGAGAACCCTCGAAGAGCCCCAGTCCGGTATAACTACTTGACAGGCGCCGAGAAGCGGCCGCCCCCCAGGAACCGGGTTGCCGCCTCGCTCCCATTCCCCTGGAACAGGACGCTACCCTCCAGCACGGAGCCCACGACCCTGCCAGAAGCCCAGCAGAACGCATATCCGGCGTAGTAGGACAGGGTGTCCTCCGGAGTCGCGACATTCGCCTCCACTATCGTCGGAACTGACTCTCCGTCGGCCAGTCCGACCGGGATTACGAAGCTGAGTTTCGTCTGCTCCGCCTTGGATGGAACCGATCCAGCATAGGGCTCGGTGAAAGCGTAGACCGTATAGCAGTCCACACCTGATCTCTGCTCCTGGACGGCGGCGAAGAAGAGCGGACGGAGGGTGTCTCCGGGAACCTCGAAGAACAGGGAATCCGCCAGCGCAATGGCCGGGTATGGCGGTGCGGCTTCCGCATCGGCTACGCCGGGGAAGCAGATCGGGCAGACATAGGATCCCTGGTAGTGGGAGTCGCCCTTGTAGAAGTCGAAGCTCAGGTCCACGTCCACGATCGAGGTGTCCAGCGGGCTCGAGGACAGGAGGACGGAGCAGTGTACGAGCAGGGATTCGGGGATGAAGCTCCGTATGCCTCCGAGCTGCATCTCGAGGGATGCGGGAATCGCAGCGTGCCCGGCGTAGAAGTCCCCGTCCGGACCGGCTGCGAGCATCATGGTCAGGCTGGGGATCGCCTCGCCGGAGGGAAGCCCCATGTCGTCCACCTGGACGTCAAGGCCGAACAGTTCGATCTCAACCAGGGCCGGCATCGCAACGCCCGCCCAGTAGACGGTCCTCGGCATGTTCAGAACAGTGCCGCGCGCGCCTCCCAGCCCGAATTCGATACCATCAACCGTGACCGAGCCCATGAGATGAGGAGCGCGGGCCTCGCCGCCACATGCGAGAATCGCCGAGAGAGCTACGACGGCAACAGCGCCGGCTTTCGGGAACCCTTTTCCCATTCTACACCTCCTGCTGCCGGAAGATTGCAGCATACGAGGCCCGGAAGCAAGCGAGCATTCTTGACGGGGCTGCGCCCGGGAGAGAGATATGAACCCGGAGGAGGCAGGATGAAGCACCTGATCGTTTCGGCTGCCGCTTCAGGCCTCGGGAAGACGCTCCTGTGCTGCGAACTGATCTCGAGCGCGTCCTCGAAGGGCATGAGGGTGCTCTGCTGCAAGCTCTCCCGGGGGGGACACGCACCCTACGGAGTGCAGGAGGGCCCCGGCCGCGAGGGAACCGACACCTGGCGCTACTGCCACGCAGGCGCCGCCCGCGCAGTCGTGGCAGGCTTCCTGGATCCCGCGGAACTGGGGCCGCTCCTCCTGGGGATCCCCAGGGATGAGGACCTGGTAATCTGGGAGAGCAATTCCGCCGCATCGTCCCCGGCTCTCGACGCGGATTACCTCGTCTACATCCGCTCTGAGGGAGTGTCCTCCCCCAAGGATCCCGGGCTCGCGGAGAAGGCGGATCTGGTTCTGGAGGGGCCTCTCGACTCCATGTCGGCGCACGGCGCGGCATCGCAGATCATAGTGGCACCGGTTCTCGGCAAGGTTCACGGAGAAGGATCGGAGGTGGTCTGATACCCGACTGGCCTGAATACGACGGGATCGAGCTAACACCGGAAGGCGCCCTCGAAGCCATACTAGGAAATCTCCCGGCCCCGGTGCCGGTCGAGAAGCCCCTGCACGAGGCGGCGGGCTTCATCCTCGCGGAGGATGTCCGCTGCGACATCGACATGCCGCCGTTCGACCGATCGGCCATGGACGGCTACGCGCTGGCCGGCGGGTTCGAGTCCTACCGGCTCACGGCCGAGATCCCGGCGGGCGCCGCGCACCCCGATCCTCTCGAACCCGGCTGGGCCGCGCCGATAATGACGGGAGCGCCTCTCCCTCCGGGAGCTGACAGGGTCCTGATGCTGGAGAAGGCCGTGCTCGAAAGCGGGAGAATCGTCACCGGCGCGCCCGCGGGCGAGGGGGACAACATCTGCCGGCAAGGGCAGGACATCAGGCGAGGCAGCACGGTGCTCACGAAGGGCTTCCTGCTCGATTCCAAGGCCGCGGGCCTTGCGGCGATGGCCGGCAGAACCGCTCTGAAGATATTCAGGCGGCCCACTCTCGCCCTGATGACTACGGGGAGCGAGGTGGTGCCGCCATCCACGGTCCCAGGGCCGGGGCAGGTGCGGAACGCGAACCTCCCCATGCTCATGTCTCTCGCTTTCGCCTCGGGATGCGGAACGAGCGCCTACCTGCACATCCCGGACGACTTCGAAGAGACCGTAGAGGGCGCGCGCAGGCTCCTGTCCGGCTCGGACGTGCTTCTTGCCGCGGGCGGAATATCCCTCGGAGCCCACGACCATGTCGCGCCGGCTTTCGAGATGGCTGGAACGCGGTTCCTCTTCCGCGAAGTGGCGATGAAGCCGGGCAAGCCGTTCTCCTTCGGGCTGGCGGGAGGAAGGCCGGTGTTCTGCCTGCCCGGGAACCCCGTCTCCGTCTTCTGCACGTTCCAGGAGTTCGTAATGCCGGCATTGCGCATGATGTCGGGCTTTCCCGACTGCCGGCGGGCCAGGCTGCCTGGGATCTGCAGGTTCTCGCACTCCCAGAGGCGCGGGCGCACCAATCTCCTGCGCGTGAAGGCCTTCCTGGACGGGGAGGAATGGCTGCTCGACATGCCCTCGTCCAACGGATCGGGTGACCTGATGAGCGCATCCGACACCAACGCGATAGCCGTCTGCGGGAGAGACCTCGATGGAGTATCCCCCGGGAATGTCCTGCCCTTCAGCTTGAACAGTGCCTCCGTCGGAGAGCGCTCCCCGGGCTGGCGATGAGGGACGCGGTCGGCAGGGAGATAGACTACCTGCGGCTCTCGGTGACGGACCGCTGCAACCAGCGGTGCTGCTACTGCATGCCGGACAATGGGGTGGATCTCGTGGACCACGCCGACCTGCTGAGCTTCGAGGAGATCCGGAGGGTCTGCGCGATCCTCACGGGAAGATGCGGCATCTCGAAGATCAGGATCCCGGGCGGAGAGCCGCTTCTCAGGCGAGGCCTCGCATCCCTGGTCCGAAAGCTTTCGGAGCTTCCCGGCCGGGCTCCCGAGCTCGTTCTCACCACGAACGGCATCCTGCTGCCTGGGCTTGCGGACGAGCTGGCGGCGGCCGGCCTGTCGCGGGTGAACATCAGCCTGGATTCGCTGCGCGACGAGGTCCTGGCTTCTGTCTGCAGATCCGGCACCAGGGTGCGGGACATCGAACTCGCTGTCGAGGCCGCGCACAAGGCGGGTCTCGAGCCTGTGAGGATCAATGTCGTCCTGATACCGGGAGTAAACGATGGCGAGGTGGTCGACTTCATCATCTGGAGCGCGGACTCGGGCGTCGAAGCAAGGTTCATCGAACTGATGCCCGGCGGTTCCATCGACATTAGCGCGTTCGATCGGGTCATCCGTGCGGTGTCGGTGCTGGGCACGCCCAGGGAGGAACATGGAATCGCAGGGGATCTCCAGAAGAGCTACCGGATAGAGGGGACGGAGTACCGCTTCGGCATCATCGCTCCCCTGTCCGATCCCGGATTCTGCGCGAGATGCCGGAGGATCAGGCTCACATCCACGGGCGACATGGTGCCCTGCCTCGGCTCTCAGGCCTCGGTTCCACTCAGAACTCTTCTCCGGGGAGGCGCTTCCGACATGGAGATCGAGGATGCGATCAGGAATGCGGTCTTGTCGAAGCCGGCCTGCCACTCCGGGTGCGACGGGCTTCGAATGTGGCGGACGGGAGGCTGAAATGGGTTCACAGCGCAGGCTCACTCATCTGGACGAGTCGGGCAGGGCCGTCATGGTCGACGTATCCGGCAAGGCGGAGTCAGCCCGGACCGCCAGGGCGGGCGGAGAGATCCGCATGTCGCCCGGAGCCCTCGAAGCCCTGTCTGCCGGATCGGCCGCGAAGGGCGACGTGCTCGCGCTTGCAAGAGCAGCCGGCATAATGGCAGTGAAGAGCGTGCCGGCGCTGATCCCCCTGTGCCATAACACGAGGATCTCCTCTGCGGTTATCGGATTCGAGCAGTCACCCGACGGCCTTGCCTGCACATGCACGGTATCCGGGGTGGACAGGACCGGTTTCGAGATGGAGGCCCTCACCGGTGTTACCGTGGCTCTACTCACCGTCTACGACATGCTCAAGGCGCTCGACAGGTCCATGGTCCTGGACGGGATCAGGCTCCTGCACAAGAGCGGAGGAAGGTCCGGGGAGTACGAATGGCGAGGATAGAGTTCATAGGCGTTCCTTCGCAGTCCGGCCGGCTGCCCGTCGCTCACACCAGGCTCGGAGTGGACGGGGACGGGGAGGCTTTTCCCGAGCGGGTGATCCTGTTCGAGTCCCCCAGGAGTCTCACTCCGCCGGATCAGGACGGCGATCCGGACCTGAAGCTGATCGTGGTCAGCGGCCTCGATCTCGACTGCGTCATGGACGGGGCTCTTCTCGCGGCCGGTTCGGCGATTCTGGCCGTCACCCGCGCCGGAGCCTCGAGGAACCGGGTGTTCGCGGACATCGTGGAATCGGGCGAGACGGGGAGCGGCGCAGATATCTCCTTCGAGAGGCGAGGGGGGGCCAATGCCGGGGTCCTCACTCTCAGCGACTCGTGCAGTAGAGGCGAACGAGACGATCTCAGCGGACCGGCCCTGGTCGAGGCCCTCGTCGAAGCCGGTCTGCAGCCCGTGCGCTACGCGGTCTCCCCAGACGACCGCGCGGTCATCACAGGGAGGCTCGTCTCCTGGTGCGACGACGGGTCCTGCGACCTGGTACTCACTACGGGAGGGACCGGGCTCTCGCCCACGGACTGCACTCCAGAGGCAACCATGGATACCATAGAGAGGCAGGTTCCCGGGATCCCCGAACTGATGAGGCAGAAATCCGCGGAGACCGTGCAGACCTCCTGGCTGTCGCGCTCCGTGGCGGGCATCCGGGGACAGACCCTCATAGTCAATCTGCCGGGGAGCAGGAAGGGCGCCGTAGAGTGTTTCGGACACATACGGCACCTGCTCGGGCATGCGCTGGAAATCGCCGGAGGGAGGGTCAGCCGCTGCGGAGGCTGACGCTCCTGCGCAGGAGGTCGTCCAGCAGGCCCGGGATAGACGCAGGGGTGTCCGCAATGAGGTTGGCCTGCGACAGCTCCGAGGGATCCCCGAACCCCCAGACGCATCCTATCGACATCAGCCCGTTGGCCTTCGCGGCCTGGAAGTCGAGATATCTGTCCCCGATCATGAATGCCCTGCCGGGCTTCTCCTCGGCGAGAACGGCGGAGAGACTGCCGGCCTTGTCCTGGAATCCGCCCAGCCCCTCGGCTCTGTCCACCAGTCCGCTTAGGCCTGTCGCCGAGAGAACCATCTCGACATAGGAACGGCCAGCGTTCGAGCAGACCGCCGTCCTCCAGCCTCCAGTCCTCAGGTGGAGGAGCATCTCCGGCACCCCCGGGTAGACTCTCCCGGATTCGGAGACAGTCCTGGCCTGGATCCTCCCCAGGGCCGCGATGAAGGCCGGCCTGAGCCCGGGGTCCGGGACGAGCGAAGGCAGGAGCACGTTCAAGGGCTGTCCGTACAGCGATTCCACGGTACCTCTGTCCGGAGACTCGACGCCGACCTCCTCCATCGCCAGGGCGATCGCGGGAGTGAGCGCGGCCGAAGAATCGTGAAGGGTTCCATCCAGGTCGAACACGGCGAGTCTGGTCAAGGGCTTCTCCTTCCCCGTAGTCTGTCCGGGGCGAGTATATAACCGCATCGTTGCCGAAACGGCGGAGGTGCATCTTGCTCTGGGCCCTGTCCGATCTCCACCTCCCGGGGGGTTCCGGGAAGACTATGGACATATTCGGCGGGGGCTGGGTCGGTCACGCTGCGAGGATCGAGGCGGCATGGCGGGAGAGCGTCGGAGCGGACGACATCGTCCTGGTTCCGGGCGATGTCTCCTGGGCCATGAAGCCGGCCGATGCGGCAGCGGACCTCGCCTTCCTCGCCTCATTGCCGGGCAGGAAGTACATCACGCGCGGCAATCACGATTACTGGTGGAAGTCCGTCACCCAGGCCAGCGAGATCATGCCTCCGGGAGTCATGGCCGTGCTCAATTCCGCGGTCGATGCAGGCGACTTCGTTCTCTGCGCGGCCAGGGGCTGGGAGCTGCCCTCGTCCGAGCATTTCACCGACGAGAAGGACGGGCCGATACTGGCCAGGGAGATCGAGAGGCTGCGGGCGGCGGTCGGAGGCGCCCAGCCCGGCGCGGGAAAGCCGGTCGTGGCGATGATGCACTTCCCGCCTACGGACGACGGCTCCCCTACGGCATTCACGAGGATCCTGTCCGGGGGCGGGGTTTCCGTCTGCGCCTTCGGCCACGTCCACGGCGATCCGGGAGCCATAGAAAGGGATTTCATGATCGAAGGAGTCAGATACATCCTCTGTTCCGCCGACCAGGCCGGATTCCGCCCCGTCCGCATCCCGCTCTACGGGAGCGGTCCTGAAGGGAGCCCCTCGTGATCGTTCATGCCGGCAACCTCGGAGTCTCCTTCGGCGAGGACGAGATCTTCTCCGGGCTGAGCTTCTCCATCGAACGGGGCGACAGGACCGCCCTCGTGGGCGTCAACGGCGCGGGCAAGACCACTCTCTTCAGGGTCATGGCCGGCCTGATGGAGCCATCCGAGGGGACCCTCGTGGTCGCCCGGGGGATTCGTGTTGGCTACCTCCCCCAGGAGATGTCCGAGTTTCCGACCGGGCCGCTGCTTTCGCGCGTGATGCTCCATTCCGATGAGATAAGAAAGGCTCTGTCTCTCCAGCACAGGCTGCACGAGGACCTCTCGGGCGAACTCGACGGGGAGGAGGAGAGGGCCTCCCTGCAGAGGCTCGCGGAGACCTCAGCCGTCCTGGAATCGGCGGGATTCTACGATCTGGAGCATAGGGCTGCCCGGCTTCTCGGAGGCCTGGGCTTCCGCCAGGAGGAGATGGACAAGCCTCTCGACCTATTCTCAGGCGGCTGGAGGATGAGGGCGGAGCTCGCGGCCCTGCTCCTGGCCGCCCCGGATCTCCTTCTTCTCGACGAGCCCACGAACCATCTCGACCTCGACGCGAGGCTCTGGCTCGAGGAGTACCTGCGATCGTTCGGCGGGGCTGTCTGGATGATCTCGCACGATCCGGCGTTCCTCGACAGGACGGTCAACAGGGTTTGCGAGATCGAGTTCGGAAGGCTGAACTCCTACAGGGGTGGATACACGCGGTACGAGGAGCTCAAGAGCGAAGAGATCCGCGAGAGGGAGAAGCAGGCCGGCCAGCAGGCGGCGCAGCGCGAAAGGTACGAGCGCTTCATCAACAAGTTCAGGAGCAATCCCAAGAAGCGGAACCTCGTCCAGAGCAGGATCAAGATGCTCGAGCGCATGGAGGTCATCGAGACCCACAGGAGCCCCTCCAGGATGAGGATCCGCTTCCCGGAGGTTCCGCGGGGGCCGGAGAAGGTCCTGGAGCTGGCCGGCGTCTCGAAGCGATACGACAGGACGATCTTCCAGGGCGTCGATCTCGTGGTCGGACGGGGAGACAGGATCGGGATCGTAGGCCGCAACGGAGAGGGAAAGTCGACCCTCTCCCGGATCATGGCGGGCATAGAGGACCCGACGGAAGGTTCCTCCAGGACAGGCCCCGGCGTGCTGCTGGGCTATTATTCCCAGGAGGTCGAGCTGGCGCTGGACCGGGAGCTCTCGGTCATCGACCAGGTAGCAACTGTCTGCCCCGAGCGTTCGCAGGGCGAGCTCCGCAGCTATCTCGGCATGTTCCTGTTCACCGGGGACGAAGCGTTCAAGAAGACCTCCGTCCTGTCCGGCGGCGAGAAGTCGCGCGTGGCCCTCGCCAGGATCCTCATGACTCCGTTGAACCTCCTCATCCTGGACGAGCCGACCAACCACCTGGACATCTTCTCTCGCGAGGTCCTCGAGGAGGCCCTCCGCGACTACCGGGGCACGCTGATACTCGTCAGCCACGACGAAAAGCTCCTTTCTTCCACCGTGGAGACCATCTACGAGGTCGAGGACGGCAGGGTGAGGCCATTCGCCGGCACTTTCGCCTGGTACGTGGAGAGGAAGCAGAAGGAGCTCGAGGCGGGCTTCGGGGAGGAGAGGCGGACGGAAGTGCAGGGTCCATCGCAGCGCGATCTCGAGAAGCAACGGAAGCGGGCCGAGGCGGAGGAGCGCAACCGTCTCTACAAGAAACGCGTCGAGGTCGAGAAGCGGATGCTGAGGGTCGAGAAGGAGCTGATCCCTCTGGAGGAGAAGATGAAGGGTCTGGAATCCATGCTGTGCGATCCGGACGTGCTCTCCGACGGCAGGCGTGTGGTAGAGCTGCAGAAGGAACACTCCTGGCTGGCGGACAGGGTGCACAGCCTCCAGGAGAGATGGAACTCCTTCGCGGACGAGCACGAGAAGCTTTCCCCCGCCGATGGAGGACGGAATGACTGAACTCGAGTTCAAGGACGGGAAGTACTACCTGGGCGGTGCCGCGGGAGGCTCCTTCACTCAGCGCCATCTCCTCGTGCCGATCCTGTTGGCTGTCGTCGCACTGGCCGGAGTGTCCTTCTCGCTGTTGCAGAGTCGTGGCAAGGACTCGGGATTGCCGGACTCCGCCGAGATCATGATGCTCTTCCCCGTGCTGATCGTCGTGGGCGGCCTGCTGGTCTCGACTGCGCTGATGAGAAGGATGGGCAGGGTCGTCATCGATCCTCCAGCGGCCCAGATCGCGTTCTCGAG
>JAEAMF010002086.1_pt1 | contig 12179 bp, 5 predicted proteins | sample 8958721 | NCBI WGS metagenome assembly JAEAMF01 (sample SAMN16933255, study PRJNA681124) | bioreactor sludge metagenome | isolation source: anaerobic bioreactor treating anionic surfactant - SDBS | place: India: Bengaluru | collected 2019-02-28
GTGCCAAATCACGCCCTGCTTTAGAGAATGCCCAGAAATCTTCAGTTTTTTTCACGCATGGGATGCGTGGTAACTCTTTGGTAAGGTTGTCAGCATAACGACTACGATAATCTTCGCTGTGCAACAAGCCATACACATAGTAGAAAATATCTTCTTTGCTGATCGTTTCAGTCGGATAGGCATCTATAAAATGCTTTAACCCTGCATCACTAATTGCATCTTTACGAGTGTATTTACCATCTGCGGTTTGGATATCTTTTAGACTGCCAAACAGATCACCACTGTTACTATCTGTTGTGTTTTCTTCATAAAGATAAAGAGGGAAACATTGATTTCCACCATCTGGTTGTAAATCAGGAATTTGATTAGTAATGAGTGCAAGCTGACCGAGCTTACTCCATCGTTGTTTTATCATAATTACTAAATTAGGAATATCAGCTACTGGAAATATCTTGGGTATTTGACCAGCTCTGTGAGTTAGCCCTCCTCCAAAATACAACCACTGCTTCTGAAACGGGCGATATACTGATATTCTTATATTATTTTCATTGTATGCTAATTTCAATTTTCTCTCAAATCTATTAATAAGGCTACTTGACCAACTTATATTCTTAACATCAATATTTGGAATATCACTTTGAATTAAATTCTCATTATAGAATCTAATTGTTTTTTTAATATTTTCAACCAATAATTTTTTACTAGATTGATATGCCCAAGAATCTCGATTTGTACCAACACCTAAAGAATAATTTTCAAACAAGCCAATATTTAATTTATCTTTTTTATCTCCCATTAAAACAAATTGAGATAAACTATCATCACGTTGATTAACCCAATCATTATGTTCATCAGGTATAATCTTTTCCCAGCCATTTGATTTATATATACCATTAATATCAATAAGATCAGAAATTTTTTTTAACTTTTCTTTCTTGCTAAGATAATCACCAATGTCATGAAAATAAATTTGTCCTTGCTTATTAGATTTAGGATTTTTAACTAGTATCATTATTGCTACAGGGGTTCTAATTTCAAAAACATTACCTCCTTCTTTTTTAGCCCTCTCTCCAGATGTTCTACTATTACCTCTCAAATGAAAAATATAAAGTGTACTAAATTCTTCTGCCAAACATTTACGTAAACCTTCACCAGAATTCGACTCAATATATCCAGCATTAGTAATATATCCAATTACTCCATAATCCTTGATACGATCACTTGCCCAACGAATTGCTCGAATATAAGAATCCATTAGGTTTTTTGTTGATGTAGCTTTTGAGTTAGCAGCATAAGTTTCTTGAATCCGTCTATCCCAATATGAATATGCAACGTTTGCATTATTATCATTTGCTGACTTTTGCCCTACTGAGTAAGGAGGATTACCAATAATTACTCGAATATCAAGATTCTTTTGGCGTTTACGTCTTGCACTGTTATCCACTAAAACCTTATTTACCAAATCCTCTTTCTCATACATTTCAAAGGTATCGGTTAAACAAATCCCTTCAAATGGTGCATATTCAAGATCGGGATTAACTGTTTTCATTTGATCATGATATACGGTTTCAATATTGATTGAAGCAATGTAATACGCCAATAAAACAATCTCATTGGCATGAATTTCATTCTTATACTTATACGTTAAACGATCCGCAGGGATTAAACCTGATTGAAGCAAACGGTTGATAAACGTACCTGTACCCGTAAATGGATCGAGTACATGGACATTATCATCCGCAAAGGTTTTACCAAATTCGCTTTTGAGTACGTCATTTACACTATGAATAATAAAATCTACGACTTCAACAGGGGTATAAACAATCCCTAGTTTTTCCGTCATGCGTGGGAAGGCGTTTTTAAAGAATGAATCGTATAGCGTTAAGATAATACTTTGTTTGCCTTCGGCAGTATTAATGCCTTCTGCTCTCATACGCACTGATTCATAGAAGGAATTAAGCGTATCCGCTTCTTTCTCTAAGTGATGCTCATTAAGGGCATCAAGTACCTTTTGCATTGCCAAGCTCATTGGGTTGTGTTCAGCAAAGCTATGGTCTTTAAAGAGTGCATCAAATACAGGTTTAGTAATTAAATGCTGTGCCAACATTTCAATGATTTCAGCATCAGATACGCTATTGTTTAAGTCATCACGTAGTTCATGTGCAAATTCATTAAATGCTGCAATTTCATTTGTATTAGCAGGATTCTCAAGAATGGCTTGAATACGGTCAATATGAGTTTTAGCAATTTTAGCAACATCACTAGCCCAATCTTCCCAGTGATGGCGATTACCGCATTTTTTTACGATTTTGGCATATAAAGCACGTTCAATTTCACCAACTTCAAATTCCATTTCTGTTTGCTGTGGCATTGGTGAAACAGCTTCCCCAATAGATGATCCACCTCTAGCTTGGGCTTTTGCCTTGCGTTTTTTACCTTCACTTAAACCAGATTGACCAGATGTTTCATTTCCATCAGTCGGTTGTGGCTTTGCTTTTTTAGCCTTTTTAACGACTTTATCTGCGATGGCAACGACTTCCATACGAGATACATCTTTGCCATTAAACTCAAGTTTGTTAATCATGGCATCAAAGCGGTCATCATGTGCTCGTAGGGCATTTAATACTTGCCACACTACACGATAGGCTTCGTTATTATTTAATGCTTGTTCAGGCTCTACACCCGCAGGGATAACGACAGGTAAAATTACGTAGCCCAATTCTTTGTTTGGGGCTTTACGCATGACACGACCCACAGACTGAACGACATCTACTTGTGAGTTACGAGGTGTAAGGAAAAGCACTGCATCAAGTGATGGAACATCAACACCCTCTGATAAACAGCGTACATTCGATAAAATACGGCATGTATTTTCAGGTGCTTGTTCTTTTAGCCATGTGATTTTTTCTTTCTTTTCTGTTGCATTCATACCACCATCAACATGTTTTACCTGGCAGTTCAGTTTCAATGATGGGTCAATGTATGGGTCTTCTTCTACCTGATACAAATGGTCCATTTCTGCTTGTTGGTAGGCTTCAACAACAGCACTAAACATTTCAGTAATTTGTTTTGAACTTACCTTATGTTTTTTACCTTTGTATTCTTTTTCAATGACCTGACAGAAAGCAACTGCACGTTCCATTGGCTTTGCAACTGTACCATCTGGATTATATAAACCTTGTTTAGCTAGTGCTTTCCAACAGCCAACAATTTTTGCAGCATCATCAACCTTTAGAGAATTGTTTTCATCTTTTAATAAGCTCTGTAATTGGCGGTTAATATGGCTTTCTTCAACAGCAAGTACAATTACTTTGTAGTCGCATAGAATCCCCATTTTTACAGCTTGTGAGAATGTGATGACATATAAATCCTCACCGTAAAGTGATTTATCATCCATTGAACACAGTGTAACACCCTCAGTTTCTTTGGCTGTATCACCATAAATACGAGGGGTAGCAGTCATATAAAGACGTTTTTTTCCTTGCACATAATCATTGTTATGAATACGCACAAACTTCGATTCATCCTCACCTTCAAAGGTTGCACCTGTGGTACGGTGAGCTTCATCACAAATGATTAAATCAAATTCAGGAAATCCTGCTTTTTGTGCTTCTGCAATAACATCAATGGAGTGATAGGTAGAGAACACTACATTCATGTCCTCATTCGCTTCATTCGGTTTAAATAAATCTCTTGCCTTAAATGCCTTAACTAAACTTTGGGGGTTGGTTGTAGCAGGGAATTTTAAGTCACTAATCCCGACTACAATATTGTCATCATCTTTTTTCTTACCCACATCACTATCAGAACACACTGCAAAGCTACGAATACCAATCATGGTATCTTGCGTCCACTCATCTAGCGTTTGACTTAATAATGCAAGGCTTGGCACAAGGAATAAGACATTTTTGCCACGCCCTGCTAATTCTTCTGCAATACGCAACGAAGTAAAAGTTTTACCAGTACCACATGCCATGATCAGCTTGCCACGATCAGCAGTTGTTAAAGCATGCTTTACTGCATTTAATGCAGGACGTTGATGTTGACGTAGTTGTTTTTTATCACGAAAAACTGGTTTCACATTTGGATCGAAATCAAATTGAGACCAATCAATCAAACTTCCTTCTAAATCAAGAAGCGATATAGTCGCAACTGGAGGGTGTGCATCAACTAATGATGACTTAGCATTGTCTGTCCAATCATCCGTTGATGCCACAATATAACGATAGGCAAAATATGATTTACCCGACCCACCCAAAAAGCTATCAATGTCTTTTTTTTGAATTTTTGTAGTGTTGTAGTTTTTACATTGAATTGGATGAAAATCACCTTCAATAGTTACCGCTACGAGATCAATACCATAATCTCGTTTATCAGTAATATTTAATTTTTCACCATACTTTTCGACCCAATCAGAATACGATAATACATCGGTATAAATTTCAGCATATTTAGGCTCATTTAAAAAATATTGAACCATTAAATTCTCAAAAGAAGTTCCTTTATCTCGTTGTGTAACAGATACTTCCTTGATTTTATCTAATAGAGATAATAAAGCAGTCATTAGTATTCCTGGAACTAAAAACAAACCTAATAATACAACTAAATTTAGTTCTAATATTAGGTTTAAAGTTGAATTGTATGTTAGCTGTATTTGCCAATATTTTTCTGTTCTTCCTGCAATCTTTTTGCTCTGAAATCACAGTGAGAATTTGCGTAAGGACATGTTGAACAACCTTTACAAAAATCAAAAGGCTCTTTGATTTGATCAATTGTTGCCCCAAGTTCTTCAATTACTTCATTAACAGCATAATCATTAAATTGCATCACTTTTAAGCGTTTACCATAAAAAGTAGATCGCCCTAAATCTACTGAATCTAATAAACCTAAAGTTCGTAACTGTCTACCAATCCACTCTGGTCTTTGCCACTCTGGGATTTCATTGGTCATGTTTGCACCAAAATTTTCATCCAAAAGAGTACGCAACTCTAAGATTAATTGAGTAACAGTAAAGCGGATAAACCCATCTTTAATAAGATTTTTAACAGCTTCTTTAAGCACTTCAATTGGCTCATTACTTTCAAAAACTACGGTTCGCTGTTTTGATAACGCAGTTTCAAGTTTTTGGCTACATTCCTTCGAAATCATTGATGAAATAACTCTAAGGGGGAGAGCAATCTCATCAAAACGTCCAGATTTTTCATTATTTGCTAAAGCTAAATTTTCAATCTTATTGCAATTCATAAAGCCCCAAGCATGAAGCTCTTGTCGTAATTGCTCTATATGAGCAAAATCACTTGCATTCATTTTCTTGATAGTGCCTTTCTCACTATCAGGAATATGTAAGGTTTGGATTCGCAACATACGTGTACTCAGAATATCATCCGCACCAGATGTATTACTGATCATTTTGATACCGAAGAAATTAAGACGTTCTGTTTTCATTGTCTTAACATCGGTCCAAATCTTTTCTGCCGTATTCTTATTATAAGAAACCTTTAATGCCTGAACTAATTCACTAAATTGACCACCATCCTTACCACCTTTACTTGCAACCCCCTCAAGATCATCAAATACAACAAAACCTCTTGCTGCATCAATATGTCTAGCTGCTGAAGCTGCTGAGACTTGACCTATCACAGAACCATTGCATGATAGTTTAGACATGATAATGCCTGTTTGAGACTTACCTGTACCTGCTTGCCCATTTAAAAACAGGATTGGTACAGATTCAAAAACATTTTGAACATACGTTGCTAAAACAGTTAAAGAAAGAATCACATAATCTTCCTTTACAGGAAGCCATACTGATTTTTTCAAGACTTTATAAACATCATCATAAATGTCTTTTGTTTCTCTGACTTTTAACTTGCCTTTAATATAAGCATCAATGTTGTTCCATTTCCAAGTACCATAATCATTTGCTTTTGGCTCAGAACGAATCAACGTACCATCAGATAATCTAACAACTCTCTCAGAATCAGGGGTTCCCTTCGGTGCAGGGGATTTAACTGCTTTATGAACAGTACCATCAGAACGAACAACTACTGTTTCATAGCGTTCTACAAAATATCCTTGGTTATATTCATCAAACTCTTTTTTTCGTACTAAAGTTTGAATTGGATAATACATTTTCCCATTTATATAAGCATTATTAATATCAATCGGGGATACATTAAACCTTCCCTCAATATTGAAATTATCTTGATGCTCATTTTCATCAATTTTTGTAGTACAAGTCGGAGCATCATCTAATAAAGCTAAAAATTCTTCGATACAACTATCAGCTTTAAAAAAGTCAGTCCAATCAGCCCCCCATTCAGATTGAGGCTTAACTTCACCACTGGCTGTATATTTTGCATTTTGAGCATAACTGATAGGACACTTAACACGATAACAATCTTTTGGAATATATTCCGTCAGCTTTTCCGCTATACGATCTCCGGCAGAATCATGATCATGTCCAAGATAGATTTTGTCGAATTTACCCCAAAAACTTTCATCTTTGAAAGTATCTGGAATACTAGAACCATGTGTACTTGAGCAAACTAAAATGTCTTTTAATAAGTTATTTTCTTTTAGATTCTGGTAAATAACCCACGCATCTTTAATGCCTTCACAAATAAAAATCTTGGTTTGCTTTCTATAAGGATGTGTAAAATAGGCTTGAGGTGAACCCTTCATCCATCCATTTTCATTCGTTGGATTTTGAGTTACATCTTTAATTGCATAATAAGCATTAACATTAGCAAAACTACCATCTTCTTTACGAATTGGGACAACTAAAGCATCTACTGTAGTTAAGCCATCTTGTCTCGTATAAGAAAAACTCAACCCAAGTTTGAACTCATTGATCGTTTCAATAGACAATGATCTTGAATACAAATACTGTAAGGCAGCTTCATTAGAATGTAGCCGAGAACTTAATTTTGCAGTCCAACTTTGTTTCGTTGCACTCTTTTTACTCTTACTTTCCGTTTTAATTGCATTATCTACATTAAAATTAAAGATTTGAGCTATTTCTCTCAAAGCTTCACTTTTAGATACATTATTTTTAATACTATAAGCATCAATCAAATCAAAAGACTTATCACCACCATTAAAGTCTCGGCATAACCCCTTATGCTTTCCTTGAAGACATATTTTAAAACTTCCATTTCCAGAAGCTACAGCATCAAAGACATCACCAGTGACCCAATAATGTCCAACTTTTTTTCCGTTTGGATATATTTGTTTTACAAAGCTATCTAAGCTACCAAGAATAAGTTCTGAGACCTTTTTAAAATCATTCATTAAACAGCCTCCTCACTTAAATGACGATTCCAAAGTGAGAAAGCATCCTCATGCTTTAAATGTCCATAGTTATCTTTTACAGTTTGCTCACTATCCATGAGCAGCAAAGCTGCATGATGGTAAGCCGAAGGAAATTTTTTTAAAAAAGTTGTCGCAACAATATCTCTGAAAAAGTGAACAGCTATACCTCCAACTTTTAAATCTTGATTTCCATACTTAGTAAAAAATGCTTGATTAATGCTAGTAAACGTATTCGTATCTAACTTAATTTTTTTTGAAGTCACTAAAAAATAATCTGAAATTAGATCATCACCTAGAATAACTGATCGTGCATAGTTTATATAATCATCAATTATTAGACTTACATTTTTTGGAAATTTATATACGAACCGATCTGGAATATCCAATTGATTAAAGTTTTTAAAACAATGTTTAGGAATTGAAAGTTCATAAACATTTGTCTTTTCATCTTTGAAAATACACTCAGCATTTGGATGAAATCCAACTCTCATATCTCGCCAATTTCGAGATCGTAATGGAATATAAGACAAACAATTAATAATACAAATATTTCTCATCAATATAGCTTTGTGATAAGGAAATAATTTTTCTTGTCTTTCTATAGTTACATCTTCCAATGCTTTTGTTAGTGCATCATTGACATAATCAATAGGAGAATCTAAATCTAAAATTTTTCTGTTTTTCACTTTTACAGAGTCAGGACTTTGAGTCACTTGTGATGATACTTTATCCTTTAATTTTTTAAAATTTTCATAATTTTCAATAGATAATGTAACTAATTTATCTATTGAAATATTATATCGTTCACAGAAAACCTCTGAGTATTCAGAAAAAAAACAAAATTCTGGGTTCCACATAGGAGAAAATGTAGAAATCATCCCTTTATGATGTTGATGAATTGAAATATTATTTTTGTCTAAATCCACAAAGTAATCTCTGACAATTTTATATTGTGTTAAATTAAAAACAGTCAATTCATCTGCTTTTAGTTTACCAGTAGATGTAGCAAAGTTTGCGATCTTAACTAAATAAGAAATAAACAATGAAAATGATGGAACAAATATCCCATCTTTAATAATTTTCATTTTATTAATAGTTGTCGCATTAAAAATATTTAAAGAACCATCAATGCGTTCATCTTCTCGTACAACCCATGCTTCATTTCGCTTTTTATCAATAAATTTTGATGTTTTATATTCACAGTAAAGAACAGCTTCCTCTTTAAATAAAGCAGGCAACAACGATAAATCAAAAGCTGAATCTTTATGTGCTTTTTTCTTTGATCTGATTTTTTGAGTATGTTTTACATAATTAACTTCATTAACTCCCATTGGCTTAATAACGGAAGTTAAATACCCTTTAGGAGCTAAAGAAAGTTCCTCTACAGCAATTAAAATTGAATACGGCTTATAGCGTCTTGAAATCTCGTGATGAACACTGGTATCAACAAAAATTGGAGATCGGCGACCAATCAACCATGCTTCTACTTTGACACGGTTTAAATAATTCACAGAAAGACACTTATTAATTTTATCAGCAATTACACTAGCAACTTTTCCATACTTCTTGCCATGTGTCTTAGAATGTAAATCAGCAATCGTATTTAAACAAAAAACAAACCGTTCATTTGGTGCCAGGTTCTCATCAAACTTGCTACTTGAATTACTTTCGGATGAAATCCAATATTCAGTATCATAAAAAACAAGTATTTCATCAAAAATCAAATCAAAAGCTGATTTTAAAGCACGACAATTTGTATCTAAATAAGTTGATTCTAGTAATTCAAAGAAACATTTACGATTTTTATCGTAATCAATAAAGAAGAAATCAATAATTGATTTTTCAAAATTAACTAAATAATTATCTTTAATTAAAGTAGCAACTCTTTTAGTAAGTTGCTTTAAGCTCTTGATACGCAAGGGGCTTTTCTCAGAAGAAAAACGCATATCAATAATTTTTTCAAGATTAGTAAGAAAATCACTATAAATTTGCTGATTATTTAAAACACTTTTCTCTTTTTTCACTGCAAAATCTCACAAATACAATTAATTTGAAAGACATCTATGAATGTGAGAAAATATGCATTAGAACTGACACCGCCAAGAGTTAGTCTAATACAAGGCATTAATGCAAAAGCATTAATGCCTTTCTCATTTTTCAGAAGATGACTTAGATAAGTTTAATTTTTCATACGCATTTTGCGTCAATTCCAAATTACGTCTCAGACGTTCTCCTTTCTTTACTAAATAGCCTTTTTTTTCCAACGCAGAAAGATACGGACTTACATTTAATGAGTTCAACTCAAGAAATGTTGCTATTTCACGTCTGGTTGGCATATAGCGATTTTCAGAAAAATAGTCATGCAGAAACCTCAAGACAACAAGTTGTCTATCGGTTAATGGCTGTAATTCTGAAATTTTTACGTTATCCATTTTTAGGCAATTAATACTATGACAATGAAAAATTATATCTTTGAACAATAGTTTGAACAATAGTTTGAACAAAAAAATTAAAGAATTTTTGTGGTAGAAATAAACGTGTAGAAATAGACTATTAAAGAAATTAAAAAAAGCGTGTCACAATCAAAAAGCGTGTCAAAAAATAAAAAATATATATATAAAACATTAACTTAAAATAATGAATTAGATGACATGCTTTCAGACATGTTATTGACATGCTATTTTGCGTGTCAATAAATGCGAATCCATATTTGAAAAAGCATGTCACAATAACATGTCATCAGTAAGTATATAATATATATAAATTTATTATTATTTATGACATATATTTATAAATACATGTCTATATATAATTATCATATAAAACATATATTTATGTTAATAATTGACATGCTTTTTAAAATTTTATCAATTTTTTTTGAAAATAGTCTTTTGAAGATATTTCTACTTTTTTGGTTTTTTAACATACATATTTTTTAGTCTTTATTGTAAAAATTAGACATATATATTTAAGTTTATGATTTTTATTAATTATTTTAATTTTAATTTTACATCCAAAGAACTCGGTCTGGAGGTGTGAAATTGTAAATATTTTTTCAAATAAACCTATGATTTTTATATGTTATTTTATTTTTTGTCTTTTTATTGTATTTATTTAGTTGTGTAGAAATATGTTTAGAATTATTTTGTGGATTTGCCATGCCTTTAAACATGGCAAATCTATCATTTCAGAGTAATTCAATGATTAATGAATTAAGTTCATCTTTTGCTTTAGATGCATTCATTTCAGTAACAGATTTACTTTCAATAATTGCATCTCTGAATTGCTTTCTTTCAAATAGAACCGTTTTTAACAGTTTAAATTGATCAAAGTCTTTGATGAAATCAATCGCATCCGGTAGTTCATTCGATCGTGATGATGCACGATTAATAAGAACATAAGCATCTAAATCACTATTCATTTTCCTTGCTGTTGCAATCTTATCTTGCATGTATTCAAGAACATCTAAATCTAATAATGATGGTTGAGTTGGAACTATTAGTGTATTTGCAACTAAGAGTGCTTCACGAAAAATTGTAGAGTCTCGACCTGCTACATCAATAAGAATGTAATCATATTTACTATCGATTTCTTCTAGTTTGGTGAGTAGTTCTGAATGAACACCAATGCATTCTATATCATTGCGCTGTTTAGCCCATTTAGATGCTGATTGTTGCTCATCAGCATCAATCAGAATGCTTTTACCTTTATTATTTAATGCAACTGCTAAATTTGTCGCAAGTGTAGTTTTTCCAACGCCACCTTTTCTATTCGCTATACATATAATTTTTGCCATTACACCACTCCAAATACATTTATAATTAGCCTTAATATTAGTTGTATTTTTAAACCTAAATATAGACTTACTTTCTTTCCTTTTTAGGCTTAATTGAATTAAGTTGATTTGCCATAATTTGATTAAAAGAGTCTTTACCTAGAACTTTTTTGCATTGATCTAGAATGGTTTGTCTAATGAAAGTAGCCATTGATATATCTTGTTCTTGTCCTAGTTTTTTTACTGCTTCTTCAATTGCAGTAAGTTCTTCGACAAAAAGAGGGGTTGTCAGGTTTCTACCATGTTTTGTTCGGATTCGTTTAGCAACTGGTAGTGTATTTTTTTCAATAGTAATTACACTTTGGTTGCGAGTAACAATATTCATTTTAGAATTTTGTTCGATGTTTTCTTTAACATCAGAGTTCACATCATTATGAGTGAATTCTTTATTTTGTCTGGCTGCTTTAAAGCGATTAGTCATATAATTACTCAATTTATGTTTTAAATATCATTAATTATAAACCTATTTTTACAACTAATAATACAACTAAAATTAAATTTATTAATAGCTGTTCTATTGGTTGTAATGGTGAATTAAAAAAGCCCTTTCAAATAGAAAGGGCTTTTTTGCTTAAATATCCAACTTTGGTAAACTTCTCACAATCTTCATTGTTTCCAAACTTACTGTAATCACACGCAAGAACAATTCTAATGGATATTTAGCATCACCCATAGTTTCAATTGCCCAATCATTCGCATCATTCACAATGCCACTGTCTTTGTGCGTAGAAACGCCTTGACGCTCCATAACCCATTCAAGTGCAGACTTACCATTCACAACGTAGTCATACGCTTCTAAAGGGATTTCACGGATAGTAATGGCATTGTTATAGACCACCGTATCCTTTTGGTCTTTTTTAGGGAATTTCATTTTGGTCACATAGAAGTCTTTATCTTCTAATTGCTTTAATGATTTACCGCCTAAATCCAATTTGGCTTTGTATGGCTCTACCGTTTCATAGTTTAAGTGCCAATGTGCCAAATCACGCCCTGCTTTAGAGAATGCCCAGAAATCTTCAGTTTTTTTCAC
>JAEAMF010002087.1_pt1 | contig 12179 bp, 13 predicted proteins | sample 8958721 | NCBI WGS metagenome assembly JAEAMF01 (sample SAMN16933255, study PRJNA681124) | bioreactor sludge metagenome | isolation source: anaerobic bioreactor treating anionic surfactant - SDBS | place: India: Bengaluru | collected 2019-02-28
GTCAGCAGCAGAGAAGTGAGATTATGCAGTGTTTCGCTTAACTCGTCAACCCCTCGTTCGCTTCGTTGCAGATTTTCACCTGCGAACCTTGTCAACTTAACCAACTGATTTCGTTGAACTTTTTCGGTCGCTACCGAAGCGGAGGCGAACTATAGCAAACCGCCCCACCGTCCCGCAAGGCCTTCGTCGAAATTTTTTACAGGAGCCAGTCGATGGGCAAAAATGACAGCAACTGGACGCCTGCGCGCTTCCAGACGGTCGTGCCCGGTTCCTGGTCATGGCGCCTGAGTTTTCCGCCGGTACGCTCCAGCCAATACAGCCGCCCCTGCTCGTCCAGGCGAACCTCATAGGCGGTTTCAGGAATCGCCTCGTCGAGTGTCTTGTCCAGTTGCCCGGCCAGTTGCGCACTGTCGATCACCAGGCCCATCTCGGTATTCAGGTCGATCGAGCGCCGGTCCACATTGAAAGAGCCGACGTACACGGCGCGGCCATCCACGCCGAAGGTCTTGGCATGCAGGCTTGAGGCGGAGCTGCCGAAGCGTCCTTTGCCGCGTTCCGGCAGCTCCGCTCCCCATCTGCGGCGCAGCTCGAACACCGAGACACCGGCCTCGATCAGCCCGCGGCGCCACTTGGCATAGCCGGCGTGCACGGCCGCCACATCGGTCGCCTCGAGGGAATTGGTCAGCACGCGTACGTGCACGCCTCCGCGCGCGATATCGCCGAGGGTGTGCGCCGCATCCTTGCTGGGGACGAAATACGGCGACACCAGGTCGAGCTGCCGCTTCGGCTCGCCCAACAGCTTGCGCAAGCCCACGGCCATGCGGTCGTCCGGATCGGCCTTGCCGAGCACTTTGGCGGGATCGTCGCTCACTAGACGCGCAGGGCTCCACTCCAGCGGCAGTTGACCTTCCACCAACTGCTCGACGAAGGGCGAGGTCCGGAGCGCCTCGAGGTAACGCTGGGCGGCAGGCCGCTTGCGCAAGGCGGCCGCGCGCTCGGCCAGCGCGCCGGGGCGCTGCGCATCGTCCGCATCGACCAGCACCGCGACGGGATAGGCGGAAGCACTGTTCCAGTAGCGGTCGAAGTCCTGCGACACGTCGCGCACCACCGGACCCACCGCCAGCACGTCGAGGTCGACGAACAGCATGTCCCCGGCGACGCCGAAATATTCGTCGCCCACGTTGCGGCCGCCGACGATCGTTGCCTGGCCGTCGGCCGTGAAGGACTTGTTGTGCATGCGCCGGTTCAGCCGGCTGAAATCGGTGAGGTAGCCCAGGCTGCGCCAGCGGCGCAACGCGAAGGGATTGAAGAGCCGCACCTCGACGTTCGGTTCACGGTCGAGGGCAGCCAGGCTTGGGTCGAGTCCGGCGGTATTGTTATCGTCCAGCAGCAGGCGAACCCGCACGCCGCGCGCCGCGGCCTCACGCAAGGCATCCAGCATCAGCGTGCCGGTCAGGTCGTCGCGCCATATATAGTACTGGACGTCGAGGCTGCGCTCGGCGCTGCGGGCGAGCAGGACGCGTGCCGCGAAGGCATCGCGCCCGTCGATCAGGGGATGGATCCCGGAGCGGCCGGGATGCGCGGCCGCCAGCGGGGCGATGGCCTGTCCCAGCCGTGTCGTGTGGGTGCCGTCCAGCGTGAAGCTGGCGGCGCGCTGGCCCAGTGGCGGCAGTGCGCTGCAGCCGTAGGCCGCCACCGCGACCGCGACGACGACGAGCGCCGCCGCTCCTCGACGCAATGCCGGGAACGACGCCGCCCGCATCGCTTACATGCCTTCGAAGTTCGGCTTGCGCTTTTCGAGGAAGGCCGACATGCCTTCTTTCTGCGCAGGCGTGCCGAAACCGGCGTGGAAGTAACGGCGCTCGTAGCGCACGCCTTCGTTCAGCGGCATCTGGTAGGCCTGGTTGACGCAATCCTTGATCTGCATGGCGACCGACACCGGCATCTCGGCGATGCCCTGGGCCACCTTGATCGCCTCTTCCATCACGCTCTCGACCGGGTACACGCGCGACACCAGGCCGGTACGCTCGGCCTCGGCGGCGTCGATCATGCGGGTGGTGAGCAGCATGTCCATCGCCTTCGACTTCGAGATCGCGCGCGGCAGGCGCTGGGTGCCGCCGGCGCCGGGGGTCACGCCCACCTTGATTTCCGGCTGGCCGAACTTGGCGCTCTCGGACGCGATGAGGAAGTCGCACATCATGGCCAGCTCGCAGCCGCCGCCCAGGCAGTAGCCCGACACCACGCCGATCACCGGCTTGCGGATGTTCAGGATGTGCTCCCAGTTGCGGCCGATGTAGTTGCCCGGGTAGGTGTCCGCCGCGTAGGTGTAGTTCGCCATGGCCGCGATGTCGGCGCCCGCCGCGAAGACCTTGTCGCTGCCGGTCAGGACGATGACGTTGACCGCCGGGTCGGCGTCGAACTTGTGCAGGGCATCACCCAGCTCGTTCATCATGTTGTCGTTCAGCGCGTTCATCGCCTTCGGACGGTTCAGGCGGATCACGACGACCTTGCCGTGGTTTTCGATCAGCAGATCTGCATATTCCATGTGGCTTTCCCTTGTGAGGTGGACGGATTGCCGGGATTGTAACGTCTCGCGCTCAATCAAACACGGTATGATTATTTGTTCAGCAATATTCTGTGCGAGATCACCATTCTTTCGTTTGGTAACAACTGGCTGCAAAAGCGCGTTCCCGCCGACTCGGTGATGCGCAAGCCCGACTTCCGCCGCTTCTGGTTCAGCAGCATCCTGGCCCACTTCGGCGCGCAGATCACGCTGCTGGCCCTGCCGATCTGCGCGGTGCTGATGCTGCATGCGACGCCGGCGCAGATGGGCACCCTGGCCGCCTTCGAATCCCTGCCCTTCCTGCTGTTCGGCCTTCCCTCCGGCGTCCTGCTGGACCGCAGCCGGCGCCTGCCGGTCATCATGTGCAGCGATTTGATGGTGGCGATCGCGCTGGCCAGCGTGCCGCTGGCCTGGTGGCTGGACATGCTGACCATCCCCTGGCTGTATGCGGTCGGCTTCGTGATCGGCGCCGGCCATGTGGTGGGCGGCAGTGCCGAACAGGTATTCCTCACCTTCCTGGTCGGACGCGACGGCCTGGTGGACGCCCAGGCCAAGTTCGCGGCCACGGAATCGGCCGCGCGCGTGGTCGGCCCCGGCATGGCGGGCGGCCTGGTGCAGCTGCTGGGCGCGCCGATCGCCATCCTGTGCAATGTGGCGGGTTTCATCATTTCGCTGCTCAACCTGCGCCGCATCCGCGCACGCGAGCCGCAGCCGCCGCCCTCGACCTCCCATCCGCTGCGCGACATCCAGGAGGGCCTCGCTTTCGTCTGGAACCAGCCGCTGCTGCGCACCCTGGCCTGGGTCTCGGCCTGCTGGCACCTGCTGTTTTATGGCTACACCGCCCTGCACGTGCTGTTCGCCACCCGCGTGCTCGGCATGACGCCGGGGACCATGGGCATGGCCAACATGCTCGGCGGCCTGGGCGTGCTGGCGGCCTCGCTGCTGGTCAAGCCGCTCTCGAGGCGCTTGGGCACCGGCGGCGGCATCCTGGTCGGCCTGTGCGTGTCGGCGTTCGGCTTCGCCCTGGTGCCGGCCATCCCGCCGGCGCTGTTCGGCAGCGCAGCCTGGACGGTGGCGGCCTACGCCATCGTGGTGTTCTGGATCGACTGCGGCGCGACGCTGTTCTTCGTGCCCTACATCGCCCTGCGCCAGCGCGTGACGCCCGATGCGGTGCTGGGCCGGATGGTGGCGACGATGCGCGCCCTGACCGTGGCTGCGGCACCGCTGGGCGCCCTGCTGGCGGGCGGGCTGGGCGAAGGCTTCGGCGTGCGCGCAGGCCTGGGCTGCATCGCCGCCGGCGCCGTCCTGCTGGCGGCCGGAGGCGTATTCGGCACCCGCCTCAGGCAGGCCAGGGAGTAAGTCGGGCTTACTGCGCCGCGCGCGGCAGCAGCACCCAGACCGTGCCGCGCTGCTTCATCTTGCCCGCCCGGTCCATCGCATCCGGGCCGAAGCCGTAGAAGAAGTCGGCCCGCACCGCGCCGCGGATGGCGCCGCCGGTATCCTGCGCCATCATCAGGCGCCGCATCGGCACCTCGCTGCCGGCTTCGGTGGTCGCCAGGTACAGCGGCGCGCCGAGCGGCACGAAGGCCGGGTCGATCGCCACCGAACGCCCCGGCGTGAGCGGCACGCCCAGCGCGCCCTTCGGGCCGAGCGAAGGATCGGGCAGTTTCTCTTCGCGGAAGAAGATATAGCTGGGGTTCACGTTGAACAGTTCCTGGCGGCGCCCCGGATTGGCGGCGATCCAGGCGCGGATGCCCTGGGCCGTGGCCTCCTCGGCGGTGAGTTCGCCCTGCTCCACCAGCCAGCGCCCGATCGCCTTGTAGGGATGGCCGTTCTGGTCGGCGTAGGCCACGCGCACCGTTTCTCCGCTGTCGAGCTGCACCCGGCCCGAGCCCTGCACTTCGAGGAAGAAGGCCTCGACCGGATCGTTCACCCACAACAGCTCCTTGCCGGCGAAGGGCGCACGCGCGATCTCGGCACGGCTGCTGTACGGCACCACGGTCTTGCCGGCCAGGCGGCCGCGCAGGCGCATGCCTTTCAGCTGCGGATACACGCTGCCCAGGTCGACCGTGAGCAGGTCGTTCGGGACGCGGTAGAGCGGCGTCTGGTAGGCGCCAGCGCGCGTGCGCGAACCGTACAGCATCGCTTCGTAATAACCGGTGATCAGGCCGGTGTCGGCGCCATCGGCGGCGCGCACCAGGTTCGGCACGAACCGGCTCTCGAAGAAGCCGCGCACCGCGGCGGCGTCGCTTCCGTCCACGGCGCGGGCCGCGGCGCACACCGCTTTCCAGTCAGGCTTGCTGGCCAGGCCGCGGCAGGATTGCAGCAGGGCCGGCCAGGCCTGGCGCAGGTCGTCCTGTTCCCATCCCGGCAGCGCACTGAAGGTGGTCGGCGTCATCAGCGGCGTCGGCGCCGGCGGCTGGGCCGGGACTGCCGGCTGCGCAGGCGCCGCCGGCTGCTCGGGCACATAGACCGGACCGACCGGCGGCGGCATGCGCACCGGTTCGGCGGGCTTGGGCGGCTGCTGCGGCGTGGTCGAGCAGGCGCTCAAAAAGGCGACGAGGGCAAGCGAAGCGGTTACACTGCGGCGTGTCGATGGCATAAGAACAAAAGGACTGAAGGACCGATATGTGGATCTTGATGGTGGAAGCCGGCGTGGCACTCTTCCTGCTCGTCTTTATCGTCTGGTGGACGATGTTCGCGGGCCGCAAGGACGTGCCGCGCGACGAGCCGATACAGAAGGAACGTGACGCCGGCGAACAATAAGCTGTGCTGCGCTGATCAGTGCAGTGCGCCCGGCTGCGCCAGCACGAATTCCGGAATCGGCACTTCGAAGCGGTGGCCATCCTCGGCCACGCAGAAGTATTCGCCCTTCATCGAGCCCTGCGGCGTTGCCGACTGGGTGCCGCTGGTGTACTCGAACTGCTGGCCCGGCTGCAGCAGCGGCTGGTGGCCGACCACGCCCAGTCCGCTCACTTCCTGCACCGCGTTGTTGGCGTCGGTGATGACCCAGTGGCGCGAGATCAGCTGGGCGGCGATGCTGCCCGTGTTGGTAATCGTGATGGTGTAACTGAACACGTACTGGTCCCGTTCCGGGTTGGACTGTTCCGGCAGGTACTGGGTCCTGACCTTGACAGCGAATTCATAGGCGGGCATGGGGATTCCTTGCGTGATCGTCAATATTGGTGGAAGCGCCCTGTGTGGCGCAAACGACAATCATACCGCGCGGCGGCTTTCCAAGTCGCCGCGGGCAGCGGGCATGCGCTTCATCAGCGTAAAATAACGGATTCTTTTTACCGGCACGACCTTTCATGACTACCTACCGCATCGCTCCCAGCATCCTGTCCGCCGATTTCGCCCGCCTGGGCGAGGAAGTGCGCAATGTCGTCGCCGCCGGCGCCGACATCATCCACTTCGACGTGATGGACAACCACTACGTCCCGAACCTGACCATCGGCCCGCTGGTGTGCCAGGCGATCCGCCCGCACGTGCAGGTGCCGATCGACGTGCACCTGATGGTCAAGCCGGTCGACCGCATCATCCCGGACTTCGCCAAGGCCGGCGCCGACATCATCACCTTCCACCCGGAAGCCTCGGAGCACATCGACCGCACCCTGCAGCTGATCCGCGATAACGGCTGCAAGGCCGGCCTGGTGTTCAACCCGCACACCCCGCTGCACTACCTCGAACACGTGATGGACAAGATCGACATGATCCTGATCATGTCGGTGAACCCGGGCTTCGGCGGCCAGTCCTTCATCCCGCAGGCGTTGAAGAAGATCGCCATGGCGCGCCGCATGATCGACGAGTCGGGCCGCGACATCATGCTGGAAGTCGATGGCGGCATCAAGGCCGACAACATCGCCGAAGCGGCCGCCGCAGGCGCCGACACCTTCGTCGCAGGCTCGGCGATCTTCGGCAAGCCGGACTACAAGGCCGTGATCGACGCGATGCGCGGCGAACTGGCCAAGGTCGGCAAATAATGCGGGCCGGCGCCGCGGCAATCAAGGCCGCCATTATCGACCTGGACGGCACCATGCTCGACACGGTGCCCGACTTCGAGGCGGCCCTGAACGGCATGCGCGCCGACCTGGGCCTGGCGCCGATCACGCAGGCGACCATCAAGCCGCTGGTCGGCAAGGGCTCCGAAAAACTGGTGCGCGACGCGCTGCTGCTCGACTGGGATGCTGCGCGCGTGGACGCGGTGTTTGACGAAGCCCTGGCCGGCTACCAGCGCCACTACCTCGCCATCAACGGCGACCACAGCACGCTGTTCGAGGGCGTGATCGAGGGCCTGCAGGCCATGCGCGCGCAAGGCCTGTGCCTGGTCTGCGTGACCAACAAGCCCATCGCTTTCACGCTTCCCCTGCTCGACCAGAAGGGCCTGGCGCCGTATTTCGAGCGCGTGTTCGGCGGCGATTCCTTCGAAAAGAAGAAGCCGGACCCGATGCCGATGCTGGGCGCCTGCGCCGCGCTGGACCTGCCGCCATCGACGGTGGTGGCGATCGGCGACTCGTCCAACGACGCCGAAAGCGCACGCGCCGCCGGTTGCTTCGTGCTCACAGTACCATATGGTTATAACCACGGACGGCCTATACAAGAAATTAATTCTGATGGTATAGTGAGTTCGCTGCTAGAAGCGGCAGAGCAGATATCTGCGCATAACCACACCGCAAAATAAGTTATCTATACATGTTTTTCACCAAAAAACACACTGTCAACCAGACCGGCGCCCTTGAGGCCTGGCTGTGGCGACGCTGGCAATCCTGGGCTAACTAACCCGTCCCCGATTGCTGTCGGCCGTGCTCGTCCGACAGGTTTTTTGAAGTGAACCACCGCCCTTCCCTTCCCTTGGGCGGTCTGGAGAAAAGCATGACCGAACTCGAATTCAAATCGCTGGCCAACCAGGGCTATAACCGCATTCCTTTGGTCGCGGAAGCCTTCGCCGACCTCGAGACCCCGCTGACGCTCTACCTCAAGCTGGCCCAGTCCCAGCAGGCCGGCAAGAACACCTTCCTGCTGGAGTCGGTGGTTGGCGGCGAGCGCTTCGGCCGCTATTCCTTCATCGGCCTGCCTGCTTCGACCCTGATCCGCAACAGCGGCAAGCATACCGAGGTCGTCAGGCACGGCGAAGTGATCGAGACGCACGAAGGCAATCCGCTGGAATTCATCGAGGCTTACCAGTCGCGCTTCAAGGTGGCCCTGCGCCCCGGCATGCCGCGCTTCTGCGGCGGCCTGGCCGGCTACTTCGGCTATGACACCGTGCGCCACATCGAGCGCAAGCTGGAGAACAGCTGCCCGCGCGACGAACTGGGCCTGCCGGACATCCAGCTGCTGCTGACCGAAGAACTGGCGGTGATCGACAACCTGTCGGGCAAGCTCTACCTGATCGTCTACGCCGACCCGGCCCAGCCGGAAGCCTATGCGAAAGCGCGCCAGCGCCTGAAGGACCTGCGCGTGATGCTGCGCCGGAGCGTCGATGCGCCGGTGACCTCCAGCTCGGTGCGTACCGAGGCGGTGCGCGACTTCAGCAAGGAAGACTACCTGAAGGCGGTGGCCCGGGCCCACGAATACGTGATGGCGGGCGACCTGATGCAGGTGCAGATCGGCCAGCGCATCCGCAAGCCCTACGTGGATTCGCCGCTGTCGCTGTACCGCTCGCTGCGCTCGCTGAACCCGTCGCCCTACATGTACTACTACAACTTCGGCGACATGCAGATCGTGGGCGCCTCGCCGGAGATTTTGGTGCGCAACGAGACCCTGCCCGACGGCGGCAAGAAGGTGACCCTGCGTCCGATCGCCGGCACCCGTCCGCGCGGCGCCACCCCGGAACGCGACACCGAACTGGCGGCCGAACTGCTGGCCGATCCGAAGGAGATCGCCGAGCACGTGATGCTGATCGACCTGGCGCGCAACGACATCGGCCGCATCGCCGATACCGGCAGCGTGAAAGTCACCGACCGGATGGTGATCGAGAAGTACTCGCACGTGCAGCACATCGTCTCCAACGTCGAAGGCAAGCTGAAAGACGGCATGTCGAACCTCGACGTGCTGCGCGCCACCTTCCCGGCCGGCACCCTCACCGGTGCGCCCAAGGTGCGCGCGATGGAAGTGATCGACGAGCTGGAGCCGGTCAAGCGCGGCATCTACGGCGGCGCGTGCGGCTACCTTTCCTTTGGTGGCGAGATGGACGTGGCGATCGCGATCCGCACCGGCGTGATCAAGGACGGCAACCTCTACGTACAGGCCGCGGCCGGCATCGTGGCCGATTCCATCCCCGAGATGGAATGGCAGGAAACGGAAAACAAGGCGCGCGCCGTGCTGCGCGCGGCCGAACAGGTGCAAGACGGCCTGGATGGGGAGTTCTGACATGCTGCTAATGATCGACAACTACGACTCGTTCACCTACAACATCGTCCAGTACCTGGGCGAGCTGGGCGAGGACGTGCGCACGGTGCGCAACGACGAAATCACGTTGAAAGATATCGAAGCGATGGCGCCCGACCGCATCTGCATCTCGCCGGGCCCGAAGGCGCCGAAGGATGCCGGCATCTCGCTCGACATCCTGCGCGAATTCAAGGGCAAGCTGCCGATCCTGGGCGTGTGCCTCGGCCACCAGGCGATCGGCGAGGCGTTTGGCGGGAACGTCATCCGCGCCAAGCAGGTCATGCACGGCAAGACCTCGCTCATCGCCCACACCGGCGAAGGCGTGTTCAAGGACTTGCCGAGCCCCTTCACCGTGATCCGCTACCACTCGCTGGCGATCGAGCGCGCTTCGCTGCCGGACTGCCTGGAAGTGACGGCATGGACCGACGACGGCGAGATCATGGGCGTGCGCCACAAGGAGTACGACATCGAGGGGGTGCAGTTCCATCCCGAGTCGATCCTGTCGGAGCACGGCCACGCGCTGTTCAAGAATTTTCTCGAGCGCTGAGATATACCGCTAGCCTCAAGACCGTCGTTCCGGCGAAGGCCGGAACCCAAGTTCGTTGCGTACCACTAGCGTGACACCGTGTAGGTGTTCACACAAAATTGGATCCCGGCCTTCGCCGGGATGACGTGCAAAGGCCGCGGAGCAAGAGAAGAGCTAGCGACTAGCAAACGAATTTCACCATACTGGACCCGCCATGCCGATCACCCCACAAGAAGCCCTGCTGCGCTGTATCGAACACCGCGAAATCTTCCACGACGAGATGCTGCACCTGTTCCGCCAGATCATGTCGGGCGAGATGTCGCCGACCATGGTCGCGGCCCTGACCATGGGCCTGCGCGTGAAGAAGGAAACCATCGGCGAGATCACCGCCGCCGCCCAGGTCATGCGCGAATTCTCGACTAAGGTGCCGATGGCCGACACCACCAACCTGCTCGACATCGTCGGCACCGGCGGCGACGGCGCCAACACCTTCAATATCTCGAGCGCCTCGATGTTCGTTGCCGCCGCCGGCGGCGCGCGCGTGGCCAAGCATGGCGGGCGCAGCGTGTCCTCGTCCTCCGGCAGTGCCGACCTGATCGAGTCGCTCGGCGCCCAGATCGACCTGAAGCCCGAGCAGATCGCCCAGTCGATCGCCCAGACCGGCATCGGCTTCATGTTCGCGCCCAACCACCACGCCGCCATGAAGCACGTGGCGCCGGTGCGCCGCGAGCTGGGCGTGCGCAGCATCTTCAACATCCTGGGACCGCTGACCAACCCGGCCGGCGCGCCCAACATCCTGATGGGCGTGTTCCACCCCGACCTGGTCGGCATCCAGGTGCGCGTGCTACAGCGCCTCGGCGCCCAGCATGCGATGGTGGTCTGGGGCCGCGACAATATGGACGAGGTCTCGCTCGGCGCCGGCACCCTGGTGGGTGAACTGGTCGACGGCGAAATCCGCGAGTACGAGATCCATCCGGAAGACTTCGGCATGTCGATGATCTCGAGCCGCAACCTGAAAGTGGCGAATACGGCGGAATCGAAGGAACGCGTGATGGAAGCGCTGCGCGGCGAGCCGGGCCCCGCCACCGACATCGTGGCGCTCAATGCCGGCACCGCCCTGTATGCGGCCGGCGTCGTGTCCTCGATCGAGGAAGGCCTGGCGAAGGCGCGTGCGACGATCGCGTCCGGCGCGGCCCTGGCCAAGCTCGAGCAATTCGTGCAGGTGACCCGCCAGCTGGCAGGCAGCCACTGATGTTCGGCATCCATGACCTGGCGCTGTTCATGGTCTCCGGCCTGCTGCTGAACATCCTGCCCGGGCCGGATTCGCTCCTGATCATGACCCGCAGCGCCACCCAGGGCTGGCGCGCCGGCGTCGCCGCCGCGCTCGGCATCGGCGCCGGGACCATCGTCCACGTGCTGGCGGCGGCGCTCGGCATGTCCGCGATCCTCGCCACCTCGGCCACCGCGTTCGCGGTGGTGAAGTTCGTTGGCGCCGCCTACATCCTCTACATGGCGATCGGCCTGCTGCGCACCCGCAGGCGCACGGCGGCGCAGGCCGCTCCCAACGTGTCGCCCCTGCCCTACCGGAAGATTTTCGCCCAGGGCGTCCTGACCAACGTCCTGAACCCGAAGGTGGCGCTGTTCTTCCTCGCCTTCGTCCCCCAGTTCATCGACGCGAACGCCCCTAACAAGGCGCTGGCCTTCATCATCCTGGGCAGCATTTTCAATATCAACGGCATGCTGTGGTGCTGCGGCCTCGCGCTGTTCACCGCATTCGCCAGCGCGCGCCTGAAACTGAGCCAGACCGTCTCGCTGTGGCTCAACCGCATCACGGGCGGCCTGTTCGTCTGGCTCGCGATCAAGCTTGCCGTCTCCAAGCAACACTGAGGTTCCCATGTCCGACATCCTGAACAAGATCCTGGCCGTCAAGGCCGACGAAGTGGCCGCGGCGAAAAAAGCGCGCGACCTGGCCAGCCTGCGCCGCGAGGTGGAGAGCGACCTGGAAGCACGCCGCGCCATCCGCGGTTTCGAGAACAGCCTGCGCAACAAGATCGCCGCCGGCCAGGCCGGCATCATCGCGGAAGTGAAGAAGGCCTCGCCCTCGAAAGGCGTGCTGCGCCCGGACTTCCAGCCGGCGGCGATCGCGCAAAGCTACGCCGAACACGGCGCGGCCTGCCTGTCGGTGCTGACCGACGTGCAGTTCTTCCAGGGCTCAGTGGATTACCTGCGCCAGGCACGCGCCGCCTGCGCGCTGCCGGTGATCCGCAAGGATTTCATCGTCGACCATTACCAGGTGTACGAGGCGCGCGCGATGGGCGCGGATGCGATCCTCTTGATCGTGTCGGCACTGGATCACGGCCTGATGGCGGAACTGGAAGCCTGCGCGCTTGATCTCGGCATGGACGTACTGGTCGAGGTGCACGACGGCGAGGAACTGACTGCGGCGCTGAAGCTGAAGACGCCGCTAGTGGGCATCAACAACCGCAACCTGCGCACTTTCGAGGTGTCGCTCGATACCACGCTGGGCCTGCTGCCGCGGATTCCGGCGGAGCGCCTGGTGGTGACCGAGTCGGGCATCATGGGACCGGCGGACGTGCAGCGGATGCGCGCGGCGAACGTGCATGCCTTCCTGGTCGGCGAGGCCTTCATGCGGGCGCCGGAGCCGGGCGTGGAACTGCAGAGGCTGTTTGGCTGATATCCGGG
>JAEAMF010002089.1_pt1 | contig 12173 bp, 13 predicted proteins | sample 8958721 | NCBI WGS metagenome assembly JAEAMF01 (sample SAMN16933255, study PRJNA681124) | bioreactor sludge metagenome | isolation source: anaerobic bioreactor treating anionic surfactant - SDBS | place: India: Bengaluru | collected 2019-02-28
CAATGATGTGCCACTATATCATATTCTGTCGTGAAAGTCCGACAAACTCCTAGGGGCGTGTATCAGAAACAACCTATAAAATAAATATCTGAGACACGGCGCAAGCAAGTTTTTGCGGGCGGCAGGTGTTATATAAACTATGAGGAGCACTGGCCATGAAACGGTCCTGCACTAAAATCGAAAAACAGCTCATTGCGTACCTCACCCGGCAGCTTGAGGAAGCTCGTGCCCGTGAAGTCAGAGAGCATCTGGCCGTCTGCCCCGCTTGCAGCCGGGAGGTGGAAGGGCTGCAGGCAGCTTGGGACGTTATGGGAACGTCCTTCCCTGAAGAGGACTTCAAAGATATTTCGCGAAGTGTCCTGGCGACAATTACAAACACTGAACGCAGAACCGGCCTGATGGACACATTGCTGACCATGCTGGTCAGGGTCCCTTCACCGGTGCTCGGCGCCTTTGTTGCACTGCTTGCGCTCCCCGCAGGTGTCTATCTCGGCAAGACGCTTTACCTGGATACGGCATATGCCCTCAACCCTGAGCCCGCAATTACGGCGCCGGCGGAAGAACTTCCCCTGGATGTTTTTAATGACTTTCCTGATGACTCCATCGGCAGCGTCTATATTAACCTGGGTGAAGTCAGTTAGACCACAACAACCCCGGAAGCAGTGTGAGGAAGACCCATGAAAGAAAAGCTCATTATGGTTATACTGGTATTTTCCCTGACCGTCAACGCGGCCGCCTTTATAACTATTGGATATTTCTGGGGTAAAAATAATAGGAGCAGAGAGGCCGGCCCGTCGCCCTTAAGCGCCGAACTTTCATTGGACCAGGATCAGCGAGACCGGATGCGTGAGCTCAGGAAATCATTTATACAGGAAACGGCACCCGTCCGTGACGAACTGATGGTCAAACGCGCTGAACTGGCACAGCTCCTTGCCTCAGCGGGTCCGGAGCGGGCCTCGCTGGATCAGAAGATCCGTGAAATAAACGAACTCCAGCTGAAAATGCAGATGTCGGTCATGGATCAGCTCTTCAAGGAGAAGGCATTTTTAAGACCCGAGCAGCAGGCGCGTTATGCAGATTTCGTGAGCCACCGCCTCTGTCAGGACTTCCTTCCGGGCAGAAAAGGTCATCGCGGAGCCAGGGGATGGGGGATGGGTCCGCGGGGAGGAAGGGAAGGGCGATGGGATGATGAGAGGCGCATGCATGACCGGATGACCCGCGATCAATAATGATGCCCCACCGGCGACACTAATCCCGCCGATACAGATACTCACCGGGTTACCGATGCCAGCGACAAAATACTTGACACACGTATACGCATAGGGTACATTTTCTGAGCCAAAATCGTGGATGAAGTAATCATGCACAACACCATCTACAAGGAGAAGCTCTGTGGGTACAAAGGCACAGGCAAGCGCCACGTCAGAAAAACAGACTTGGAAAGATATCAAAGTGGGATGCATCCTGCTGGAAGAAGGGAAGGCAAAACCGTTTGAGCGGGCGGACAAGCCGGCGCTGGTCCCTCAGTGGGACAAGCAAATGTGTGTGCGGTGCGGTCTCTGCTACCTCTTCTGCCCCGATGCCGCCATCCGCAGGGGTGAGGACGGGTACTTCGAAGCCGATGTTGACTATTGCAAGGGATGCGGCATCTGCCACAGGGAATGCTGGTTCGGCGCCATTAGCATGACGGAGGAAGGATAATGGATAAATACGGGCTGTATGTACCACAATTATTGCCGTTTAAGGAGCACTTTTTGCCCCAGGCGCATCGCGCCTGCATGGGCTGCGGCGTTGCACTCGGCGTGCGGCATGTGTATAAGGCGCTGGAAGAGCACCGGGGATGGATGGAGCGCGCCCGGTGGGAAATCCCCTTCAGCATCCCCTTCCCGGGCAACCTGGTCAGGGACGGAAAGGGATCCGGGGACGGGGTGCGTCCCGCCCTGCTGTCCATCGCCAAGCAGGACGATTCCTCGAGCCTGCTGCTGTGCTTTGACAACGAGGCGGTTGAAGGAAAGGCGACCCCGGCAATCTTTAAAAAGGTTTTCCCCTCCGCAGCGGTCGCGAGGGGATGCGGGTATGTGGCAACCGCCTGCCCCAGCTATCCGTTTGACCTGATCGACAAGGTCAGGCGCGGCATGGAGAGCGAAGGCAACAGTTGTATCCATATACTGTCGCCCTGTCCGGTCGGATGGGGGTTTGAGAGCGAGATGTCGGTGACCATCGGGCGTCTCGCGGTCGAATCAACCATCTTTCCCCTGTACGAGGTGGTTGCTGAAAGCTGCCGCCTGACCGTTGACCATCCCGGCAAAAGAACGGTTGAGCAGTATCTCACCGCGCAAAAACGTTTTAAACACATCAAGGGCAAGGAAACCCGCGAGGTTCAATCTGCCGTTGACGCTGCCTACGCCAGACTGAGGCAGGGAAAGATATAAAGGAGGAAATCATGGCTCTCTCAAACTGGGATAAAAAGGCCCAAGCCACATTTGCCAAGATACTTGAGGTGGTCCCTGAACCGATGCGGGATGCGATGAAGCCTCAGCTGATTGCCATGATCGAAGGCAAGGCAAAAGGGGCGCAGGTGACCGACGCGGTAATCGAAAAGCTGGTGCGGGAAGACCTGCCCGAGCCGCAGAAAAGCGTGATCATGGGCGCGCTGGGATTGTCGTCAGACGCGCCGCCCCCCCAGGCGTCTGATGCCGCGGCCCAGCTCTCCTGGCAGGGTGAGAGTGAGGGGATGGTTGAAAAAATCATGAGCGTCATACCGGAAATGCTGCGGGGGGCGGTCCGGCCGAAGCTGCTTGATTTCATTGCCACCAAGGCGGGTCCGGCCGGCAGCGTTACCGAGAACATAGTGCTTGAGGCCATAAAGGAAATGAAGCCGCCGGAGCCGTTTTTCAGCCAGATCATGACTCTGCTGGCCGCGGGCAGCGGCGTCGACTTAAGCAAGGCGGACGCGATTCTCGCGCGGTACGCCGGCAAGCAGGAGGCGCTGCTCTCGCTCCTGCACGAAGTGCAAAACGAGTACAGCCATCTGCCCAAGTTGGTGCTGAGCAAGATAAGCGAGATGCTCGCCGTTCCCTTGAGCGCGGTATACCGGATCGTCACGTCCTATCCGGCCTTCAGCCTCGAGCCGAAGAAAAAACATGTGGTCAGGGTGTGTGACGGTGTTGCCTGTCATCTCAAGGAATCGGGCCGGGTGTATGACGAGCTCACTAAAAAGGCGGGCGGCGCATTCACCCTGGAAAAGGTGCGCTGCATCGGCTGCTGCGGACAGGAGCCCATGGTCTCCATCGACGGGGAATGCGGCGATGCACGCTGGGCACAGGACAAGATCACCCAATTGTAGTTATTAATAAAAAAAACGGGGAGTCACCATGAAGGTTACAAGCGAAAAGGATCTCAAGACACTCGGCACGCAAGCCAGAAGAAAGCTGAGCGACGCGACGCTGCGGATCCAGGTGGGAACCTCCACCTGCGGGCTGGCGCGGCGGGCTGATCTGGTAAAAAAGGCGCTTGAAGCCGAGGTGCAGAAGCAGGGGCTCAACGCCGACATCGTCGAGGTGGGCTGCAACGGCATGTGCTATCAGGAGCCGATTGTTGATGTCATCCAGAAGGGAAGGCCGAAAATCACCTACGGGTCGGTGACTGCGGACAAGGCGGCGGCGCTGGTCAAGGCAATCAAGACCGACGCGGTGCTCACGGAGCTGGCGCTCTTCAGGACCGACGCCGAGGAACATGTCATTGCCGGGGAGACGGTCCCTTATGCGGTTGACCAGGCGCCTCAGCCGGTACAGGCGCTGCCGGAATGCCGCGCGTATCCCTTTTACCAAAAGCAGCAGAAGATTGCCCTGCGCAACGTCAGTCTGATTGACCCCGGCAATATTGATGAATACATCGCCTTCGGGGGATACATCGCGCTTGCCAAGGCCCTGGCCATGCCGGCCAAGCAGGTTATCCAGGAGGTCATCACCTCGGGACTCCGGGGAAGGGGCGGTGCCGGCTTTCCCACCGGCGCCAAGTGGAAGACCTGCAGCGAGGCTGCCGGAGACGCCAAGTATGTGGTGGCCAACGGGAGCGAGGGAGACCCGGACATCGGCATGCACCGCAGCATGATGGAAGGAGATCCCCATTCGGTGCTGGAAGGGCTGATCATAGCGGCATATGCGGTCGGCGCAGCAAAAGGGTTCATCTACGTGTCCACCCACTATCCCGCGGCCCTGGCCAGAATCAAGGAGGCGGTGCGCCAGGCGCATGACTATGGACTGTTAGGGGAAAAGATCCTCGGCAGCGCCTTCAGCTTTGACGTGGTCATCGATGAAGGCAGCGGCGGGTATGTCTGCGGCGAGGAAACGGCACTGATCACCACCCTGGAAGGGCGCTTCGGGGAGCCTCGTCCGCGTCCCCCCTTCCCGGCGCAGCAGGGTTTGTGGGGCCGTCCCACGGTGGTAAACAATCTGGAAACCCTGGCCATGGTTCCAGCCATTGTCGCCCGGGGCGGCAAATGGTTCAGCAGCATCGGCAGCAAGGGCAATGCCGGCACCAAGGTCATTTCCGTAAACGGCAGCGTCAGCAGGCCCTGCCTGGTAGAGGTGCCGCTCGGCACCACCCTCGAGGATATTATCACAATCGGCGGCGGCGTGATTGTGGGCAAGAAGCTGAAGGCGGTCACCCTGGGCGGTCCGTCAGGAGGCGTCCTGCCGGCGCAATCCATAAAGATTCCCCTGACCTATGATGATCTGGGCAAAGCCGGGGCCATTCTTGGTTCAGGTCTTACGGTGATCGATGACAGTGTCAATATGGCCGATCTGGCCCACTATTTCCTCACCTTTTTCAAGGAGGAGACCTGCGGCAAATGCACCACCTGCAGGGAAGGCGTCAAAAAGATGTGCGAGCTGGTGGGTGAAATCTGCCAGGGACAGGGCAGCCGCGAAAACCTGGCCCTGCTGGAGCGCATGGCGCAGCCGATGATCGACGGTTCTCTCTGCGCCCTGGGCAAGACAGTTCCGGCGGTGATAACGTCAACCATGAAGCATTTCGCCGCTGACTACGACCATTATATTACGGGAAAACAGGCGGCCGGCTAGGCTGCCGCAGGCAACCATCCGAGGAGGTCGGGCAGATCATGATATCCATTACCATTAACGGAAAGAAAATCAAGGCGGAAGAGGGAAAGACCATCCTGGAGGTCGCCCAGGCCGAGGGCATCCACATTCCCACCCTCTGCTCCAATGACGCGCTCAAACCGGCGGGAAACTGCAGGCTCTGCAGCGTGGAGGTTACCCAGGGAGACCGCACCACCATTGAAACCTCCTGCAACTACCTGGCCCAGGACGGGATGAAGGTTGCCACCGACACGGAGCGGGTGAGGGAGGTCAGAAAGCTGGTGATGGAGCTGCTGCTGGCGCGCTGTCCGAACCCCAAAAAGATAAAGGATACGGCGGCCGAAGTCGGGGTTACCGCGGTCCCCCAGGGGTTCAGCCTGGAGAATGAATATTGCATTTTATGCGGGCTGTGCGTTCGCACCTGCGCGGAAGTGGTGCAGGCCAATGCCATTGATTTCGAGGGAAGCGGCATCAACAAGAAGGTCGCCGTTCCCTTCGATGAGAGCTCCAAGGAATGCATTGCCTGCGGGAGCTGCGCGTTTGTCTGCCCCACCCAGGTGATCAAGATGCACAATTTCGACAATGCCCAGATCGTGTATGCCGACGGAGAGGAAAATCTCGGCGCCCAGCGCCTGATGCAGAACTGGAAGACCGAAGTGCCCATCAAGTTCTGCAAGTCATGCGGCAACCCCATTGCACCGGAACGTCAGCTTTCCTGGCTGAGCAACAAAATGATCTTCCCCCCGGAAATGTTCAACCTGTGCCAGACCTGCCGCAACTATCCGACCATTGACGAAGAGATCTGCATGGGATGCGGCCAGTGCTGCGACAACTGCCCCTGCTGCGCGCTTGAGCTCAAAGTGGAAAAGGGCGAAATCAAATCGTTCTGCTATACCGTCAACTGCACCGGTTGCAGGATTTGCGAGGATATCTGTCCCCGGGCGGCAATCAGCTGACCGGCAATTACCCCGCTGCCAAAAAAACTCAAACCGCGGTTGTGCGGTTTGAGTTTTTTTCTTTCATCTCCTCATGCAGCCCTGTTGCTTATCGCTTTTTTCTTCCGTTTCTTTTCGCCGATCGCTCCTCCAGGTATGCCTCCAGCTGTTTTTGCGTTCTGATCTCCCGTACCGCGGGCCGATCATGATACTCGCATCCCTGGGGATCCAACCGCCGGCAAATGGCCGGACGGCTTTCATAGATGCCGCAGCGATGGGCGCGGTCCAAATGCCTGCAGCGGTTTTTCACGTTCAGGAACCACTTCCCGGCCTGGATAAATACGGAGGTTTTCTGGTGGCTGATGTACCACCGGATATTTTCAAAATCGTTTCGGGTTGAGGGCCGGTCAATCTCCAGGGCAAAATACTTGCAGCACAGCGCGCTGCATTGTGTACAGGTGTTCTTTCGCTTGCGTTTCATTCCGTACCCGTAATCATTGTATAATCAAATCCTCATTCCCTTCAGAGACACCGCTGTGCATGAGCAATATCAGCGGATTCCCGCTTGCGCGCCATAATCTCAGAGGAGGGGCGACCGGTCTGTTCTACTCCCTGGCTTATTGTCGCGGCTGAAAGCCGCTCCTGCCGGTCCGTTTGCTGTTTGTCTTTCTCTCGATAGTGGTCATTTGAATTTGTTTCGGATGTATCATTCAGGCGGTAGCCTGCATCTTTGTATCGTGGATCATGCATCTCATATTGCTTCCTGTCTCCTGCTAGAGCCTTCCTCCTCCTGAAATCTCGAAAATTTGCCCGGTTATGAAGTCAGACTCATCCGAGGCAAGAAAGAGCGCGCAGTTTGCCACGTCGATGGGCTGGCCGATCCTTCCCAGCGGATAGCGCGAAGCGCAATCCTCCTTGAGGGCCTCCCACATTTCCGGCTCGATTGAATTTTTTATAATATCAACCTCGATCAGGGCCGGTGCAAGGGCATTGACGGTGATGTTGTATATGCCCAGCGCCATGGCCATGCTGCGGGTAAATGCAAACACACCGCCCTTGGCGGCGGAATAGGTAAACTGCATGGGGCTGCCCCGGTACACGATGGAGCTCATGTTGACGATCTTTCCGTACTGCTGCCCCATCATGATCTTGGCCGCCTCCCGGCAGCAGAGAATGCATGATTTGAGATTGGCATCAATATTGTAGCTCATCTTTTCATAGCTTATCTCGTCGACCGGCGCCTGGTTTTCGAAATCCCCGCCGGCAATGTTGGCCACGATGTCCAGCCGCGGATACTCTTGTTTCACCCGGGAGAAGAGCGAGACAATGTCGCTTTCCCTGGTGACATCCGCCGGCACAATGCTTCCCTTCCCCCCCTTCTGTTCAATTTCATCGAGGAGTTTTCTGCATCGCTCCTCCTTGATGTCGCTGAGTATGATCGTGGCCCCCTCCTCCGAAAAGCGCCTCACGATGGCGCTTCCGATGCCTCCCCCGGCCCCGGTAACCAGTGCGATTTTATCTTTGAGTCTCATGGGTCATCTCCTTTTGTTGCCCGGGACGGACGGCCGCGCCGGGCGGGTTTGGCAACCATGCAGTTGCGCAACTCCTGCTGCGCAGGACGATGGCGCATTATAAACAGAACGTCCCGTGCTGCCAAGTATAAAATTGAGATGTAACGAGAAGGGATAAAACGCGGGGATGCTGCAAATGTCTCAATGAGGCCGACGCCTGGTCGCCGGCTCGCCGGAAGGCCGTGCGGACAGGGAAAGCAGTCTTCCATGGTTCTCTCGCGCCGCCATTAAATCCTGAACCAGATGTAATATTTCATCCACCCGAAAGGGTTTTTTGAGCACGATATCGACGCCCTTACTTTTTAGCTCCTGCTTCTTCTGCTTCACCTCCCAGCCGGTAATCAGGGCCACCGGAGTCTCTCCGCTCAACCGATTGATCCCCTCCGCCACCTCCCATCCGGACATGCCGGGCATGCCCAAGTCGGTGAACACCAGATCAAACGTTTTCTCCTGGAATAGCGCCAAACCTTTCTGGCCGTCGGGGGCAAATGCAACCTCGTGGCCACCCTCGGCCAAAATATCCTTGAGCAGTTCGCGAACTTCATCTTCATCTTCCACAACCAGAATGCGCGCCTTCCTCGGCTTCAGCGGCATAACGGTTTCCTTATGATCCTCCTTCATGGCGCCGGCACAGGCGGGAAAGGTCAGGCAGCAGATGGTCCCGCGGTTTTCAATGCTGTCCACGGTGATGGTTCCGTTGTGCCGCCTGATGATGCCGTAGCAAACGCTCATGCCCAACCCCGCGGCCTGAACTCCCTTGGTAGTGAAAAATGGATCAAAAATTTTGTCCCGGGTGTCCTTGTGCATGCCCACCCCGGTATCCTCCACCGTAACCACCGCATTGCCCGCTGTAACGCCGGTCCTTATTCTGATGATGCCGCCCCCGGGCAGGGCGTCAATGGCGTTGGTAATCAGGTTGACGAACACCTCCCGCAGTTCGGAGGGGTTTCCGCGCACGGCCGGAAGGGGCGAGAGCGCTTTTTCAATGGAAATGGTAATGCCCTTCATCCCGGCGTCATCGTGCCATTTCACCCTGGTGAATTCGAGGGTCTGTTCAATGATCTCATTCAGATCAATGCCGGCGGCGTCTTGAGTCCCCATCGGTTTTTTGCCGGCGAAATCCTGTATCCGGCGGACCGTGTCCGCTCCGTCGAACGAGGCTTTTTCTATGATATCAAGGCTCTTCATCAGCTCATCGACGAATTTTCTTTTTTCCTCTTTGCCGGCAGGCGCGGCAATGGATCGTCGCAAGAGCTGGGTCCTGCCCAGGATAACGGCAAGGATGTTATTAAAGTTATGAGCCACCCCGCCGGCGAATTCGCCCAGTGATGCAAGTTTTTCCGTCTGGAGGAGCAGTTCCTCCATTTTCTTGCGCTCGGAAATATCCCGCACCAAAACGGTAAACTGGCACTCGCCACTTGCCTCAACCAGGAAGATGGAGCCTTCAAAGGGAAATTCCACCCCGTCCTTCCGGAATCCGGTGCCCTCCATGGTTTTCCCGATGAACGACGCTGTGCCGGCGCTTCTGAAGTCTTCAAACATCCGCAGCTGCATGTCCCGCAGGCGCGGCGGCGAGAGAAGAATCACCGATTTGCCCAGTATCTCGTCCCGGGTATAGCCGAAGATCTGCTCGGCCTTCTTGTTGAACCCGGTGATGGAACAGTCCCGGCGGGTGGAAATAACCGCGTCGTTTGCGTTCTCCACCAGGCCATGATACTGATCCTCCGAGCGCTTCAGTTCCGTGAGCAGTCGAAGCTTTACCGGATCATCAGCTGCAACCGGCATTGCCGGTTTGTCTGCATTTCCTTCCTGCATCATGTCTCCTCTTCATCGGCGCAGGTGCACGCTCCGCCATTGCTGAAGGGCACGGCGCCCGACCAATGGTAGAACTATCGGAAACTGAAGGAAAAACTTTATAAGAATCCTTGTAGCGTATTAATAGTATGGAGGGACGCGCTCCGTCGCGTCCAATTGTGGCACAGCGCATGGCCTTCCCTGGTACGCTGCGCTATTTTCAATGCACAATCATAGGACGGCCCGGGCATGGCGCAATTGCTTGTTGACACCTCAAACAAAACAATATATACGGTTGTTCGCCGGCGAAGGACCGGCAGAACAGCGGACCTTGGGAGGTGCGATGGGTCGGAATGGAGTGCGGGCGCTTGTCATCTGTGCCTTGCTGTTTGCGCTGTTTTTTGTTCTGAGCATCGGGTTCGGCCTGGGGCCGCCTGAAAGCAGGCATGATCCCTCCTCACCGTTGTTGTATGTGAGGAGGTTTATTATGATCATGGTTGCGATTGCCTCGCTCCGGCTGCACCGGAAGGAGAACCGCGACGCGTTGGGTTTGCGCATATCCCCCGCATGGCTGGTCATCTCAGTGCTGGTGGGGATCGCCATGGGGTTCAATAATCCGGGCGGGTTTGATCCGACAGCGCCCATTGCCCTTGTGCTTGCCCTCTTCCATACCTTTGCCACTGAGCTTTTCTTTCGCGGCTATCTGTTTAAAACCCTGTCCGCTTCCATGAAGGGCGCAGTGCTTCCCATCCTCATCTCCTCGCTGTGCTACGGCCTCTTCTATCTCACCACCGGGGACATCTGGCCGCGCCCGGTCCTGGTGAAAACACTGTTGGTGATTCTCTTCAGCGCCGTGGGCGCGCTGTATGCATACTGTTACAAAAGGTCCGGGAGCTTTTTGGTTCCCTGGATGATGCACTTCTTCAGCGTCTTGAAATACCGGATGCTTTTTTAAAAGAAAGGACCAGCCATCATGAACCGCGCCAGGAAGATACTGAAAGGGACGATTGCCGCACTGGCACTCCTCTATCTCATCCTCATCGTCATCGCGTACCTGCCCTCCGCAACCGTTCCGATTGATACGCTGACAAACGCCGACAGCAAATTTGTGCAGGTGAACGGACGAACCATTCATTACACCAAACAGGGATCGGGCAGCCCCTTGATTCTGGTGCACGGCTTTGCCGGCTCCATGTACACCTGGCGGCACCTCATTCCCCTGCTCACCGACCATTATACCGTCTATGCGTATGACATGCTCGGCTTCGGCCTCTCCGACAAGCCTCCCGACGGCGATTATGAAATGACGGCCCAGGGTGAGCTGCTGCTCGGATTCATGGATGCGCTGAACCTGCCCTCCGCCCGTCTCGTCGGCCATTCCATGGGCGGCGTGGTCATTGCCTGTGCCGCTCTCAAGGCCCCGCAGAAGGTAGAGAGCCTGATCATGATTGAACCGGGATTTTACACCAAGACCGGCCCCGAGTTCCTCAATCACCTCTTTTTTCCGCTGGACCGGATCATGGCCAAGCAGTTTTATTCCCGGAGCATGAGGAAAAGATTTTTGACCGGCTCCTTCTACAACAAATCGATGGTGACCGATGAAGTGCTTGATGCCTACATGCTTCCCACCAAAACGCCTCATGCCATTGACGCCCTGGCGCGGATGATGAGCACGGTGGGACAGAAGCAATACCCGGGCATTACAGAGAAGGTTGCCCGCCCGACGCTCATCGTCTGGGGTGAAAGAGGGTCCGGGGATAAACTTGAAATCGCCCATCGTGTGCAGCGGGAAATCGCATCCTCACGACTGGCGCCGGTTAAGGAGTGCGGCCACTACGTGCAGGAGGAGCGGCCCGGGGAACTGGCGGAAATAATACGGGACTACATTCAATAGTCAATACATCTCAAAAGGATCATCGCCCATGACAAGCTTGCGAGACATACATTCCGTTGCCCTCTCAGAACTTAAAAAGCGCGTTGCCCTCAATCCGGTTTCACTCCGCCACCCGTTCCCGGAGCGTCCCGCACGGACCCTCGGGCTGATAAAGGCTGACGGTGAGGTTTTCAGTTCTGAGAAGCTGACCCGGGTGGTCATGTTCAGGTTGAACCTGCCGGTCTACATGGCGGTGCGTTCGTTTTTTATCCGCCCCCGGATGGAATATGACCTACCGGTGCTGTCGTGCGAAACGGTGCTCATGGGGAAAAACAGGATGTTTATTCTGGATATTCACCGGACGGGGGAAAGCACCGGACACGACGACTCCACCCTGTTTGACAGGCTCATTGCCATACGAGACAGGTATCCCGACCTTCTTAAAACACAAAAAAAAATAGAAGGTGAAATCCAAAGCGTCTTTTCCAAAGCAATCTGCCAGGTAAAAATAAACCAGGCACTTGACGATCAGGCCTTGAGTATTTTTAAGGAATACCTGGGTGTCTTTATGGAGCTGGTTGAACAGGCGAAGCCGCTTGCCGGTGAGGAGCTGGAAAGGGCAAAGCGGTCTTTTGAGGAGTACTTAAAGACGGTGATTGATCATGATCCTGGATTTAAAGGGTACAAAATGCTCTTTGGCGAGAAAAAAGGTGTATCGCGGGCCCTCAATATCTTCTTTGACCGTTAGCAGGCTGTTGAAAAACACCCATCTGCGGCGTTACGCTCATCCTTCGTCATTGCAGCGTACCGGAAAGTACGCCTCATTCCTCAGGATTTCGCGTGCCTAGGAGTCTGTCGGACTTGAGTTGATGATTTTGGAAATAAAATGCAAGAGCGA
>JAEAMF010002096.1_pt1 | contig 12126 bp, 10 predicted proteins | sample 8958721 | NCBI WGS metagenome assembly JAEAMF01 (sample SAMN16933255, study PRJNA681124) | bioreactor sludge metagenome | isolation source: anaerobic bioreactor treating anionic surfactant - SDBS | place: India: Bengaluru | collected 2019-02-28
GGAACAACTGGGAAGAAGTCTGTTTTCATGTTCCTATTTGTGTCAGGGGAAGAAGCTGGTAAAGGAGGTGTAGTGCATTTGTTGGGTGTTGATGTAGGTGTCGGTGTGTGAGGAGTAGGGGTGGTCGTTCTATCAGGAGAGGGTGTGGATCCCCAGGTCGGGGAGGGTACGAGAGTTGGGTCGTCTTGGAACAGTTTCTCGTATTGTCCATATCCTTTTTCCAATAAATCTTTCTCGGGTACGAAAGTTAGTGCTGCAGAGTTTATGCAAAAGCGCTTTCCTGTTGGGGCGGGACCGTCACTGAACAAATGACCTAAATGAGAATTCGCATATGCACTTCTCACTTCGAGTCTTTGCATTCCAAAGCTGTGATCCTCTATTATTACAATATTTTCGGGTTCAAGCACGTCTGAGAAGCTTGGCCATCCGGTGCCAGAGTCGAATTTTGCTGTAGAGCTGAATAAGGGTTCGCCTGAAACAACATCTACGTATATTCCCTCTTCTTTGTTATTCCAGTATTCATTGTTGAAGGCTGGTTCTGTTTGGTTCTGTTGAGTGACCTCATATTAAAGGGTAGTAAGTTTGCTTTGCAACTCATCTGGAGAGGGTTTATGGAAATCTGTCCAGTTGTAAAAGTATTGTACAGGTTCAGAGCTGTCCCAGGTTTGTTCTATGAATTGGTCTCTGCCGGATAGTTCTTTGTATGCGTAAAATCTTGCTTGTTGCTTTTTGTAGTAGTCTTGGTGGTATTCTTCTGCAGGGTAGAATGTGGTGAAGGGAAGAATCTGGGTTGCTATCGGTTTGTTGAACTTTCCGGAATCGTTTAGTTCTTTTTTGGATTCTTCAGCTATTGTTTTTTGTTCTTCGTTGTGATAGAAGATTGCGGTTCTATACTGGGAACCTCTGTCTGCAAATTGGCCACCTGGATCTGTGGGGTCTATATGCCTCCAATAGACGTCAATCAACTCTTTGTATGTGACGATTGTTGAATCGTAGTAGACAATTACAGCCTCGTAGTGCCCTGTGGTTCCGGTGCAGACTTGAGTGTAGGTTGGGTTCTCAACCTCACCACCTGTGTAGCCGCTTATGACATCTACGACTCCTTCAACTTGTTCGAAACTATATTCGCTGCACCAAAAGCAGCCTCCAGCGAAAGTTGCACTCGCAGCATATTTTGTTTCTGCCAAAGTAGCATTTACAAGGATTATTGTGGTGAGCAATCCTATCAACAAAAGAATCGGGCGGTGTGATTGTCTTTTGTGCATAACGAACCTAAACAATTATGACACATGTCATATAAATAAGTGTTAACATTCAGAAACACAAAATTACCAAGCCTAACCAAGCTTTTTGCTTAACCTAAGCATTTTCTGAGTTTAGCGGATTCTACAAGAGCATGTCTGGCTTCCACATCATTTCTTTCTAAATATGAAAGTAAGAAGTTGTTCGTATAATTCTCATATTTTCTCTGGGTGATATCTTTATGATTTAGATTAATTGCGAATTTTTTTTCAACCACCCTCAGGTCTTCCTGAAGTACCGCAAGTGAGGTCTTAAGGACGTCTTCACTCATATTTGCACGTTTAGCGGTGACTTGACTCATTTCTTGAAGCATACCAAGGTTCTCCGCACTTGCAAATCCAGCTGCAACTTTTAGGTCAGATTGAAGGTTTAAATAATATTTTTCGAGTACCTTCCATTCTTTTTCAGTTAAACTATTGAGTACCTTTATTCCTAAAAATTCAGGAGGTAGGCCAATACTGTACATGGCTGTAGCAAATGATATTGCCCTCGGTAGGCACACGCCAGCTACACATCTGCTATATCCAAAGAGTCCAATGTGCAGCTTTCGGGCTCTTCTTGCAGGCACATAGGCTGCAATAGAGTTAATGAAGGGAGCTAATGACTCGATTTGGGGTTCGTATTCATTTCGGCATTTTGTCAGAATTCTAAGCAGGACTTCTTCTTCAGCAGTATCTATGATTAGGGGATTGCCATTTGGGAGACTGGTGTTGAGGGTTTGTATAGCTTCCTTAACCTGCTCTGTGGGATAATCATATCTGAAAGCTGATTGTATAGTTGCGGTTGATAAGCCCTGATATTCGTCTAAGAAGTTTTCTACGTTATCTGGTGAAAGGTGACCTCTAAAGGGTTTGGAGCCCACTCCAAGGATGGGGTGAATTTCTATGTTTGACTCTTTTTGAAGGTTTTTCAGTTTGTGTAGCGCTATTTTTGAGAGCAAAACTGCGCATATTAGACCATAGTTTAGAGCAGGATCGGAACGTGCGATGAAAACTCTTTGTTGACTCGGTCTTACTGCTTTAATATATGGTTCCACTACTTTGTCCACGTCTAAGATACTATCAAAGTCTTCCACTAAGGGTATGACTCTTAGCGTTTTAGGTTTAAAACTTCCAATCCAATCCTTTGTTGTTATTGATTCATAGACCTGTACATCTTCTGCGTCGATAATTGCTTTTTTGTAATAGTTGAAAAGCATAATTAGTTCGTTTGATTGCGTGGTAAAGGGCAAGATTACCTCAAAAATAGGGGCAACTTCTCTTTTGTAAGCTAATGACGCAACGTCATTAGCAACAGGGATATTTTGGAGAGTTTCAAGAAGATACTTGCGTTCCGCACCCTCAATTTTTGGGTTAGGTATGCGGTAGGTTAGGCGAACATCTTCTCCGATTGTGTGGCTGGCAAAATATTCCCAATGTTTCTGAATCAGTTTTCGCACTACACGGGTGTCGGTGTCTTTGCCTTCTGAGTCCCACATTACCTCTTGGCAACCAAGTGTGCTGTAAGCATAGAAAGCTTCATAGACTTCCAAGTTGCCGTCAATTACTTCGTCGGTGCTCCATTCGGGGGTCTTAGCATTGTCTGGATGCTGAGTTGACATTGTACACGGAACAGCTCGAGTTTTATCAAGTTGGTAACCCACTATAAACCCCTGCTTCAAGTTTATTTTGTTACTTCCTATGTTTATCTATGAAGTACTCTACCCATTTTCTAATTTCAACTATGCCAAATGCAAACAGAGCCACAAATAAAACGTAAACCCAATGTTCTAGTGCAAGCGGAACAACATTAAACAAGTCCGGTATCAGGTATAAAACTGACAACTGGAGGACAACACCTATGCCCACTCCTACGAATATGTATGGATTTATCGTTAGACTCTTTCTAATGTCTTTAAAGAAAGGCTGCGTCTCTTTTTGAGCTTGTATGCCATTTGTCCACTGAGCAAACACAACTGAAGTGAAGATCACCGTCACTGCAATCTCATACGAATACCTTTCCATTAGGTATATGAAAAGAAAGAGGCAAGTAAGTCCCACTGCGAGTCCAAAGGTAACTACTCTGAATACTTGAGACCGGTCAAAGAAGTGTTTTTCCGATTTCTTCGGACATCTATTCATAACGTCACCTTCTTCTTTAGTGAAGGGGAACGCCTTGTCTTGAACACCATCAGTTACTAGATTTATCCAAAGTATCTGAATTGGGAACAACGGTAAGGGTAGCCAAGCGATTATGGCAAACGAGACAAGTAAGAGTTCTTGGATTGCAGTTGAAAGAAGATAGTATATGACTTTGCGAATGTTGTCAGCTATTACTCGGCCTGTTTTAATCGCGTCAACGATAACTTTTAGGTTGTTGTCTAGTATAACCATTTTTGAGACGCCTTTGGCTGCTTCTGTTCCTGATCCCATTGCGATGCCTAAGTCTGCGATTTTTAGGGCAGGAACATCATTTACGCCATCCCCGGTTACAGCCACAATTTCTCCGTTCTGTTGAAGAATGCTCACTATCCTATGTTTGTGCTCAGGCAAGATTCTAGCTAAGACCGTTGTTTTTTTCAGTGCATCATATAGCGTTTTGTCATCCATATCTTCAATTTCAATTCCTGTTAAGAGTTGATTGCCCTCTTCCCATATTCCTACGTCTCTTGCAACTGCCTTTGCAGTTAATGGATAGTCACCTGTGATCATAATGACTTTAATTCCCGCTTTCTTGGCAATTGAGATCGACTCCTTCACACCGTCCTTGGGTGGATCTAAAAATCCAATAAGTCCCACTATGTCAATCTTCCAAGAGCCAGGCTCTTTACTGGAGCCTTCTCCAACGCCAATCGCAATCACTCTTAGGCCGTTTTCAGCCATACTTGAAACTTCTTTTTCAAAGACTTGGAATTTATCTGAGTTCTTGGACATTTTCTTTAGTTCTTCGTATGCTCCTTTTACGAAGAGTTTTGGAGTTCCGTTCACCTCATTGATTGTGGCCATCAATCTTAGTTTTGTATCAAATGGGTAAGCCCATAATCTTTTGCATTTATCCCTAATTTCCTTGTAGTCCTCAACCCACCTGATTAACGCTACATCTATTGGGTCGCCTTTGTAATCGTGAGCATCGTTACATAGAACCGCTCCAAACCGAAGTTTCTCGGGGTCTAACTCATATACGTCTTTGACTGCTAGTTTTCCTGCGGTTATTGTTCCTGTCTTGTCTGAAGCTATTACAGTTGCACTGCCTAATGTTTCAACTGAAGGTAAATCTCTTGTTAGGGTTTTCTTTTTACTTAGAGCAATGGCTCCGACAGTAACAACAACGGTTACAACCAGTGGTAAGCCTTCAGGAACTGATGAAACCAGTTGTGCAACCAAAACGTAAACTATGTCTAAGAGTTCCCTGCCTTGCAAAAACCCGATTATACCTACGATTGAGAGCAGTGAGATTAGCAGTATGATGTAGCGTCTTGTGAAGAATTTAATTGCCTTTGCCAATGGGCTAATGGGCGGTGAACCTTTGGCTTTTTCGGCGATTGAAGCAAAATATGTATTGACACCTGTTTTTGTGATGAATCCTTTACCAGACCCCCGAACGACCGCTGTTCCTGTAAGCAGTAAGTTCTTTAATTCATATGGAAGAGTGTTTGATGGGAGTACGATAGAGTGATCTTTTAAAACTGGGAGCGATTCGCCGGTGAGTGTTGATTCATCAACAGTGAGTCCTGTGCTGTCGGATAGTCTCATGTCGGCTGTTACTACGTCACCCTCAGTAACAGTTACATAATCGCCAGGAACGATCTCAGATGACGGAACAATGAGGGTTTGGCCATCTCTTGTGACGTTGACTTTGCTTTCTGTGAGTTTCTTTAGAGCTCTAAGGGAAGTTTCAGCTTTTAGTTCCTGCCAGAAACCTATGACGCTATTGACCAGTATGATGAATACGATTACAATAAAGTCGGTCCATTCGCCAATTATAAGGGTTAAAAATGAAGCTGCAAAAAGTACATAAACTAAAATGCTCTTGAACTGCCTTAGAAAAATTTTGAGCTTGCTTGTTTCTACTTCCTCTAAGGTATTTTTTCCAAATATTTTGAGCCTCTTTTCAGCCTCTGTGTTTGTTAAACCTTCAGGTGAGGTAGCTAAAACTCTAGCAGTTTCATCAGCCGTTAATGATTGGACTTTATCTAATCTGAACTCTTGATTCGCTGAGGCTTCATTTTTATTAATTGGCATGCTTAAATCGTCTCCTAATAAAATATCCAACCAACTGGCGCGACATAAATTAAAAAAAGCATACTAAAAAAAATAGTGGTCAAAAAACAATAATTAAATGATATTTCTACAGAGCAACTAAAACTGTGTACGTCGTTTTAATTGTCCAAATTGGCTATCCTTTCCTAAAATAGCAATCTAAAAATAACCTAACTCTTTGCAAAAGCAATATCTACAATTTCCATAATATAATTCTTAATTAATTTACAAAAAGCCAATATGATAATGTGACTACAGCAAGACAGCTTTGTACCAAAAATGAGCAGAAAATGGAGGGGGGTTACGCGTTTGCCGATTTCTGTATTTCATCACACCACGTCTTTACTTGTTGTTCAGTCGTCTCCTGATTTTCCATAGGTCGAATAAAACCATACATTCCAACAATACGTTTTGCGCTAATAGCTGCCTTCATGATCTCCAAAGATTTCTCAGGTTTGTTCCCGTCTAAAGTAACAAATAACGCAACAGACTTTTCTTTAAAGTCATTGCTGCACATAAACTTCCTTATAGCAGGACTAATTTTTCCAGCCCAAACAGGAGTCCCAACAACTACTAAGTCGTAACCGTTAATTTCTTTGGATACCTCTATTTCCGTTAGTTTTTCTGTTATAGCATCTTTGCCGCCGTTTAAGAAACCAAATCTTCCATCCCGTTTCTTCTTATCAATTATTTCACATAAATCAGCACCTAACTGTTGAGCAATTTTTTCAGAAACGAACTTGGTTTTGCCAGTTCTTGAATAATAAGCAACTATCATTTTCATCTTCTTAGTCTCACAAGATCTAGGTCAGTTATTTTCTTTTTAAAACTTTGGACCGCTATGTTGATTTTTTTCGCTTGGAGGTCAATTCTTAGTGTTCCTTTGGTTCCATCGGTTATCCTCCAAGCAATTTGTCTTCATCTAAGAAGTCATCTGGTTTTGCTCTTGGACTTTTTTGCTTAGTAGGCGGACGCCGAAGAAGTAGTGCATTGTTAAACCAAAGCCCCAGCCGCACATTGGGAAGAAGAACCAAGGAAAATGTGGAACAGTCAAAATGTTGATGGTTACTAATGCACTATTAACTATCACATAGGCACTTAGGTTGATTTTGAAGCCTTTCTTTGCATGGTATGCTTGTTCTTGTATTGTTTGTTCAATTTTTGTTTGGGTTATTTTTTGGTTTTGCATTTTGTTTTGCCTCAAACAATCATATGGCTGAAAAACCCCATTAGTTTTATTTGACAATCCTGTGTAATACTACACAACAATGTTTAATCCCTAAGGGGTTGCTATGGCTGAAGAGAAACGCTTGGATATGCTATTTTACGAGTTGGCAAGTGAAGATAGGCTTTCCATTCTTCAACAACTATGCAATCATAGTTTAAAGATGCAGGATATCGCACGAAAACTCGATTTAACAGCTACTGAGGCATCCAGACAGTTACTGCGTCTGAGTGGTGCAAAACTAATAGAAAGACGACCTGAAGGAACCTATCTAACAACTCAGCTTGGCAAGTTATTTTTGACTCTTTCTGCCTCAATCCAATTTGTTTACAGACATGACGACTATTTCTTAAACCATGACGTGACACGTATTCCATCATCTTTCGTTAACAGGCTTGGCGAATTATCGCAAGGCACACTTGTTGCAGACTTGATTGCAAATTTAGCTAAATGGGAAGCCCTTGTCAATGCAGCACAAGATCATCTTTGGGTAATGACGCCGCGTGCTATGGGGCATCTAACACGGCTTTCGGCTGTTAAGCTATCAGAAGGATTGAAAATACATTCAATAATGAGCGAAGAAAATCGTAAATTAGATGTTAGCCTTCCATTTTCAAAGGATGCCGAGCGAAAACTCATTGATGAAGTTCCTCTTATAATGTTAATTTCTGAAAAAGAAGCGTCTGTTTCATTCCCAAGCAAACGAGCGGATGGCAATGCGGATTTTACGTCCTCTTTTTTTGGAAGCGACCTTCCTTTTCTCAATTGGGCAAATGACCTCTTCTGTCATTATTGGAAACAAGCAAAAATCTGGTATTCCCATTAGTAACTAAAAATTTAGGGATAATTATTGGCTGCCCCAGTGGAAGTCCTGTTAAGGCACAACGATGAAGAGACGTTTCGCTATCCTGTCTTGAAGGATTTGTGATCTCTCTTGCATAAGTCCTGCACAAGGTTTCTTCCCATTAAGCATACAGTAGTAATTCCGAATGTTCCCCCAGCCCATTGCCCAACCATATAGAAATTCTGTAAACCGGGCAATGTCTTGCTAACCCCTTTCTTATTAATTTCTTCAGCAAGTCCCTCAGGCGCAGGCCAAGGCTGGGCAAACCCACGGTAACCGCCAGTCCAATGCTCCACCGAAATCGGAGTGACGACATCTACAGCTTCAATCCGATCCACGAACCCAGAAAAACGATTCTCCAATCTCTGAGCAACATAATCAGCTATGCGTTTCTTGTGCTCGCGATATTTTTCTTTGTTCAGGGATAATTCTTTCCAATAATCATATTCTGATTCAAAGTTCACCTTGATTACTGTTTTACCTGCCGGTGCTAGCGATGCGTCAAAGTTGAATATTTCAATATCCAATCTGTCTCTTTCTTTACCTTCTACAATTATAGGTTGATCTAAGAAGAGCACCATTGCGTGGGGTTCATCGGTAAAGCTTCTGTTGACTCCATACCAGATTTCAAGACCAAAATATTGCGTTTTTGGATAGGATTTATAATATGATTCTATTAACTCAGTAGAGTAGCTCCCATCTAACATGCAATATACTGTAGAGTAACCATCAGCAGCAGAAATAATCAAGTCCGCAAAATGCGTAGACCCATCTTCTAGTTGTACTCCCTTCGCAACATCATTTTCAACTATAATTTTCTTTACTTTTGAGGAATAATGAACTTTACCGCCATGATCAAGATACTGTCTCTCAATATTTCTGGAAAGCGCAGCTGAACCACCAATAGGCCAACCAGCATCACCAGCATTAAGCATTGAAAGAAAAACCATAGGAACTAAGACAGGTACTTCAGATATATCGTACTGAATAGTAGGGAATGCTTTTTTAAGGAAGGCATCTGAAAACTTTTCGCCGTAATCCCTTAGATTCATTTTGCCATATTTCATCAAAGTGCTCATGAGCGGCAGGATTCTTAGTTTTTCACTTAGCCCCCCAAACATTGATCCAAAAACATCTCGACCACTTAATTTACGAATTACATGGGTGAATTCTTCAATCAAGCCCCTATCGATTGGGGAGAGTTCTTTCATATGTTCCTCAAGTTTATCCACGTTAGAGTAAACAGTGAGAACTTTACCAGTTGGATCTTCGATCTGAACGAATTCATTGAAACTGTGTACGCTAGTTCCTTTCAATGCATTAAGTTCTTTCCAAAGCCTATTGTATAGTGTTCCAGTGGGTCTAGTGGAGATTCCAAAGATGTTATGAGCGGCATAATCAAAACTGTAGTCGTTACGTTTCCATGAAACGCAGACACCACCAGATTTGTTTGCCATCTCGAAAATTTTAGTCTTATAACCGTTTATTTGAGCATAAAATCCAGTTGACAAACCAGCCAATCCAGCACCAATAATTATCACAGATCTTTCTTCCATCACGAACCCTTCTTGAACACTATTTTCATTTACAGTAAATTACATTTAACCTTTAGTAAAAAATGCCCTTCTTCGGGGTCAGAGATTCAGATAAATCAGTTTTTTACTTAATTGAATAAATTTATAAGCAAATTCAAATGAAGAAATCTTTAAGTCTAAAAACCCCAAGAATGCAGGTGAGGAAAATTAAGGGTATAGTTATTTATGATTCTTCGCATGGAAATACAAAAACGATCGCAGAAACCATCGCTAATAGTCTTAAGAACTCGGCAATAGAGGTCGATCTTTTTTATATTAAAAACGTTAAGAGATTGGATGCAAAGCTGTATGACTTCTTAATTCTTGGTTCCCCCACCAAATTTGGCACAATGACTTTTGCTACAAAATTCTTTTTGGGGAGGTTAAAAAAAGATGAATGGGTCAATAAGCCTTTTGCAGCCTTCGATACAGAAAATCCAGAAAACGAGCAGCAGGCAAAAGCTCAAAATAAAGAGTGGAGCGCAGCTGAAAAGATAGCGCAGAATTTAAAAGAGAAGAAGATGAAGCAGCTTTTGCCAGTTCTAAAGGCTCTGGTTATAGGACAAAAGGGACCACTTGTAGACGGAGAAATTGATAGAGCCAGACTCTATGCAATTGAGATAGGTGTAAAATTGAACCAGACCCCGATTAACAGTCTTTGATTGATGGAAGATTTGTAATGAATAACCAATCCAGTATTGAAAAAAGTCCTAAGAAACAGATCTTCATTTCACACGGTAAAGATATGAAGTCTCTTAATGAGTTGAAAGATATCCTTACCGGCTTTGGTCTTGAACCTATAATCCTGAGTGAGCAACCAAGTTCTGGCAAAACGGTTATGGAAAAACTGGAAACTTATTCAGATGTTGGTTATGTATTTGTCATTCTCACACCAGACGATTTAGGCGGATTTGTAGAAATTGGAAGTAAATGGTCTAGACCAAAAAGGCTCAGAAAATTTCTTAAAACTGCACATAATCGTCCTAGACAAAATGTAATTCTTGAATTTGGCTATTTTGTTGGCAAGCTTGGTCGCGAGAGGGTTACTTGTTTGCTAAAGAAGCCTGTTGAGCAACCTTCAGATATGCAAGGAATTGTTTACTTAAGCTTCAAAAACTCACTAACAGAGATCAGAGAAGGAATTTTAAAAGAACTGCAAGTGGCAGGCTATCCAGTTATCTAATACTATTTTTTAGCGTATTAGTTAAAAGAGAAGCCTTTTTTGTATGTACAGCCAAAAATACTTTGCATCGCAGGGTCTTATTTATGAAACTGAGTTTATCGAACGGAATCTTTAGTAAGCTTCGTATTAACGAGAACTTTGCCGCCGCTAAAAAACTTGGCTTCCATGATATTGAATTTAACATGAAATCTATCAAGAAAGAACATGATACCGATGTATACCGTGAGCAAAAGGCGTTGGCTGCTTCGGGTTTGAATTGTCTAACTCTTCATTCGGCTGTCTTTCATGTGAAAGACCCCATCGAGGTCCATCAGGCTGTGTATTATGGGAAAATTTCGCTTGAATGCACTAGAGCGCTCAATACGTCTCTTATGACTGTGCACTCGAATGTTTCAAAAAAGTTGTCCAAAGAAGTACGTAAGCACTGTTTGACTGAGGTTTTTGGGCAGATAAAGCCTTTTGCAAAAAAGTTAGGAGTTAAATTGGCGCTGGAGAATTTGTCATTTAATTCAACAGGATTTGGCAAGAACGTTGAACAGCTAAATGAGGTGCTTGGCGTGATCGATCCTGAGGGGGATATGGGTATTACTTTTGACCTGTGTCATGCGCTCGAAACAGGGGTTGTTGATGAGTTACTTGAAGCGTATGGTAGGCGGGTCTGCAATGTGCATATGGCTAATAAGTCCCATCGACCTTTTATCGAGAAGAAGCCTGAGTTGACTAATTTTCTGTCTGAATTATATGGGTATGGTTATGATGGCCCAATTACATTGGAGTTAGACTATAAAACTTCAATGAAGGAAATTGCTAAAACAAAAGCCTTCTTTGACAAGTTACTCAGGGAATACTAATCTATTTGTTGAATTTTACGGAAGCGTATCCAACTACGCTTGAGTGATCACCTGTTATGTCGCCACTGTTGTGGTAGCTTAAAAGTTCGGCTTTTGCGTTGACACCAACGGCGTAAGTAATTAGGGCTGTTATTGGCGCGTAGCCGCATGCAGTTATATTCAAGTTTTCTACTGTGTCATAAAATCGTTTGGCATCGAGGTCAATTGCGGCTTTGAGGGCGACTTGGTCTTTTGCAGTTGCTGATTTTGCTGGTTCATAGTGGGTCATGTCTGAGGATGCAATGACAATAGTGTTGGTCGCGTCCAAAGCTTCGATGAGTGCCCTGCCTATTTCGACGGCTGAGTCGTAATCTTGCATTTGGAAACATATAGGCACTATCTTGAAAGTGTTACCGTAGAGAAACTGCAGAAAGGGAAGTTGAACTTCCAGCGAGTGCTCAAATTTATGGGCGAGTTCATCGATATCTAGGATACTTGTTTCGTGAAGTATAGCATCAGCTAGTGATGTATCGATTTCAATATTACCCAGTGGGGTTTGCCATATGCCTTCGCGCATTATTGACATTGCGCTACCTTTGCCTGTGTGGTTTGGCCCCAAAAGAACAACGGTATCAGGTTTCCCATCTTTGGCTAATTCGTAAAAACCAGTTGCAGCCACAGGACCTGAGTACATGTAGCCTGCATGTGGAGAAATTAAACCCACAATGTCTCGTGGGTGACTATGAAGATTTATTTGGGGGAGTTTTTGTGGTCCGAGCTTATGGAGGAAACAGTTTTTGAGTTGTGCTCTAAGCGCTTCGGCGTCGCCCTCATAAAATTGAGAAGCAACAACTGGACGCCGAATGCTGGCCAAGCCCTTAGGGTTCCTCCTCCTCTTCGCGTGTGACTTTGGCTTCAAAGTCTTCGATT
>JAEAMF010002099.1_pt1 | contig 12109 bp, 15 predicted proteins | sample 8958721 | NCBI WGS metagenome assembly JAEAMF01 (sample SAMN16933255, study PRJNA681124) | bioreactor sludge metagenome | isolation source: anaerobic bioreactor treating anionic surfactant - SDBS | place: India: Bengaluru | collected 2019-02-28
CCGGTCGTTTGCCGGGGCTTCTCCTTGCTTTTACTGCCTGCTGTGGGCGCTTCCACCACTTGGAACGGAGAGCTTTTTTCTTTTTGCCGAGGCTCTCCGTTCCAAGTGGTGGAAGCGACGGCCCTCCAGGAGCAGTGCCTGCCAGTAGTGCCCGTCAGCAACGCCCCCCGGACAGGCAACAGGAGGAACCTCCTGCGCCATTTTTGACGTAGATAATTCGTATAAAGCTGTTTTACAGCAAATTAAAAAATTATATAAAAATCAACTGCCAGAAGAAACCGGGGGATTTTTTGCTAACCAGTTGGCTCAAAAGCCGTTGCAAATAAGAGTGGTGCTGCGGAGCAGCCTATTATATGCGCCAAAGGACTTTGGCGCACCGCCTTGAAAAACCACCGGGCTGTATTTGAGCAGGAACATTCATCAATAGCAAGCTCGCTTCAGCATTAAGAAACTGCAGCCTCGGCAAACCAAAAAAAGCTGCAGGTTCTTTATGGCGCAGCAACCGCCCGGGTTGATATCCAAGAGAACTTTACGTTCCGCTGATTGCTAAAAATAACTACTTTTGTCCGGATATTAAGAGCGTAGGAATGAAAAGAAAACCTTTGCAAAATTTTTTGTATCTCTCCATTGCTGCGGCAGTGGTCACCATCCTGCTAAAATTTTATGCGTACCATGTAACCCGGTCCATAGGATTCATGTCCGATGCCCTGGAGTCGCTGGTGAACCTGTTCGCTGCCGTCTTTGCACTCATTATGCTTCATCTTTCCAGAAAACCGGCCGATGAAGGTCATGCATTTGGCCACAGCAAGGCCGAGTATTTTTCCAGTGCAACTGAAGGATCACTTATTCTTATAGCAGCATTCAGCATCATCCGCTCAGCCATTGCCCGTTTGATTGAACCAGTGCCGCTGGAGAATATCAATACCGGATTGTTGTTTTCTCTGTTAGCTTCTTTGGTTAACCTGGCAGTTGGTGTTGTGCTGATAAAAAACGGAAAGAAGCACAAATCACTCATCCTTGAAGCTGATGGCAGGCACCTGATGACCGATGTATGGACGTCGGCAGGGGTGATTGCCGGTATTATTGTGGTTAAATTTACCGGGTGGGTTGTAATTGACCCGATTATAGCCATCCTGGTGGCACTCAATATTATTTACACCGGATACAAACTCATTAGCCGTTCTGCCAGCGGCCTTATGGATGCGGCCATACCCGATGAAGACATACAAAAAATTACGATCTACCTTAATTCTCTGAAAGAGCAGGATATAGAATACCACTCCTTACTGACCCGGTCTGCGGGACAACGCAAGTTCATATCCCTGCATCTGCTCGTGCCGGGTGGCTGGAGTGTACAGAAAGGACATGACTATGCCGACCAGATTGAACAAACCATCGGGAGCCTGTTTGACGAGCCGGTGACCGTATCTACCCATATTGAACCGGTGGAAGATCCGGCCTCGATGAACGACATCGGTCTGGACCGCAAATAAAATAACAGGCCGGAAGATACTCCCGGCCCGGAAGACACACCCGGTTACGATGAGAATGTCTGCAAAAACCGTATTATTCCCGGCAGAGTTCGCCGACCCCCTTTTTCCCCTTGCAGGCTTGCACCAGGGAATTAATTATCAGCAGGGCCAGCAGGCCAATAGCTATCCAGGCAGTAATAATTATATCCTTATGTACTATTACGTCAGCAGAACGCTTAACAATAATCCCGTAATATGCCCAAACAAAGACCAGGGGATAAAAAATAACGTGGTTTTTTAGCGTTACCAGTACGGCTATGATCAGGCCAACAACCATGACGATGATGGTCCATACGTTTTCCGGCAGGCCGAATCCGTTCCAATTCCAGGAAACAAGCAGTGCCGACATATTGGCAATGATGGCAACCGATATCCAACCCAGGTAAACATTCATGGTCACCCTGTATGCAATTCTGGCTGGTACCTTTTGGATCTTTGCGTTAAAAACGCCGTTATACAACGAAATCAGGCACAGCAGCAGTCCAATCATAACAATTACAGACAGGAGCACCTTCTGGTAATGCCACGTCAGTATCCAGGCCGCATTTAAAACACAGGTAAGGGCAAATACAAGACCCTGGTTTTTGCTCAGTGCAAAACGCTCCTTTTTACCGGAAACTGCAACCATTTGGTAGATAACCATGAAAAGTAACAAAGCGTATATCACGCCCCAGATGGAGAAGGTCATTCCAGAGGGCACAAACAGGTTGGGATAGAAGTCAGACAGTTCTCCTGTTTTCATTCCGTTTATGGGAAGGATATTGGCCAGTGCGTTGACTACAATCATTCCCAAATAAAGTAAGATGTTAATAAATGATAAAGATTTGTTATTCATATTATTAGGTATTGTTGTTATAATCAAAGATACAAAAATCAGAGCAAAAAAATGAGACTTACCAAAACGTTTTGGTAAGTCTCATACCTTAAACGGAGGCTATAAGTCTGTTACAACCGGCGCGGTGTGTACTTAGTGTGCAATAAGTGATGGGATACTTCGCTCAGGGGGTGGCCCAGGAAATCGTTGTAAATCTTAATGATCTCGGGGTTCTCGTGCGATTTTCTCAAGGTCATTCCTTCGTCCTCGGCATAAATCGCGATGGCCCTGCGCTGACGGATATCGGGATTTGTCGGGATAGGCTGGCCGCCTCCTCCAAGGCACCCTCCGGGACAGGCCATAAATTCAACGAAATGGTAATCGGCTTTTCCCGCTTTTACCTTGTCCATAATGTATTTGGCATTCACCAGCCCATGGGCAACGGCACATTTTAGTTCCACCCCGTCAAGGAAAGCCCACTCTTTCTTTGGCTTTTCAATTTTGACCCTGGCTTCACGAATCCCTTCCGTACCACGCACGGGTGTAATGTTCAGTTTGTCAAAGGGAACCTCCCTGCCTGTGACCAGTTCGTAGGCGGTCCTGAGTGCGGCTTCCATAACACCCCCTGTGGAACCGAAAATAACACCCGCTCCGGTGGACTCTCCCATAAGCCTGTCAAAATGCATTTCCTCAAGCCTGGTGAAATCAATACCGGCCTGTTTGATCATGATGGCCAGCTCACGGGTTGTGAGTACATAATCCACATCGCGGTATCCGCTGTCGTGCATTTCAGGTCTGGCTGCCTCAAATTTTTTGGCTGTACAAGGCATCACAGACACTGAAACAATTCTCTCCGGATCCAGTTTTCTGGCTTTTGCATAATAAGTCTTGACCAGGGCACCGAACATTTGCTGGGGCGATTTGCAGGTGGATAGGTGGTCCAGGAATTCAGGATACAGGTGCTCAATGAACTTGATCCATCCTGGAGAGCAGGAGGTGGCCATTGGAAGTTTTATTGTCCTGTCGTTTTCTGCGAGTGCTTTTCTCAGGCGGGACAGCAATTCAGAGCCTTCCTCCATGATGGTCAGGTCTGCCGTGAAATCGGTGTCCATAACCGCATCAAATCCCAGACGCTTCAGGGCGGCTACCATTTTACCGGTGACACGGGTTCCTGGGTCGAAACCCAATTCCTCACCCAGGCCCACACGTACTGCAGGTGCAGTCTGGATTACAACATATTTGCTTTTGTCCGAGATGGCAGCCCAAACTTCTTCAATGTAGTTCTTTTCCACCAGGGCCCCGGTGGGACAGTGGTTCACGCATTGGCCGCAGTTGGTGCAAATCACATCGTTCATTGATTTTTCAAAGAACGTGGTGACCTGGGCGTATTCGCCCTTGTGGGCCATGGTCAGGGCATTGACGCTTTGCAGCTCGGCACATGTCCTGACGCACCGCTGGCAACGGATGCATTTGCTGTCATCCTTGATGATGGATGGAGAGTAATCGTCTATAGTGTAATTGCGGAATGGCACAAGATGAATGAAATCCTGGTTCATGATCTTGAATTCCGAGGCAAGTAACTGCAATTCACAGTTGCCGTTCTTGTAGCAGCTGGTGCAATCTGCGTTGTGTTCCGAGAGGAGGAGCTCTATGATGTGTTTGCGCGAGTTCCTTACCTTGTGGGTGTTTGTCAGCACGTCCATCCCTTCTTCACAGGGTGTGGCACAGGCTGGTGCCAGGCGTTTCTGACCGGCAATTTCCACAATACATACCCGGCAATTCCCTGCCACACACAAGTCTTTGTGGTAACACAGTGTGGGGATGATTACTCCAATCTGCTTGGCCGCATCCAGTATGGATGTCCCTTTGTCAATTTCTACGGGTTGGCCGTTTATGGTAATTTTAACTTTCTTTCCCATGGTTGTCTGTTTTCTGCTTTAGTAAATCATCTCCTCTCTGAAATTCTCCACAATAGAAGTGAATGAATTGGCAACGGATTGCCCCAGACCGCACTTAGCAGTATACTGCATGGTCTCGGCAAGGCTAAGTAATTTGTCCAGATATGAAGCCGGTTTCTCCCCCCTTTTCACTGCTTTGATACCTTTGAGCAATTGTTGACAGCCAACCCGGCAGGGTGTACACTGGCCACAGGACTCTTCTGCAAAAAAGTTCAGATAATTGTCCAGGACATTGAACATAGAACGGGAACTATTGAAGAGCATCATGGAGCCTCCCGTGGGCAGGGATATTCCCACCAGTTTTCCTTCATATCCTATACTGGTAGCGGAAAACTTTTTTCTTGGCACCAGAAATCCGGATGCCCCGCCAACCTGAACCGCCTTGGTGTCGTCATCGCCAAAATCATCGACAAAGTCGGACAGGCTCATTCCCAGCTCCAGCTCGTAGATCCCGGGCTTTGGGGTATCGCCCGAAACAGAGAAAAGTTTTGTGCCCCGGGAAAACTGCACTCCAAGATCGTAAAAGCGTTTTGCCCCATATTTGAAGATGGTAAAGGTGTGGGCCAGGGTCTCCACATTGTTGATTACGGTGGGTTTTCCCTGGTATCCGTAAGCAGTGGGATAGGGTGGCTTGTTGCGGGGTTCTCCCCGTTTTCCTTCCATAGATTCAAAAAGGGCAGTCTCTTCTCCGCATATGTACGCACCCGAGCCCATGAAGATATTTATTTTGAAATCATATTTGATTTCTTTACAGAAAAATTCAAATTCGCTGATCGCTTTTTTCAATTCCTGTTGCAGGAAGAAATACTCGCCCCTTAGGTAGATAAAACCTTGTTTTGCGCCAATCACATAACCACAGAGGGCAATGGCCGTCAAAACTTTAAAAGGAACCCTGGAGAGGATCTCCCGGTCCTTGAAGGTGCCAGGTTCTCCTTCATCGGCATTGCATATGACGAATTTGTCGTCCGATTTTAGTTCAGAAGTAAGTTTCCATTTCAATCCGGTAGGGAATCCGGCACCGCCCCTTCCCTTGAGCTCGGAACTTATCAGTTCGTTGATCAGTTCGTTGGGGGTGCGTGCCAGGCTCTTGGTGAGCACTTCTTCCCAATCATTTTCATTTTTGAAAATAAAATCCGCTCTTTTAACAATATCATTATCCGACATGTTCACCTCCTATTATTTTATCATGCAGATAGCTGCTGAGAATTTCCCGGATTTTTTCGGGAGTAAGTTCTGTATAAACCTCATTATTAATGAGCATGGCAGGGGCTTTATGGCAAAACCCCAGACAGTTGGTTTCCAGAAGGGTGAATTTCCCGTCCTGTGTGGTTTCTCCGATTTTGATCTTCAGCATATCCTGGATAGCCATCAGTATCTGACGTTCTCCTTTCATGGAGCAAGTAATGGTTTTGCATACACGGATAATGTATTTACCCATTTTCTTGCACTCCAGAAAAGAATAGAAAGTAGCCGTGCCATAGACTTCCGTCACAGGAAGGTCCAGTTCACGCGCTATTTCAAACATAGAATACTCTGAAAGATACTTTTCCTGCTCTACGACTCCCTGCAGGATAGGCAAAAGGTTACACCTCTGTCTGCCGTATCGGTCGGCAAGGTCCTTTACGAGTTCGGCAATTGGTTTCATCCAATATCAATTAGGTTAATAAATCTGGAACTAATAATATATTATAGTATAGATTTTACTAATTAACTCTGTGGATTCAACTTGGTTCTGAACGTTTTGGATATTGTAATCTGTAAATATAAAGTAAAAATGATCATAATAAACAATAGTACATTTGGAAAGTACGAAAAAAATATTAATAAGCATGTGGCATTTCATATAACAACATGATAATAAGGGAATAAAGTAACAACTGTGCGATTAACAGGAATTATTCATAACTTTGTGAACTTGAAGATCATTATGGAGTGTTCCCGAAAAATAGTGTCTCAGGGAGAAGCACTGTTAAAATACCTTCCCCACAGGCCGCCCGTACTATTGGTGGACACTTTTTTTGGACGTGAGCCCGATGCTTCCTATACAGGGTATACGCCACGGAGGGGATCTCTTTTTTGTCCCGGTGATTATTTTCTTGAAGAAGGCCTGATAGAACATGCGGCACAGTCCATAGCCCTGGCCGCCGGATTGGAAAGGCTGGAAAATCAAAGGCAGGTAGAACCCGGCTTTGTTGGATCGGTCAACTCTTTTATAACATATGGAACGGTTCCTTCCGGAAGCCCGATCTTTACGGTAATACGGGAACTCTATAAATATCCAGGCTTTTCTGTCCTGCAGGCAGAAATATTTTGTAAGGACATGCTTGTTGCCAGGGGTGAACTGAAAGTGGTAAAAATATCCGGATCTGGAGCATGAAAAATATTCTGATTTTTTTTACACTAATCCTGACAGCCTGCGGAACTGCCGGCAGAATTCCCTGGGAAGGCGTAAACCCCCTGCTCAAAACAGAAGACAGTGTGCTGCTTTATGATTTTCAAATGAAACACATGAACGGGGTCGTGGAAGGCCTGCTTCTGGTTAATAAAAATGCCGTCAACAGGCCGCGCCTATTGCTGACTTCCTACATCAGCCTTTCCCTGTTTGACCTGGAAGGCACAGCTGAAGGTTATAAGGTAAACTACGTAATTAATGTTTTAGACCGCAGGAGGGTCCTTGATCTTCTGTGGGACGACTTTTCCATACTGTTTGAACCTTCTTCCCGGAAAGGCTTTCCCCCCGTTCGCGATGATGATGGGAACATTGTATTGCTGACAACAGGAATCGGTATCCGAAGCATTGTAATCAAGGCTTCAGATTATGACAAAGGCTACCCTGTAACCATAGTGATTGACCACCCTGCCTTAGGTTTATCTGTTTATCTTAAAGCGTTGCAAGATGCTCAGGGATCTCTTTACTATTGAATCTGTTACGGCTGAAAACAGGTGTGCTTTCCTGGCCAAGGCATCTGTTGATGCCAACCATCCTGTTTTTCATGGACACTTTCCCGGGATTCCTGTGTTGCCCGGGGTTTGTTCACTGTATCTGATCCGTACCTGTACAGAACATTTCCTGGGATGCAATATGCGTTATAACACGGTGGATTCCTGTAAATTTACGGCTATGATAGATCCGTTGCGCAATGAAAAGATTTCGGTGCAGGTGAATATCAAACAGGGTGAAGAAGGAATTCAGATAAGGGCACTGATGCTGTACGGAAACAGGACGGTATTAAAATTACATGCCACAATGAAAGAAATCACGTTATGAAGATAAAGCTTTTTGTGCTGGTAATCGCATTGACATGCTCCCTTACAGGGAGGGCCCAGGGCTCGGAAGAGCAATTTTATAAAGAGCTTGCCCTGAAATCCTTGGAAATTGAAACCTTGAGCGGCTCATTCACCCAGACAAAAGAGTTCCGGTCACTGGATGTGAAAGTTGTGTCAAAGGGCACGTTCCGTTACGCCAGGAACCGAGAAATGCATTTTGATTATACGGTTCCTTATGAAATGGGCATAGTGGTGAATGATCTTACGGTGAAGATCACCAGCCGGGGAAAAACGAATACTTACCCTTTAAGGGATCAAAGGAACGCCATGGTGGAAATGGCCCTGATCATGAATTATTGCATGAAAGGTCTTCTGCACGAGCTTAAAGCACGTTATAATCTGGCATATGCCAGCGAAGGTCCTGATCACCGGGTTACAGTGTCTCATCTGAAGGATGATCCCACAAGCGCATTTGATCGGATAGACCTGAAATTTGCCCGGGAACATTTTGCTCTGGAAGAAATGGTGATCAGTGAAAAATCAGGATACGTCACAACCTATGTTTTCAGCGGGTTAGCCGTAAATATTGTGCGGTAAGCATACCTGGTAAAAAAATATTATATTTGTGCCAAATATCCGGAGCAATGAAAGTCAAAGATGTTCCCCAGGAAGATCCCTTTGTTCACCCTGACCAAAATATAAGCTTATGTGGTCGTCTTTTTGCATTGGATGACGACGGAAAATACCAGGAAATTCCCAGTGTGGGCTGGAGCCCAAGAAATGAAGCTCTCAAGTTTGCCTGGAATTGTCGGGGAGAAGAAGCAGGCCAGGAGCGGGAGAAAGTTCTTGCCGGCAAATGCAGCCCTTTGGCCTTTCATATGGCGCGGGCGATGATGACACCCGCTATGATGGCCGGCTGTACCGGTTTTTCCCGTAAAAAAATAAATAAATTCTGTAAACCAAAACACTTTGCCTCACTCGATTCCGGAGCCCTTGCAAGGTTGGCGGAGGCGTTGAATATGAGTGTAGAAGAACTCGTCTCTATAGATTGAATATGGAAATCAACTTTGAACATGGCCACGCCGCGCATTGTGAGAGCGGTGTTGTAAGGAATTTGCTAAATTTTTATGGGGTCAGGCTAAGTGAGCCGATGGTCCTGGGACTGGGAGCAGGGATTTTTTTCTGCCATTTGCCTTTCTTCAAGGTTAACGGATATGCCATGACCTCTTTCAGGTATATATCGGGGAGAATATTCTCCGATGTCACAAAAACGCTCGGTGTAGAGTACTGTAAACACACCTTCAAAGACCCTGATCAGGCAATGGCCAAACTGGATGAGGTGCTGTTCAGCGGGACTCCGGTTGGATTACGCGTTGGAGTTTATAACCTTACTTATTTTCCAAAAGAATTCAGAGTCCATTTCAATGGCCATAATTTGTGTGTGATAGGCAAGGAAGGGGACGAGTATATTATATCAGATCCCATTGGACAGAAAAAAAACAGACTGTCATCTGCAGATCTGAAGAAAGTGCGCTTTGCCTGTGGCGCGATACCACCCAGGGGTAGCATGTACTACATAACCAGCATGGAACACAGCAAACCACTGGATGCCCACATGATAGAAAAGTCAATTATAAGAACATGCAAAAATATGTTACACATCCCCCTGCCCATGTTCGGAGCCAAAGGAATCGCTTACCTTGCCCGAAGGATGCGTAAGTGGGAAAAGCTTTTTGGCAAACAGGGAGCAGCTCTCAATCTGGCACAGATCATCCGCATGCTGGAAGAGATCGGAACCGGAGGTGCCGGATTCCGTTTCATGTATGCTGCTTTTCTGCAGGAAGTTTCTCAACTGCTCAACCGGCCTGAATGGAACCAATTATCCATGGATCTGACAGAAGTAGGGGATCTGTGGAGGGATTTCTCATACAACGCCGCTCGCTTTTTTAAGCAACGTGACCCCGTGGCACTTTCCTATGAAGATCTTGCAGTAAAACTGGAAGTTATTTCGGCACGCGAATGCGATATTTTTAAACGACTGGAAAACACCATCAGGCGTGGATAATCAGTTCGCCATAGAGACAAGAGCACTTAAGAAGACTTACAAAGGCAAGTCTGATCCCACCCTTGACGGTTTTTCACTCAGGATACCGTATGGTTCGCTTTTTGGACTGCTTGCCCCAAATGGAGCGGGAAAAACGACAGCGATCAATATCATATGCGGTTTGCGCCGCTACGACAGCGGAGAAATCTTTATCGACGGGCACGATGTGTCGGACGGAATGCAGCATATTAAACCTCTTCTGGGCCTGGTTCCTCAGGAAATTGCCCTTTTTCCCTCCCTTACTGCCTATGAAAACCTGAAAATTTTCGGGGGCCTGTATGGATTGCCAAAAAAGTTACAGGAAGAGCGGATAGATCAATTGCTGGAGCTTTTTGACCTGTCGGCAAGCCGAAATTCTTATATCAACCGCTTTTCGGGAGGTATGAAACGCAGGGTCAATGTGATAGCAGGGATGCTGCATGCACCAAAAATCCTGATACTTGATGAACCCACTGTGGGCGTAGATGCCCAGTCGCGCAGGCTGATCCTTGAAAAACTGACCAGTATCAACAACGCTGGTACCACCATACTGTTCATATCCCATTATCTTGAAGAAGCCGAACAGATCTGTAACCAGGTGGCTTTTATGGATAACGGGACTATCGTATGCCAGGGAAACCCGGCAGAGCTGATAGCCGGAAAAAGTGAATGCAACTGCCTGGAATCCTTATACCTGTTGTTAACAGGAAAAAAGATGAGGGATAGCCAATGAGAAAATTCCGTTTTTTACTATATAAAGATTACCTGTTGCTGAAAAGGGATACAGCCGGATTGCTGCTCATGTTCCTGATGCCAGCCATTCTTGTTGTGCTCATGGCGCTGCTTCAGGACAGTACTTACAAATCATTAACAGAGGCTTCTGTCCCGCTGCTGCTGGTGAACAGAGATCAGGGGGAATTGGGAGAAGCCATAGACAAACAGATTGCGGCCTCAAGTATATTCAAGATTGACAGGAAAATAAATGAGGCAATTCCCACCCTGGAAGAACTTGAACAGGAAGTGGCCTCGGGCAATTACACACTGGGAATTTATATTCCTGAAAATACAACCGAGAGCATTCGCAAGAATGTGGCCAGGTACGTGCTGGCAGCATTCAGCGGAACCATGGAAAAGCCCTCCCCCGACATGGTGAATTTTGTCATTTTTATTGACCCCACCACGAAAATTTCCTTTTATACTGCCCTTATGAGTACATTAAAGGAACGGACGCAGAAGATTGAATTTGAATACGTTCTGAACGAAATCTCCCGGCAGGTAAACGAGTTCAGCCCCATTCCCATTTCTACAGACGGTTTCTCCACAGAACAGGTTCACATTGATATCCGTGACGCCCGCCTGGAGGGACGGGATCTGAATCCCAATCCCGTGCAGCACAACGTGCCATCCTGGACTTTGTTTGCGGTCTTTTTCATTGTTATATCCCTATCGGGAAGCATCATACGGGAACGGCAGGACGGGAGTTTCTCCAGAATGATGACCATGCCCTGTTCCTATACGGAATACCTGTTAAGCAAAGCCGTGGTTTTTACCATAATCTCGTTAATACAGTGTGTTCTGATGTTACTCATCGGGGTTTACCTGCTGCCTCTTTTTGGCATGGAATCGCTTAATCTTGGCACTTCCCCCGCAGCTTTGATTTTGCTGGCCCTGTCGGCAGCGGTTGCGGCTATCGGTTATGGGATTGCCATAGGAAACATTGCTAATACCATACACCAGTCTGCCATTTTTGGAGCAATATCTGTAGTGATCATGGCGGCCATTGGAGGCGCCTGGATCCCGACTTCTATCATGACCGAACCTATGCGCAGCCTAAGCAGGATCTCTCCCATATACTGGGGCCTTTCAGGTTTTATGGATGTGTTTATGCTCAATGCCGGAGTAAAGGCTGTTCTAAAAGAATGCGGCGTGATGCTCCTGTTTGGGCTGGTTTGTTTTGCGGTGGCCGTCATGTTCAATTACCGGCGCAGGCTGGACGTTTGAAACCGTTGTTGATGGCATAAGCCGGGTTGAGGATACACGTAAGGATGATCTCGTACCATTTGAAGCCGTTCCTGCCCATGGCAAGGGCCGCTCTGTGTGTCAGTTCCCCCACTATGATTCCCCCCAAAGGAGTAACGATCAGGTCCTGTATGCTGGGTTGTTCCAAACCGCCTTCCCATACATATTCCCACAGCAGGGAATGCATAAGGGTGAAGACCGATGACTGCCAGACGGGGGCTCCCTGCGATCTTACGGCGTTGTAATAAAAACTACCCTGGTAGGGATGCCCTACGTAATTGACAAGGAACAGGTCATGGTCTTTTACCGGCGGGGTAGTGAAAGTAAGCCGGTACTGCTCCTTCATGGCAGCTCCTTTGAACACTTCCTTTCTGTCCCACTGGCTTATGGATTCCGGGGACAGGATCAGGGTTGTCATGATCACGGCGTTGTAACC
>JAEAMF010002100.1_pt1 | contig 12108 bp, 21 predicted proteins | sample 8958721 | NCBI WGS metagenome assembly JAEAMF01 (sample SAMN16933255, study PRJNA681124) | bioreactor sludge metagenome | isolation source: anaerobic bioreactor treating anionic surfactant - SDBS | place: India: Bengaluru | collected 2019-02-28
CAGAAGCACACCGGTCGGGCTCGCCAGGGTAGCACGCGCTCCCCTGTCTGGAAGGGCGGTGGTGTGGTCTTTGGCCCCCACCCTCGTTCTTACCGCATGCAGATGCCGCGCAAGATGCGGCGCCTGGCCCTCAGGTCGGCGCTCTCGGCCAAAGCCGCCGACAGCAGCATCTTGTTGCTCGAGAACCTGGCGCTAGAGGCGCCCAAGACCAGCGGCATGCTCGATGTTCTGGACAACCTGCAGGTCCAGGCCAGTGCACTGATCCTGCTCCCGGAGCACGATGTCAACGTTGAGCAGTCGGCCAGGAACATCCCGGATGTGAAAACTCTGCAGGCCACTTGTCTTAATGTGGTTGACATTCTGAAATACGACAAGCTGATTGTGCCGGTCAAGGCCCTTGAGGTGATCGAGCGAATTCTTGGCTAGAGGCACCCGACCCGCCGTATGGGTGGCGGGACGGAGTACCACTGAGGGGAGTTGTATCCACTATGGATGCTTACGAAGTCTTGCGTCGTCCGATTGTAACCGAAAAATCGAATCTGCAGTCCGAGTCCCTCCACCGCTATACGTTCGAGGTGGATGTCCGCGCCAACAAACAACAGGTCAAGGACGCTGTAGAGCACGTTTTCAACGTCAAGGTCCTGGCGGTCAATGTGGTGAGTGTCCGCGGCAAGCAGCGCCGGTGGGGCAGGATCATCGGCCACACGAAGGACTGGAAAAAGGCCACGGTGACTCTGGCTGCGGGGCAGACGATTCAGTTCTTTGAGGGCGTGTAGTCTCGCTTTACTACTGGTGGGCACAGTTGGGTCGGCTTTGCCAGCACTGAGATGGTAGCAGCCCCAACGGTCAAAGCAAACTTTTAAGGAATGGCGTACCATGGCAATCAAGACATATAAACCGACTTCGGCCGGTCGACGTGGAATGACCGGGGCTACGTTTGAGGAAATCACGACTGCGGCGGCTGAGCGCTCGCTGTTGGCTCCACTGCGCAAGCGGGCCGGGCGCAATGCCCGCGGCGTGGTGACCGTTCGGCACCGCGGTGGGGGAAGCAAGCAGCAGTATCGCGTGATTGATTTCAAGCGCGACAAGCTGGGCATCCCTGCGCGCGTCGACTCTGTGCAGTATGACCCGAATCGCTCGGCACGCATTGCTCTTCTGGTGTACGCCGATGGCGAAAAGCGCTACATCGTGGCCCCACTGGAAGTCAAGGTGGGAGATCAGCTCGTTTCCGGGCCGTCAGCAGAGATTCGCCCGGGCAATGCCATGCCCATTGAGCGTATTCCGCTTGGTACAATGATTCACAACATCGAGCTCGAGCCGGGCCGGGGTGGACAGTTGGTTCGTTCCGCTGGTGCATCAGCGCAGTTGTTGGCCAAGGAAGGACGCTACGCTCAGGTGCGGATGCCTTCCGGAGAAGTACGGCGCATCCTGATGACCTGCATGGCCACCATCGGTCAGGTGGGCAATGTTGATCATGGCAACATCAAGCTCGGCAAGGCAGGGCGCAGTCGTTGGATGGGCCGGCGCCCGATGGTGCGTGGTTCTGCGATGACCCCGCGTGATCACCCGCATGGTGGTGGCGAAGGGAAGGCTCCTATTGGTTTCCCGTCACCCAGAACCCCATGGGGCAAGCCATCGCTGGGGTATAAGACACGCAAGCGCAAGCAGACCAGCGGCATGATTGTGCGCCGGCGCCAGAAGAAGAACCGCTAGCAAGTTGTGGACCATCTTTTGTGTCTTCCTAAGGAGTTAGGGATATGTCCAGATCGCTGAAAAAGGGACCGTTTGTAGATCAGAAGTTGCTGAAGAGAATCGAGGCGATGAACCGCGCGGGTGAGAAGCGAGTCATCAAGACCTGGTCTCGCGCTTCAACCATCTTTCCACAGATGGTTGGGCACACGATCGCCGTACACGATGGCAAGCGGCACGTGCCCATCTACGTCACGGAAAACATGGTCGGGCACAAACTGGGCGAGTTCGCTCCCACACGGTATTTCCGCGGGCACGGCTCGCGGCAAGCTGAGGCCGCTGCAGCAGCTGCCACCGCGGCTGCGGCTGGGACCACAGCCACGACCGGTACTGGCACCACGACGCCGGCGGCATCGTAGCGAGTACGAGCGGGCCCGCCATCGCCTGCGGCGAGATGCAGTAGCGACGGGCGCGCGGGCGGGCCCCCTGCCGTGAGTGATGAGTTCGGAGCCCTGGCCCTCTGCAGGTTCCGACCGGCCGGGACGAAGCCCCGGGACTTGACACGGATCACTCATCGCTCATTACTCAGTATTCAGGAGAATTGGAATGGCCGTTGAAGTGAAAGCAGTGGCGAAGTACATTCGGATGTCGCCATCGAAGGTGAAACTGATAGTAGACATGGTGCGCGGCAAAGGCGTGAACGATGCCCTGGCCGTACTGAAGTACTCGACCAGAGTCGCCGCCAGGCCTGTGGCCAAGGTTATCGCGTCGGCTGCGGCCAACGCTGAGGAGAACTTTGGCCTGTCGCGTGGTGAGCTCTTCGTCACGACGATTCAGGCTGACGAGGGCCCAACCTACAAGAGGATGCGCTTTGGTGCACGAGGGCGCGTGAAGCCCATTTTGAAGAGGTCCACGCATATTACGGTGGTACTGACAGGCCAGGAACTGGCTGGTCAGTAATCCGCGGTAACCATCCCCGTCAAACCCCCGTCAAGCGGGGGCGAACGGCAGACGCGGGGCGGAGTACCAGGGTAGAATCGGTTAAGGAGGCGCTGGTGGGGCGAAAGGTACACCCGTTAGGCTTTAGGCTCGGTTACAACAAGGACTGGCAGGCGCGTTGGTACGCAGAGGGCAAGCGCTACAAGGAACTGCTGCACGAGGATCTGGCGATCCGACGTCTGATTCACAGAACCCTCGGGGCGGCCGCCATATCTGGGGTGGAGATCGAGCGTTTCCCGAAGCAGATTCGTATCACTATCCACTCGGCCAAGCCGGGCGTCGTTATTGGGCGTAAAGGCGCTAACGTCAATGTGCTGCGTTCAGAGCTGGAGGCCTTGACCGGTAAGAAGGCTGCGGTAGAAGTCCAGGAGGTCGAGAAGCCCGAGCTGAACGCCGTGCTCATCGCTGAGAGCATTGCCGAGCAATTGGGTAAGCGCGTCTCGCACAAGCGGGCCATGAAACAGGCGGTCACGCGCGCAATGCGTGCTGGGGCCAAGGGCATCAAGATCCGCTGCTCGGGACGTTTGGCGGGCGCTGAGATGGCCCGTCGCGAGTTGGTAAAGGAAGGCCGGATCCCGCTGCAGACGTTGCGTGCTGATATTGATTATGCTTGCAGCGAAGCTCTGACTGTCATGGGTCGCATTGGAGTCAAAGTCTGGGTTTACCGCGGAGAGCTGCTGCCAGAAGGTATTGAGGCAAGAGAGGCACCTGCGCTGTCTGCTGAAGAGGCGTAGACCGGGAGCGGTCTCGCCCCAAAACGGCGAGACGCAGTAGCGGCCTCGCCCCAAAACGGCGAGACGCAGTAGCGGCCCCCGCCACACGGATGCGAGGGCGGAGTACCCATCGCCTTCGGCGAGAGAGTACCGGTCATCATTACTGTTTAGGAGATTTCGCTATGTTGCAGCCCAAAAGGGTCAAGTTTCGTAAAGCTCATCGCGGCCGCATGACAGGGCGCGCCACTCGCGGCGCAGAGGTCGCTTTTGGCGAATTCGGCTTGCAGGCGCTCGAACCGTACTGGGTGACAGCCCGGCAGCTGGAGGCAGCACGTCGTGCCATCGTCCACCACCTCAAGCGTGGTGGTAAGCTCTGGGTGCGGGTCTTCCCGGACCATCCTGTCTCGGCCAAGCCGGCTGAGACACGCATGGGCGGCGGCAAGGGCGTTCTGTCGCACTGGGTTGTCGTGATCAAGCCCGGCCGCGTTATGTTTGAGATTGCCGGAGTCAATGAGGAGACGGCCCGTGAAGCGCTTCGCCTGGCGGGCAACAAGCTGCCGATTCGCACGCAATTCGTCGCCCGGGAGGACTTTGGCGCGGGAGGTGATGTAGCGTGATTGCAGCTAAGGATTTGCGTTCAATGACCGATATTGAGTTGAATCAGAAGCTGACTGAAGCCTATCAGGAGCTGTTTAACCTGCGCTTCCGCCAGGGGACAAAGCAAATCGAAAACACCAGCCGCATCCACGTGGTGCGTCGCGACATCGCGCGGATCAAGACGGTGATGCGTGAGCGTCAGCTTCAGGCGGTACGGGAGGGACAGTCTACATGATGAAGCAGCGTAGAAGCATGATTGGGCGCGTCGTCAGCGACAAGATGCAGAAAACGGTCGTGGTTGCTGTTGAAACGTCCAAGCGCCACCGCCTGTATGGTAAGACCATCCGCAGCGTTCGCAAGTTCAAGGCGCATGATGAGACCAGTGCCAGCCACAGTGGCGACCTGGTGCGCATCGAAGAAAGTCGCCCTCTCAGCAGGGAAAAACGCTGGGTGGTCGTTGAAGTCCTGGAGCGTGCACAATGATCCAGACATTCACTAGGTTGAGAGTCGCCGACAATACCGGCGCACGCGAAATCATGTGTATCAAAGTGCTGGGCGGCACCCGCAGGCGCTATGCTTATGTGGGCGACGTGATCGTAGCCGCAGTCAAGGTATCTACACCGGACAGCCTGGTCAAAAAGGGCGAAGTTGTGCAGGCGGTAGTTGTGCGCACATCCAAGGAGTACGGCCGCACGGATGGATCCTACATCCGCTTTGACGAGAATGCGGCAGTTATCTTGGACAAGGAGTTGAATCCGAGGGGCACCCGCATCTTTGGCCCTGTGGCGCGTGAGTTGCGTGATAAGGGTTTCACCAAGATCGTCTCCTTGTCACCGGAGGTTTGGTAGAAATGAAGATTCAGAAGGGCGATACTGTTCAAGTGATCGCTGGCGATGACAAGGGTCAGCAGGGGACCGTGCACCGCGTGGTTACCGGGCAGGCGAAGCTCCGTGGCCGTCCGCCCAAGGGCATGCGACGCGCAAGCGCGGACCATAATCGCGACCGCGTGGTGGTCTCCGGGGTTAACATGGTCAAGAAGCATCAGCGGCCTACCGGTGATGTCAAAACGCAGGCGGGGATTATCGAGCGCGAAGCACCGCTCAATCTCTCCAACGTGGCTCTGGTGTGCCCTCACTGCCAGAAGGCTACTCGCGTGGGCTACCAGGTGTTGGAGGATGGTTCCAAAGTGCGTGTGTGCAAAAGCTGCCATCAGACCATCGACTAACCGGTGGCCATCGAGGAGTTCATGAGAATGTCGACAATGCCGAGATTGAGAGAGCGTTATTTGACCGAGGTCGTTCCGGCCATGCAGCGTGAGTTTGGCTACGAGAATGTGATGCAGGTGCCGCGGCTGACGAAGGTTGTGGTTAACATCGGGCTGGGTGAAGCTTTGTTGAATGCCAAAGCCCTCGATGCGGCAACCAAGGACCTTACGGCTATAGCTGGTCAGAAGCCGGTTGTCACTCGCGCCAAAAAGTCCATTGCCACTTTCAGGCTGCGGACTGGTAACCCCATCGGGTTGAAGGTTACACTACGCGGAAGGCGGATGTACGACTTTTTGGATCGCCTGTTCAACATCGCTTTTCCGCGAGTGCGGGACTTTAGAGGAATCTCGCCCGATTCTTTCGATGGCCGGGGTAGTTACACGCTGGGGATGCGTGAACAGCTCGTTTGGCCAGAGATTCAGTATGATAGCGTGGACAAGGTCCGTGGAATGGAGTTGACGATCGTCACCACGGCCAAAACCGATGATGAAGCACGCCAACTCCTGCGCTTGCTTGGTATGCCCTTTAGCAAGGACTAGGCAAGTTGGTGATCATGGCAAGGGGGAACGAAATTGGCTAAGAAGTCAATGATCGCACGCGAGAAGGGACGGAAGTATCCAGAGCGCGTTCGCAATCGCTGTCAGAAGTGCGGGCGCTCGCGAGGATACATGCGGCGTTTCGGATTGTGCCGAATCTGCTTCCGCGAGCTGGCGGTGCGGGGTGAGGTTCCTGGAGTCATCAAGTCGAGCTGGTAGTACTGCTTGCCCCAACTTCTGGCTCAACGGGGCAAAGCACGCTCAAAAAGGGGAGAGCTGTTATGATTGTTACTGATCCTGTTGCCGATATGCTAGCGCGGATAAAGAACGGCTTGGAAACACGCAAGCGCTATGTGATCATGCCGTCTTCAAAACTAAAACTGGAGATAGCGCGTGTGTTGCGGGCTGAGGGCTTTATCGAGCACTATGATGTGACCAAAGATCGCCCCCAGCCAATGCTGCGCATCCAGCTAAAATACGCTGACGGCAACAGCCCGGTGCTGACGGGTTTGCAGCGAGTGAGCCGCCCGGGGCGGAGGGTGTACACCAAGCGGCAGAACATACCGCTGGTGCTCAGCGGCATGGGCATTGCGGTGCTCTCTACACCTCGCGGGGTGATGACTGGCAAGAAAGCGTATCGACTGGGACTGGGTGGTGAAGTGCTCTGCTTCGCCTGGTAGACGATTTCTACGCAGGCATAGTTCGTGCTCGATCCCGTGTTCTCTGCGGGACAGCAAAAGGTGGAGGTTGTCGAGTGTCACGTATAGGTCGCTTGCCCATTATGCTCCCACAGGGAGTCCAAGTGAACATTGATGGCCAGACGGTCACGGTCAAGGGCCCCAAGGGGGAGATGAAGCAAAGCTTCGACCCGCAGGTCAAGGTCGAGCTACAGGATGGCCGAGTGGTTGTGAGCCGTTCCGGTAACGAGGGCCCCGTTCGGGCCTTGCACGGGATGGCCCGGGCCATACTGGCGAACATGGTTGAAGGGGTCTCTACCGGTTTCCGCAAGTCTCTGGAAATCGTCGGAGTTGGTTTCCGTGGGGAAGTAAAGGGAACCGATTTGATGTTGCAGGTCGGATTCTCGCATCCGGTCCGGTTCCCTGCTCCCAAGGGGATCACCATCGTAGTGGAACAGGGCAACCGCATCATCCACGTGGATGGCATTGACAAGGAGCTGGTCGGCGAGACGGCGGCCGAGATCCGAGCTATCAAAGGGCCCGAGCCCTACAAGGGCGTGGGCATTCGCTACGTAGGTGAACAGGTTCGTCGCAAGGCCGGCAAGGCTGGCAAAGTGGCGGCAGCAGGCTAGCCCGCAAGAGGGGCTACGGAGTACCTAGAAGGAGTTCAAAGTGGCTGATATCAAGCATACTGAGCAACAACGTCAGAAAAGGCACCGCCGAGTGCGGGTGCGGGTACAAGGCACTGCAGAGCGCCCACGCCTGAACGTGTTTCGCAGCTTGCGGCATATCTATGCCCAGCTCGTGGACGATACCGTTGGCCATACCCTGGTTTCGGCATGCACTCTGGACGTCGGGCTTTGCGAGGACGCGAGCAAGGTCAAAAAGACCGAGCAGGCGAAACTGGTGGGCGAGTTGCTGGCGAAGCGTGCTCTGGAAAAGGGCGTGAAACAGGTTGTCTTTGACCGTGGTGGGTACAAGTACCACGGCCGGGTGAAAGCGCTTGCTGATGGCGCTCGCTCCGCGGGCCTGCAGTTCTAGCCCCGCCCGAGGAATGGCGGGACGGAGTACCAGCCCCGCATAAAGCGCGGGACGGAGTACCAGCCCCGCATAAAGCGCGGGACGGAGTACCAGTCGGAAAGTGAGGGATGGATGACAAACGAGTTAGAGCGTGATGAGCGCGAAGCAGGACAGCCAACCGAAGAAGAGGAAGTACTTCAAGAGCGGCTGATCCACATAGACCGTGTGGCCAAGGTAATTAAGGGTGGCCGGCATTTCGGTTTCCGTGCGCTGGTCGTAGTGGGTGATGGCCAGGGCAGCGTGGGGGTTGGCATAGGCAAAGCACGTGAAGTTCCAGATGCCATTCGCAAGGGCGTTGAACGGGCCAAGAAGAGCATGGTCAAGATCTCGGTATCCGGCAACACCATTCCACACCCGATTCTGTCCCGGCACGGCGCAGCAGAGGTCCTGCTCAAGCCCGCATCCCCCGGCACAGGCGTGATTGCCGGTGGCGGTGTGCGCGCCGTCCTGGAGGTGGCTGGGATCAAGGATATTCTGACCAAGTCCTTGGGCAGTGACAATGCCCTGAATGTGGTCTATGCAACAATGCACGGCCTGCAATCCTTGAAGGACATCGAAGCTGAGGCGCACCGGCGCGGCAAGACGGCCAAGGATTTGAACGCCCCATGGAGGAAGCAGGATGCCTAGAAAGAAAGCCGTGGCTAAGAGACTGCGCATCACGTATGTCAAGAGCTCCATCGGCTATGCTGAGGTGCAGAAGGGCACTGTTCGTGCTCTGGGGCTGCAACACCTTGGCGACGCGGTGGAACACGAAGATACACCCATCGTGCGTGGCATGGTCGATAGAGTGCGCCACCTGGTGCAGGTAGAAGAGATCGAGGGCTAGTCTAATGAAATTGCATGAGTTGCGTTCGCCTCAAGGGGCTCACAAAAACAAAAAGCGTGTAGCGCGCGGTATTGGCTCAGGCCATGGCAAAACCGCCGGGCGTGGAATGAAGGGACAACTGTCGCGCAGCGGTGGAGGCAAGCCACCCTATTTCGAAGGTGGCCAGCTGCCTCTTGCCCGCCGACTGCCGCACAAGAGCGGGTTCACGAACCTGTTCGGGGTGCAGTACAGCCTGGTCAATCTGGACCGCCTGACCGAGTTTCGCCAGGGCAGCAATGTTGACCCTGAGGCCATGGTTGAGGCCGGACTCATCAAATCGCCCGATGAGCTGGTCAAGGTCCTGGGTCGCGGTGAATTGAATCAAGCCCTGACCATTTCGGCGCACAAGTTCTCAGCCAGTGCCAAGCAAAAGATCGAAGCCGCTGGTGGCACGGTTGTAGAGCTCAAGCCGGAGTAGCGGCTGAGCATCGGTTAAGGGACAGGGGGAAATCATGCTGCGAGCGATATCGAATGCCTGGAAGTTGCCTGACTTGCGGCGCAAGTTGGTTTTCACCATTATCATTCTGGTGGTTTTTCGGCTTGCGGCGCATGTTCCAGTTCCAGGTATTCTACCGGAACAGTTGAGTATGCTGTTTGCGTCCAACCAGTTGCTGGGCTTACTGAACATGTTCTCGGGTGGCGCCATGGCCAACTTTTCCGTGATGGCGATGGGTGTCTATCCTTATATCACCGCTTCGATCATCATGCAGCTTCTGCAGCCGCTTATCCCTGCACTCGATGAATTATCCAAAGAGGGTGAGGCAGGCCGTAACAAACTGAATCAGTACATGCTCCTGGTGACAATCCCCCTGGCGGCCTTGCAGGGTTTTAGTCAGGCTACTCTGCTTCAGCGGGCAGGGGCTCTGCAGAACTTTGGCCTGTCCCGGGCTACGCTGTTGCCAACACTGGCCACACTGGCCACTCTCACCGCGGGAACCATGTTCGCCATCTGGTTGGGCGAGTTGATTGATGAGCAGGGCATCGGCAACGGCATCTCGCTGATCATCTTCAGCGGTATCGTGTCGGAAGTGCCGGAGAAAGTGGGGACGTTGCTTCTGAGCAATGTGCCGGGGCTGATTTTCTTCCTGGCGGTGACCGCGGTGACGATCCTTGTCATTATCCTGATTCAGGAGGGACAGCGGCGCATTCCGGTGCAGTATGCCAAGCGCGTTCGTGGCACCAAGGTCTATGGTGGGGCGAGCACGCACATTCCTCTACAGGTAAACTCGGCGGGGATGATCCCGCTCATTTTCGGTGTTTCGATCATGATGTTGCCGGGCGTGGTGTCTAGTTACCTGGTGAACTCACAAGTGACGTGGGTGGCAAGCATTGCCCAGGCTGTGTCCCGAATATTCGACTCTAATGGGATCATCTACTGGATTCTGTACTTCCTGCTGGTCATAGGATTCAGCTATTTCTATACCGACATGATCTTTCAGCAGCAGAACCTGGCCGAGATGTTGCAGCGGCAAGGGGGCTTTATCCCGGGCATCCGGCCGGGCAAGCGCACTTCTGACTATCTGAGTGGCGTATTGAGGCGCATTACCCTGGTAGGTGCTCTCTTCCTGGGCGTGGTGGCTGTTCTGCCTTTCCTGACGGGGTTCTTTGTCAAGAATGGGGAGATGATGGTGACCAGCACGGGCTTGCTCATCGTGGTGGGCGTGGTCCTGGATACGATGAAGCAGCTCGAAGCGCAACTCCTGATGCGTCACTACGAAGGCTTCATAAAGCAGTAGGGCAGAGGGGATTGGTCATGGGGCTGTTCATTGTTTTGCTGGGTGCGCCAGGAGTAGGCAAGGGGACGCAGGCTGACTTGATATCCAGGGAGCTGCACCTGCCGCATGTTTCCAGTGGCGAGCTGTTTCGCGAAGCCATCAAGTCCAAGACGCCACTGGGCGTTGAGGCACAGGGTTACCTGGGGCGCGGTGAACTGGTCCCGGACTCCCTGACGATTGCGATGGTCAGGGAACGGCTGCAGCGACCGGATTGTGCCAATGGAGTAGTGCTGGATGGCTTCCCGCGGACTATTGAGCAGGCCAAGCAGTTGGACGGCATTCTGGCCGAGAGCGGCGCCGCGGTGAACCTGGTGCCCTATATCAAGGCGGAGACAGCGACGTTGCTGAAGCGGCTGGGAGGACGGTGGACCTGCCGCAATTGTCAAACAGTATATCACGTCCTGTACAATCCGCCACGTGAGCCGGGCAAGTGTGACGCGTGCGGCGGCGAGCTGTATCAACGAGCCGACGACACGCCAGAGACACACCGGCGGCGCATCGAGGTCTATCTGGACCAGACTGCACCGTTGATCGAGTTCTATCGCCAGCGGCGCCTGTTGGTGGAGATTGATGGCGAGCAGGATATTCAGACCGTATACGGCCAGTTGCTGGCCGCGGTACAGCGTGTTGCGCGCGAGCAGCGAATCGGTGCCCAGCGCTGTATCGGATGCGGTGAGTGATCCGCTGGCGGCAGTTCTTTACCCGGGCCCTGGCGGAGGAATAGGAGCCGCCGGCTTCCAGGTACAGGGTGTCAGGCCGGCGTGAGTCTAGGGTTTATAGTGTGAAGGAGAATGCGGCGATGAAGGTAAAACCATCCATCAAGAAACGTTGTGAAAAGTGCAAGATCGTTAGGCGCCATGGCGTTGTGCGCATTATATGCAGTAACCCGCGGCACAAGCAGCGGCAGGGCTAGGACCCCGGTTGAATGCCGGATCGCATCGACGCCGTAGCGCCGAGGTGCATCCAATACTGACTGCAGGCGGCATTGCAAGCGTTGGTATGCTCACAGGAGGACGATAGTGGCAAGAATTGCGGGAGTGGATATCCCGAGAGACAAAAGGATCGAGGTCGGACTGATCTACATCTACGGCATTGGGACGGCCCGAAGCCGTGAGATCCTGGAAGAAACAGGGATCAATCCAGATACGCGGGTAAAGGACCTGACCGAGAGCGAGGTTGCCCGCATCCGGGATGTCATCGACAAGGAATACAAGGTCGAAGGTGATCTTCGGCGTGAAGTATCGATGAACGTAAAGCGTCTGACGGAGATTGCCAGCTACCGGGGGCAACGTCATCGTCGCAACCTGCCGGTGCGCGGGCAACGTACGAGAACGAATGCTCGCACGAAGCGTGGAGCACGCAAGACCGTCCCCGGGCGCAAGCGTTCACGCGCCAAGAAGTAGTAAGGCCATGGGGGTCTCTGGGATACTGATTGCATGGCGGTTTCTTGGAGTAGATGCACCGACCGAGCGACCCACTGACCCTGGCCGACGGACTGACTGAGCAACCGACTGGTTTGGAGGTTAAATGCCACAGGCAAAGCGAGAAGTGAAAGCAACTGCACGCAAGCGTGAGCGTAAACTGACGCCACGGGCGCGTGCGTATATCCATGCGACGTTCAACAATACGATCGTCACGTTCACGGATCCAGAGGGTAATGCGCTGCTCTGGTCAACTCCGGGAGAGCACGAGTTCAAAGGATCTCGCCGGAGCACTCCCTATGCGGCTCAGATCGCTGCACAGGAAGCGGCCAAGAGAGCGATGGATCAGGGTGTGCGTGAGGTTGATCTGTACGTCAAGGGCCCGGGCCCAGGGCGCGAGGCGGCAATAAGGTCTATTCAGGGTGCTGGCCTGCGCGTGCGCTCGATCACGGATGTGACGCCCATACCGCATAACGGTTGCCGTCCACCGA
>JAEAMF010002105.1_pt1 | contig 12083 bp, 10 predicted proteins | sample 8958721 | NCBI WGS metagenome assembly JAEAMF01 (sample SAMN16933255, study PRJNA681124) | bioreactor sludge metagenome | isolation source: anaerobic bioreactor treating anionic surfactant - SDBS | place: India: Bengaluru | collected 2019-02-28
CCTCTGCTCTCTGCCGTCCTCAAGATTCCATCGCGCACGGTCACCCCGCCGGCGGTCCGGGCCACGGCCACTGTTACGCGGCCAGTCATCGTCGCTCGCGCCACACCTACCGCACAGCCGGAGACGTTCCAGGAGGACGTCTTTTCCTTCCAGTACCCGGGTGACTGGCAGGTCATCGATGATGCCGGAGTACAGGCGTTGCTAGGCACCTCGCTAAATGGCCTCACTGCAGACCGCTACACCTACATCGGCGGCGTCTACACGGGCAGTGTCGAGTCGGGCGAGGGATGCGCCAGCATCGTGCTGGTGGTGCTCAGAGATGCCAGTCTGCAGGGCGAGCTGACCGGCAGCGCCTATGCCGATCTAAAAGCCGGCTATGAGCAGGCCATGGGCGCGCGACTCCTCTCCATCGAGCAGACCGAGGTCAACGGTCTGCCCGCCGTCGACATCTCCCATCTGGGTGCCAGTGGAGAATCCCGGCTGCACGCGCTGATGATCATCCCGCGCGAGAAGGGCCTGGCCTACTCTGTCACCTGCTCGGCACACCTGATCGACTATGACCGGTTCGCGCCGGCTTTCGATGCTGCCCTGCAGAGCCTGAGCATCGCCGTGCCGGCGGAGGTGCCCGAGCAGCGCACGCACGTGGTGCAGGCCGGCGACACTCTGGGCAAGATTGCGGGGCAGTACGGGGTCACGGTGGATGCTCTGGCGCAGGCCAACAACATCAGCGACCCCAACCTGATTCGCGTTGGCCAGGAGCTGGTGATCCCCTAGAGGTGTGAGCAGAGGGCAGCGGCGATCACGATGCGGCCAAAAGCAAGACCCCGAGGGTTCAGGAAAACCCTCAGGGTCTGTCTTACTGCGGAATTTCGCGAATTACCCGGGCCGGGTTGCCCGCCACCACCATGTTCGCCGCGACGTCGTGGGTGACCACCGCACCGGCGCCCACCACCGCGTTGCGGCCGATCGTTACCCCGGGCAGGAGGATCGCCGCCCCGCCGACCCACACATTGTCCTCGATTACGATCCGTCTGGCTACCTCCAGACCCCGGTTCCGGGGCTCGGCCTCGAGGAGATGGGCGGCGCAGTAGACCTGGACGTTGGGCCCGAACATGACATGGTTCCCGATACGCACCTCGTTGCAGTCCAGGATCGTGCACAGGACATTGAGATAGACAAAGTCGCCCAGGTAGATGTTCCGGCCATAGACGCAGTAAAAGGGTGGCTCGATCATCGAGCCCGCACCGATGTGCCCCAGCATCTGCTCGAGGATGGTTTGCCGTTCCGGGAGAGCTTCCGTCGCATTGTAGAGCCGGAGCAGCCTCTTGACCTTATGCCGTTCCGCTTCCAGGTTGGGATCGATGCAGTTGTAGGTTTCGCCGGCCAGCATCTTGTCTCGTTCGGTTCTTGAGGACATGGTGTGCCTCCTTTGTGACCGGGTTGTCGCCCTGTAGCAAATGGTAACACAACCTGCACGAACCTGCAAGAGCCACCAGATCCTAAGGGTTCAGGAAAACCCTCAGGGTCTTGCGTCCTGCAGCCAATTGCATCCTGCCCGAATCAGCGCTATCATTAGCGCAAGAGCTGAACAGGGAGGTTCCCATGGACATGGAAACGCGACCCGACGCACGCTCCAACCCGTCTGCCGGCACACCCCGCGCACCCGAATCGGACGTCCGCGAGATATCCCGGCACCATGGCCAGACCTGCACCGTGCTGGCGGGGTTTGCTTTCACCACGATCATCCTGTTCATCCAGGAGGCACAGGGCCCGGCCGGCCAGAGCTCGCTGGTCCTTCGGAATCGGGTCACGGCCAGCTTTCTCGTTGGTTTTGTCGGCTGCCTTGTGGCCGCATTCAACTTTGCCGTGGTCGCCAGCGACCTGAAGCTCTCGGTCAGGCCCCGGGGGACCTTTTTTCTCTCCAGCATCGCGGCCACGCTCTCCGGTATCCACCTCCTCACGGGCACGAACTACCTCATGACGGCCTACTTGCCCGACCTGACGTACCTCTCCAAGTGGATCATGATCGTTCTCTCGCTCTTTCTGATGCTCAGCATGGTGAACGTCGAGATCGGCATCGCCCGCTTCTACGATCCCGCACCCTACAGCCGCCGCCAGCGGATGCTCCTGGCCGTGCCCAGTCTGACCATCCATGCCATCGCCTCCATTCTCAGCCTCACGCACGCAATCCCGGCTGACCGGCTGGCCGCCGTCGCCTTTCCGGTCGTTGTGGCCTGTTCCCTGCTCTTTATCGCCGTTGGCAGCGCCTGGGCGCTGGTCGTGCACTCGCGGGAAGAAGACTACCGGCTACCATCCCGGGTTACCGTCGGTTGGATCCTGGTCATGACCCTGCTCCTGGCGCTGATTATCCTGATGACGTGACGACGCGGAGGAAGCGGATGCCTGCTTTCAAGTCCCCGCCTTATGATTTGCACGGGCACGTGGCGCTCATCACCGGTGCCAACCACGGTATCGGTGCGGCGACGGCACGAGCGCTGGCGGGATGCGGCGCGTCCGTGCTGGTGACCTACCTGCGCAGCGCAGATCCGCCCGACTGGCCGGAGGCCTACCGGGCCAACCGTGCCAAGACGGCTGACGAGGTGCTGGCTGCCATTCGGACGCAGGGCGGCCGGGCCGTTGCCGTGGAGGTGGACCTGCGCGATGCAGCGACGGCGCCGCGCCTGTTCGACCTGGCCGAGGCCGAGCTCGGGCCGGTGGACATCCTGGTCCACAACGCTACCGGCTGGGTGGGCGATACCTTCAAGATGGAGGCCCGGCATGTCGCCGGGATGACCGCGGCGGGACTCACCGCGGCGAGCCACGACCAGGTCTTTGGCGTGGATGCGCGCGGCGGGGCGCTGCTGATCGCCGAGCTCGCCCGCCGGCACATCGGGCGGGGCGGCCGGTGGGGGCGCATCATCGGCCTGACCTCCGGCGGGCCGCTGGGCTTTCCCGGCGAGGTCTCGTACGGTGCGGCCAAGGCCGCCCTGGAGAACTATACCATGTCCGCGGCGTTCGAGCTCGCCCCGTGGGGGATCACGGCGAACATGGTCTACCCGCCGGTCACGGACACCGGCTGGGTGACCGAACCGGTACGGGAGCACGTCAAGCAGAGGCCCGACCTGCTGCATGTCGCCGGACCCGATGACGTCGCCGCAGTTATCGCCTTCCTCGCGTCGGACTATGCTCGCCTGATCACGGCGAACATCATTCACTTGCGCTAGGCTGCGGGAGGCCATACATGGACCGCGAATTGATCGCCCCGTGCGGAATGTACTGCGGTGTGTGCAGCTCGTTCCTGGCCTATGTGAATCAGGTCCCGCGCCAGCGGGGCAAGTTCAGCTACTGCAGCGGCTGCCGGCCGCGGGACAAGCAGTGCGCCTTTCTCAAGAAGCAATGCCAGCGGCTGCGGGAACACACCGTCCGCTACTGCTACGAGTGCCCGGACCACCCGTGCCCGCGGTTGGAGCGTGTGGCGGCCGGGTACCGCACGAAGTACGGGCTGGATTTTCTGCAGAATCTGGAGCTCGTCCGGGACCAGGGGGAGGAGGCCCTGCTCGATGCGCTGCACGACCGCTTTGCCTGCCGGCGCTGCGGGGAGCTGACCTCGGTGCACAGCGGCAAGTGCTTTGTGTGCGACGAGATTCATAGCTGGAAGGACTAGCAGAACCGCAGCCCTGAGGGTTCAGGAAAACCCTCAGGGGCCTTTCCGTCTGAGGCGCCGGCCTTGCTCAGCAGACCGAACCGCTGTACAATACCCGGCATAGCAAAGTGGATCGTTGCGCGGCCGGTTCGCGCCGTCGGGCCTGGTAGTGCTAGCGCCAGGTGGGCCGGGCAACAGGTCGCAGGTGGAGTTGGGTGCTGATGGGAAACATGGGTGTCGAGGTACTGGCTATCCTCTTGTTGATTGTGGTAAACGGTTTGCTTTCCATGTCCGAGATCGCGGTCGTCTCGGCGCGCAAGGCCCGGCTTCAAGAGCGTGCGGAAGATGGGGATGACGGAGCGCGCGCAGCGCTCGAACTGGCCGAATCTCCCACACGATTCCTGTCGGCGATTCAGATCGGGATTACCCTGGTTGGCGCGCTGGCCGGGGCACTCGGTGGAGCCACGTTGGCCGAGGGCCTGGCGCAGCGCCTTGCCGGCATTGGCTCTCTTGCTCCCTATAGCCAGACTATTAGTGTCGGCCTGGTGGTGTTGGGCATTGCCTACGTATCGTTGGTCATCGGCGAGCTCGTGCCCAAGCGCCTGGCGCTGAATAACCCGGAGGCAATCGCTGCACGCATTGCGCCTCCAATGAAAAGGCTGTCCGCACTCGTCACTCCCGCCGTTCACCTTCTGACCTGGTCCGGTGATGTGGTCCTACGTCTCCTGCGGGTCCGTCCCTCTGAGGAGCCGCCGGTCAGCGAAGATGAGGTCGAGATCATGATTGAGCAGGGCACGATGGCCGGGGTCTTTGAACAGGCCGAGCGGGACATGGTGAAGGCGGTGTTCCGGCTGGGCGAACGCCGCATCGACGTCCTGATGACGCCTCGCACGGAGATAGAGTGGCTGGATCGCAACATGGCCTCGGAGGAGATGGTGCGCGCCATTACGCGCAGCGTGCATACCCGTTTCCCGGTGGCGGACGGCAGCCTGGACCATGTGGTTGGTATAGTGCGGGCCAGGGATGTGCTGGCTTACTGCCTGGCCGACAAGCCAATCGACATCTCCGCCGCCCTGGAGGCGCCGCTTTTTGTGCCCGAGAGCGCCCCGGCTCTGGATGCTCTGGACCTATTCAAGGAGCACCGCGTATCCATGGCGATGGTGATTGACGAGTATGGCGGCATCGATGGCCTGGTGACTCTGACCGACATCATGGAAGCCATTGTGGGGGAGATGCCGCCGCCTGGCGGCGCGGAAGACGCGCGTGCCGTGCAGCGCGAGGATGGCTCCTGGCTTTTGGATGGCCTGTTCCCGGTGGACGAGCTGGGGGACTTGCTCGGCATCGGGCCACTGCCCGAGGAGGACGAGGGAGAGTACCAGACCCTCGGCGGCTTTGTCATGGCCTACCTCGCCCGCGTCCCGGCGGTCGCCGATGCGTTCGAGCACGCAGGCTTGCGCTTTGAGGTAGTGGACATGGACGGCTACCGGGTCGACAAGGTCCTGGTATCGCGGGTCTAGCCATGTTCCTTCCGCAGTTGTTACTGCGGGTCGTGGGCGCCACTGCGAGTGCCCGGGAGCGGGCGATCAGACGCTGAGGGTTCTCCTGAACCCCTGGCGTCTCGACCGCACGTGGGGTAACCCCTGCGAGCGGTCAGTTGTAGGGAGGCGCTGCGTGTGAAAAGCAGACCACGGATCGGGCTCTTGAGCAAAAAGCGGGGCAACTATGCCCTGCAGGAGAGATTTGCCGGATCCGGGAACGTTGTCGATACCACCGCAGATGAGGTTGAGCACCATTACCAGTCGTTAACGAACGCCGGATACGAGGTGCATCTCGTACGGTGGGGGCCGGATTTTGCTCGTGCGGTCCGCGATGCACCTGTGGACCTCTTCTTCAATGTCTCCAGCCTGGTCGAGGCGGCCATCCTGGAAGAGCTGGAGCTCCCCTATGTGGGCTCGGACACGCAGGGTATCGTCAGCGCCGCCCACAAGTCGCTGGCCAAGCGCCTGTGGCAGCTCGCCGGCCTGCCTACGTCCCCGTTCCGCGTGATTCACACGCCGCAGGAGTGTGCCGTTTTCCGCACCAACCCGCCGCTGGAATATCCCCTGTTCATCAAGCCGGAAGGCGGGCGCGGCAGCTCGGGCATCGACGAGACATCGGTGGTGGCGGACTATGAGGCGCTGGTCCGCGGCGTGACCCGGCGGCTGGAGACCATCGGCCAGCCCGTGCTGATCGAGCGCTACCTGCTGGGGCGGGAGGTGACCCTGGGCGTGGTGGGCAACGGCGCGGAGGCGCGGGTCCTGCCTCCGCTGGAGATCGCCTACCATCAGGGTGACATAACTCTCTCATTCGACAAGAAGGAGCGCGACGACGACCAATTCTTCTGCCCGGCTCGTCTAGCTCCGCCAGAGCGGGAGAGGATGCAGCACCTGGTGCTGCGGGCCTACTCCGCGCTGGGCCTGCGCGATTTTGCGCGCATCGACACCATGCTCACTGCCGAGGGCCCTTTTCTGCTCGAAGCCAACTCGTTCGCCGGCCTGACCTGCACGCCGCCGGAGAAACCGCACAGTTACATGGGCTTTATGGCCCGCGCCGAGGGCAAGGACGGCAGCGCGCTGATCGACGAGATTGTGCAGGCCGCTATCCGGCGGCTCAATGGGGGGTGACCGAGGCCGCATGGCCACGCCACGACTGGAGATCCGGCTCGACCGCATCGCCCACAACGCGGGCCACCTGCTCGCTCTCTGCCGCGCCAGAGGCATCGAGATCGCCGGGGTAACCAAGGGCGTGTGCGGCTCGCCCGAGATCGCCGCGGCCCTGGTGCGGAGCGGCATCCGCGTGCTGGCCGACTCGCGCCTGGCCAACCTGCAGCGCATGCGGCAAGCGGGCATTGCCGCGCAGTACATGCTCATCCGCCCGCCCAAGCTGAGCGAGATTGACCAGGTGGTTGAGCTGGCCGACGTGAGTCTCAACAGCGAGATCCAGGTCGTGCGCAAGCTGGCGCGGGAGGCGGAACGGCAGGGTCGGGTGCACCAGGTCATCTGGATGGTCGAGCTGGGCGACCGCCGCGAGGGCCTGCTCCCGGACGCACTCCCCGCGGCGGTGCAGCAGACTCTCTGCTTGCCCGGCGTCAAGCTGGCCGGCATCGGCACCAACCTGGGCTGCTTTGCCGGGGTGAGGCCCACGGCGAGCAAGATGGGGGAGCTCTCCGTCATCGCCACGGGCATCCAGCAGCACTTTGGCCTCCGGCTGCAGGTCGTCTCCGGCGGTAACTCGGCCAACTGCGAATGGCTGCGCTCGGCACCGGATGTGGGCCTGATCAACCAATTGCGCATCGGTGAGGCCATCCTGCTGGGGCGCGAAACCTGGCATCACAAACCGGTGCCCGGGCTCTACACCGATGCCTTCACGCTCGTAGCTGAGGTCATCGAGAGCCAGCGCAAGCCCTCGGCGCCCGATGGCGAAGTGGGGCTGGACGCCTTCGGGCGCGCCGCGCGCCTGGAGGACCGCGGGTGGAGCCAGCGGGCTATCCTGGCCCTGGGCGAGGAGGACATTGCCGCCTCGGCCGTCCAGCCGCGCATCCAGGCGGACATCCTAGGCGCCACCAGCGACCATCTGGTCCTCGACACAGGGGACTGTGCTCTCGAGGTGGGAACTGAGGTGGCGTTCGATGTCCGCTACCGGGCACTGCTGCGGGCGATGACCTCTCCGTATGTGCTCAAGACCTACTTGTAACATGGGGGCTACGGCATGGAAATCATCGTAACGTATGACCCGCGCTGGAGCTACTTACCCGCAGGCCAGATTTCGTACTGGGAAAGCCTCGGCACGGTCGATTATGTGACCGGACTGTTACGCGAGACAGGCAATGCCGTCTTGCTGGTCCCGGCCGACGACGCCTTCGAGTCCAGGCTGAGAGAACTCGCGGACAAATACCCGGGCTCTCTGGTGTTCTGGCTGAACGAGTTCCTGCTACCCGCACCTGGCCGGAAGCTCGCTTCCGGACGCCCATTCACCGTCAGCGTGATCGAAAAGCTCGGGCTGATGCATACCGGGCCGGGATCTCAGGCATTGCGCATGGGGCTGGACAAAGAGGCAACCAAGGGTGTCTTCAGGAGGCTGCAGCTGCCAACCCCTGAATCCTATGTCGTCTATCCCGGCAACCATTCGCCCATTGATCAGCATGGCTATTGGAATGGCTATGTGATTATCAAGCCATTGCAGCACGGCGACAGCATCGGGATAGACGATCTCTCCGTCGTTTCCGCCGCTGATACCGCAGCAGTCAGAGCGAGGGTCGAGCGACTACAACACGAATTCGAAGAGCCGGTCCTTGTGGAGAGGTATATCGGTGGGGAGGGCGCGAGAGAGCTCACCGCGCCCATGCTCATTGCCTACGATGGAAGAGCCGCCGCGCTGCCCGTCACAGAGATCGACCTATCCTGGATACCCCTTGCGCAGGGTAAGTTCAGGTTCCTGACTCACGACATAAAGCAGGAAGAGTACCACCTGAAGATACCGGCAGAGCTCTCGCTGGAAATCGTGAGCACGATACATGCCGATGCCGCAAGAATCATCCGGGCGATGGGTTGCAGGGACATGGCCAGGATTGACATGAGGTACGACTCTACCGGCTTGTATTACCTCGAAGTGAATGTCGATCCGGGCAAGGATCGCTTCACCAGCTACCTGCCGGCCGCGGCATTTTCCATTGGCCTGGAGTATGCGGCGATCATCGCCTTTATCCCGTATCAGGCCATGCGCAGATATGGTCTGGATCCTCCAGGCCGGATGACGGAGCTGGTAAGGCCGGTTATGGCTCTGTTTGACACGGCTCAACCGGCCGCGGTGAACCCGTAGGGGCCCGGCGAGCAAGATTGCATCAGACCCTAAGGGTTTTCCTAAACCCTTAGGGTCTGTCTCCCCATCCCCCCGCTTGCCTCCCTGTCCATCCTGCGGTAGAATCATGCGCAGAGGTGCGATGAAGACAGTAGTCGCCGGAGCACTGGGTGAATGCGTCCACGTTGCCGGGGTGGTCAGCTTTCTGCGTCTGGCCGAAGCCGCCGGCTGGCGCACCGTCTTTCTCGGCCCGGCCGTGCCCGTGGCCGCGTTCCTGGATGCCGTGCGCCGGGAAAAGGCCGACCTGGTTGGCGTGTCCTACCGCCTGACCCCCGAGACGGGCGAGGCCCTGCTGGGCGAATTCGCCGAAGAGGCCGATGACCTGCACGCCGCCGGGGTGCGCTTTGTCTTTGGCGGCACTCCCCCCGTGGCCGAGCGCGCCCGCGCCTTTGGCTTTTTCGAGCGCACGTTTGACGGCAGCGAGCCGCCGGAAGCCGTGCTGGCCCTGCTCAAGGGCCAGCCCCAGGACGTGCTCACCGGCACCGATTACCCGCAGACGACCGTCGAGCGCATCGCCTGGAAGGCGCCTTTCCCCATCATCCGCCACCATTTTGGCCTGCCGTCGATGGAGGCCACGGTGGAGGGCATGGCCCGCATTGCCGAAGCGCAGGTGCTGGACGTGATCTCGCTGGGCACCGACCAGGACGCGCAGGCCAACTTTTTCCATCCCGAGCGGCAGGACCCGCGCCGCCGCGGTGCCGGCGGCGTGCCGGTGCGCAGCGCGGAGGATTACCGCGCCCTCTACGCCGCCAGCCGCCGCGGCAACTATCCCCTGCTGCGCACCTATTCGGGCAGTGATGACTTTATCCGCCTGGCCGAGGTCTATGTGGACACGATCCGCATCGCCTGGTGCGCCATCCCCCTGTTCTGGTTCAACCAGATGGACGGACGCGGGCCGTGGGACCTGGAGGGATCCATTCGCCAGCATCAGGAGGTGATGTCCTGGTACGGGCAGCGCGATATCCCGGTGGAGCTGAACGAGCCCCACCACTGGGGCCTGCGCGACGCGCCGGACATTGTGTTTGTCGTAGCCGCCTATCTGTCGGCGCACAACGCGCGCGCCTTTGGCGTGCGCGACTATATCGCCCAGCTCATGTTCAACAGCCCGCCCGAGGTCGCGGATGCCATGGACCTGGCCAAGATGCTGGCCGTGCTGGAGCTGATCGCGCCCCTGGCCTCGCCCGATTTTCGCATCTGGCGGCAGACGCGCACCGGCCTGCTGAGCTACCCGCTCGATGCCAGCGCCGCGCGGGCGCACCTGGCGGCCAGCGTTTACCTGCAGATGGCCCTGCGGCCGCACATCGTGCACGTGGTGGGCTATTCGGAGGCGGATCACGCCGCCACCGCCGACGATGTCATCGAGTCCTGCCTGCTGGCCCGCCGCGCTATCGACAATGCCCTGCGCGGCCAGCCGGACATGACCGCCGACCCCGCGGTGCAGAAACGTCAAGCGGAGCTGGTGAGTGAGGCGCACGTGACCCTGGACGCCATCCGCGCGCTGGGCGCGCCCGGCGTGGTTGACCCGCTGACCGACCCGGCCACCCTGGCGCGGGTGGTGACCGGCGGTATCCTGGACGCGCCGCACCTGCGCAACAACCCGTTCGCCCGCGGCCAGGTGGTGGTGCGCACGGACGCGCGCGGCGCCAGCGTGGCGGTAGATCCGGCCAGCGGGCGCCCCCTGTCCGAGGCGGAGCGTCTGGCCGGTCTGCCTCGCTAGCCGGCCTGTGGACAGCCAACTGGATTACGAGGAGGGAGACGTGGTGAAGAAGAAAAAGACGACGAGGTACACGGTGATCGGCGCGGGCCATGGCGGCAAGGCCATGGCCGCCCACCTGGCGTTGATGGGCTTTCCGGTCACCCTGTACAACCGCACGTTCGAGCACGTGGATACCATCCACAAGCGGGGGGGCGTGGCGCTGGACAGCTATGAGGGCGGCCCTGCCGGCTTTGGGCGGCTCGAGCGCGTCACAGCGGACATGAAGGAGGCGCTGGAGCAGGCGCAGATGATCATGGTGGTGGTGCCTTCATCGGCCCACGCCGAGATCGCCGCCCGCGCTGCCCCCCACCTCCGCGATGGCCAGATTGTCCTGCTGCACCCGGGCCGCACCTGCGGCGCGATCGAGTTCGACAAGGTCGTCCGCGACAACGGCTGTACGGCCGACGTTACCATCGCCGAAGCGGAGACCTTCATCTATGCCAGCCGCTCGGACGGGCCGGCCCAGGCGCACATCTTTCGCATCAAGGACACCGTGCCCATCGCCGCCTTGCCCGCGCCGCGCACGGCCCGCGTGCTGGAAGTAGTGAGCGAAGCGTACCCGGAGTTCATCGACGGGGTGAGTGTGCTGCACACCAGCCTGAACAACATGGGCGCCATCTTCCATCCCGCCCTGACCCTGCTCAACGCCGGGCGCATCGAGTCCACCGGCGGCGAGTTCCAGTTCTATATCGATGGGGTCACTCCCTCCGTGGCGCGCGTGCTGGAGGTGCTGGACCGCGAGCGGGTGACCGTGGCCGCCGCGCTGGGCATTCGCGCGCAGACCGCGCAGGAGTGGCTGAAAAAGGCCTACGATGCCGAAGGCGCGGACCTGTTCGAGGCCATCCACAACCAGCAGGGTTACTACGGCATCCTGGCGCCCAAGACGCTGAATCACCGCTACATCTTTGAGGACATCCCGTGCAGTCTGGTGCCCATGGCGGCCCTGGGCGGGGCCTACGGCGTGTCCGTGCGCGGCATGGAGAGCATCATGCGGCTGGCGTCCATCATCCACCGCACCGACTACTGGCGGCGCGGCCGCACGCTGGACAAGCTGGGCATCGCCGGGCTCAGCGTGAGCGAGCTGACGCGGTTTGTGATGGAGGGCGTGCGGGAATAGCGAGCTCGAGACCTTACAGGTCTCACAGACCTGTGAGGTCTATGAAGGAGGTCCCCATGGACAAGTATCAGGACCTGCGCCAGGTGCTGGACAAGCACCCCACCGGCGCGCCCGCATCCGAGTACGTGGATGAGATCCTGCGCATCCTGTTCACGCCGGAGGAGGTGCAGGTCGCCCTGGGGCTGGGCTTTGCGCCGCGCGGCGTCGAGGCCATCGCCGCGACGGCCGGCGTGTCCGCAGAGGAGGCCGGCGCTCGCTGTGAGGCAATGGCCAACAAGGGCATCATCTTTGCCCGCGAGAAGGACGGTGAGATGGGCTACGCCCTCCTGCCCACCATCCCCGGCCTCTTCGAGTTCCCGTTCATGCGCGGCGGCGAGACGCCCGTGCTCGAACGCCTGGGCAAGCTGTGGCAAGAGTACCATCATGCCGCCCTGGGTCGCGAGTTCGCCGCCAGCCCGACCCCGCTGACGCGCGTCGTCCCGGTCCAGGAAACGCTGGGCACCGCGATCGAGGCCCTGCCCTATGAAGTGCTGGCGCGGATGCTGGATCAGGTCCACACCTTCGCCCTGGCGCAGTGCGCCTGCCGGGAGAGCGTGGGTGCCTGTGACAAACCGCGCGATGTGTGCCTGATCTTCGACCGCTTTGCCGAGTTCCTCTCCGCCCGCGGCTTC
>JAEAMF010002103.1_pt1 | contig 12082 bp, 9 predicted proteins | sample 8958721 | NCBI WGS metagenome assembly JAEAMF01 (sample SAMN16933255, study PRJNA681124) | bioreactor sludge metagenome | isolation source: anaerobic bioreactor treating anionic surfactant - SDBS | place: India: Bengaluru | collected 2019-02-28
GGCGGGCTGGTGGAGCACCAGCTCCGCGAGCTTGAGATTGAATGCCTGGCGCTGGACGTGCCCGCGCACATCGACGTGGATGTTTCCGGGCTCGGCGTGGGCGATGTGATTCATGTGTCGCAGATTGCCGTGCCCGCGGGCGTCACCATCCTGACCGACGGTGAAATGCCCGTGGCCTCCGTGGTGCTTCCGCGCGCCGCCGCCGCCCAGGCCGAGGCCGAGGCCGAGGGTGCCGCCGAAGCCGCCCCCGAGGCGGCCGCCAAGAAGGCCTGAGTACTGTTTGGCTTTTCAGGACGCCCCCGCGCGCATCAGGAGGTTTGAGGCGTGAAACTGATTGCGGGACTTGGAAACCCCGGTCCGCAATACCGGAACACGCGCCACAACCTTGGTTTTGTGGTGTTGGACATGCTCGCCGAAAGGCTGGGCGCCCGGCTTGACCGCGAAAAGTTTCAGGGGCTGTTCACCGAGGTTTCCCACGGCGGCAACCGGCTGATGCTCCTGAAGCCGCTGACTTTCATGAATGTGAGCGGCGCGAGCGTGGCGGCCGCCGCGCGCAACCGGGTGCCCGATCCGCAGGATGTGCTGGTGGTGGTGGATGACGTCAACCTGCCCCTGGGACGGTTGCGGGTGCGCCCCGGCGGCAGCGCAGGCGGCCACAACGGGCTCAAGTCGATCATTGAGCGGCTTGGATCCGACGCGTTTCACCGGTTAAGATTGGGAGTTGGCGCCAACCGGCCCGGCGAGGATCTCGCGGATTATGTGCTTGACCGGTTCCGGCCGGACGAGGCGCCCATCGTGCGGGAAATGACCGAGAAGGCCGCGGATGCGGCGTTGCTCTGGGTTTCCCAGGGAATTGAGGCGGCGATGAACCGCTTCAACCAGGGACGAGACAAGGAAAATCAGCGTGCCGACCAATAAAAAACATACCATCAGCGTGCTGGTTGACAACCAGTTCGGCGTGCTGGCCCGGGTTTCGGGCATGTTCAGCGCGCGCGGCTACAACATCATCAGCCTCTGCGTGGGTGAGACGGAAAACCCCTCCATCTCCCGGATGACTGTGACCGTCCGGGGCGACGACGGCGTGCTCGCCCAGATTATCCAGCAGTTGAACAAGCTGGTGGACGTGATCGCCGTCGAGGATCTCACCTCCGCCTCCCATGTGGAGCGCGAACTGGTCATGATCAAAGTGTCGGCAAACAGCAAAAAGCGGGCTGAGGTGACCGAAATCGCCGCAATATTCAGGGCGAAGGTGGTTGATCTCGACGCCTCCTCCATGACGGTCGAGGTGACGGGCGCGGGCGGCAAGGTGGCCGCATGCATCGAGATGATGCGCGGTTTCGGCATCCTTGAGCTGGTGCGCACCGGGGTCATCGCCATCCGCCGCTCAACACCGGCAACCGCCCCGGAGGAGGAATAACCCCGTGGGCGCGAGCAGGCTGCACTTTTTTTCAAACACGGCCGTCCCCGCCGGGGGAAGGGCATGCGGGGGTTGCCTGTGTGTCCGCCCGCCCGAACCGGGCGACCGCGGCCCCAAGCCGTGCCGTGTGGCGATGTGTAACCGCCGCAGCCTTTGAAACGGGCTGCGGCTTTTTTTTATATGCGCCGCCGCGGCGGCAACGCAAGGAGACAGTGCTTTGAGGACTTTGCTCGAACTTCAGCAACTGGACCTGAAAATACAGGAATTCAAGAAACGCGAGCAGGAGATTCCGCGCCAGAAGGAAACCTACTCCATCCAGCACAAGCGGCTTGACGCCGAACTCAAGGAGAGCGAGGACCGGGTCAAGCGGCTCAAGCTCGAGCAGCGCGACTGCGAGGGGGAAATCGAGCAGAAGAACACGCAGATACGCAAGTTTGAATCCCAGCTCATGTCGGTGAAAAAGAACGAGGAATACAAGGCGCTCCTCCACGAGATTGACCTGCTCAAGAAGCAGATCGGCCTGAAGGAGGAGCGCATCATCGCGGTGATGATGGAGATAGACGACGCCCAGGTGAAACTGAACGAGGACAAGCGGCGCATCCAGGGGGAAATCAGGAAACTCGACGAGGAGTGCGCGCGCATAGACGCCGAGCTGGGCGAGGCCGTCCGGGAGCGGAAGGAGCACGAGGGCCGCCGCCATCCGCTGGCGGAGAAGGTGGAGACGGTGCTGCTCCACAAATACGAGCGCATCCGCAAGTCCCGCACGCCCGCCGTGGTGCCCCTCAGTGAAAACGCCTGCGGCGGATGCTTTGTCACCGTGAGGCCGCAGGTGATCAACGAGATTATGGCGAAGGAATACCACACCTGCTCGCACTGCGGCAGGCTCCTCTACTGGGCGCCGGGGCTGGTGGAGGCCGAAATCGAATCCTAACCGGAGCCCCTTCAGCCATGCCCACACCCCCCCACCCCGGTCCGGCCATGAGCATCCAACGGGAAGTGGCGGCGGACGGCCGCCCCTGGCGGGACTATCTGGCCGGGCTCATCCTTCATGGAATCAAGCTGGGGCTTGACAACATGCGCTTCCTCATGGAAGCCATGGGGAACCCCCAGGACGCCGTTCCGTGCGTGCACATCGCTGGCACCAACGGCAAGGGCAGCACCGCCGCGTTTTTGGACGCCGTGCTGCGCGCCGCCGGACTCAGAACAGGACGCTTCACCAGCCCCCACCTGTACGACATAACCGAACGTTTTCTCGTGGACGGTGCGCCCATGGCCGAGGAGGAACTACGGGACGGGGTGGCGCGGCTGATGCGCGCGGCGGCTCCCATGCCCCATCCCCCCACCTTTTTCGAGGCGAACACCGTCCTGGCCTTTGACATGTTTCAACGCCGGGGGGTGGACGTGGCCGTTGTCGAGGTCGGCATGGGCGGACGTTTTGACGCCACCAACATCATTTCCCGGCCCCTTGCCTGCGCCGTCACAGGAATCGACCTTGACCACCAGCAGTACCTGGGCGACACGTTGCAGGCCATCGCCTTTGAAAAGGCGGGAATTCTCAAACCGGGCGCGCCCTGCGTTCTGGGCCCCCTGCATCCGGAGGCTATGGCGGTGGTGCGCGCGCGCGCGGGGGAGGTGGATGCCCCCCTGCTCCTGCCGGGCCGGGACTTCACCCATGAATGCCAGGGGCCGCCACTCGCGCCAATGTTCACATTTAAGTCGGCCGGGACATGCCTGGGGCCGCTTGCCCTGGGGCTGGCGGGCACGCATCAGGGGGCCAACGCCGCCGTGGCGGCCATGGCCGCGCTGCGCTGCGCGGAAACATTCCCCGCCGTCACCGGCGACGCCGTCCGCCGGGGTCTCGAAACCGCACGCTGGCCCGGACGCCTGGAAAAGGTGCTGGACAACCCGCCCGTCTACATTGACGGGGCGCACAATCCGGCGGGCGCGGCGGCGCTGGCGGCGGCCATCCCCCCCTCGGTGATTGTGTTTTCCGTCGCCTCCGACAAAAACGCCGGCGAAATGATTTCAATGCTTTCCAAGAAGGCCGCCCCCCTGGTGTTGACGGTCTTTACAGGCGGACGCGGCATGGAACTGGGCCAGTTGGAGCACGCCGCCGGGGAAACGCCCCACCTGACCTCGCCGAACATGGCGGAGGCGGTGGAAACCGGGATGCGCCTCGCCGGAGAATCAGGGCTTCCCCTTGTGTTTGCCGGCTCACTCTACGCGGCGGGCGAGGCGAGAAAACTGCTGGAGGAGCGTTACGGCGCGCCGCCCCTGCGGTTTTAGCGCGCATCGCGCGGCTCACGCGCCGATGGTGGAGCTGAGGGTGAGCATGGGCAGGAGCATGGCGATGACCAGAAAACCGACAATGACGCCCATCACCACAATGAGCAGCGGCTCGAAGAGCGCCGTCAGCGCCTTCACCGCCCGGTCCACCTCGATGTCATAGGCGTCGGCCACGCGCTTCGCAACTGTGCCCACACGCCCGCTCTCCTCGCCCACGGCAAACATGCTCACCACCATGGGCGGAAAGAACTTCTTTGTGCGCAGGGTTTCGCTGAGGCTTTCGCCCTCGGTCACACCGATGTGAATCTGGCTGACCTCGTCGCGGATCAGCACGTTGCCCATGGTTTCCGCGGTGATTTTGATGGAGGTCAGGATGGGCACGCCGTTGTCCATGAGCGTGCCGAGGGTGCGGGCGAACTTGGCCATTTCGTACTTGGTGATGACCGCGCGGACCACGGGCACCCGCAGCAGGAACCCGTCGAGTTTGCGCCGTCCGGGCTCGGTGCGGAAATAGCGCACCAGCAGGCCGCCCGCCGCGCCGAGCACAATGAGCACGGCCCACCACCACTTTCCCATGAAATTGCACACGGCCATGACCATGAGCGTTGGCAGGGGAAGCTGGGCGTTGAATTCCTCGAAGATGGCGATGAACTTCGGAAACACGAAGGAGACGAGGATAAAGATGGCGATGGAGCCCACGGACAGAAGAAAGGCGGGGTAGACCATGGNCGGCCTTGCCGCGCAGCTCCTCCTTCTGCTCACCGAAGGCGCAGATGCGCCAGAGCACCTCCTCAAGCATGCCGCCCGTTTCGCCGGCGCGCACGAGGCTCACATACAGCGGGGGAAACACGCTGGGGTGCTTTTCCATCGCCTCGGCGAGCCCGCTGCCCTTCTGAACGTCGTCGCGGAGCTGATCGATGATTTTGGCGAGCTTCGGATTCTCGGTCTGCTCCACCAGCGTGCGCAGCGCGCGGGTGATCATCATGCCCGACTCGCTCAGGTTGGCGAGCTGGCGCAGGAAAAGGTTGCTGTCCTTCAGCTTTACCCGGGACAGGGACTCCCGCAGGGTGTCCTTTTTCTCCTCGGCGGCGGCCTCCTCCACACGGATGGGGAAAAAGCCCATGTCGCGCAGGCGGGCGATGGCGGCGCGCTGGTTCTCCGCATCGATGACACCCCTGCTCACCGCGCCGGGCCCCTTCTTCACCTCGTAGCGGAACTGCGGCATGTCACCGGCCCAGATCCGCGCCGAGGGTTTCGGCGTCGGCGGTGAGGCGCAGCACCTCCTCCAGCGTGGTGTCGCCGGAGTGGATCCGCTGCCAGCCGGAGGCGCGCAGGGTCTTCATTCCGTTGCGCACCGCGGTCCGTTTGATGTCGAGCGCGTTCGCGCGCTGCACGGTCATCTCCTTGATTTGCTCGGTGAACGGCAGGATTTCATACACGGCCAGGCGGCCCCGGAACCCGGTGTGGCGGCACTCGTCGCAGCCCGCGCCCCGGCGGAAATTCGCCCCCGCCATGTCGGCGGGGCCGATGCCGAACTCGTGCCTGAGCACCTCCGTGTCCGGTTCGCAGGGCCCGCCGCAAACGCGGCAGATGCGGCGCACAAGGCGCTGGGCCACCGAGGCGATCATCGTGCTGGAGATGAGGAAAGGCTCCACGCCCATGTCCGCGAGGCGGGTGACCGCGCCCGCGGCGTCGTTGGTGTGCAGGGTGCTCAGGACCAGATGGCCCGTGAGGCTGGAGCGGATGGCCATTTCGGCGGTCTCGTAGTCGCGTATTTCGCCGACGAGCATGATGTCGGGGTCGTGCCGCAGCATGGAGCGCAGGCCCAGCGCGAAGTCGAAGCCGATCTTGGGCTGCACCTGCATCTGCGAGATGCCCTGGAGCTGGTACTCGATGGGATCCTCGATGGTGATGATCTTGCGGTCCACCTGGTTCAGCTTGGCCAGCGCCGCGTAAAGCGTGGTCGTTTTGCCGCTGCCCGTCGGGCCGGTGACGAGGATGATGCCGTGGGGTTTGCTGATCAGCCGGTTGAACAGCTCCATGTCCTCGGGCAGGAAGCCGAGCTGGTCCATGGTCATCGCCATGGAGGAGCGGCTGAGGATGCGGATGTTCACCGACTCGCCGTGGGGCGTGGGCAGGATGGACACGCGCAGGTCGTAGTGGGCCTCGCCGAAGGAGGCGAGAATTTTGCCGTCCTGGGGAAGCCGCTTCTCGGCGATGTTCAGGTTGGCCATGATCTTGATGCGCGACACGATGGCCGCATGGAAGCCCCGGATGGAGGGCGGCGTGGGCGCCTGGTGCAGGATGCCGTCAATGCGGTAGCGCACGCGCAGGCTGTCCTCGAAGGGCTCGATGTGGATGTCCGTCGTCTCCGACTGGATGGCCTCCAGGATCAGCTCGTTCACAAACTTGATGATCGAGGCGTCTATGCTCTCGTCGCCTAGGTTCGCGCTGGTGGGCAGGGCGTCCAGGTTGACCAGCGCCTCGGACGCGTCGGCGTTGATGAGCATGCGCTCCATCGTGTCCGCGCCCACGCCGTAGAGGTCCTTGGTGACCCGGGTGATTTCCTGGGGGGTGGTGACCACGGCCTCGATGCGCCGCTTCAGCACCAGCCGGATGTCGTCCAGCAGCTGGCCGTTGAGGGGATCGCTCACCGCGACCACCAGCGTGCCCCCCCGCTCCTGCACCGGCACAAAACCGAAATGGGTGGCAAACCTGGCGGGAACCTTCTCCACCAGCTCCGGGGGGATTTCCATTTTGGAGGGGAGCACAAAGCGCATCTCGCAGAAATCGGCGAGCGCCTCGTAGACCTGCTGCGCCGTGGCAAAACCAAGCTGGGGCAGCACGCTGATCACGTCCAGCCCGTTCTTGGCGGCTTCGGCGCGGGCCCGGTCAAGCCGGGCCGCGTCCACCACGCCGCGTTTCAGCAGAAATTGTTCGAAACCGTTCAAACCGGGCACTGTTCAACTCCGTATTCCCCGTCCGGGGAAGCTTCTCAAAGGATGGTAGCACAGCGGCTCCACCCCGGCAAAGCGGTGGGGGACAGGGCGGCCGGTACGCAATCAGGGCGACGGCACGGAAAGGCGCGCCAGGGCCTCCCGGGCGCGGGCGGACACGGTCTGATGCGGGCTGGCCAGCGCCTGGGTGAAACAGGTCCGGGCCAGCTCGGCGTTGTGCAGCCCGTCATTGTAGACCGTTCCCAGCGCCAGGTTAATCTGGGCGATGGCCGCCGGGTCGGTGCATCTGCCGCGCACAGTCTCCAGGGAACGGGCCATTGTCTCTGGTGATTTTTGCGCCATGCCCTCATCCAGGGAGGCGCGCATCCCCTCCATCGCCAGCGCCGCCACCATGGTGGCCGGGTACTGGGAAAGCACCCGCTCATATTGGCGGAAGCCGTCCACACGGTTGTTCCGGGCCACATCCAGTGCGTAAAGCGGCTCGTAATTGTGGTCTTTCACCTCGGAAAGCAGGTTGTACCGCTCCACGCTGGCGGGGCTGCTCATGAAGGCGCGGGGATAGGCGGTGCGGAGATGGTCATAGGCGGCAAACGCTTCCGGATAACGCTGAAACTGGGAAAATTCAATATCCGCGAGCAGCGCCTGCGCATCGCCCGCCATGGGATCATCGGGATGGGCGGCCAGCGCGCCGTCAAGCAGCCTCCGCGCCCCGGCGGGATCGTGTGCCTCGATGAGATTGCAGGCCTCTGAAAGGGGGATGGCCGCGGGGGCGGCGGCGGTGATGACGCTTTCCGGCTGCCGCGCCGCGCCGTCTTTTCCGGAGCCGTCGCGCAGCAGCGGGGTCAGCGCGACCACCGCAACCACGAGCGACGCGAAGGCCACGCTCGCGGCGGGATGGCGCAGCCACGGATTGCGGACCGGCACGGCGCGCTGTTCCTCAAGGCGTCTGCGCACGATGCCCGACAGGTCACCTGTGAACTCCGGGGCTTCCAGCCGGACCGCCCCGCGCACCAGGCGCAATTCATCGGCCTCGGCACGGAATGCCGCGTCCCCGGCCAGCGCCCTGTCCAGCCGCGCCTTTTCATCCGCCTCGGGCGGCTCGTACAGGGAGGCCGCGAGCACCCCCCGCATTTTCCTTTTCAGAAACCAGTTCATCCGCTTATTCAGCCTCTTCTTCGCCGCCCCCCGTTTCGGGGGCGAAATCACCCAGCGCGGCGCGCAGTTTTTTCAGCGCGCGGAACAGGTGAACCTTCACACTGCCCACCGTGCAGCCCATTTGCCCGGCGATTTCCGCGAGGGAAAATTCCTCAAAATGACGCAGCATGAACACGTTACGCTGCATGGGCGACAAGCCGACCAAGGCGGCCCGCACCCGCTCGTCCAGCTCCATGCCCCGCACCAGCGCGTCCGGCAGGGGAGCCTGCGCCTCCAGCGGCACACTCTCGTCCCCGGACGTCCGGCCCTCGTCCAGCGGTTCCGTCTGATGGCGCTTGCGCCGCCGGAGATGGTCTATCGCCTGGTTCGAAGTCAACCGCAGCAGCCACGACAGGAAATTGCCCGTCGGAGCCCAGCTTCCAATCTTCTGGTACGCCTTTATCAGCGCGTCCTGCGCCACGTCCAAGGCGTCTTCCCGGTTGCCGGTCACACGGTACGCAGTCGCGTAGACACGCCCCTGGTGCCGCCGGACAATCTCCTCGAAAGCGTCGAGGTTGCCCGACTGGGCGGCCAGGGCCAGTTCCGTGTCGCCGGCCTCCGCCGGATTAAACTGCTTTGACATGTTTAGTTGCACCAATTAGAACGCCGGTTTTTCCCAAAAGGTTTACATCTGCGCCACAATCCCGTTCCGCGCCTATTTTACAACGTTCCGATGGCGCGGAAACAGAAGCGCCCCGGCCTTGACAGGAACGCTCCCGGACACCACAATAAACCCGGAGGTTCCAATCTCCGAAGGAGTCAACATGGCCAGACGGTTCCGGAGCATCGGTTTGATTGCCGGGTCTTTGCTTTTCCTTGCCGCAGCGGGGGCAACTGCGGTACCGGCGGCGCAGGTTTTTTCCGACCAGCCGAATGGCGTTGAATTTCCCGTGGAAGAGGCAAAATTCATCCGGCTGATGGTGTTGCAAACCACTCCCGCCGGCCAGCCTTGCATTGACGAGTTGGAAATCTATGGTCCGGCGGGAGAGGCCAACCTTGCGCTTGCGGAAACGGGGGCTCGCGCAACCGCCTCCTCCTGTCTGGCGGGCTATGCGGAACATGCCATCGGACATCTCAACGACGGCAACTATGGCAATGACAAAAGCTGGATCGCGGCAGGAGCCGGGGTGGAATGGGCGCAAATTGAACTGCCCGCACCGGCGCAGGTGTCGAAAGTTGTTTATTCCCGGGATCGAAACCGTTTCTTTGCCGACCGCATGCCCACCAGCGTGGAAGTGCTGGTCTCGATGGATGGGAAAGATTGGAAAAGTGCCGACAAACTGGCCGCCGAAGCCGGCCCGGTGGTGCTGGCGTCCCGGCCGGATGATGCGGGGGCGCTTGTGCCCTCCCCCCCGCCCCCACCCAAGGCCGCCAACATTCATGGAACGCCTGAATCTGACCCGCTAAAAGAAGCCTTTCTAACCGAGGAATACGCCTGGATAAAGACAGCGGGCCGGGCCGACGTGGACCCGCGCCTGGTGCCCTACAATGGCCGTGTCAAGGAATATCCGCGCCATGTGGGCGACGACGTGCTGCCGTTGCCCCCCGTGTTCGCCCCACCAGAATTGGATGAGACCCTGAATGATTCCTGCTGGGACGATGCCTCACGGGGCACGGTGCGGGTGGCCCATCCTTTCGATTTTAACGCTGTTCCGCTGGTGGCCAGCGACCTGTGGGCCTGCCGCCACGACGGCATGGTATGGTTTGCCCTGCGCACGGACCGGTTGCTGAGCAGTCATGTGGCCGTGGTCTCCTCGGCGGACATGGGGGGCTGCGGCGTGGTTGAACTGAAGGACGGGGCGCTTGTGTTCAACCAGTACAAATCCAAAAACGGGCGGTTGGCGGTGGACACCTCCCTGCCCGTAAGGGGTTCATTTGACAAATCGCTGACAAAGTTCAAGTTTGGCCTGCCCCTCTCGCTCTTTCCCGGCTGCGACAAACAGGGTTTGCGCGTGGGGCTGGGCATGGGCGGCCGGTATACGGGACCGCTGGGGCGGCCCATCCTGTTCAAGTTTTCATCACTCGGCATAAGGTACAAAGATTTTAGTGCGAACGGCGCATTCTGGGTGGGGTTCAGCCTGCCCGAAGAGGCGGATCCGGTGACAGTGCAGGTCACGCCCAAATGCGAGGGAACGGAAATCGCATTGACGGGGGGCATGGGCGTCGCCGCCCTGATTCCCGCCACGACAGGCCCCGTGGGGCCGGAAGCCACCCTGCGCGTAACCGAGGGTGCCAACGAATACACCCTGCACCTGCTGCGCTACGATCCCCTTGACCACACCATTGCCCAGATGGAGGACATGGCGGCACGGCTGGAAAAACAGGGATTGGACGTGTCCGCCGAGCGGAATGCCGTTGCGGGTTTCCGCGAGACCCAAAAGCGGCTAATCACCACGCCCGTTCCGGACCTTTCCAAGGAACGGTCCGCGTTTTATGAAATGCGGCTCGCCAAGCGGAACCTGTTTCTCCGCGCCCCCGACCTGGAACCGGCGCGGGACATCCTTTTCGTCAAACACCACGCCTTCGAGCCGTCCCACAACTACAGCGACTACTTTGACTCGGCGTTCCGCGGCGGCGGCGGCGTGTATGTGGCGCGCATCCCGGAGGCGAACGGACGCCTTGCCCCTGAATCCGCACAGCTGACGGAACTGTTCAATTCCGGCAAGGGCATTGCCCGCAATCCCATGGCCGACTTCGACCTCAACCGGGTCTACTTCTCCCACCGGGATCCGAAGGACGGTTACTACCATGTCATGTCGGTGAAATCCGACGGCACCGGCCTGAAACAAATCACCAGCGGCCCCTTCCAAGATTTATGGCCCTGTCCGCTCCCCGACGGCGACCTGGCCGTCATCAGTTCCCGGTGCACGGCGCGGTTCATCTGCTGGCGGCCCCAGGCGTCCACCCTTTTCCGGATGAAGCCCGACGGCGGCGAATTCCAACCCCTCTCCTTCGCCAATCTCACCGAATGGGCGCCCTCCGTCATGGACGACGGCCGCCTCATTTGGACCCGCTCCGAATACCAGGACAAGGGCGCGGACTTCGGGCACACGCTCTGGGCCATACGCCCGGACGGTTCGCAGGCCGAGCTGGTTTTTGGCAACGACATCATCCAGCCAAACGGCTACGCCAACGGGCGGCCCGTGCCGGGGACCAAAGAATTCGTCTGCACGCTCATCTCACACTTTGGCGATCTGAACGGCCCGATTGCGCTGGTGAACCCCGCGATGGGCAGGTCCAACCCCGGGGCCATCACCAGCCTCACCCCCGAGGTGCCCTGGCCCGGCATGTGGCCCGACAAGGAATGCTTCCGCGAACCCATGCCACTCTCCCGTGATTACTTCCTGTGCTCCCACGCGCCGCGCGGCACATTCGGCATCTATGTGATAGACCGCTTCGGCAACCGCGAAATGCTTTACATGGATCCGGACATCTCCAGCATGTGCCCGACTGTGTTCAGAAAACGCCCCCATCCGCCCGTGCTCGCCCGGCCCGCGGAAACGGTGGCGGAGGAAACGGGCGAGTTTGTCCTCAAGGACGTGTATCAGGGCATCTCGCCGCAGGTGCCCCGCGGCTCCGTGAAATACATTCGTGTCGTGGAGGAGGTCAGGGCCGTCCTTGACGCGCTTCCCAACGGCGAGTTCAGGAAGGATCACCCCGAATTCCAAGACTGGTACGCCACCCCCGTGCACAAGGTCAGCGGCCCCTTCGGCTGGCCCACCTATGTGGCAAAGGCCCCCCACGGGCTGGTGCCCGTGGAGCCGGACGGCTCGGCGCGGTTCAGCGCGCCCGCCGGGAGGGTGCTTTATTTCGAGGCGCTTGACGAAAACTTCAACGAGTTGCAGCGCATGCGCAGCGTGGTGCAGTTGCAGCCCGGCGAGAGGCGGGGCTGCATCGGCTGCCACGAAAGCCGCCTGGCCGCCCCGGCAAACAGCGGAAGGCCCGCCGCAAAAGAACTCCACGCGCCGGTTCTCGCATCCTGGGAAGGGAGGCCATTTTCCTATGAGCGGGTGGTGCAGCCCGTGCTGGACGCGCACTGCGTGTCCTGCCACAATGCGGCCCACAAGGGCGGCGTTGACCTGCGGGGCGATCTGGATCCCGAAAAGGTGCCCGTCTCGTACCGGACACTCATAGAACGGGGGCTGGTCCACTATGCCGACATTTGCTGGAATTCGGGCGGCACCGAAAAACTGCCGCCGTTGTCGCTCGGCACCATCAAAAGCAGGCT
>JAEAMF010002107.1_pt1 | contig 12076 bp, 10 predicted proteins | sample 8958721 | NCBI WGS metagenome assembly JAEAMF01 (sample SAMN16933255, study PRJNA681124) | bioreactor sludge metagenome | isolation source: anaerobic bioreactor treating anionic surfactant - SDBS | place: India: Bengaluru | collected 2019-02-28
ATATTTCACCCCTTACTTCAAACTCTTGAGGGAAACCCGAGCCACTCAGAACTTTTGGTATAGAATTAATCTTAAGAATATTTCTGGTGACATCATCACCATTAGAACCGTCACCCCTTGTAACAGCTCTTATAAGTCTTCCGTCAATATATGTCAGGCAAATGGCTGTACCATCAATTTTCAGTTCGCAAGCATAATTTACGTTGTGCTGTAAAGCTTTGCGTACTCTTTCATCAAACAGGGCCAGTTCAGCCTTGTCATATGTATTGCTGATAGAAAGCATAGGAAATCTATGAGCAACCTGAACAAACTGATTACCAGTATTCTGACCTTGGATATCACTGCCTACCACAACACTTGGAGACACCTCTGACGAGAATTGAGGAAATCGTTTCTCCAGTGTAATAAGTTCGTTCATCAGAATATCATAATCGAAGTCAGATATTGAGGGCTTATTTTCAACATAATAACGTCGGTTATGCTCTTCCAGCTCTTTCCGGAGCTTTAAAATTCTTTCAAATGCTAATGAATCTGATTTTTTCATAAAATATATTACAAATTTAGATATTTTTTAATTATTGCTACCTTTGCGGCATCAATAAAATATAAGATGAAAGAGACGATTATAATTTTAACAGGAGGGGGACCTGCCCCTGGGATGAATACAGTTGTTGGTAGTATCGCTAAAACATTTATAGCCAAAGGGTATAGAGTTCTTGGTATTAATGGCGGATACAAGGGTATTTTTTCAAAAAACCCAAATATCGTTGAATTGGATTTTATTTTGGCAGATTCAATATTCAACAGAGGAGGCTCATATTTGGTCATGAGCAGGTATAAACCAACTGCAGAGGATTTCGAGAAAAATTTCAATCTGGAACTATTCACAAAAAACAACATTAAACTCCTGATAACAATAGGGGGAGATGATACTGCATCAACAGCAAACAGGGTCGCAAAATTCCTGCATGAGCATAATCATAAGATTTCAAATATTCACGTTCCAAAAACTATCGACAACGATTTGCCGCTTCCTCTCCAGAGACCTACATTTGGCTATGAATCTGCAAAAGCAGAGGGAGCACGTTTAGCAACAACTATATACGAGGACGCAAGGACCAGCAATAACTGGTTCATTATATGTGCTATGGGAAGATCTGCCGGTCACCTTGCCTTCGGAATTGCATCTGCAGCACACTACCCAATGACGGTTATCCCAGAGATGTTCAACAAGACTCCGATAACTCTGGACAAGATTATTAAATTATCTATCTCTGCCATAGTAAAGAGAGAGATTCTGGGGATCAAATATGGTACAGTTATGATTTCAGAAGGTGTATTTCATGAACTGAGCAATGAAGAGCTGACTAACTCCGGAATAATATTTTCATACGATGACCACGGACACCCCGAGCTTGGCAAGATATCAAAGGCACACATTTTTTGCGAGCTTGTTGAGAAAAGGCTGAAAGAGCTGAAAATAGGAATTAAGGTTCGTCCTGTTGAGCTTGGGTATGAGCTTAGATGTCAGTCCCCTGTAGCGTATGACCTAGTATATTGCACTGAACTTGGAATTGGTGTTTATCAGCTATTTACAGAGGGTAATACAGGATGTATGGTTTATATAGACCATCTTGGAAAGGTCAAGCCACTATATCTGTCTGAAATTCAAGATCCTACTACAGGCAAGATTCCACCGAGAGGCGTTAGCATAGATTCTGACCGAGTTCAGGCTGTGATTAAAAACATTTTCCATTTCATAACAGAAAGCGATTACGATGCTGCTTCAAAGTATCTTGAAAATCCGGAAGAATACGATTTCAATAAAATTTTGAACTGGTAAACATTAAATGAATGCAAAACTCATAATATACCAGGTTTTGCCTAGACTTTTTGGGAACACAAACGCAAGTTGTGTTCCCAATTCTTCTATATATGTGAATGGTTGTGGAAAATTTTCCGATTTCACCTATGAAATACTTTTATCAATCAAAGATTTAGGATGCACACATATTTGGTTTACAGGGGTTATAGAACATGCTACCAAAACTGACTATACAAAATATGGCATATTAAAAGATAACAATCAAGTAGTTAAAGGTGAAGCAGGATCTCCATACGCAATTAAGGATTATTATGATGTGGATCCGGATCTGGCAGATAATATACCATCGAGAATACAGGAATTCACAGATTTAATTAGCAGGGTACACCACTCGGGGATGCGTGTAATCATTGATTTTGTGCCTAACCATGTTGCAAGGCAATATCACTCCGATTCCAGCCCTTCAAATATGATGGATTTCGGGTTTACAGATAACCCTGAATACCCGTTTCACCCTATGAATAATTTCTACTATTTACCTAACCAAAGCTTTATATCACCTATTCAATCTACTGAATATTCAAATACATATAGCGAAAAACCGGCAAGAGCATCTGGCAATGATTGTTTTAAGCCGAACCCCTCAATTAATGATTGGTTCGAGACTGTAAAGCTTAATTATGGCGTTGATTATATGAATAATAAAGTCAGTCATTTCAACCCGATTCCAGATACCTGGAATAAAATGGGAGAGATAATTGAATTCTGGCTTCATCTTGGAGTTGACGGATTCAGGTGTGATATGGCTGAAATGGTACCGGTTCAATTCTGGAAGTGGGCTATAAGTAAAGCAAAAAAGATCTTTAGGAATATAATCTTCATAGGTGAAGTCTATAACAAGGAAAACTATTCAGAATATCTTGACATTGCCGGCTTTGATTATCTATATGATAAAGTGGGGTTGTACGATACCCTGAAATTAGTTACTACCGGTAAAGCTGCCGCTGATGAAATAACGCTCAGATGGCAAGAGTTGGGCCCATTTCAATCCAGAATGTTGAATTTCATTGAGAATCACGATGAAGTAAGAGTAGCCTCAGATTTTTATGCAGGAGATCCGTTAAAGGCAATTCCTGCTTTAACAGTCTCTCTGATGCTTAATTCCGCGCCCTTTATGATATATTTTGCCCAGGAGCTTGGGGAGAGGGGTATGGATAGTGAAGGATTCAGCGGAATTGACGGAAAAACCTCTATATATGACTACTGGGCACTCAAGTCCGTTATATCCTGGAGATCAGGCGAGGAGAACAACATCAGAACGATTTATAGCAGATTACTTAACATTGCAACAACCGAAAAGGCGTTAACTGAGGGTAAAAGCTATGATCTGCAATATGCAAACAACAAAACAGAACTTTACGATCCCTCTGTACACTATTCATTCATCAGGTCATATTATAAAGATATGATTCTGATCGTTGTAAACTTTTCTGACACAGATGCACATCTGGGTATCACGATTCCTTTACACGCATTTGATTTCCTGGGTTCAGAGAGAAAAATCGCGACATCCGGAGTTGATATGATAGATGGCTCTGTCATGGATGAAAAAATACAACCTGATACTAAATACAAAATATTTGTCAAAAGGAACTGGGTAAGGATACTTAAATTTTCACTTCAATAATATCATCCCAACACGTTGTATATCTTCTTGAAAGATGATTTGAGTTTGCCTTTATCTTTGATACCCCCTGAGTTGCGGTCACCAATGTGTTTCGTCCATATCTCGAATTTATATCATCCAAAGAATCCATAAGAGCTGCGTGCTTTTGAGAATCATGCCCGCAGAACAAATCCGCAGGGGTAGACTCTTTTCTTGAAATATCCTGCAGTATTACTCCTGCCTTTTTATAAGAATACTCTTCTCTGAATATCTTCACAAGACCACTCATTGCACCCTTGACTATCACAAGAGTGCTGTCTGTCGGGGTTTCCAGAGGCACAATAACGCTACGGTAATAATTGGCAGTCACCTCTTTATAGGGATTTGTGAGGATAAAAACATGCATTGAACGGCAAACGGAGTGTTGTCTTCTTAAAGATGCAGCACAAGTGGTTGCAAATGAGGCAACAGCCTGTGATATCTCATCAAGAGTTGTGAGTTCCCTGGAAAAGCTTCTGCTGGTACATATCTGCTTCTTATCTGAGACACTCTCTTCAAAATCTATACTTGGCTCACAATGAAGCTCCTTCCATATCCTCAGACCCACAATGCTCATCTTTGTCTTCACCCATTGAGGAGATGCCATTGTGAATTCATAGGCGGTATTGATTTTATTACTATTGAGCATCTTGGCATACTCTCTGCCAATACCCCAGACCTCTGAGACAGGATAACTCTTTAAAACCTTTCGGATATCCCTATCATCTTCCATATAACATGCGCCATTAAGCCTTGGGTACTTCTTCGCCAGCTTACTCGCAATCTTTGCAAGGGTTTTCGTGTGTGAAATCCCAACACTTATTGGTATTCCAGTATTTTTTCCCACTTTTCGGACAAGATTCTCTCCGAATTCTTTCAAAGAGGTGTTTTCAATACCGTTAAGGTATAAGAAAGCTTCATCTATAGAGTAGATTTCAATCGAAGGTACGGATTCTCTTAAAGTTTCCATTACTCTTTGAGACATATCACCATAAAGAATGTAATTCGAAGAATATACGGCAACACTCTTCTCCCTTATCATATCCATAATCTTGAATACCGGCTGCCCCATCTTTATTCCAAGTCTGACGGCCTCTTTTGAACGCGAAATAACGCATCCGTCATTATTACTTAGCACTACCACAGGTTTACCAAGCAATGAAGGGTTAAAGACCCTTTCACAACTTACAAAAAATGAATTACAGTCAGCGAGACCTATCATTTATAAAATGGATGACATTTAAAACTAACGATGCAAAGATAACAGAAAGAATGTTTGCTAAAATGTCAAAAACATCAAAATCCCTTGAGGGGTTTACAGATTGTAAAAGCTCTGTTGTTATGGCAAATAGAATACCTGTAATAGGTATTAAAACAGATAAGAAGAATTTTCCGTGTCCGGTAAATCTTTTATTGAAAGCGAGCCAGAGCAGGAATGGGTAGGGTAAAAAAACTATAAAATGAACAATCTTGTCAATCCTAATTCCGAAGATGAAATCAGGGGCTTTAATATCCTCGGTATTGATTGTAAAAATCATTATTGAGAGAATTACAATTATATACACAAAGAAGAGGCTCTTTGCCAGAGTGCTTACAGAATATAACCCTTTCATCTCTTCTTTATTATATACCTTACCACCCCCCAGACAAGGAACTCATTATCCTTGTCCACTTTTATTGACTTGAATTTGCTATTGGAAGGGACTAGCAGAATGAACCCATCCATGAACCTGACCCTTTTCAGCGTGAACTCTCCATCCAGATAACAGACGGCAATAGCTCCGTCATAAGGGGTGACAGACTTGTCTATTACAAGTATATCACCATCATCAACACCATCATCTATCATGCTTTCTCCGCTTACTTTTGCAAAGAATGTTGAAGAGGGATTCTTTACAAGTAATTTATTCAGATCCAATTTATTCTCTATAATGTTTTCGGCAGGAGATGGGAATCCCGCATGAACCGGAGAATCAGATACAGAGATGAACAGTGGTTCATTTATCTCCGGGGAGAAAATTTCAATCTCTCTGTTTTTCATTATTTGGAGTTATGGAATATAAATGATGTTGGAATTAGGGGACTTTTCACGTCCGTTGACAGCTATGACAAAATAGTTTTTCCCGTTATTACCCTGGTATGTCAGGCTTGTACCAATCTGTTTGCAATTTGCATTCCATTTCTTGGTTTTTCCGTTTCTCTCCAATTCATAAACAGCATATGAAGTTGCATTATTAACAGCAGACCAGGTCAATGTCTTTGTATTTAATGAAACAACCGGAGCTGATGGAACCGGGGTTGATGTATCAGAACCCATTTTAGGAATCAGACTTTTATAGGGATATATTGTGCCCCGTATATAAGAGCTTAGTGCCCCGTTGAATATATGCACAACTCTGAACCAGCAGTTCCCATACACACTTGCATAAGAACGGCCCATATTAACCTCATTCAGAAGCTCATTCAATGTGTATGCAGGATAAGTCGGATCTCCATATTTATAAGCAGCAAGTCCTGGAATAATAGGAATAGTGTTTGCGTTACTATTCCAATAACTCAGGACTGTAGAGAAATCCGCAGTTGGGTGACCTATCTGCCAGTATATCTGAGGTGCCAGATAATCAACCCACTTCTGCTGTAACCATGACTGAGCATCAGCATATACCGTCATTGAATTTTCCTGTTTACCCTGAGGTGAGATTCCATAAAGCACCTTAGGATTAAGGGTTTTAACAGTGTTTCCGATATCCTGCACCATCTCGTCTACATTTGCCTCTCTCCAAGCATCTACGGTTTGTGATCCTCCATATGTATTATATGTTGCCTGATCGTCAAATCCGAAAGGATTGGCAGAGGACTTGGCACCTGATGGATAAAAGTAATCATCAAAATGGATACCGTCCACATCGTAATTCTGTATAATTTCTGTCACTACGGCCCTAAGGTGAGATTTAACGGCAGGAAGTCCCGGATTGAGATACCTGTTGCCATTATATAGTATTGCCCATTCAGGATGAAGTACAGCAGGATGGTTTGCTGCCAGGGTTATTGATGTAGAGCCTATTCTGTATGGGTTAAGCCAGGCATGAACCTCCATACCTCTCTTGTGAGCCTCCTCAATTGCAACCTCAAGGGGATCAAAACCGGGATCCTCTCCTTGAGTTCCGGTCAGATAATATGACCATGGAACCAGATTTGAGTGATAAAAAGCATCTGAAGTAGGTCTGACATGAAAAAGTATAACGTTAAAATTTAGGCTTTTGAGCTGATCTATTATTGATATAAGTGATGCTGTCTGAGCTTCAGCAGATGCACCTTTAACAGGCCAGTCATAATTTCCCACGGTTGTAAGCCACGCTGCCCTGAACTCGTGTTTAAGTATTATATTGTCTGTTGTTGCATTATACTCCAGAGGAAGTTCCTCCTCTTCGGGTTCTGGTTTCGGATTGTCATCCTTTGAGCAGGATACTGCAAATAATGATATGAAAGATATTAGAAGAAGAAGTTTTCCAAAGTTATGTAATCGCTTATAAGTCATATTAATGTCATATTATTTAATTAGTCTGTCAATGGCAGCATATAGTTCGTCTTTATCTATGGGTTTGGAGAGATAGGCATTACACCCGGCTTCAATTGTCTTCTCTTTGTCCCCGAAAATCGAATAGGCTGTTTGTGCAATGATTGCAATATCAGGCATAAAACCTTTTATAACTTTCGTTGCTTCTATGCCGTTCATCTCCGGCATGCTCAGATCCATCATTATCAAAGATATCTCGGGATGTTGCCTGCAGGTATCAACAGCCTGGATACCATTCTCTACAATAATAGAATCAAAGCCGATTCTTTTGAGGAGAGCACTAAGCAGATAAGCACTATAGTTATCATCATCTGCTATAAGAGCTGTTTTTCCAGAATAATTCATAACAGATATTAAAAAATTAAAATATCGTCTAAGTTAGAGTTTTTTTTGAAATCCTGTCCTGCATCAATCAGTTTTGCAGAAAGTTCATACTCAAAAGGTTTGCTAAAGTTCTTTATATCTGCATCGCTCAACCACATCTCCTCCTGCTCTGGCTTTAGGATAACAGGCATTCTGAGTTTAGTATTATGTATCTTTGCCAAAAGTTCGTTTGCTGTAGTTGTAAGGAGGGTAAACGTGCCATTTGGCGAGTATATTCCTGCAAAAGCAAACAAAGATTCATCCGGAAGCGTAATCAAATACTTGCACTTTTTACTATTCACTATACCCTTTTCACTTCTCACTATACTCTTTTCACTTCTCACCATACACTTTTCACTTCTCACTATACACTTTTCACTATTCACTCCCCACTCATAAAAACCGTCAGCTACAATAAGACACCTGTTTTGCACATAGTTCCTGTATGATTTTACAGTATCAAGAGTCTCAATCCTTCCATTTAAAGTAAACTTTCTGATTGACAAATCGGCTCCATCATCAGGAATCAGCCCCCAATAATATCCGGAAAATATATCACGCTGTTTGTCAGTAATGACAGGAACTTTGGGAAAGGTGAAGGCGTTGAAATCGCCTTTCACAAACTGCTCATCATTGCCGGCTTGAACCTTGAATCTTTTCGCAAGTGTCAGCGCATCTTTTGATTGTTTGAAATAGAAGCACATACTAGCTTGGAATATTTATCATACATTTTCCTGGCAATACTGAAACTATCACCTTCAGGCTTATCATTATAGTTGCCAGACCGCTCTTTCCACCATTTTACCTCAAAATCTGCCACCATTTTTACATATGCCTTATAATCAAAATCGGAGCCTGTTTTTACAGCTTTCTCCGCTTCGTCAAAGAACATCTCCCATCTGCATAAGTAGTATCCGCTTACCAAACCGGCCCAAGTGCGATTTGCATAATCGTTAAGCACCTGATCTTTGTCGCCCCATGTTGTAAGCAGGTTTCTGGCATTCATCTCATAGTAGTCAGCCTCATTGCTGTCTATACCCATAAGCCTTGCATCGGATATCCATTTTCCAAGAAGGAAAGATTGCTGAGTTCTGAGAAGTTCATCTATATCGGTCATCAAACAGGTCATAACCATCCTTAATCGCTGCATCTCCTTGTAATCTTTTACTTTCAAGGCACCCTTATAGAGTATCCAGAGATCATTGAAGTAGTTTCCGAGAACCTGTCGTCCGATATTAACTATGTCATACTGATAAGAGGACCTCTCTTTAGAGTCACAATTGAGCATCTCGCCCCAGGCTTTAAGCAGGGTCTTATTATTGTAGGTAAGGTCAATCTTGGCATACCTCTCTTGTCTATTTACATTCGGCCTTGAATTAATCATCGAGCAATGCCCGGTTTTTGCTGTTCCGGTATAAATTGAGTCGTAAAGTAACCCCCAGCTTGCTGAATTTTTCTCATCTGCAACTCCGGATCTTCTGTCAGCCCATTTTTTTATCCACTCCTTATCAGGGATACCCAGATTCCATGCTTTGTCAAATATATACTCATACATAAGCGGATTGCAGTCAAAACCCTCAAGAGTGGAGCCGAGACCCCAGAAATTGTCACCCCCATTCTTCATGGCATTATCAATCTTTTCCCCAACATCCTTAATATTACCTGCAAGCATTGTATTACCTCCGAAATTGCCCAGATAACACCAGATATATGGCTGCCCGAAAAACTTATCGGTAAGCTTCCAGACCTCCTGCCTTTCGCAGAAATAATCAAGCAACACCATTTTATCCTGAGGGACAGCCCTTACAAATGCCTCTATCCTCGGATTTGTCCAATCCTTACGCTGATAATAGTACAACCAGCTCATCTGCAACCATACAGCGTTAGGATCAACTTGTTCCAGAGTCTTGAAAATCGTTTTTGAGACTCTTGCCAGATAGTTCGGTTCCCAACTAGGAGGGACAATCTCATTGAAAGGATCAATCCCGTAAATATGGTCTGTACCATAAAGTTTGGTCTGCTCATCAAGGTACTCTTTCTGTATCATTCTGAACAATGTATCGGTAGGATCAAGGAAGCTGCTTCTGTATAAAGTGTCAAATCCGCCCCATTGGCTCATCTTATTGATTTTGGCATTAGGATACACTCTCTTTAGCTCATAAGGAACATGGCCGGAAAATGCGGGAAGGACAGGCTTCATACCCAACTCTCTCTCCCTTGAGACTATTTTTTTCTGCAGGTTCTCCTGATGATCAAGCCAAGAGTGGGGCAGGGGACCTTGCCAATAATCAATATTCAGCATTCTGTGCCATGGCAGATGTGCCGGTCCTGTAAAATATGCCCTTATCTCATTGTCCTCTAAGCCCAGTTTTTTCCATACCCTGTACCATATCGACTCCTGTCCGGTAATTGCAAGAGGCATATTGACACCATTTAGGGCCATCCAGTCTATGAAGCGTTCCCAATCCCTCCATTGCCACCAAGGCATTGTGTATCCGAAAGTGCAGTAATTAAGAAAAAACCTGTTTTTACACAACGATTTCACAACAACCTTTTCGGGAACAACGGGCAATACTTCCGGAAGCTGTATGGGGTCGTCGGCATACCATGAAACCGAGGTCAGACAGTAGTATCTCAGGTAGTGATTCAACCCCACGGCTATGCTGTTAGAGTTGTTACCTCTTATAACAATATTGTTATCAATTGATTCAACTTCATAATAATCAACATCTTGCCCTTTAGATGCTTTTTCTATGACAAATTGACCGGATTTTTCTCCAAGGATTCTATCAAACAATCCTCTCGAAGCCTCCTCATCAGAGGCGGCCCGACATGTGATGGAGGAAAAGACAATAATTGCTGTGAATGAAACAAATCGTATGAGTTTTAGCATAGTGTTTTTGTGGTTAAAGATAGATATATTCCGGAAATTGCTGTTTCTAAAAATAATTGCAGGCTGATTATTTCTTAATTTTGCTGTTGTTAAAAGATTGATATATGAATCGAGTAAAAACCTTTATTTTATTTTCTTTGTCTATTCTGCTCCTGATTGGAAATATTTCTGCAGAGACAAAAGTTCCCAACATACATGACTCCTTGTACAAAACGCTCACGATAAACAATCAAGGATTAGACAGGGAATATAAGCTGTATATCCCAAAAGGGTTAAAAAGAGGTGCACCTTTGCTTTTTGTACTGCATGGATATGGCAGAAACTTTAACCTGGATAACATAGGCTTTAATGAGGCTGCAAAGCGTTTTGGTTTTGCTGTCTGCTACCCTCAGGGTTCGAAGGATGGAAAAGGTAAAAATTGCTGGAATGTGGGTTACCCGTTTCAGGCAGATATGAAGGTGGACGATGTGGAGTTTCTATGTTCTCTGGCCGGAGAACTGCAGAGAGAATATGGATTCAGCAGAAAAAAAACATTCTGCACAGGAATGTCCAATGGAGGAGAGATGTGTTATCTGCTGGCATATTCCGGCCAGAACGTATTTAAGGCTGTTGCACCTATAGCCGGGCTTACAATGGAGTGGATACCCGAAAAGTACCCAAATCCAAGGCCTATACCGCTATTCGAAATACATGGAACAGAGGACAGGGTGTCAGAGTGGACCGGAGATTTAGACAATAAGGGAGGCTGGGGGGCATATATTGCCGTCCCTGACGCGATATCATTCTGGGTAAAGAGAAACAAGTGCGACAATCTATCCACTATTACACTTCCCATAAAACAACAGGGTTCAAACACTGTTATCTCACACAAATACTCCAATAAAAGAGGCAAAAACAGCGTATGGTTATATGAGATAGTAGGGGGCACCCATAGCTGGGGCCAAAATGATTTGGATATATGTGACGAGATTTGGAAGTTCTTTTTACTTTCCGATACAAAAAGTAGTAAATATTGATAATTAGACAATCTCCCAATATCCATTTCGGCTTGAGCCGTGGTGTACAATAACGCCTTCGCCGGTCATCTTTTGCAAGTGGTATTTAACGCCATCGGGAGTAAGTCCCAATATCGTTGCCAGCTCATTGCGCGTGATTTTTGAATTGGCTCGCATCTGCTCTACTATTTTGTCGCGGACTGTGCGAGGCCTAGTGCTTTCCATCGCCAGCGTTTCGTCAATCACACCCAAAATAAACTCAATAAACGGAGCGCAACCTCCCTCACCACCGCTAACAGCAATGGCCTTATAGTATTCCTTTTGATATTTATAAACTATGTTTTCAATGGGTAGGTTCTTGAAGACAGACCGCCATTTAGAAAGAATCAGCGTCTGCCAAAGCCTGCCGGTACGACCGTTGCCATCAGAGAACGGATGTATAAACTCAAATTCATAATGAAATACGCAACTCTTTATTAGCGGATGTTCATCGGTGCGGTTCAGCCAGTCGAATAAATCCTTCATCAACTGGGGCACACGTTCCGCTGGCGGCGCATAGTGAATAATCTCTTCGCCCGAAGCCACACCAACACCCTGCTGACGAAAACTCACGGCTTCTTCAATTAGCCCCGCCTCCATGTTGAGGTGCAAATTTAAGATGTCTTCAACACTATTCGGATTGAAGTCGTCGAGCAGTTCGTAGGCTTTTATGGCGTTG
>JAEAMF010002111.1_pt1 | contig 12068 bp, 5 predicted proteins | sample 8958721 | NCBI WGS metagenome assembly JAEAMF01 (sample SAMN16933255, study PRJNA681124) | bioreactor sludge metagenome | isolation source: anaerobic bioreactor treating anionic surfactant - SDBS | place: India: Bengaluru | collected 2019-02-28
CTATTCTTACCTTTGGCGCCACGCTGTACCGCGCCATGAGCGCCGCCGAGCGCTTTGAAAAGGAATTCGGTATTTCAGTGGAAGTCATTGACGGGCAAACCCTCGTGCCTTTCAATTATGCGCCCGTGGTATCATCCCTGAAGAAGACCGGCAAGATTATTGTGGCCAGCGACGCCTGCGAACGGGGCAGTTACATCCATACCATCGCCGGCCAACTCAGCCAAATCGCCTTTGATGCCTTGGATGCGCCGGTATGTGTGCTGGGCGCGCCCAATTGGATTGTGCCTCCCGCCGAAATGGAGGATGCCTATTTCCCGCAGCCTTTCAGTTTCCTGGATGTGTATCACCAACAGATACAAGCATTGCCGGGATATGCCCCTGTCATTACTCGTAGCCCTGAAGAATTTCTATACCTGAATCAGGGGGGCATCTGAGGCGTCCAGGCCCGATTCCGCCGACAGACAGACTCGCGCATCAGAACTCCCGATGCATTAGTTGTCCGGTGATAATTGGATTGACGGTATCACAGTACTGTCTGGAAAAGGAGATCATATCCCTTCAATCTTCAGGCGCAACTCGGGCGGGACGGTGATTCCTAATCCCTCACAGGCGGTAAGAGCGTCTTTCGCTGCGCTCATGTCACCGCGGGCAAGCAGAGTTTGGATGAGCAGCAAATGGTTTCGTCCGTCTGCGGGTTGCAGGCTGATGGCTTTGCGGAGTGGGTTTTCCGCCTCTTCCCAAAAGCCCTGATCATAGGCAGCTTGGCCGTATTGATACTGTAAGGCAGGATCGTCTGGGGCCAAGGCGGCCGCCGACCGCAGCAGTTCGATCCCGCGGGCGGATTCCCCCGCCTCAAGGTGGAGCAGTGCGCGGCGTGCCTTGGGCTCAGCCGCTTCCGGATGGGTTTCTATCATGCTATCCCAGTATGCTTCCCTGTCTTTTGAGGTCTTCGTTTCGGCCATCAGTTCATCGAGCAACCGGTATGCGAGGGGATGCTTCGGAGTGTTGGCAATAATCATTTCATAAGTCCGCCAGGCCTGCCTGCCATTGTCCTGCATTTGCTGCAGTTGACCTATACGACACCAGGCGAATACATCGTCGGGATTTTCCCGTAGAAATTTTTGATAACAGACCTTCGCTTCCATAGCATTTCCACGGGCAAAGAGTAGTTCGCCTAAAGCTTTCAGCGCAGCTGGATCATCAGGATAAACGGTCAGGCAGTTCCTGTATCCCGCGATAGCGGCATCCGGGTCATTGCCCCGCTCGGCCAACAGGCCTTCTCCCCGCAGGGTTGCCCGGGCGGCAGGATGGCGTGCTGCAAGTTGTTTCTGCTGGGCTTGCGCCTCATCATAGCGGCCCAATTCCAGGAATAGCTTGAAACAGGCATAGCGCAGGTATAAATCCTCCGGCCGGTACTCAAGGGCGGATTGGTAGTCTTGCGCCATGCGTTCACGCCAGTACCCGCCCAAACGCTGCCGCAACATCTCATACCGCTCACGGGTTCGGGTTCGGGTGTGTTCGTCCTGAAAGGCCTGCAATTGCCATCCCAGCAGATCGAATTCCGCAGCGTCGGTCCAGGCCAGTCGCAGCGCGCATTCATCTTTGGATAGCGGGGATATTTCCCCGGAACCTGAAGGCAGCGGGGGAGGAGACGACACCGAGAGTACCGTGTCCAGCATGGCGCGGGCTGCCAGGTAGCCGCCCTCAAAATTGAAATGGACGTTGTCGAAAAAATAGTCGTACCCTGGCAAGCCGTCTTCACTATGCTCCCGCAGTGCGGTATCCACGTCCGCCAGTTTTACATGGGGCAGGCGCGCCGCCAGGTCCCGGATAATCCCGTTGATACTCATACCATTGAAGTCAGGTTCTTCCTTGCTCACCACCCCCATGAAGCGTTTGTTACTGGAAAGAGTGGATAAAACCACCTGTGCGCCGACGTCTTCCGCCGCCTCGCAAATATCCTCCAGGTTGGCGGCATAGTGCAGTAGGGCACGATGATGATCCGTCATGCTGGGCATCATGCCCATGAGCGCGTCGGCATCCGGGAGATTCAGGGAAACCATGGCTGTTTCGGCGCGCAACAGTTGGGTGAGGCGAAGGCCGTTCATGGCAATGAGGAACCTGATTACAACAGGGCGCCATAGTATGCCCAGGCGTCCCAATGCGGTGGTGGGACCAAAGGGCCCCACAGCCTCGTTGTTGCCCATATAAACGAGGAAAACATCGGGCTCCAACCTTGTGCAGGCCTTTGCGGCGGCGCGCATGACATGGGAATTCATGCCGGGACAGGCGGCGTTGTACACCTCCCAGGACAGTTCCGGATAGTGCGCATCGAGCAAGACCTCCAAAATACGCGCCGGGGCGCGGGTTCCGTAAATGGCGGAGCTGCCGAACACGAAAATACGCCTGGCATTGGATGCTTTCTTCCCGGGTACCTGGAAGTCCAGGTCGTCCCAGGTCATGATGCGATCCAAAGGGAGTGACGTAAACTGTTGGTAGAAAGCGCGATTGGTCACATCATACGCCGCGCCGCCAACTTCCTTGCGCAGCAGGAACCGGTTCGATACGCCGTAATCCATCCAACGGAGGAAACCTTCCAGAAGGCACGGGGGTATAAGCAGGCAGGCGATTAGAATCATCAGCCACAGCGCCGCGCGCTTGGATTTCTGCAAAATAAAAGAACTCACTTGTCAGTTGCTGCCATCGTTAGTCAGGGGTGACGTTTCGTCGTCGCGGCGTCGCTGTTCGCGGATCACATAGGCCGGCATGTGTTGTAGAGTCAGGAAATTACGGATGACCAGTTCACCCACCAAGGCGATCGCGGAAAGGGTGATCAGCGCAAAGAAAAAAAACGTATTGAGTATCAGGCCGGGGGTCACTTCGGTCATAATGCCTCCTGCGGAGAAAAAGGCAAGCAGGATGCGCAGGGCGAAAAGGATACCGCCGAGGAAACAGAATCCGGCCAATACCTGGAAGGGACGTTGAGACAGTTTGACCAGATTGTCCATGTTGTATTGCCACAGTTTTTTAAAAGTCCAGCCAGATCGGCCATATTTGCGCGGAAAATGAGTGATGGGCACTTCCGTGTAACGGCCCAGCCGTGAGATGGCGTCTACGTTGCTGAATACGTGATAGGGCCCGAAATGGAAGGCGCGCAGCAGGTTTGCATTATATATCTTAAACGTGCAGCCGAAATCACGGAGTGTGCTGTCGGAAGCGCGGCGCATAATCCGGTTTGCCAGTTTTGAAGGGAGGATCCGCCAGATCGAGTCCTTCCGATTTTTTCGGTAGCCGCTGACCAGGTCGAAGCCCTTTTCATATTCTTTCGCGAGCAGGGGCAATTCACCCGGATCCAACTGCAGGTCGCTGTCCAGAAGAACCCAGGCCCGACCGCGCGCCTCCGCCATGGCTGCTGTTACCGCTGCCTGCTGCCCTGCGTTCTTGAACAGGTCCAGAATGACCCGGATATGCGGGTCCTTATCGAAAAGTACATTCATTTTTTGCCACGTACCATCCGTGCTGCCGTCATTTACCAGGATAATTTCGTATGGGCGTCGCATCGTTTCCAGAGCGGCAGTTAGCCGCTCGTGAAATTCTTCGATGCTGTGCTCCTCGAAATGGCAGGAAATCAATACGGAAAAATCGGGCGCTTGGGTCATTGTGCCGTCCTTGCTGCGTCCAGGAGTTGTGTTCCCGGGAAGCGGGTTGGCTACCTGAAAACACTGTTTTTATTGCCGGGGTAATCCCCGCATATCAGGCATTGTTATGACGCATTTCCCAGGTTGAAATCAAATGCGGCCCGATGTGCCGTTTGAGACCATTTGCCCGGTGAATTCTCGCGCGCGGGGTGCCGTCCCGGGGTCTGGTGGAGAACTTCAGGAGGCATGGAAGGCATTTCATAACAATTCGCCGCAAGAATTGTCACCCGTATGAAGGCTATCGTCTGGTCCGGAGAATGACGGTTGCGCCGGGTTTGTTTGCGGTTCCTTTTATCATATATCGTGTAGGAGGCCGTGTAATCTTTATTTACCGCTCCTTTTCGTGTATGCTTTCACACAGACACAAGCGCATACCAGAAGGAACCTTTCATGCAACTCATCCTCCACGCACTTCGGGGCATTTCACTTTCCATGTCTACGCGGTTTTTCCTCCCGCTTTTTACAGGCCTGATCGCTGCCGTGATTTCCAACGGGGCGGTTCCGGGGGCGCCAGAAAACACCCTCGCCGCCGAGGGAGAGCTTGCGTCTGTAAGAGAGGCAGCCATGGCTGCCTATGAAGATGAAGACTATACTGTCGCGGTGGGATTGTTGAAAGATGCTTACGCACTGGATCCGGAAGATGCGGAGGTGGCCGGCCGGCTGGGTTTTGCCGCGAAGGAAACGGGCGCGTATGAGCTGGCCTTGAAAGTACTTGAAAACGCCGTGAATCTGAAACCGGACGATCATTATTATTGGTGGTGGCTGTCTGACACGCAACGCCTGCTCGGCAAATATGCAGACGCGGTGAAGAGCATGGAATGCGCCCGGGACCTGGCACCTGCCGAGTCACGGGAAGAACTTCAGGAATATGTCGCCTATACCACAATACTTGCGAGTGATACGCCCTCTTGGGAAACTTTCGATCAGCATCTGCGTTTTGCCGAACGACACCGAAACCTGCGCCGGGTGCGGCGTCAAATTGAAGAATATGTGAATGCCCTCGATGTGGCCCCGGAATTTGAGTCAGACAACCAGCAAGCCCTGGGACGACTTGCCTATACTTACCAGCAACTGGGTGTCCAAGATCTCTATATCGAAGAACCCGACCCCGCAATTGATTACCTGAAACAAGCGATTGAATATACCCGTCAGGGAAACGCAACTCAGGAAATCATGCGACAGGAGCAGTTCCTGGCTATCGCCTTCCAGGTGAAGGCCGCGCGGGAACCCAACGAGGCCCCTATCCTTTATGAACATGCGGTGACGCACTGGAACAATGCGCTCCATGCCGCGGGCGAAGTGGAAGATATCCCATATCATCGGTATTTACAGGGACGGCTTGTGGATGTGCTTTGCCGTTTCCGGAGTCTGGATGATCCCGTGCTGGCGGAAATCAGAAAAGAAAACCTGAAGGAAGTGCCCTGGCAGGGGCCGGTCAACGAATATTCCACGGCGGATGCCGTTATGGGCGAAGCCAGATGCCGCCTCCTGGAGGGGGATTATGCCGGCGCGCGTATTCTGTACGAAATGGCCCTGCCCTATTATGACCAGTCCAAGTACCTGAGTGATTATCAGCGGGCTTCGGAACTGTATCTTGACCTTGCCTGGACTTATTTTCAACAGGGGCATGAAAAGGAATCCCTGGAGATGACTTCAAAGGCTGAGGCTAAGATTGAAGAGGCGCGGAAATATATGGATGCGGATACCTTCAACCGGAGTACGGCACAACGCGTCCAGCGATATGTCGCCACGGCACGGGCACGCGTCCATGTTATGGGGGAGGCATTCAAGGAGGCGCTTGAGGCCTTCGAAACCTTCAATATGCAACAGTTCCGTGACAAGCTTGGCGCGCTTATCGTAGACGATGCCCAGCGAACCGATGTTGCAAGCGAAAAAAGTGTTGTTCAAAGGCGCATTCCCATGCTTGAAGCCCGCCTTGCTAAAGCACGGGAAGCTGGAGATCAGGAAGAAACGGCGCGGCTGGAGAAAAGGCTTGCCGCAGATGCCGCCCGATCAGCCTGGCTGGATCGTGACCTGAATTTCGTATCGCCGCGCACGCTGAATTTTGAATCCTTGCCGCCCGCTTCCCTGGAAGAAGTACAAGCCTCCCTTGACGAAAACACCCTTGTGATGTGCTCGCTGTTCGATACGTGGGGAGGGGTGGCCCTGTGCGTCTCCAATGCGGGAATACAAGGAGTCTTGCTCAAGCCGAGTGAAAAGGACATGTGCCTGGCATCAGAATCCGTTCAGGACACGGTTGATGACGCCGCGCTGTCCGAGGTGGCCGACATTTTGAATGCAAGCCTGTTCACGCCGCTATTGCCCCTGCCGGAAGGCAACAGACTGGTCGTGGTGGTGGACGAACAGCTCATCGGGGCGCCACTCAGCCTTCTGGCGGGTGCTCGGACATGGCAGTCCGTGGCGTATGTCAATACCGCAAGCCGTTGGGTAGCCCTGAAAAAGGACTTGCCTGCCCGTCCCGGGCGCTTGCGCTATGTGATGGGCCGCGGGAACATGGGCGCGTCACCATGCGAAGCCGGGCCCCCTTTCGGAGTGGCACGCTGCATCACGGGAACGGACTTGACAACCTCCGTCATTGTAAGCGATGTGCAGGCCGATGAGATACTCCACCTTGGATGTATCTTTCAGCAAAATGTATCGGATGCGCTGTTATGCGAACTGGTATTTGAAGGGGCTTCGTCGGATAATACGCTGCCGTTGGCGCGATTAATCGAGATGAAACTTCCCGCGCCAATCGTCGTGTTGGATTGGGTGTTCGTACCAGGTACAAGCCCCATGTACGAAGATGTGGCCACGGTTACGGCGGAACTGCTGCATTATGCCGGTGCCGGTGCTGTCCTCCTGGTAAATCCTCGTGTGGATTCTGATGTCAGAACGCTTTTTTTCAATGTCTTTTATGCAAATCTTGCATCACTGGGAAGTGCCGGCGCTTGGGAAGCGGCGAAACAGGCGGTACATGAAAGTGTTCCGGAAACCAGAGGCGACGGTGATTTTCTGATGTTCGGAGTATGCCCGTGATGCATGCCCGCCAACCTGTCCGGCAAATGAAACTGGAGGAGATAGGTTATCATGGAAACTATTCGAACAGGCATCATCATGAACGGCGTAACGGGACGCATGGGCGCCAACCAGCACCTGGCTCGTTCTATCATGGAAATCCGGAAAGAGGGAGGGGTGTTGCTCCCGGACGGCCGCCGCATCCTGCCCGATCCGATATTGGTCGGGCGCAATCCGGACAAACTGGCGGCGCTGGCGAGGAACTCCGGGGATTTGCCCTGGACCACGGAACTGGACAGCGTTTTGGGGGATGCCCGGTATTCCATCTATTTCGATGCACAGACAACCTTGTTGCGCGCGGCATCCGTCAAGCGGGCCATTGCTGCGGGGAAACACATCTATTGTGAAAAGCCCACGGCCACATCCACGCGGGATGCTCTCGAACTGTACCTGTTGGCCCGGGCGGCCGGTGTTAAAAACGGCGTGGTACAGGACAAACTCTGGCTGCCCGGTCTGCTCAAATTGAAGCGGCTCGCAGATACGGATTTTTTCGGGCGTATCCTCTCCGTTCGCGGCGAATTTGGCTACTGGGTTTTTGATGGCGGCGAAACGCCCATGCAGCGTCCCTCCTGGAACTATCGCAAGGCGGAAGGCGGCGGCATTATGGTGGATATGTTGTGCCATTGGCGCTATGTGATTGACAATCTGTTCGGGGAAGTCAGGTCCATCTGTTGTTTAGGCGCCACCCATATTCCTAAACGATGGGATGAAGCGGGAAAAGCTTTCGATGTGGACACGGACGATGCCGCATACGCCACCCTGGAAACGGATACCGGTGTTATCTGCCAGTTCAACTCCTCGTGGGCGACCCGGGTTCGTCGCGACGATTTATTGACCCTGCACGTGGATGGAGAAAAAGGATCCGCTGTGGCCGGATTAACGGAATGTTGGACCCAGACCGCCTCTAACACACCACGCTATGTCTGGAATCCGGACCTGGGACAGGCCATCGGATATAAGGACGCCTGGTCGCCTGTACAAGGCGAGGCAACCTATTGCAACGCTTTCAGAGCGGAATGGGAACTTTTCCTCATGCACGTGGTGCTGGACACACCCTTCCGGTGGAACCTGCTCGAGGGGGCGAAAGGGGTGCAACTGGCGGAACTGGGCATGGAAAGCTGGCAACGCCGCGCCTGGGTGGACGTGTTCCCCTTGGAATAGGGATGACCCTAAAAACGGCAGTTGGATTCAGAAGCGCTTTCCAAACCAAGGGACTTAAGGGACTTAAAAGGACACAAAGGACGCTTTCCTCAAGGGGACATTTTTCTCCTTGGAATTCCACGCTTGCGCAGGTACTTCCAGCCGTAAAGGCTGTTTTCATCAGGGAGACCTTTTATGGTCCTTTTGGTCCTTGATGTCCTTTGGGTCCTTTGGTCTTGTAGCGCTTCCCGCTGAAGCGGTTGCTTTTCTTTGGAAGAGGCTTCCAGGATGATTTTTGTCTCGGCGGGGCGGGGTCAGGAGTAGCAGGTGCGGTGGATGATGGTCTGCTTCATTTCGTCGGAGAGTTCGTTGAAGTAGGCGCAGTAGCCGGCGATGCGGACGAGGAGGTCGGGGTATTTTTCGGGGTGGTCGTAGGCGTCGAGGAGTACCTGGCGGTCTATGACGTTGGGTTGGAGTTGCATGCCGCCCTGGTCGAGGAAGGCGCGGAAAATGGCGGCGAGGTTTTTAACGCCATCGGCGTTCTGAAAGAGGGCGGCGTCTATGGTGAGGGTGGCGGTGGTGCCGTTTTCGGCGTGTTCGGCGAAGTCGAGGCCGGCGACGGCGTTCAATGAGGAGAGGAGGTCGGCTTTTTTCATGCCGTAGTGGGGGATGAGGCTGTTGGCGAGGGGGACGCCGGCCTGTCTTCCGGAGGGCAGCGCGGGAGTGGTTTTGCCGTAGCGGGTGCCCACGTTGAGGGCGTAGTAGCCGGCGGCGTAGCGGCCGCCGCGCGGGCAGTCGGGAACGGAGGCGAGGGCCGCGTTGTACATGCGCAGGACGCGGTTCACCCAGGCCGTGGCTTCGGGGGCGGCGTCGTCGCCGAATTTGGGCACGGCGAGCAGGGCCTCGCGAATCCGCTGGGGGCCGTCGCCCTCGAAGTCGGCCTCGAGGGCATGGAGGACGTCGAGCAGGGGGAAGCGGCGCTGTTTGAAGACGACCTCGTCGAGGGCGTGGAGGGAATCGGCGACATCGGTGACGGCGACGGCCTGGATGCCGCTGCTGTTGATGTCGGCGCCGCCTTCGTAGAGGTCGAGGCCCCGTTCGACGCAGCCTTTATAGAGCGCGGAGGCGAGGGGCGTGGTGAAGGCCTCGCGGAGCCGGCGCTCGATGGCCTGGTGGTCGGCGAGGATGGATTGGGTGAGCCGGTTCAAGCGCGCCTGGAAGCGTTCGAGGAGTTCGTCCATGCTGGACGGCGGATCGTACACATAGAGCCCTTGCCGGGCGTCGCGCCGCTTGCGCAGGGCCTGACAGGCGCGGCGCACGCGGCGGGAGACCTTGCCGTCGCCGGGAAAGAGGTAGTTCAGGTAGTTGGTGGCGAGGATGAGCCGTTGATCGCGCAGGCTGTAGTTCCAAAGGTCGTGGTCGTGGCCTTTGAGGGCCTGGAGCAGCGGCAGCGCGAGGTTGACGTTGGCGCAATCCGTGTTGCCGAAGTGGTCGTCGGTGGCCTTGGGTTCGACGCAGCCGACAATGGCGTAGTCCCGCGCGTTTTCGAGCGTAGTCGGGTAATGGCGCTGCAGGGCGTCCAGGTAGACGTCGTCGTTGCAGAGTTGGGGCAGGGGACAGCCGTTGAGATAGACCCGGGCGATCCGTTCGAGGTAGGCGTCGGGGCTGTTTCTGTGGACGCGGGCGGAGGGGTCGGCGGCCAGGGGGTGCAGTTCGCAGGCGTCGAGCAGCATATAGGTGAGGTCGTTGGTGGCGTCGCGTCCGTCCCGGTCGAGGCCGCCCAGGGTGACGGACTGATCGGTGGACAGGGTCTCGAAAAGGTGGAAGAGCTCGGGGAAGGTGTTGCCGTCGTTGACCAGGATGGCCTCGTCCATTTTGAGGATGAACAGGCACAACAGTTCTTTCGCCTCGTCGTAGGCAAGGCGTCCGGCGTCGCGGTCCTGCCGGTAATAGGGATAGAGAATCTGGTCGAGGCGGCCGAAGGAGATGGCGTTTTCGTAGGATTCGGTGCAGAGCGCGATGTGGAGGAAGAGCATGCTTTGCAGCGCTTCGTGAAAGCTGCGCGCGGGATATTTCGGCACGCGCCGGCAGATTTCGGCCAGCTGCGCCAGTTCGCGGCGTCGCTCGGGGTCCGCTTCGTGGCCGTCGGGCGTCGGGGCGCCGTTTCCGTCCGCGCTCAACTGCTCGAGGGCGTCGGCGTACCGCTGGGCGAAGTCCTCAAGCCCGCGCAGGGCGATGATGGCGCCGGTATAGAAGTCCGGGTTGTTCTCGGGCTTTTCGCGCCGTTTCGCCTCAAGTTCCTCGATGAGGCCGGACGTGCCCAAGGTGAGGATGCGCTCGAAGTTGACAATGTAATGGGCGATGGCCGCCATGTTGTTGTTGAAGCCGGCGTTCATTTCCGAGGCACGCGCGAACATGAGCACATAATCCGAGAACTTCGTATACACGCGGCCCATGAGGCTGTGCTTCATCCAGAAGGGGACGCACTTGAGGAAGGCGAGCCGCTCACGCAGCGACACCTGGAAGGGGACCGGTTTCAGGCGGTTGATCTTATGGATCATCTTGACGCCGACCACGCCGTAGTATTCGGCCCACAGCTGCCCGGCGACCCGCTTCGACGTGAAGTTGCCGACGAGCAGCTCGCCCGGATAGATGCGGACGCTTTTGCGGCGCAGCACATACGCGAGACATTCCCCCCGATGGATGGGGGTCGGTTTGTCAAAGCCGTGCTTCTTGTAATAGGCGGTCTTCAGGCGGCACGCCTCGATGCACAGGGCCCTGCCGCTGCTCATGATGTCCCGTTGGATTTGGGTAACCCGGGGCGTAAACGCGGCCTTGTCCCGGTGGGCGTCGCGGTCCGGATAGACCGCATTGATGTTGTAGCGCGCGAACAGGTTCAGGCCCCGCTCCACGGCGGCGTCCGCCTGTTCCGAGGTGATATTCAGGGGCGCAATGTTCAGGCCCCACTGTTTTATCTTGTCTTCATGGAAGTGGTGGTATTTCAGCACTTCGATGGCGGGATGGCCGAGGGAGCGCAAATAGCCCGCGGCCGCCCGCACGTGCGCCTCGCCGTCATTGAAGCCCGGCACCAGGACCATGCGGAACGTGATGTTGGGTTCCAGCGCCAGCAGCTTGCGCAGGTTGTCGTGAATCAACGTGCCGTCGTGCTGCGTCACCTGCCGGTGCAGGTCCTCGCCGCCGACAATCTTGAGGTCCACCAGAAACAGATCGATCCAGGGCGCGGCCTTGTGGATGGTTTCCCACGGCGCGTGCAGCGATGTTTCCACGGCAACATGGAGGCGGCGCTCCTTCAAGGCCTGCAGCAGCCGGACCAGGCTGTCCGCGTCCTGCAGGAACGGTTCGCCGCCGCTCAGGGTTACCCCGCCGTTGCTCGCGGCATAGTATGCCTTGTCCCGCAACACCGTCTCCACGATATCGTCCAGGGAAAGGTCACCGTCCGGGGCGATGCCGTCCTGAAAGGACTGCATCTCGGGATTCTGGCACCAGGCGCAGCGCATGTTGCAGCCCTGGAAGAAAATGGTGGTGCGGATTCCGGGGCCGTCATGCACGCAGGTGCGTTGTATCTTGAAGGGTTTCAGCTGTTCACTGGTCTGCATTGTGAAGTTATTCTAAACATTATATATTGGAAGAAACTGCCGAAGTTTCGGCATGCTCCTGCACTACCTGACGGAATACCATCTGTAACAAATTTATACCACAATTTGACTGAAAATTACGAATCTGTAGTTTGTCTTCGGGCTGTACAGGCAAAGAAGGTGGTATCGCACCATGATGCCCGGGAACGGAACGACTTCCAAGGGTTCTTGGAAGGCACACCGCTTTAACGTATCATGTAGATTTCAACCTTGAGGCGACGAATCCCATTCCGTTTGATTTAGGCGCTTAAGCCGATTCCGCTGACAAATTATTATGAGTTTGAAAATACTGGGAGCGCCGCCATCTCTGGCTGCTGGCGCGGGCAAGATAGACTATGATGTTAGCCCTGCCGGCAAGGATGCCAGCGTTCCCAGTGGTGTAATAACCTGATAGTTGCGCCAAAGGCGCCTCTTCTTCCGGGCGAAGTCCCGGACGAAGCATAGTACCTTATCCAAAATATCCTATCATAAAAAACAAGAAGATTCATGCTGCAAT
>JAEAMF010002112.1_pt1 | contig 12067 bp, 15 predicted proteins | sample 8958721 | NCBI WGS metagenome assembly JAEAMF01 (sample SAMN16933255, study PRJNA681124) | bioreactor sludge metagenome | isolation source: anaerobic bioreactor treating anionic surfactant - SDBS | place: India: Bengaluru | collected 2019-02-28
TCACCCGGAGGATACACCGCCTATCCTCCTAAACACAACTTCTGATTATAGCTCCGCTCTTTTTCAAATCTTCTAGTCTAAACTGGAGTTCGAATCAAATTAGAAGCACTTTGAGAAGAGCGTCCAAAACTTACCAAAAGCACGAATCCGATGGGTTCGTTAGAAAGCTGATCGTCGGTGATACAATTCTCTGGTGTCTCGACAAGACACTGCGGAAAGAACTTCTAAAAAGGGAAAACCAGTCAATCGTTCGCACTGTATGCCCCGGAACCAGACCAAAGATGCAATCGGACACGGAATTGTACGTCCAGGCTATAAAGAGACTAAAGAAGGCCAGGTGGAAAAAACCGCATAGAAAACTACTGGAGTAGAAGGAGAGGAACCTTCGCTAAACTAACCAGCTACTTGACAAAATGAGGTCGGACTTGATAAAATAGTAAAAAACTGGTGCGGAGTTTGATTGATGACAAAAATTTGCACAAAATGCCAAAAAGAACTGCCTATAACAGAGTTTAATAAAAAGACCGGCGATCAATTACAACCGGTCTGTAAAACCTGTCAGTCAAAATACTTTAGAAAGTACTATAAAAGAAGGAAGGCCGGAGTTAGTCTCCTTTGCAAGTGTGGCTGTGGCAAACAGACAAAGCCTGGCCGCCTCTACGTACAAGGTCACGACGCAAGAGTAAAGAACCCTGTACGAAAGAAGGGCGTCAAAGAAAAGATCGGTCTGTCCATCAAGAAGAAGTGGCAAGACCCAGTGTACAGGAAAAAAGTAATTGCATCGCTAACGAAAAGCTAATCCTCCACTTACCCCCAATAGAATCTTCCTCCGTCATTCTCGTTCCATTCTACGCCTGATCTGACCCTTTCATAAATCTTAGCATCAAATGAATAGTAATATCATATAGTTTACACCGATCTCCTTTGGTAAAGATTTTCGCAAGGGAGGTACGTAAAAACTCATGGATAAAAGGAAATTAAAGCAGTTTCAGATAAAGTGCCACATTTGTGGATCACCCAGGAAAGTCACGCTATCCACATACAATCAGGCAAAGGCAAAGGGAATCAAATTAAAGTGCCTGAAGTGCAAAAGGGAATCCAAGATCAGAAAATTGGAAAAATTACTGAGCAGTAAAACCAAGAGAAGGTCAATAAATGCGTCCCTTTTAATTCCCTAACATCGAATTCGTAAACCTGGCATTACCAACCGTCCATTTCGGGAATGGCTAGAACTTCATTGGAAGGCACGACTCCTACCAGCTTTACAATTCTAGGAGGCTTTTAAAAATCGGGACCGACGGTTATCCGGAAGGTTATCCGTCGGTTCTATGAAATTAACCGGAGGTATGACATGGAAAATCAGATAACCAAGACCTACGAAGAACAGCCAAAGGGCATTCCTAGAATGAATTCCCTTACCGCAGACGATGTGAAGGAGCAGCGGAAAGCAAAATCTCCAAGCCCTGTTGATGACCGGGAGCTATTAAAGAAACACCGAATTAAAACAATACCTGTTCCTACCAGAGAACAGGTTGAGGAGATGAAAAGTACAGAGTTACAGAAAATCCTCATCAAAAGAAGGGACGAAGCCCTCCGCGCGGTAGCCAGGAAGGTGGACTCTCTAACGAACAGGTACAAAACCATAGAAACGAAAATTGAAAAGGTGAGGAGTGGTCTAACCCAGAGGCAAACCAGCGACGGAGCAAACCTGGAAGAGCTGGGTAGGATGATGGAAATTATCCAGCAGCATAAAAATGACATGGCAGCCGTGGTGCTCCAGCTCCAAATTGAGGATAGGCTCCTCGAACTGGAACAGAAACTGGAGAAGGAGGTCAACCTCGATGAATAAGCGATACGAGCTTTGTTACAAGGGAGATCAAGACCTCATTTCCGTATTTAATCCGTTCTCCAACAATGAGGTTGAGTTTGAGGCCGGAGTCTGGAGAGAAGTGGACAAGGACTTCTACAAGATGGTAGAAGACACTTTCCCTGGGGAGTTCGAGTGCAAGGAGGTCGTTGTGCTTACCTTGGAGCAACGCCTGACCAGAATTGAAAAGGTGCTCAACGACATCAAGGAAGATTTGCAGGTATTCAAGAAGGGAGGAATGCCTTCATGAAAATGAATAAGCTTGAATTAAAGGGATTATTCCTAGAAATTCTGGATGCTCTAAACCAAAAGCCAGCAGATAAAGGCAGTGAGGAAATTGTAACGGATATCATTAATCAGTTTGCCAAAGAGAAGGAAGGTTCTGATAAGGAGAGTAAAGCCAAGCAGGATGAACGCCAGCCAGACGAAGGTGAAACACTGCTCAAGGAGCTAAATGAGAAGATGAAAGACTACCCTGCTACGGAAAAGGAAGTTGCCAGCATATTAAAGCAATTGGACAGGCAGAAAATGAAGCAGGAGGTAACGCAAATCTCCAAACAGGACAAGGAGGAAATTCTTGAATTGTCAAAGGAAGCTGACAGGAACCCAATAGCCCATCAGAAATTCAAAAATAGGATGAAGCGGCTAGGCCTAGGTTGACATGCAGCAAAGCAAGGAGTTTCAGCACTACATCAGCTTGTGTGACGATAGATCGTTATTAAAGGTAGCCAGGCACTTCGGTGTGTCCAAGACTGCAATTGCCAAGAGGTCAAAAAGAGAGGAATGGCAAAGGAAATTAAAGACCGCAGCAATTCAAAAGCAATTGCTAAACAGCAGAAGACCTCCCAACATCAACCTGAGCATCGTCGATAGGGGGTTCTTCTCAATTGAGGAATTATCGGATGATGAAGATGCCGTGACCAGGGAAACCTGGCTGCCGGATAGGAACAATGAAATTAATCTAGAATTTCACCTCCGAACTTTAATTGCGAGAACTAAAGATGGAAGACTTGAAATTGAAAAACGCATTGCACATGGTGAAACCTTACAAGCAATTCTGAACCCGCCCAGAATTAGGAATTATAATGAAGAACCAAACCGTACAGATGAAGATGATGAGCCCGTTTTTATAATACCAAGGGAGCCTTACTCACCTTTACGGCAGGAGAAAGAGAATAGGAAAGCTCTTGAGTTTGATCCAAAGGTTGGGGAAGAAATGAACACATTAGCAGTTAAAAAAAGTTACCGCACAATTAAAATTCATCGAATCTAGCCGGTCTGCCACAGGGGAGGATAGATTTAAAAAATCGTCCTCCCCCCTTTCCTCCTCCTGTAAAAATTCAACGTAGTACTATAAGCTTTCTCCGGGAAGTAAAGAAATCTCTTGAATTCGACTATCCCCGCCCCAAGGGGCGGGGCATTACGCCGAATTCATGGCTGTCGCCACCGAGATTTCAAAAGCAAAATTTTTAAGCCATTCATCCCCACAGCAGAGCTGTGGGGTATTCTGGAGTCTCTTTATAAAGATAAGATTAAACCACCATCGTCTATCTATTGCCACCCTCATTATCTCTCGAATGAATAATCTTGGAACATCTGATATACGATCAGCAAAAATGCTGCTCATTCAAAGCCGCTTTAATTTGAGAGCAAACTAAACGCGTAAGCCGAATGCATCATGCCACCTTAAAAATCTCAATTTTGATTCTTAGTTCAATACCCAGTTATTTTTTTGTTGCACAGAATTCAATTCTGTGTCATTCTTCTAATGTAGAACCGATCTCGTCTTTAGCGGCGAGGGTAGGCTCTGCTTCCAAATAAGGGTCGCTTTTAAAAGCGGCCTTTATTTGTTTTCGCGTATAATGCCGTACTGATCTCGGGGGTTTGCCTCTTTTACGCACAGCGGTTCCAAACGCGCAAATGCCTGATCTAGCTCGTATCGCACTTTGGACGGGATCGGCTTCTCCTTTCGGAGAAGGGCATAAGCGCAAAAATCAACTAATTGAATGAAATATGATTTGTCCGATTTCTTGAAGAAAGGGTCCTCGATTATTCTGTCAATTGGGATGTTCCGTGTTGTGCGCCCAGTGTCCTGCCAGATACCGAACTGACTTGGGATCGGGTTGTGGACGCTCATTTTCCTAACAAGGCGGATGTAATCTGATTCCTTCCCGTCATCACAAATCAGTAATGCGCGACTTCCCCATGCCTGCACAGTCCGATTGATTCGGTTGACAAGACGCTCAAAAGCCCAGTCCTGATTTCGCAAGCAACTATTGAAAAGGTGTAGTGACGGTAGTCCCGCCAAGAACGCCAGACTATCATGGAAAATTTGACATCGTCGTCCCTTGGGGACAACGCGATCTGAGATATTACCCCGACCCGAAACAAACTTCCATGCATGCAGTTCCTTGGTGATGAGGATGCCATCGGAATCGCGAAGATCTCTACGCCATTCTCTCACGTTACGGAATGTGGCGAGCCACTGATCGGCTGGTACGGCCAATGCGGAAAAGCAGTATAGGGGGCGATCCTGTGAATCATCTATGTAGACTAAGTGCATCTGTTATCCTCTTGTGCTTATCCATTTCGGGGTTCAACAATGATTAGGTGGTTTCATTATAAAACCCCTTGCTTGCAGTCTCGCAACATATTGCACCAATGCCACCATAATTTTTTTTAATAGAAAGGGGGCGTATTCTCTTACCTTCTATTACAATATAATGTAGGTGAACAAACAACTTACGTGCCGGGTGCATCGAGTCCGGTTTTGCCATACTGCCCTTTCATGATGTTCTGCTCTTCTGATAATTGGTTATGAACCTATTCACCACCGTTCCCTTTTTTCGACGCTCGTTTTGAAAAAAAACGGTTCAGCCGGTTGTTAGCCGATGTCTATTTCGGGCTTCAGTTCACCTGCCAGCAGGAGTTCAAGATGAGACATTCTGTTCTCAAACTCACATTCTCCCAAGAAACCTTCTCGATACAGTGTGCGAAGGTGGTCTTTTGCAGGTGATGCACCTTTCCGGTTATTGCAATTCCGGCATGCGGCGACTATGTTCCGGTAGGAACAGTTGCCTTCCGGCCGGGACTGCACATGTTCAATTACGTAGTTCTCGTCATTCAACTGCCGCAGGCAATAGAAACATTTGTGATTCTCACGCTTGACGATGAGATTTCGATTCTCTGGGACATTGAAAAAGTCCATCTCTTCCAAGGACAGAGAGACAGCATCTGTCCTTGGTTCTATGACTCCCTCAATTTCTTCGGGAAGAAATACCTGCAACCGGGTTCCGCTTCGTTCAGACCCGAGAATTTTGATACATCCTTTGGCTTCAAGACTTCGGATCTTTTCGTAACAAACACCTTCCGACAAAGGAGTGCCTTTCTTCCCTATGCCGAAGGCAAAAGTCTTGCGTGCTGACTTGAATCCGATAACGACTTCCGCCTGATCAACCAGACGACTGTGCCGAACCGCGTATAGATATATGGCCTGCTCATATGTATCAAGTCGGGGAGCAAGCAAGTCGATGAATTCTTTCATAAATTTGTCTGCATTCATATTCTCTCCCCTGCCATTGCGGCTTAGTGGCGCGGCCGAATGAAGCGGATGCGGGACGTTGTTGACAAATTGCACTTTCTCATTCATTCCGTTCCAGAATGAGAGTTACGCTGATGTTGGTACATTGAGGATGCGTGCTGTTTCTACCTAGGAAAAGCCATATTCGATTATAAATTGACACCGAGTTTTTCTGTAGCTTTGGGAAGAGGATGCTGCTCACTTCCGGATTACAGTGGCTCTTTATTAACTTTGTACAATTTGTCAACAACGTCTTCTTATAATTGCCGCACTTCCCTGCTGGATTGTCAATATGTTTATTTTAGAGCGTTCCCCTTTACGAGAGCTCAACCTGCAATAGTTCGCCGGAAAGCAGATCAGACACAAAGACCTCCAGTTGAGCAACTACGTTTCCCACCTCGAATTGTGTTGGAAAAGGGTGTGTGCCATGAACAAGCCTGCTACGGAGGTTGTAACACCGAGAGAAGAAAGCGGGGGCGCTTTGATCCATATAGCACCGGTGCCCCAGCCGCGATGTGGCGAGTCTTCGCCCTGCTTGGTTGATTGAATCGGAGCGGAGCCATCGCAAAGAACCAAGGAGCGAAGCCTTTTCTTCAGATGATATAGTTTTCGATTCCTCCGTCATTCGGATAAGCATCTCAACGTGGGCTACCGCGCCAACAGGCCTAGGAGCAAGTTCAATCAGAGCTTCGACTGCCATGACAAGCATAAGAAACCTAGAGTCCGAGGTCTTCTGAAAGAAAGACGCATTGAAAAGTTCAAGGGCCAAACGGTCTCTTGGTGAGATATGTTTCCGAGTGGCGACAGCGCGAGAGAACACACTCTCGAATTGATTTTGGCTCACGCCTCTGAGAAGGCTGGCTCCGCAAGCAGCAAACCGAGGTGGCGGATCCGATTCGTAAAACATAACTCCGTGTACGTCATTGAGCACTCGAAACCCAATTTGGGCCTCAAGCATTGCCAGCCCATTAAGGGTGAACGCTGACTTCGGTGCACGGTACCCGAAATCGGCTCCGATGCGCAGCCTTGCTAGTGCCAAAATAAGCGCATCGGAATATGTGGCTGACGCTTCTTCGGCTTCTTTTTGTGATGACCAACCTTCACTTTTAAACACAAGGATTTCTGAGTCTTTGATCGGAGTTTCCGGTTTGTGAGCACATAGCAAAAGAGTAGGCAGCCCTTCACCGAGCCTCCACTCCCAAGAAGGTGAGTTGATATTTACCGTGTCCTCGGGCGAGCGCTGAAACCGCAGCCTGAAACTGTAAGTTTTCATCTTCTTTCGTTGTACCAATGCCCCGGCTCAGCTGCTTAAGGAATTTTGGCTGTCCTTCTCTTGCGGCAACTGCTTGGATTCTAAACCAATTATGTTTCTCTGAAAGAAGCGCAAGTCGGTTACAGCCTGTTGCTAGGCCTGTTTATCCAGTTGCTTGAGAGTCTTCCCCTCTTTGGTTTTCCACTGAATGAGTCCGTTCGCGTTGCCACTATCAATTACTGCAGCTGCAGCGCTTGAACTTGAAAAACTTGTGTCTTTTATAAAACGATAAAAGCCATCGCATTCAACGAGAGTGCCATCCGCAATAAGTTTCTTGCGGAGATCGAGGACATATGGCCACTTATTGAGAAGAGGAACGACTCCACTGCCTTTGAGCCATATCTTTGTGATGTTTTTTCAGGTCTACGGGACAATTCCGCTTTCGGTCTATCCGCTTGCTTTTCTTCATCCTTTTTGCCGAACAAAAGTCGGCTGATTTTATTCAGCATTAATTCTCCTTATCTCATAACGCTGCAAATCACCGGCGGAAAAAAGCAGAGCGACAAAGGAACGCTGCTCTTTGCCGTCCGAGTGGATTTGCTTTGTTAGGCTGCATTGATTTCATTTGGCCTTGAATTCTGGCATGAGCTTAAAGAATTGCTCACATCTCGACTGCACTTCGTCGATTGACTCTGCACGAAATACTTCTGTATGGAGTCGAACGCAACCTTGGGAAGCGCATTCCATAGCAGTTTTTTCCCAGAGCAACTTACATGGCCACGTTTTTAAGACCTTAGAAAATGGCGCAGCCGTTTTGTGCGAGCGCAGCCTCTCTTCAATGTTTGTAGCAAATCCAAGTTTAAATCTGCCGGGATCATGCTCAGGCTCCAGCTGGATTAAGTAAAATACCCCACCCACCTCCAGTTGAGAATTAGGTTTATCGGAGTCGATTTCAGCCCCGGCGAGATATTCTTTTACTCGGTCATAGTCTTCTGATGTTATATAGGCAATTTTCTGTCCCCTTGCGCTGCTGCTCTTTTCTTTTACTGTTTCGATCCCCAGCCGACCCAGAATTTTGAAAATATGTGCCCTCTGTTTACCAAGATTGTTAGCAACATCAATTACTGAAATTGTCTCCATGCTCATCCCTTGGATTGCAATCTAACAATGATTAGATGCTTTCTCTATGAAACCCTTTTGGTTGCAGTCTCGCAACATATCACACCAGTGTGAAATCAGCATAATGCTGTATATTTCTCTATGGTAAACCTTTGCTTCACCTATAACGGGATGATACATAGTTTCTTCATAAGACCACTAATCGTTTGTTCTATATCTAAATTTGGGGGTTGTTGACAAATTATACTTTCTCATTCATTCCTTTCCAGCATGCGTGTTACCGCTGATGTTAATACGCTTGGCGTGCTGTTTCTGCCTATGAAAAGCCATATGATTATAAAAGTTGACACTCGTTCCTTGCTCTTTCCATTATAGGTCGTCTTAAAGACATAGCATTTTTCCCCTTTATGAAAACCGCTTTAGTTAACCTGACTATGATAATCTAAGAATAAGCTTAATCAAGCTTTTTTATAAATACTTCCTTTCCCTCTCCTTTAATTCCACTCAATGCAATCCTCGTTTTAATATTTTCTTCAAATCCAAAAAGAGTACCCAAGGCTATCCTTTTCAGCACTTTATTACTCCCATACTTGACAGAAATACCCTCTCCATGTTTTAAAATTCCTATCATTTACAAAAGGTTAGGAGGATTATTCATGAAACTAGTAGCCTATGTCAGATGCAGCACTGAGGAACAATCATTAAACGGTGTGTCCATCGAAGTTCAGAAAGAGCGGATCGCTGCATTCGTAAAAGCGAAAGGGTTGGAAGGCGACATGGAATTCCTCACCGATGCCGGGTACTCAGGCGCAAACCTCAAAAGACCCGGCCTCCAGCAGATCATGCAGATGAAAAACATCAATCTAATAATTTTAAAGCTGGATAGGCTGACGCGCAAGTTATCTGATCTTCTTCGGTTGTTGGAACTCTTTGAAATCCAGGACATCACACTGATTAGTGTGAGTGATAGCGTTGACATGTCATCTGCTAATGGTCGGCTAGCAATTTCTCTTCTGGGAGCGATCATCTCCTGGGAAAGGGAGATAATTGGAGAACGCACGAAGGAGGCCTTGTCATTAAAACGGTCTCAGGGATACAGAGTCGGTGCCGTCCCCTACGGTTACAGGTTGCAAGGTAAAAAGCTTGTTCCCCAGCCAACAGAACAAGCCGTGATAAAAGAAATTTTTAAAATTAGAAAACGGGAGCTATCGTACCAAACGATAGCTGACTATTTGAATGACCATGGAATCATGTCAAAAATGAATCGCAAATGGCATGCAAAAACTGTCATGATGATAGTGCGGCGTGAAAAGCATAATATGTCGTTTCATTAATTATTTACATATTGGTTCTTATGGATAAAGCTCATGTTTCCAACTGTTTACGGCTGGTTCAGCGTTCATTTCCTCAATTTCTTTAAGGATTTTTTCTCTGAGTTCATTTTTAGATTCAATGTGGATATGTTTCAGAAAGGTGCTGGATATTTTTGAAAAGAGGGTTTCAACGAGATCAAGCCACGACCCCTGCTTAGGGGTATGTACGTAGAAAAACCTGTTGGGCCTAGTGGCAAGATAGCGCATGGTCTCTTTTGATACATGAGCATTATGCATATCCAGCGTTATACGAATAGTGCAACTTTTGGGATAATACTCATCCAGCTCTTGTAATAATGAAACAAACGCTGGACTGCAGTGTTCCTCATGGAACTGGGCAATAATGTGGCTGTCTTGCAAGTCCAAAGCAGCTAACAGGAAAAGGGATTCCAATCCTTTATGATCGTAGTCTATTTTCTTGTAGACAACAAGAACTTCATACACTTTTCGAGTGAACTCTTCATCGCGTTCTTCTGGATAAGCGCGGACATTATAAGGTTGCATGGGATGTGATTTAAGAATGCGATGAATTGTTGCCTTGGCAGCCCGTTTTAAACATGAATATCCGGCTAAGGGGGCACGTTTGCGTGCATGTCTTGCTAAATGGGATAATGTCCATAACTCTTCTTTATAGCCATATTCTTTTGGTTTGGTACAAGCAAGATTAACGACCCAGGCTTTAGCGTCTTCCGTAATGACCCGTGCCTTTAGCTTGTGACATTTATGCTTTATACTGGTCTCTATGCCTGCAGCTAATGCTTTGTCAATATATTTATAAATGGTTGGCCTGCTGACATCGAGGCGTTGTTTGATATAGGAAATTGTTTCACCATCAGCATGCTCGAGCAATATAGCAGCTCTTCGCGCCTCACGCAGAGGAGCAGTATGAGATTGGCTCAGATTGATTAGCGCCTGACGCTGTTCGTGATCTAATGTGAGTTTTGCTCTTTTGCTCACTCGTGGCATAGTATTATCCCCTTTTTAATGATTAATATCATAGCCCCCCTATAATGTAAATTTTTTTGTGAAACCATTTTACAGCGTTAATTTGAAAAGTCTTTTTTGATTAAATATCTCTTTAATTTCAATGGCATGCAATAAAATTTAATTGATATTATCACATCCAGCCCCCCCGGGGGTAGCTTACAGCGGGCGCTATTGGCAGGAGGGTATTGTCAGTGGCATCCACCATCTGGAGGCATGTGAAAAATGCGGAAGACCTGTAACGGATTTATGGATTAGCCAAAGTATTGGATCGCTTTGGCAGCACCGGAATGTAAATAGCAATTTAGTTCCGGTGGTAAGCTTTGCTTTGTAACCAAGCAAAGCATGATCTAAATTTACGACGGAAGGCAGGTGATATCTATGGATAAAAAGAAAAACGTGTTAATCAGCCAGCAAATTAAACAATGCTGGCAAGACCCAGTATATCGTAAAAAAGTTACTACTGGTGTCAACTTAGCATATGCAAGAAAGAAGGCGATAGAAATAATCGACAATCTTATTGCAGATGCTATGCAGAACAGGGCGGTCTGAACACCCTGTTCGGTTGGGTACAGGGGTATTAATCCCTGTACCCAACATTTTACGTATTGAGCAACTGTGCTCGATAATAAACCTGAAACGAAGGAGTGGTACTATGTCAATTCCAATAAAAGGTAATATAGAAATCGACAATGAGGTTAGTAATCGGATGACGCTCAAGACTCTCACTCCCGATTATTTAACCATTGATGTACTGCGGAACCTGAGTCGGGGTGTATTAAGAAGCCTTCTCAAGTATTTCTCGCCGCAAGAGCACCCGGAAATGTTTACGGAGCTGATTCTGATGCTCGACATCCGCAATCAGCAGGCTCTTGGTGGGCAGAAAGGTACGCAGCTAAAGATGAAAGAGGAGATTATAGAAGAGGTATTGTCCATGGTCACGCAAGCAATGGATGATGCTGACATTAGTCCAGATCATCAAACACAGCAAGAAACAGTGGAGGCAACTGAACAAGTGGAAGACACCAATGTGGATGATCAGGATATTGGGTTATGCCCGGCAGAAACTGTGGCTGATGAGGAAAGCCCCTGTGAAACAGAGGAATCAGATGCGCTGGAGATGAAGGAGGAGATTACAGAAGAAGGGCTCTCCATTGTTGCCCAAGAATTAGTTGATGCCGATGATAGTGTAGATCATCAAACACGGCAAGAAGAACCGGCGGTAGCGGAAGATACCAATGTGGATGATCAGGATATTGGGTTATGCCCGGCAGAAACTGTGGCTGATGAGGAAAGCCCCTGTGAAACAGAGGAATCAGATGCAAGTGAACCGGAACTCTTTGAAGACGATTCGCTCTGCTAGTTAATAATTCCCTTAAAAAAGGTTAATGGGGAACTGTTATAGGTTCTCCATTAACCTTCACTAAAAGGCCATGGAAGAATTTCTCAAACGCAATTTGAACCTTATAGGCAAGGAGGATAAACAATGTGCACGAGAATAACAATTCAGCTATATGGATTCGCACCAGAAGACTTTGAAGATTTTTACAGTTTAATAAACCAGCTTTTACAATGTAGGTGATTCACATGAAAAGAAATTTTAAAAAGTTAAGAATAATTTCAGATTTTATTGAACTACCCAACAATGTTGTCCTGCCAGAAGAAGTGGACATATTCAGGAGGTTTTTAGATGGAAAGCTTGGAGAAACAAAAAAAAGTGGCAATCTATGCAAGAGTAAGTGCTCCAAAACAGGCAGAACATGAAATCTCGATTGATGATCAGATAAAACAATTAAAGGATTATGCCGAAGAACAGGGATGGAAAGTAGTGAAAGTATAGAGCTATTGTCAAATGTTGTGTTTGAGCACTAGGCGGCATCCTCTTCTATACC
>JAEAMF010002113.1_pt1 | contig 12062 bp, 10 predicted proteins | sample 8958721 | NCBI WGS metagenome assembly JAEAMF01 (sample SAMN16933255, study PRJNA681124) | bioreactor sludge metagenome | isolation source: anaerobic bioreactor treating anionic surfactant - SDBS | place: India: Bengaluru | collected 2019-02-28
GCCTCCTGAACCAGGTGGAGCTTGTCGCCCTCGGCCAGGCCCTCGACCGTCCGGACGGTCCGGCCGTCGGCCCGGACGGCCAGGAACATGCAGGCGTAGACCGGCTCGCCGTCGAGGAGGACCGTGCAGCCGCCGCACTCGCCCCGGTCGCAGACCTTCTTGGCGCCGAGGAGGTCGAGCTTGTCGCGCAGCACGTCGAGGAGCGTTTCGTTGGCGGCGGCCTCGATCTTGACCTGGCGGCCGTTGACCGTCAGGGCGATCGTCCTGCGATCGTAGACGGGGACGCGGCCCTTCCTGGTGGCGATCGTCTGGCCGAGGAGAGGCGGCAGGACGGCCGTGCCGATGGCGCCGGTGCCCATGCCCTTGATGAAATCCCGGCGGGTGACGCCCGCGCGGGTCTTGGGTGCGGATCTTTTGTCCATGTCCGGTCTCCTTGATCGCGGCCGGCTAAAGGAGCCGCAGCAGGGCCAGGGCGCCCAGGGACAGGGCCGCGGCGGCCGGAGAAAGCCAGCGCAGGCGAACGGGCCGCGAAGCGAGCGAGGCCAGAACGGCCCCGGCCCGCAGGCCGAGCGGCACGGTCAGGGCCGAGAGGGCCACCGCGATTGGCGCGTAGTAGAGCGACAGGGGATAGCCCGTGCCCGCGACGCAGGCGGTGACGCCCGTGGCATACTTGACGAGCGGGAAGAGGTTGACGGCGACCAGGGCCGCCAGCCCGCCCGCCAGGCCCTGACCGGCGGCGGTCGAGGCCGCCCGCCGGCTGACGACGGCCAGGACGAGGGCGAAGGCCGCGCCTTCCATGACGATGGCGAAAATGGGGTTGCCGATGGCGCCGTGGAGGACGGGCAGGCCCAGCAGCAGGGCGTCGAAGAGCTTGAAGCCGGCGGCCAGCCCGATCATCGCCGCGATCGTCTTCGGGCCCGGCGCGACGGCCCAGGCCGCGGCCAGGAAGAAGAGCGCCGCCCCGGTCATGACCGAGCCGGACACGGTCGAGGCGCACTGGCGGAGATACATCCCGAGGGCCGCCTCGGACAGGCCCCAGAGGCAGCCGAGGGCTAGGACCGGGCCCCAGTTCGTCTTTCTCTGCGTGTCGGACATTCGTTCCTCCCTTTCCCGTCTTCCCGGTCGCGGAGGTGCTTCGGGACGAGTCTCGTCCCGACGTAGACCGCGGGGCACCTCCCTGACGACGGCTTCATTCTATCATTAGAAGGGCCCCGTCAGGCAAGGGCGGCAAGCTCCCCCGGCAGGGCGACAGGCGGGAACTAATCCGGGTCCCGGTCCGTCTTAAATGGCAGGCGGTCGTATTCCGCCCGAATTCCGAGAAAGGTCACGGCCATGACGAGCACGTTCCGGCGTTCGATGCGGATCGCGGCGGCGGCGTTCCTTCTGGGAATGGCGCTCGCGGCGGCTCCCGCCCTCCGCTCCCAGAGCCTCGACATCCCCTCGCCCGAGTGGGGCTTGAGCTTCGGCAATTCGAAGGCCTTCACCGGCCTGCGCTTCAATTTCCGCGACCGCCAGGTCCGCCGCGTCACCGGGCTCAACGCGACCCTGTGGCAACCGCACAAGGATGATAAGGACGCCATCGTCACCGGCCTGTCGCTCGGCCTCATCCCCGGCGGGGGCCGCCTGCGCGGCGTTCAGCTGGGCCTGCTCGGTGCCATGGCCGACAAGAGCCTGGCCGGCATCAGCGTCGGGGGGCTCGGCGTCGGGGCCGGCGAGAACGTCAAGGGCCTCATGATCGGCGGGCTCGGGGCGGGGGCGGGAGAGGACCTTGCCGGCGTCGCTATCGGCGGACTGGGCGTCGGGGCGGGGGAGAACGTGACCGGGATCATCGTCGGCGGCCTGGGCGCCGGCGCCGGAGCGTCCCTCAAAGGGATCGCTTTCGGCGGATTAGGAGTCGGGGCGGGCGACGACCTCGTCGGCCTGGCCGTCGGCGGCCTCGGGGTCGGCTGCGGCGAGCGCCTGACGGGCATCGTCGTCGGCGGGCTGGGCGCGGGCGCCGGGAAGCGCTTGACAGGATTGGCCGTCTGCGGCCTGGGCGTTGGGGCGCCCGAGATCCGCGGCATAGTGCTGGCAGGCGCCGGCCTGGGGGGCAAGGACCTCCGGGGCGTCTTCGCCAGCCTGGGGATGGTCCGCGTCGAGAAGGGCGGCCGCCTGGCCGGGCTGGCCGTCGCCTCGTTCAATCACATCCGCGGCCGGCTCTCCGGCCTGTCCGTGGGCATCGTCAACTACGCCTGGCGCATCGAGAAAGGCGTCCAGATCGGCGTCGTCAACATCGTCCGCGACAACCCCAAGGGGCTGCGCGTCCTGCCGGTCTTCAACGCCGGCTTCTGAACCGGGCGGGCGGTCAGCCCTTGGCCGGGGCCTTGACCGGCTCCTGGCCGTTCCGGCCGCCGGACCAGAGCCGGTTGATGACCTTGAGCAGGACGAGGCCGGCCGCGACGAACACGGCGAACAGCGCGCCGGCGTAGACCCAGCGGCCGTAGAGGACGTTGCCGACCGTGAACAGGGCCGACCAGATGGTCAGCGACCCGGACACCCAGCCGACGAGGGCCAGCGGGAAGCTGTCGCCGGTGGCCTTGCCCTCGGCCTCGGAGATGCCGGCTTCGGCGCGGATCTTCCGCCAGCCAGGCCCCATGGGCCGGACCTTCTTGTAGAACTTGATCAGCGTCTCGCGGTCGGTCGGCTTGGCTAGATAGGCCGTCAGCATCCAGGTGGCGGTGGTCACGAGGACGGTCAGGATGAGGGCGTAGTGCGTCGGGACGACGACGCCGAACTTGCGCATGACGAGCAGGCCGATCGAGAAGACGAACGACGAGATCATGGCGTTGACCTCGCACCAGGCATTGACCCGCCACCAGTACCAGCGGACGAGGTAGAGCAGGCCCGTGCCGGCCCCGACCTGGAGGATGATGTCGAAGGAGTCCTTGGCCGTGTCCAGGATGAAGACCAAGCCGCCGGCGCTGAAGAACAGCAGGATGGTGGCCAGCCGGCCCATAAGGACGCAGTGCTTCTCGGAGGCCTCCTTGTTGACGAAACGGCGGTAGAAGTCGTGGACGAGGTAGGAGGCGCCCCAGTTGAGGTGGGTCAGATTGGTCGAGGAGTTGGCGGCGATGAGGCCGCCGACCATCAGGCCGATGAAGCCGACCGGCAGGAACTTGAGCATGGCCGGGTAGGCGATGTCGTGGCCGATCAGGCTGGGGTCGAGATGGGGGAAGGCCTTCTGGATGTCCGAGAGCTGCGGGAAGACGATGAGCGAGCACAGGCCGACGAGGATCCAGGGCCAGGGCCGCAGGACGTAGTGGGCGATGTTGAAGAACAGGACCGCGCCGAGCGAGTCCTTCTCCGACTTGGAGGCCAGCATGCGCTGGGCGATGTAGCTGCCGCCGCCGGGCTCGGCCCCGGGGTACCAGACCGCCCACCATTGGACGGCCAGGGGCATGATGAAGATGGCGATGGCCAGGTCCCAGTTGCTCTTGAAGTTCGGCAGCATGCTCAGGAAGTTGATGCCGCCGGGGCCCGGGGTGGTCGAGAGCTTGTGGATGAGGACCGGCAGGCCGCCGACGGCCCGGATGGCGAAGTAGGCGGCGGCGATGACGGCGGTCATCTTGACGAAGAACTGGATCATGTCGATGACCAGAACGCCCCAGAGGCCGGTCAGCGCGGCGAAGACGACGTTGAGCAGGCCGACGAAGAGGAGCGTCTGCCAGCGCTCGAAGCCGAAGAGGACGGCGGCGATCTTGCAGGCCGCCAGGTTGACCGTGGCCATGATGATGCAGTTGAAGAAGAAGCCCAGGTAGACGGAGCGGAAGCCGCGGACGAAGCCGGCGGCCTTGCCCGAATAGCGGATCTCGTAGAATTCGAGGTCGGTCAGGACCTCGGAGCGGCGCCACATCCGGGCGTAAAAGAAGACCGTGGCCACCCCGGTCAGGGTGAAGGCCCACCAGACCCAGTTGCCGGCGACGCCGTTGCGCCGGACGATATCCGTGACCAGGTTCGGGGTGTCGCTGCTGAAGGTCGTGGCTACCATGGACAGGCCCGCGAGCCACCAGGGCACGGACCGGCCCGAGGCGAAGAACTCCGACGTGCTCTCGCCGGAGCGCTTGCGGAAGAACAGGGCGGGTCCGAAGCAGATGAGCATGATGACGCCGACGATGATCCAATCGACGAGCTGGAGGTGCATGGATTAGCGTCCTTTCGCGGGTCGGGTGGGGCGGCTCAAAGCGCGCCCATTATACGGATTGCCCGGCCCCTAAACAAGGACCTTCCAGGATGGGCGGCCGGGTCGGCTGCAGGGCGGTTCCTCCCTCGGCGTCACCCCCGGCTGTGCTCGGCGCTCCAAAGGGCTCCTCGGCCTCAGCGCCTGCGCGCAGGCGGGGGGCCCCCACGCCGTTGCGTCACCGCCCCTCGCCTCCCCTGGGGCCCTCGCGAAACGACAGGCTTCGTTCCCGCATCCGTCGTCCTTCCTTCGGGCGCGGGTTCGCCGGCCGGCGAGACGGGCCCTCCCCAGGGCTTTGACCGGGAGCTATTCATTCTGTTATAAGCACTCTATCGATCGCGTCGGACGGAGGCCCGCATGAAACGGACTCAATCCTTTAGAATGATCGTATTCGCGGCCCTCGCCGGGCTGGCGCTGCCGCTTCTCGCGGCCGATCTGCCGCGGGCCCGGCCGGAGATCGTCGGCCTGTCGAGCGAACGGCTCGACCGGCTCGGCGCCGTCATGCAGGCCTACGTCGACGAGGGCCGGCTCGGCGGCGTCGTGACGCTCGTCGCCCGCGAGGGCAAGGTGGCCTATCTCAAGGCCTTCGGCAAGCTCGGCCCGTCGAACGGGACGGCCATGACGACCGACGCCATCTTCCGCGTCGCCTCGCAGACCAAGGCCCTGACCAGCGTCGCGGTCATGATCCTGTTCGAGGAAGGCCAGCTCCTGCTCGGCGATCCGGTGGGCAAGTACATCCCCGAGCTGGCCAAGACGACCGTGGCCGTGCCCGACGCGTCCAAGAAGGGCCCGGGCTACAAGATCGTCCCGGCCAAGCGGGCCATCACCATCCGCGACCTGCTGACCCACACGGCCGGCATCTCCTACGGCAGCGGCCCGGCCAAGGCCCTCTGGGAAAAGGCCGGCATCCAGGGCTGGTTCCTGGCCGAGCGGGCCGAGCCCGTCGGCGAGGTCGTCAAGAAGCTGGCCGCCCTGCCCTTCGACGCCCAGCCCGGGGAGAAGTTCGTCTACGGCTACAACCTCGACATCCTCGGCTATCTCGTCGAGGTCGTCTCCGGCATGAGCCTGGCCGATTTCATCCGCACCCGGATCACCGGGCCGCTGGCCATGGCCGACACCTCGTTCTTCCTGCCCGAGGACAAGCTGGCCCGCTTCACCGGCGTCTTCGGCGCCGGCCAGGACGGCAAAGCCGGGCCGGTAGACGATCCCCGGGACGTCTGCTACGTCAAGGGCCCGCGGACGTGTTACGCCGGCGGGGCCGGCCTGCTCTCGACGGCCGAAGACTACGCCCGCTTCCTGCTCATGCTCCAGAGCGGCGGCGAGTGGGGCGGCGTCCACATCTTGAGCCCGAAGTCGGTCGAGCTCATGACCGCCGATCACGTCGGTCCTCTCTACGCGCCGGGCGGCGGCAACGGCTTCGGCTTGGGCTTCTGGGTGACCAAGGAGCTCGGCCGCAACGGCGAGCCGGGCTCGGTCGGGGCCTTCGGCTGGGGCGGCGCCTATCACACGACCTACTGGGTCGACCCGGCCGAAAAGCTCGTGGCCGTGTTCATGACCCAGCTCATGCCCGCCACCGGGAGCGACGCCCAGGCGAAATTCAAGGCCCTCGTCTACCAGTCGATCATCGAGTCCTACGAGCGGCGCTAGCCCGGGGCGGAGGCGCGGTGGGGGCGCGGCGCGACCCCCAGCGTCTGGAATCGCCGGGCCGGTCGTGTTACAGTGACCCGACGACGGCCATGAAGAAAAAGATCCTTCTGTCCGCCTCCCTCTTCCATCCGCTGACCGACGCGGCCTCGGTCATCACCCCGATGGTCTTCCCGCTGCTCCTGGCCCAGAACTTCCTCATCTCGAGCTACGCCCAGATCGGCATCCTGTCCAACCTCGGCCTGCTGACGTCGCTCGTCGTCCAGTTCGCGGTCGTCCGCCTGTCCTTCCGCCGGGAGTACCGGAGCCTGATGGTCCTGAGCGGCCTGGGGCTGTGCGCCTCCCTGGCCCTCATCCCCCTGGCCCGCAGCTACGCGGCGCTGCTCCTGCTCTTCCTGGGGCTGCGCGTCTGCGCCAGCTTCTATCACCCCATCGTCATCGCCTGGGTCTCCAAGTCGCAGGCCGGCTCGGGCCGGGAGCTCGACGACGCCATGGGCATCCAGAGCGGCTCGGGCAACCTGGGCGTCGGCCTGGCCTACCTGACCGTGGGCTTCCTGGCCCAGCGCTGGGGCTGGCGGACGCCGCACTTCGTCTGGGCCGTCCTGGGCCTCGTCCTGGCCGGGCTCGGGGCCTGGGCCCTGCGCGGGGTCTCGTCGCGGAGCGAGGAGCGGCCCTCCCTGCGGCCCGCGGACTGGTGGCGCTCGCTGCGCTCCATCAAGCGCTTCGTGCCGGGCTTCTTCTTCGGCGGGGCCGGCTGGTCGGTGGCCGTCTACTACGCGCCCTCGCTCCTCAACCACAAGTACGGCATCCCCATGGGCCAGACGGGCCTCTTCCTGGCCCTCTGGATCGGGCTGGGGACCGTCACCGGCTACGGCTACGGCGTCTGGAGCCGCCGCTTCGGCCGCAAGCCGGTCTTCATCGCCAGCCTGGTCGGCGCGGCCGCGGCGCTCTTCCTGCTCGGTTTCGCCCCGACCCGCGGCCTGGCCGTCGTCGGCCTCCTTCTCTTCGGCGGCTTCCTGCTCATGACCTACCCGTCGCTCCACACCTTCGTCGGCTCGACCGTGCCCGCCTCCGGCCAGACCATGGCCTTCAGCTGGGTCAGCAACATCCAACTCGTGTCGGGCGCCATCGTCACCCTGGTCTCGGGCGTCCTGTCCGATGTCCTCGGCATCGCCTTCCCCTTCGTCTTCACCGGGGTTCTGACTCTTGCCGTGCTGGTCTTCTACGCTCCGCGCGGGCCGGAGTTCTTCGGCGCGGGCGGACTGCGGACGACGCCGTCGCCCGGATCGCACGAGGGCGCCGTCTGACAAGATCCGGCCCTAGGGATCGTCGAGCGGGGTGGGGGCCCGGCGGGACCGGAGAAGGACGCGGCCGACGAAGATATAGTCGAAGATCCCCAGGAACGCGATGACCGCCAGCGTGGTCAGCCATTGCGCCGAACGCAGGCGGACCGCTTCCGCCCCCGGCCCCTTGGCCCGGACCGACAGGTAGCGGGGCAGGAACATCCTTTCTTTCCGCGGATAGGTCGTCTTGATGATGACGTTCGAACCCGGGTCACGGCGAAAAGTGGAGGTCCGGGTGGTCACGGGGACGGAAAGGAGAGCGATCAGGAACAGGCCGCCGAAGACCGCGAGCATGGCCTTGGCCCACGGCCTCGGCGGGATCCCCGGTAACTCCGCGGACATGGCGCGCCTCTCTCGACTCTGTCCATGGAGAATACTCGCCGGGCGCGGAAGTCGTTTATCGCGCCTGCCCTGATGTCGCGCGGTCCTCGAGCATCCAGAGCTGTCCGCCGATGATGTAATAGGGCGGCGCACAACCGTCGCAGGCGAAGGGATTGACGAGGCCGGCCTCGGAGACAAGGGCCACGGTCTCGAATCTCTCGGCGAGACTTCCTTTGAGGACGCTGAAAGCACCGCCCAGGGCGTAATAGAGACCGACCGCCGTGGTATCGTCGACGAACGCGAGCAGCCGCGAGTCGGCCTGGAAGGCCATGGCAGTTTGGGGGAAGATGGGATCGGCCATGTCGAGCCTTCCACAGGTTGCCGTCTCCGCTGTCAGGTCCCGCTTCGGGATCTGGATATATTGGCTCCCGTACAAAAAGCCGGTCCAAAAGTCCGGGTCGGCCCCGTCCCAGACAAGGAAGGGGCTGGCTGGATCGCTTAGATCGAAGACCTTGGGATGGGCATCGTAGTAATTGGTCACGACAAGGTAGCCGTTGACGAAGGCCACGGCCGAAACGTAGGAGTCGAAGAACCTGGCCGCCTCGACAAAGCTGCCGTCCGGCGCGAAAACATAGATGCCCACCGATGACGAATCAGCCCCATTTCCGACGACGAGAATGTTGTCTTGAACGGCGAAGCACAGGGCGTTGCCCGGCACGGCCACGTGAAGCGCGATCGCCGGATGCTCCAAGTCGGCCAAGGAGTAGGCGTATATGCCATCGTCGTGGGTCGAGAGCCAGAGGGTATCGCCGATAAGCCGCATCTGCTTGAAGGTGCGGGCGACCTCGGCCGTCGCGATCTCGGTGAGACCGCTTCCATCGACCGCGTAGAGGTGATACCCCCCTTGATAATCGACTGTGGCCAGCCGGCCGGGGACGGCGCAGGCCAAGGCGCCTTTGATGGCCCCGAGGGACCTAAGGACCATGGGGGTCGGTGTCAACGAGTACGAGAACGGCCATCGCAGGGTCACCCGCGACGGGAAATGGTTGTTGAGATGGATGGCCGCCTCCTGATTGCGGGCGCGCCACGGAAGAGTCGCCTGGCCTTCGGCATCCGTCTCGACGTGAAAGGCGTCCCAATCGATACCGCCTTCGATGACCGCCCCCTCGAGCGGGACCCCCGTGCTCGATGCGACGGTCACAGTGAAGGTTTCTCGATCGTCGACACCGTTCGTTCCGCTCTGGCAGCCTGCCAGGATAAGGGCAAGAGAAAACACCATTACGGCCCTACCCCTTGTCTTCATGAGGCCTCCGCTCGCTTGGATCCCAAGAGACTGCTCCTCATTATGCAGCAATAATTATGCCATCGTCCCTGCCTGATGGCCGGGAAAGCGAGGGAAGATTTTGTCCTTCTCCGAGGACAGTTGATCCCCCGGGAGTACAAAGAAGCGGTCGCCAGCCCGGGGCCGGCGTCAGCGGACCTGGCGCTCGAGCTTCTCGTACTGCTCGCGGATCTCGGCCGGCAGGCGCCCCTTGTAGGGCTTGATGAAATCGCGGATGCCCTCGACCTCGGGCTTCCAGTCCTTGATGCGGACCTCGAACAGCTTCTCGAGCTTGTCTTTCGGCAGGTCGAGGCCGGTCATGTCCAGGTCCTCGATCCGCGGCACCAGACCGGCCGGCGTCTCCCGGGCCGGGACGGCGCCCGTGACCCGGTCGATGATCCACTTGAGGACGCGCATGTTGTCGCCGAAGCCGGGCCAGATGAACTTGCCCCGTTCGTCGGTCCGGAACCAGTTGACCGAGAAGATGCGCGGCGGCCGCGACATGCGGTTGCCCATGTTGAGGTAGTGGCGCCAGTAGTCGGCCATGTTGTAGCCGCAGAAGGGCAGCATGGCCATGGGGTCGCGCCGCACCACGCCGACCTGGCCCGTGGCCGCCGCCGTCGTCTCCGAGCCCATGCGGGCGCCCATGAACACGCCGTGGGCCCAGCTGAAGCTCTCGGTGACGAGCGGGATGAGCTGGGTCCGGCGGCCGCCGAAGATGATGGCCGAGATGGGCACGCCCCGGGGGTTGGCGGCCTCGCTGTCCAGCATGGGCGAGTTGACGATCTGGGCGGTGAACCGGGAATTCGGATGGGCGGCCTTCGTGCCCAGCGCCGGCGTCCAGGGGTGCCCCTGCCAGTCGAGCAGGTGCTCCGGCACCGGGCCGTCGATCCCTTCCCACCAGGGCTCGTTGGTGTCGGTGTCGAGGGCCACGTTGGTGAACAGGGTCGGGTTGAAGGCCCCGCGCTTGATGGTCTTCATCATGTTCGGGTTCGTCTTCATGGACGTCCCCGGCGCGACGCCGAAGTAGCCGGCCTCGGGGTTGATGGCCCACAGCCGGCCGTCCGGGCCGATGTTGAGCCAGGCGATGTCGTCGCCCAGGGTCCAGACGCGGTAGCCGGGCAGGGCCGACTCCATCATGGCCAGGTTGGTCTTGCCGCAGGCGCTCGGCAGGGCGGCCGTGATGTAGGTCTTCTTGCCGTGCAGGTCCTCGATGCCCATGATGACCATGTGCTCGGCCAGCCAGCCCTGCTTGTAGCCGAGGAAGGAGCCGATGCGCAGCGAGACGCACTTCTTCCCGAGCAGGGCGTTGCCGCCGTAGCCCGAGCCGACGCTCCAGACCAGCCCCTCTTCGGGGAAGTGCATGACGTAGCGGCGGTCGGGGTCGAGGGTGCCGATGGAGTGGAAGCCCTTGATGAAGTCCTCGCGGTTGCGGAGCTTGTCGAGGATGGGCGTGCCGATGCGGGTCATGACCCGCATGCTGATGGCGACGTAGCTCGAGTCGGTGACCATCAGGCAGGCCTTGGCGTAGGGGGAGTCGGGGTGGCCCATCATGTACGGGATGACGTACATGGTCCGTCCGGCCATGCAGCCGTCGGACAGCCCGGCCATGAGCTTCTTGGCCTTGCCGACGTCCATCCAGTTGTTGTTGGGGCCCGAGGCCTCCTTGGTCGGATGGCAGACGAAGGTCACCTTCTCGGTGCGGGCCACGTCGTTGGTGGCCGAGCGGTGGAGGTAGGCGGTCGGCCAGCTCTTCTGGTTCAGGGGCTGGAAGACGGGTCCGTTGAGGCGCTCCTCGCTCATGCCGATCTCGAGCAGACGCCAGGCCTCGCCGTCCGAGCCGTCGCACCAATAGACCCGGGCCGGCTTGGCCAGGCGTTCCTGGTCGGCGACCCAGCGATCGGCGGCGGATTCCATGACGGGCCTCGGCTTCCCTTTGTATCAAGACCGCTCCGGTCTGTCAAACCGGGCCGGGGCGGCGGCGGGGGCGCGAGGGGACGGGCGGCAGGCCGAAGGCCGGCCCCTTCACCTCCGGGCCGGGATATTGTAGAATGAGGGACCGTTTTCATTATTAAAGGAGCATCCCCATCATGAAAAAGAGCAAGATCCTGCGCAAAGCCATCATGGAACGCCGGGCCGTCGCCGTCCCCGGCTGTCACGACGCCCTGTCGGCCAAGGTCATCGAGAAGGCCGGCTTCGAGGCCATCCAGGTCTCGGGCTACGGCCTGGCCGGCTCGTACCTGGCCAAGCCCGACGTCGGGCTCCTCCGGATGAAGGACGTCCTGGACATGACCTGGAACATCGCCCAGACCGTGTCCATCCCGGTCATGGCCGACATCGACACCGGCGGCGGCAACGCCGTCAACGCGGCCTGGGTCACCGAGCGCCTCATCGCCATGGGGGTCGCCGGCATGAACATCGAAGACCAGGTCTTCCCCAAGCGCTGCGGCCACATGGCCGGCAAGGAAGTCATCCCGGCCGAGGAGATGGCCGGCAAGATCCGGGCCTGCGCCGCCGCGCGCGACCGGCTGGACAAGGACTTCATCATCAACGCCCGGACGGACTCTTTCGCCGGGATGGGCCTGGCCGAGGCCATCAAGCGCTGCAACATGTACCTCGAGGCCGGGGCCGACCTGGCCTTCATCGACGGCATCAAGAGCCGGGCCGACATTGAGACGGCCGTCAAGTCCATCAAGGGCCCGCTGTCGGTCAACCTCATGGACGCCATCACCGGCATGAAGACCGAGCTCATCCCCATCCCCGAGCTGAAGAAGATGGGTATCGGCCGCGTCTCCATCCCGGTGGCCTCGATCATGGTCGCCCACAAGGCCCTGACGAACTTCTTCGCCGCGCTCAAGAAGTCCCCGACCGGGACGCTCCCCGGCCAGACCCAGTGGGTGTCGTCCTTCGAGGAGTACACCGACTTCGTCGGGCTCAAGGACTACCGGGCCATGGAGAACGAGTACCTGCCCTGCGAACGCGTGGCCTCCAAGTACAAGGGCGTCAAGAAGATCGTCGGGTAAGCCTCGGGGGAGGGCTCTTCCTCCCTCGGCGTCACCCCCGGCTGTGCTCGGCGCTCCAAAGGGCTCTTCGGCATCAGCGCCTGCGCGCAGGCGGGGGGCCCCCGCTCCGCTGCGACACGTCCCTTCGCCGTCGAAGTGTTTTCGGGATTTTGTCAGACGCGGGGCGAGCGCAAGCGGCGCTTGGTCCGGACCGC
>JAEAMF010002114.1_pt1 | contig 12047 bp, 12 predicted proteins | sample 8958721 | NCBI WGS metagenome assembly JAEAMF01 (sample SAMN16933255, study PRJNA681124) | bioreactor sludge metagenome | isolation source: anaerobic bioreactor treating anionic surfactant - SDBS | place: India: Bengaluru | collected 2019-02-28
CCCGCAACATTTCGACGTCCTCCCACCTTTTGGCGCGGCAGGAACCCGGTACATTGGTGTGGGCAAATTCATCCACCAGACATACCTGAGGATGCCTGGCAATAATGGATTCGGCATCCATTTCTTCGAAAACCGAATCCCGGTATTGCACCTTCGCCCTCGGAACGATTTCCAATCCCTCTGTCTTTTCGATCGTTGCCTGGCGGCCGTGAGGTTCAAAGTATCCAATGACAACGTCCGTCCCTTGAGCCTTGAGGATCTGGGCATCCTCGAGCATTTTATAGGTTTTACCCACGCCCGCCGCATACCCCATATAGAGTTTCAACTTCCCGCGATCTGCTTTCAACATGGATGCCAATCATTGAGGGAAAATGCGCAGGTCCATACCGCGTGATTTGCGGATCAGCTTGTCAACAGGGTTTCTCCGGGGCCATTTTCTCACGCGCTGCGTGTGCCCGATGAACAGCTGCGTAATGGCGTGTGATTTTGCATGTTCGAGGATGGAATCCGCCACATCGTCCCCCTGCAAAATTTCCACTTGTGCTCCTGCAGATCTTGCCAATGCAAATTTCTCTTCGAGCGTCTTCTGGTCTGACGGTGAAAGCTCTTTCTGTTTTACATAGACTGCCGTCAATTCCGCATGAAACCTGTTCGCGATCATCCGGGCGTTTTCGATCATGTCTCTGGTTTCGGCATGTGGAGCGATGCAGACGAGAATTCTTTCTTGTGCGCCGTAGCTCTGTTTGATGCCGTGCTTTTCGAGATAATCGCTCAGCTGGCAGTCGACGACATCCGCAGTCAGGACCAGGGCCAGCTCACGCAACAGGGAGAGCTGTTGCTGGCGTATATTGGCGTTTATTTGCTGCTCGGGCGAGCGCTCGATCGGCTCTTCGGGCGGAGCATCCACAATTTCGATTTCGTCGGCGCTCTTGATGAATGATACAGGCAAGGTTTCGGCAACACGTTTCCCGGTGATGGCTTCCACCTGCGGGCGCAGTTCCTCGATGTATTGAATATTGACCGATCCGAGAACTTTTATGCCGGCGTCTGCCAACTGCCTTGCATCCTGCCAGCGCGTCTGATGTCGCAGCCCCGGGGGATTGTTATAGGCCAGGCCATCGATGATACAAACGGCCGGGCGCCGCTTCAGGATACTTTTTAGATCCATAGCCATGCCGGAAGGGTGTTTTTTAAGCGGAACAACCTCGAGCCCGTCCAGCAGGCGCTGAACTTCCGGTGAAACTGTCGGTTGCACCGCCCCGACGATGACATCTTGCCCCCTCTCCCTGCGGCGGCGGGCCTCGTCCAGCATTCGAAAGGATTTCCCGACTCCCAACGCGTAGCCGAGAAAAATCTTCAAATGTCCGGTTGCCTCTGACGACTCGGAGTGCAGCTCTTGCAGGAGTTCATCGGGTGTTTTGCGGCGGATTTCTCTGTCCATGGGTGAAATTATAGTCCTGCGACCGAGCTGCCCGGTATGCAGAAATGGATGTCCAGGGACAAGTTGAGCTCCAGGACATGGACGCGCGCATCTCCCAAAAATCCCCAATAGGGCCCCTCCGTATACTGATCGATCAATTGATGCATTCGTTCCAGGGAGACGCCGCGGGCTTTTGCTACGCGAAAGGCCTGCGCCCGGGCAGAGGTCGGACTGATATGGGGATCCAGCCCGCTGCCCGATGCCGTCACCATGTCTGCCGGGATTGGCCCATGATAGTCCGGATTTTGTTCGCGGAATGCCTTTACTCTGCCGCTAACTTGATCCATTAATTTCATGCTTGTGGGACCCAGATTGGATCCACCGGAGGCGGAGGCGTCATATCCGTCCGTGCCGGCCGCGGAGGGTCGCGGATGAAAGTATTCCGGCCTGGTGAAGGACTGGCCGATCAAACTGGAGCCGATCACTCTTCCATCTCTGACGATCAGGCTGCCGTTTGCCTGCCTGCGAAAAAGCAATTGGCAAAGCCCAGTCGACAGGCCGGGATAAAGCAAGCCCGTAAGAATTGTCAACACCAACATAATCCGAAATCCCAGAATGAGTTGTTTCAGCATGTTCCCTCCATTTGGTCAAGCCCAGCCCAATGCATGAACGATCTGATCGATCAACCAGATGCCGGGGAAAGGAGCAGCGATGCCCCCCAGTCCAAACAGAAGCAGGTTCTGACGCAACAAGCTGGCGGCGTCGACGGGACGGTATTTTACGCCGCGCAGCGCAAGCGGGACCAGGGCAATGATGATCAGAGCGTTGAATATAACGGCCGAAAGCACTGCGCTCTGCGGAGTGTGCAATCCCATGATGTTCAAGGTTCGCAGAGCAGGGTAGGTCGTCATAAACATGGCGGGAATGATCGCGAAATATTTGGCGATATCGTTTGCGATCGAAAATGTTGTCAGGGCCCCGCGGGTGATCAATAGCTGCTTGCCGATGGCCACAACCTCGATGAGCTTGGTAGGATTGCTGTCCAGATCGACCATATTGCCCGCCTCCTTGGCTGCCATGGTGCCGGTGTTCATCGCAAGCCCGACGTCGGCCTGCGCCAGGGCCGGAGCATCGTTTGTGCCGTCTCCAGTCATTGCGACCATGCGGCCCTCGGCCTGCTCTTTTTTGATGTACTCGAGCTTGGTTTTCGGAGTGGCCTGTGCCAGAAAGTCGTCCACGCCGGCCTCGCCGGCTATGGCGGCAGCGGTGAGAGGATTGTCGCCGGTAATCATTACGGTTCGTATGCCCATGCGCCGCAATTGCGCGATGCGCTCCTTCAAGCCGCCCTTCACAATATCTTTAAGGTGTATGACGCCGAGCAGTTTCTTCCCGTCTGCCACGGCGAGGGGAGTTCCGCCGTTTCGGGCTATGCGATCGCTTATGTTCTGGACATCTCCGGGAACCTGTCCTCCGTTCTCGCGCACATGTCTGCAGATTGCGTCAGTCGCGCCTTTCCTGAGGCGCCGGCCCTTAAAATCGACGCCGCTCATGCGTGTAAAAGCCGAAAACGGAATAAAATCCGCCTCATCCTCCGGGATGTGCCGGCCGCGGAGGCCGTATTTCTCTTTAGCAAGGACGACGATGGAGCGACCCTCGGGTGTCTCGTCCGCCAGGCTGGACAGTTGAGCGGCATCCGCGAGTTCGGCCGCGGTCGTCCCTTTGACTGGAAGGAACTCGACTGCCTGTCGATTCCCAAGGGTGATGGTTCCGGTTTTGTCCAGAAGCAGAGAGTTGACATCCCCGGCGGCTTCAACCGCCTTCCCGCTGAGCGCCAGCACGTTGTGCTGCATGACCCGATCCATGCCGGCGATGCCGATAGCGGACAGGAGTCCCCCGATGGTTGTCGGTATCAGGCAGACGAGGAGGGAAACCAGGACGGTCACTGTCGGGATGCTCCCGGTACCCGATTGCCCGACGCTGAAGTCTGCAAAGGGATTCAGTGTTACTACCGCCAGCAGGAATATGAGCGTCAGGCCGGCGATGAGGATATTCAGGGCAATTTCGTTGGGAGTCTTCTTGCGCTCTGCCCCTTCGACCAGGGCGATCATCCGATCCAGAAACGTCTCGCCCGGATTCGAGGTGATACGGACTTTGATCTGATCGGAAAGCACCCTGGTGCCGCCGGTCACGGCGCTTCGATCTCCTCCCGATTCGCGGATGACGGGGGCGCTTTCGCCCGTAATCACCGATTCATCAACCGTCGCAATACCTTCTATTACTTCACCGTCTCCCGGAATCAGGTCCCCCGCTTCGCATAGGACCACATTTCCTGCGCGCAGAGAGGAACTTTGAACAGGCGTTATTTTGCCGCCGCTCCCCAGAAGCTTCGCCGGCGCTTCTGTTCTCGTTTTTCTCATGTCGTCAGCCTGAGCTTTTCCGCGTGCTTCCGCCATCGCTTCCGCAAAATTGGCAAACAGCACGGTAAACCAGAGCCACAGCGCAACCTGAAATGAGAATCCGGTTCCAGCGCTGCCGGCAAAGAGATCTCGAATCAGAAACACAGTGGTAAGCGCCGCTCCCGCTTCGACCACAAAGATCACCGGGTTTTTCACCAAGCGGATCGGATTCAGTTTCAACAAAGACTCATGTATAGCGCGGCCGAGGATCTGTGGATCGAATAATGGACCGGATCCCACGAGGTTCCTGGGTAGAAGCGACATGGGATCCCAGTTGGGTGCCGATTGCTTTGAACTTGAGGGTGCCATAGCAGTTGCCATTATTTTTATCTCCAATCGCCGTTTAGCTAAAACAACCGGCCGCTGTGCATGAGTAAATGCTCGACGATAGGAGTCAGCGAAAGGGCGGGGAAGAAGGTCAATGCCCCGACGATGATCACAGTGCCCACCAGCAGGCCGACGAAAAGCGGGCTGTGTGTCGGAAGTGTTCCGCTTGTTCCGGTAACAGCCTTCTTCATCGCCAGGCTTCCGGCGACGGCCAGCATCGGGATAATGATGAGAAAGCGGCCTATGAGCATCGCGATCCCTGTCGTCAGGTTGTACCAGGGGGTATTGGCGGCCAGTCCGGCGAAGGCGCTGCCGTTATTCCCCGTGGCGCTCGAATAGGCATAGAGAATTTCCGCGAGTCCGTGGGGGCCGCCATTATTCATGTTGGCTGCCGCGATTCCCGGAGGATTCCAATAGCCGTTCCGGGCGAATCGGATGCTGGAACTTATAGCGCTGAAAGCCAGAACGCTGGCAGCACATGCAATAAGAGCGAGCATCGCCATCTTGACCTCCCTGTCCTCGATCTTTTTTCCAAGATACTCCGGGGTGCGCCCGACCATGAGACCGGCGATAAAGACGGCAATGATGGCGAATAAAAGCATTCCATAAAGACCTGATCCGACTCCGCCGAAGATGACCTCCCCTGTTTGCATATTGAATAGCAGGACAAGCCCAGCTAGCGGTGTGTAGCTGTCGTGCATGCTGTTGACGCTACCATTGCTTGCATCCGTTGTCGCCACGGCCCAAAGGGCCGAAGAAGCAATGCCGAAGCGTACCTCCTTCCCTTCCATGTTGCCGCCGGGTTGCGCGCCGGTCGCGGTAGTTTGAATCCCTAGATTGGCGAGATTGGGATTGCCGGATTGTTCGGCCGGATAGCATATAAAGATGCCCGCGAAGAACAGGATGCTCATTGCCGTGAAGATGGCCCATCCCTGCCGGGTGTCCCCAACCATTTTCCCGAAGGTGTAAACCAGTCCGGAGGGAATCAACAGGATGAACAGGGTCTCGATGAAATTGGAGAGGGGCGACGGATTTTCAAACGGGTGCGCCGAATTGGCGCTGAAAAAGCCTCCGCCATTCGACCCCAGTTGTTTAATGGCTATTTGGGAAGCAACCGGGCCTTGCGCAATCGTCTGGCTTCCTCCTTCGAGCATGTCGGCGTCTGTATAGGCGTCAAAATTCTGGATTACGCCTTGAGAGCAGAGCAATAGAGCCCCGATCATTGCGAGCGGAAGCAGAATATAGACAGTGCCCCGCACAAGGTCGACCCAGAAGTTCCCGATTGCGTTCTGTTCTCGTCGGGCAAATCCCCGGATCAGGGCTACTGCAACGCACATTCCGGCTGCGGCCGAGACGAAGTTCTGAACGGTCAAAACGGCCATCTGAACGAAATAGCTCAGCGTTGTTTCGCCCGCGTAAGACTGCCAGTTCGTATTGGTCATGAAACTGACGGCCGTATTAAATGCCAGGTCTGGCGTTACCTGTTTCGCCCCGAAACCGAATGGATTCAGAGGCAAAAGCCCCTGGAGCCGCTGAATTGCATATGTGAACAGGAAACAAATCGCGCTGAATGCGAGAAGCGAAGCGGTATATCGGGTCCAGCACTGTTCAACATTTTCGTCGACTCCGCTCATCGCATATATGAAGCGCTCCAGGGGGCGAAGGGCGGGGCGCAAAAAGGTTCTCTTCCCTTCGTATACGCGCGCCATATAAATTCCAAGCGGCTTGGTCAATGCGAGCAGCGCAAAGAAAAAAACCGCTATTTGAAGTATCCCATGGCTCGTCATATTGTTTTTCTAAAAGCGCTCTGGTTTCAGGAGCGCATAAATCAAATAAGCGAAGAGGACGATGGCAGCAAGACCGGCAATGATGTAATCCATGACACTATGCTCCTAAAGCTTTTCGCAGGCCTTCATAAAAGCCCAGAACAGAAACAAAACCAAAAAACCGACCGCAAGATAGAAGAGATCAACCATGACCGTTCACTCCGTTTCTATAGGGATCGCATCCTCTTCATGCTCCGTGAATATCTTACGACGAAGCCCCTGAAGATCCCGTAGAGATGCCTGGAAAAAGCTATGAGTGATTTGTGAAAACTTTATAAAGACTCTAGGGTGCCATTGAAGCGGTATCCGACCCAGGGTTCAGTGGTGATATATTCAGGATGGTCCGGATTTTTCTCGATCTTCTTGCGCAGGTTTTTGACGAATACACGGAGGTAATCCACCTGGCTGCCGTAGTCGGGCCCCCAGACGGCTTGGAGCAGTTCGCGGTGGGACACGACTTGGTTCGGGTGTTGGGTGAGGTAGCGAAGGAGGTCGAGCTCTTTGGGAGTGAGATGAACCGGCGTTTCTCCTCTTGAAACTGTGCGATCAACGAAATCGATGATGAGGCTGCCGATTTGAATTCTCGCGGGCGATGCCTGGGACACTGGCACGCGGCGGAGGGCGGCTCGGATACGTGCGAGGAGCTCCGGGGTGCTGAAGGGCTTGGTGATGAAATCATCAGCGCCGGCGTCGAGGGCTGCGACCTTGTCGGCTTCGGAGTCGCGGACGGTGAGCATGATGATGGCGATGTTCTTATCCAGGCGAAGGGTTTCGCATGTCGCCAATCCGCCTATTCCCGGCATATTGATGTCGAGAAGCACCAGGTCGGGGTGGTAAACGCTGATCTTTTCAAGTCCTTCTTCGCCGGTTTTGGCGTCATCCACCTCATAGCCGGCGCTGATCAGGGTGGTGCGCATGAGGCGCCGGATTTGAGGTTCATCATCAATAACCAGAATGCGGCCCGCGCTCAATGGATTCTCCTTTATACTCAACCGGCAGTATCAGGCAAAACGTTGTTCTGCCGGATTGGCTTGTCACCGTCAGGTCTCCGCGGTGGGCGCGAAGAATGCTGTGGGCAATGCTCAATCCCAAACCCGAACCCGGGACCCGATGCGTTACGGAAGGACTTCTGAAAAATCTTTCGAAAACATGCCTCTGTTCCTGTTCGGATATCCCCTTGCCGTGATCGGTGACTTCCACACAGATCGTGTCTTCAAGCTTTCGTATCTGAATTTCAAGTGGTGTATTTGCCGGTGAATATTTCAGGGCGTTGTCGATCAGCTGCTTAACGGCCAGCCTTATCAGCCGCCGGTCAAAGGCGATCCCGGGGATCGCTTCGGGACTCGACATTTCAAGAGGACGTCCCTCCAATTCGTTTCTCAGCGAATGGACCACTTCACGAACGACTTCTGCGACGTTCGAAATTTCCGGATTTATTTCTATCTGCGCCGTGTCCAGGCGGGCCATGGCCACCGTGTCGTCGATGAGATCCCTCAAATGTTCGGCTTCCTCATCCGCAATAGTGAGCAACTCTGTCCGGTTCTCATGCGGCTGGTCCGGATTCGCCAGCAGGGCTGTGGTTGCGGCCTTGATTGACGTGAGGGGCGTCTTGAATTCGTGCGCCATGGCGTCGATGAGCGTCGTGCAGGGAATCGGGCATCGCCGGGCCCTGAATCGCAAGGCTTGCGATAGGCTCCGAACCCAAGCGAACAGCCGTGATGATATAGCCCTGCATTACGTTCGTATGCGAGGTTCCGTGCAAGGCGGTATCGCGAAGCTGAGGATCCAGGCTGTCCAGACTGGAAGATCCGGCGCGATGTATCTCTCCTGCACGTCTGTCATACAGAGATGCCGCACTCAGCTGGAAAATGTCAGCCAGTTTTCGGATTAGTTGGGTTGCGAAAGGCTCAGAATTGTCAATCAGTAGAATTGCCCGGCTGAAAGTGTACAGTCTTTCAACATCCCTCTGGCGATCTATTGCATCCAGGGCTCTCCTCTTCGCTTCCGTTGAGAGGCGGCTGGCTATCAGCGACGTGCCCAGGAAGCTGAACAGAGCTACCCAGTTATGCGAATCGGTTATATTGAATGTCCCGACCGGCGGGAAGAAATAGAAATTGAAGGCGAGTGTCGCCGCAACGGAAAGTATGGCGGCTTCGACAAATCCCCAGATGCTGGCTACGACAAGCACGAGAAGCAAATATGCGAAGCCTGCCGCAGTGGCGTTGATGAGAAATATTTTGTGTGCGGCAAATGTCAGGACGGTCAGGCTGGCCAGAGCCGACAGTATGCGGAATGATCGCAAAGCCGGATTTTTCATGAGTCTCCGCGACCCATTGTAATCCTATCCGGGACGGGCCGTCGATTCCAATCTTTAGGTTGCCGACTGCTGATCTCGATTCTATGGGGATCAGAAACCTGAATCCCCGCCTAGATTCCCGCCTCTGCCATCCGCCTTTTCTCCTGTTGTGCGGAAAAGGTCGCGACCAGCAGGGCTTCCTTGATAAGGCGTGCAATATCTGTGCAATGGCTTGACGCGGGCAAGAGGTGGCTCTAACATGGGCCCATGAGCACCGGAAACAAGCCTACAACAGGAATAGCAGAAGTCGACAAAGCGATAGGAGGCGTCATTGCGGGCGACAACCTCGTTTGGGAAATTGATTCCGGCGTGGCAGGAGATCATTTTATTTCTAGTTTCGTCCGGTCCTGCGAGCAGAGCAGCATTCCCATCGTGTACGTGAGTTTTAACCGTTCCCCTCAAACCATAGCTTCCAAGTACGCGAGGTTGATGTCTCCCGGGAGGTTTTCACTCATTGATTGCTTCTCCTCAGGGAAGGGCAATGCCGACGAGGTGTTTCTCAAGTTTTTTGATGATCCCGCCCGCAACGCGGTCCATGCGCCGGTCCATATTGCAGATCCGTCCGATCCCTCGCGATTGGAGCGGGCGCTTATCGAAGTGGGCACGCGCGGGGGGCAGTCGGCGAACTATGTGTTCGATTCGCTGACAGGCATGCTGGATCTTTGGGGAGACGAGAACCGGGTTGTGCGGTTGTTCGGCCACCTGTGTCCGCGTCTCTATGACCTGTCAACTCTCGCTTACTGGCTCATTGAAACGGATGCGCATACGGATGCTTTCCTGGCAAAGGTGCGGCACATTACGCAGGTCGTCATCGAAGTGTCGTTGGCCAACGGGCAGAGAGCGCTCACCATTCGCAAGGCTGCCGGGCGCAGCGCGGCAATCGGAATCCCGCAAGAACTGGATTTGGATGAGGGGCTTGCCGTTCAAGACCGGGAACCGGGGGAAGTGTGGGATTTCGACCCGATGGCCCGGCGAGGCGAGGAACTCCGGCGCACCTATCGCGTCGACAGCATTGTCGGAGGCAGCGCCGCCATCCGGCGGCTGCTGGGGCTTGCGGCGACTGCGGCGCGCTCACGTTCATCCGTCCTTATCACGGGTGAAACGGGCACGGGCAAGGAACTCATTGCGAACGTCGTTCACTATAACAGCGACAGGGCTGCAGGCCCGCTGGTCAAAGTGAACTGCGGAGCTCTCCCAGAAACACTTCTTGAAACGGAGCTTTTCGGTCACGTAAAGGGAGCATTTACGGGCGCCGTGCGCGATTACGAAGGACGTTTTCGCACGGCCGAGGGAGGAACGCTGTTTCTCGACGAAGTCAGCGAAATGAGTCCGCGCCTGCAGGTGAAACTCCTACGCGTTCTGCAGGAACGGCAGCTGGAGCCGGTGGGATCGAGCAAAACTATTGCCGTCGATGTGCGTATTGTGGCCGCAACGGGACGTGATTTGCGGGCGGAAATACGGGCAGGCCGGTTTCGCCAGGATCTGTTTTACCGGCTGAATGTGATCCCGATCCAATTGCCGCCGCTGCGCGAACGGCTGGAGGATATTCCGCTGCTTGTGGATCATTTTCTCGAGAAGTACAACCGTGAGGCAAACCGGCAGGTCAAACAAATGCCGCGCGAAGTCCTGGATTTGTTGCTGGCATATCCTTGGCCCGGGAACGTTCGCGAACTGGAAAACTGCATCGAGCGAATGGTTGTTATGAGTCCGGATGAGACGGTCTCTCTTGATGCGATACCCGAAGAGATCCGGGAAGGCAGGCCGGATTTTCCGCCTAGTTGGGAGGGTCAGAAAGCCGCGGATCCGCAGTCGGAGCTTCGCCAGGCCGTAGTTCGCTTTCTGAATTCCCGCAAGAATTCCGCAGGTGTTCGCGACGCATTGCTGGAGTCGGTAGAAGAAACGCTGCTGCGCTACCTGCTGGAGTCGAATCAGTACAGCCAGCGAGAATTGGCGGACCTGCTCGGCATGAGCCGCGTTACCCTCAGAAAAAGGCTCACCCGCTACCAATTTCGGTGACAGTCACCATAACTCCGAAATTATTGGGACAATTTCTTTCCCCAGCAGGGTTTTGGCCCACGTTTCTTTGGAAATAGGGCTCGCCCAACCACTTTTTCAAGGGAACGGATGAAGCTATCGCTGCCCAGCGGGCGTCCTGTCCTGTTAGCCAGGCGGATCTGTTCCATCTCCTCGGTCTTGTCTAAACCCTCGAGCAGGAATTTTTTCCACGAAATTTTGTCAAACTGCCTGGCCCACAGTCCCATGTCCAGCATTCCGGTTTCGTCAACTCCCGTGATATGGGCTCGGGCGCTCGACCACGGCCATTCCCAAGGATATTGTACCAATCCGGCACGCACCGGATTTAGTTCGATATAGCGCAATGTCATCCAGCAATGCATATCATCCATGGGATTGGAATAAAACCTGTTTTGCCATAGATGCCCGGTCTGGTCTCGCTGAATCTGCAGCCACCTCGAGTAATCGTTGTGTAGCAGTCCAACTCCTTTAGCTAGAGAATTTGCTAGTGCCGGAATGGCAGCGTGATGGACATGATTTGGCATTAGAGAATAAGCGATTGGAGTCAGTTTGTATTTCCCAAAATACTTTCGCATAAGCTTCAGGTACATCTCATAATCGCGTTGCGAAAAGAATACCTTTTGGCGATGATTACCGCGCTGAGTGATGTGATGTGGGCAACCTGGTATTACTACTCTCGCCATTCCCGGCATAAATATAATGTTTGGTCAGATCGATTTTTATTTCACAAAATAATTTGGGAGTTATGGTGCCTGTCACCGAAATTGGGATAGATTGTTTGCGGAGTGGGTTAAAAAATGATCAAAAAGGGAGGGATGTCGGGGATTTTAAGGTGAAAATGAATGTCATAATGACTGTAATATGCTGAAATTACTACATAGATAATTTTTTTCTCGGGAAAGCCTGATTATTGGCACGTCCTTTGCTAAGAACAGCGTGCGGAACCTGTATCTGAAAGGATGGATGCCATGGCCAGCGCGGTCAAGTATTCCGGTCTTTGCGAAACCTGCGATCATTATCAAGCCTGCATGTTAAAGAGAATGCCCCAGCTTGAAATTATCGAGTGCGAATACTTCTGCACGCATCCGATCGTCAACAATGTCTCTTCCGGCCCTGCCGAAGCCTCTCCCGTAAATCCGACAGAAGCCACCGAGGTCGAGAAATGACCGGAGGGAATGTAGTGGAAATTATACGGGATACAACCAACGTAACTTTATTTGTTTGCTCCAACTGCGCGCGTCCGGCAAAAGAAACAACCTCGACGGCGCGCACCCGGCCCTATGTGCCGGATCTCCGATTGCCCGGCCGTTTTCAGCAGATCATCGTTCCCTGCGCAGGGCGGCTTCAACCTGAGCATGTACTGAAGGCGTTTGAAAACGGTTCCAGCGTTGTTTCCGTGATCGCCTGCCGGGAAGACAATTGCCATTATGTTGAGGGCAGCCGCAGATGCTCGCTGCGCATGGATTACATCCGCTCTATCTTGAATGAAATCGGGCTTGGAGAGGAGCGTCTGCTGTATTTCCTGCTCCCGGGTTCGGCAAAGGAAGATTTGGCCCTGGCAGTCGGGAATCCCGCCAGCGGAACCGATATCGGTGATCTGGAGGCTCAGGTTTCCACCATACGCACCC
>JAEAMF010002119.1_pt1 | contig 12012 bp, 14 predicted proteins | sample 8958721 | NCBI WGS metagenome assembly JAEAMF01 (sample SAMN16933255, study PRJNA681124) | bioreactor sludge metagenome | isolation source: anaerobic bioreactor treating anionic surfactant - SDBS | place: India: Bengaluru | collected 2019-02-28
CTGCACGGTTATGCGGAGCGTTTTCTGCGTCATGACGAGGCTGAGTACCCGTTGGCGTTGCAGTTGGGCGGCAGTGTTCCGGCGGACCTGGCGGCCTGTGCGCGCCTGGCGCAGGGCGCGGGCTATAACGAGGTGAACCTGAACGTCGGCTGCCCGAGCGACCGTGTGCAGAACAACATGATCGGCGCCTGCCTGATGGGGCATCCGGCACTGGTTGCCGATTGCGTGAAGGCGATGATCGATGCGGTGGATATTCCGGTAACGGTCAAGCACCGTATCGGGATCAATGGCCGCGACAGTTATACCGAGCTGTGCGATTTCGTCGGCCAGGTGCGTGAGGCCGGCTGCCGCAGTTTCACGGTGCATGCCCGTATCGCGATTCTCGAAGGCCTGTCGCCGAAGGAGAACCGCGAGATCCCGCCACTGCGCTATGACGTGGCGGCGCAGTTGAAGCAGGACTTCCCCGACCTGGAGCTGATCCTCAACGGCGGGATCAAGACGCTTGATGAGTGCAAGGCGCACCTGCAGACGTTCGACGGGGTAATGCTAGGCCGCGAGGCGTATCACAACCCTTACCTGTTGGCCGAAGTCGATCAACAGTTGTTCGGCAGCACGGCTGCGGTGATTTCGCGCAGTGACGCGCTGGCCAAGCTGCGGCCGTACATCGCGGCGCACCTGGCGGCAGGTGGTGCGATGCACCATATCACCCGGCATGTTCTCGGCCTCGGCCAAGGCTTCCCCGGGGCGCGCAAGTTCCGCCAGTTGCTGTCGGTGGACATCCACAAGACCCAGGATCCTCTGGGCCTGCTCGATCAGGCCAGCCAGCTTTTGCAAGGGCGCTAAGCCGGGAACCTGTAAACGTTTTACGACTCGAAGGGTTATCGACCTCCTGCCTGCCAGCACGGCCCTTGAGCGGCTGGCAGGGCTCGGGTAATGTCGTAGGAATCGCACAGGACAGAGCACGCTCATGACTTCCAAGCTGGACCAACTCAAGCAGTTCACCACCGTGGTTGCCGATACCGGCGATATTGATGCAATCAGCCGCCTCAAGCCCGTCGATGCCACCACCAACCCGTCGCTGCTGCTCAAGGCAGCGGCGATGCCCGGTTACGCCGAGCTGCTCGACCAGGCCGTGCGTAACAGCAAGGGCGACCTGGGGCTGGCCTGCGATGCCTTCGCGGTGGCCGTCGGCAGCGGTATCCTGAAAGTCATTCCAGGGCGTATTTCCACCGAAGTGGATGCACGCCTGTCATTCGATGAGCCGGCCCTGCTGAGCAAGGCGCGCCAACTGATCGAGCTGTACGACAAGGCCGGCGTTGGCCGCGACCGCGTACTGATCAAGCTGGCTTCGACCTGGGAAGGTATTCGCGCTGCCGAAAAGCTCGAACGCGAAGGCATCCAGACCAACCTGACCCTGCTGTTCTCTTTCGCCCAGGCCGTGGCCTGCGCCGATGCCGGGGTGTTCCTGATCTCGCCATTATCTATGACTGGTACAAGAAGTCCACCGGCAAGGAGTATGTCGGTGCCGAAGACCCGGGCGTGCAGTCGGTCACGCGCATCTACAACTACTACAAGGCCAACGGCTACGACACCGTGGTCATGGGCGCCAGTTTCCGCAATATCGGCCAGATCGAACAGTTGGCCGGCTGCGACCGCCTGACCATCAGCCCGGAGCTACTGCAGCAACTGACCGACGACCAAGGCGAACTGGTGCGTAAACTCAGCCCGGGCCATGCTGGCGAGCCGCGCCAGCACCTGAGCGAGAGCCAGTACCGCTGGGCCATGAACGAAGACGCGATGGGCACCGAAAAACTGGCCGAAGGCATTCGCCAGTTCGCCCGCGACCAGGAAAAGCTTGAAGCCTTGCTGGCCGCAAAAGCCTGAGGCAATGCGCTGTCGAAGCGGGTTCGCCTGCTTCGACGCCCTCCCCGCGCATGCCCCTCCCCGCCTGAGTTGACCTGAGTTGCCGATGCCCGAAAACCCTACCTTGCCGCTGGTGCTGGCTGGCCCGTTGTTACGCCGCCTGGAACCTTCGCGGTTGGTGATGTGGCTGGTCGCTTCACAGCCGCTACAGCCTGATCTGTTGTTGTACTGCACGGGCACAACCCCTGTTGAACTGCCCCTGGAAGGCGAGCGTTGCCGCATTGTGCCGATTGGCCGCCATGCCTTTGTGCACTTGATCGACGTGAAGCTGGACACCCCCTTGCCCGTCGATGAAGCGATCGGCTATGACCTGATCATTCACGGCGCCAGCAAGCCGCAGCGTATCGCCGACTGGGCACCGCACCTGCTGTATGACGGCAAGCAACGCCCTGACTTCGTCTTGCGTGCACAACTGGACAACGTGCTGCATGGCTCTTGCCGCAAACCGCACTTCGACGCGGCAGACGGCCTGCTCTGCGCCGACCGACTGCTGGCAACCGAGCACACTGCGCAGGCACGCCCGGCACTGCTGATGATGAGCGGCGACCAGATCTACGCCGACGATGTCGCTGGGCCCATGCTGCGTGCTATCCATGCCTTGATTGCTCGCCTGGCGCTGTTCGAGGAGCGTTTGGAGGGCGCGGTGGTCGAGGACAGCACCGCGCTGTACGAGCACCCTGCCAGTTACTACCACCGCGCTGACCTGCTGCCGGAAATCAAGAGCAACGAAACCCTGCGCGAGCGGTTTTTCGGCGGTGCCAGCAAACCTATTTTCACCAGCAGCAATGCCGACAATCACTTGGTCACCTTCGCTGAAGTCATGGCCATGTACCTGCTGGTGTGGTCGCCCGTCTGCTGGACGCTGATCGATCCGCAACCGCCAGCACTGACGCCTGAGCGCCAGCAACGTTACGACGATGAGCAAGCCGTGATTCGCAGGTTCGTCGCAGGCCTTGGCCAGGTTGCCCGCGTGCTGGCGCACCTGCCGAGCCTGATGATCTTTGACGACCACGACATTACCGACGATTGGAACCTGTCGGCGCAGTGGGAGGAAAGTGCCTATGGCCACCCCTTCTCGCGACGCATCATCGGCAATGCACTGATCGGTTACCTGCTTTGCCAGGGCTGGGGCAACAATCCGGACGCATTCACGCGGTTACTGGCAAGCTGGCAGGGCCTAGCCGACGGCGCCATGAACGACCGCTACCTGAACAGGCCGCAACAGGATGCGCTGATCGGTGAGTTGCTGCGTTTCCAGAACTGGCACTATGCGCTGCCCAGCACCCCAGCGCTGCTGGTACTCGACACCCGCACCCGCCGCTGGCGCAGCGAGAGCAACCTCAAGCGCCCTTCAGGCTTGCTTGACTGGGAAGCCCTCAGCGAACTGCAACAGGCCCTGCTTGACCACCCTTCAGCGATTATCGTCTCGCCGGCGCCGATCTTCGGCGTCAAGCTGATTGAAACCGTACAACGGGTATTCAGTTGGCTAGGCTATCCGCTGCTGGTGGATGCCGAGAACTGGATGGCTCATCGGGGCGCGGCGCAGGTGATCCTGAATATTTTCCGCCACTCACGCACACCCGGGCATTACGTGATCCTCTCGGGTGATGTGCATTACTCGTTTGTCTACGAAGTGCTGATTCGTCACCGCCAACGCAGCCCACACCTCTGGCAGATCACCAGCAGCGGTATCAAGAACCAGTTTCCACGGCGCCTGCTGGAGACCTTCGACCGCCTCAACCGCTGGCTGTATTCACCCCGTTCGCCACTGAACTGGCTGACCAAGCGTCGGCGTATGGAAGTCATTCCGCGCACCCCGACACACAGCAAGGCTGGCGAGCGACTGTGGAACAGCGCAGGCCTGGGTCAGGTGTTTTTCAACGCGCAGGGGCAGCCGGAGCGAGTTTTCCAGCTCAACGCAGACGGCTCGCCGCCCACAGAGTTTCCTCGCGGGCAACGCCAGTAGTCAGGGAAGTTACCAAGGAGCGCAGAAACGCGCCCCTGGGCACGATCAGGTTCGCTCGAGGGCGTTGACCAGGTCGTGGAAGGCTTCGCGATTGGAATCGTTCAGGCCCATGAGGATCTTGTGCGCCTCAAGTACCTTGGCCCGTACCACGTCCTCACTCTGGTCCTGAGACGGCAGGTCGGTGAGACATTCCGGGCACGGGATCGGCCGGTCGACGATGTTGAATACCTGATCGAAACCCATCGACTGCAACAGCCGGGTGATGTCGGCGTGGGTGGTGACCACGGTCGGCAGCAGCCCAACCTTCTGCCGCGAGAGAATCGACAGCTTGGCCAACAGGCCCAGGGTGGTGCTGTCGATGCTTTGGGTTTCGGTCAAATCAATCACGATCGCCGAAAAATTCAGCGCGGTGAAGATTTTTTCAATAGTCGCATCCAACGCCGAACACAGGGTAAGGCGTACTTCACCGACGAACTTCAGAACGAAGGTGCCATTCTGCTCGGCGAACTGGATTCTACCGGTACTCATTGAAGGTTCCTGCTTAACACCAATAGGGCGATATCATCCGGCATCTCCCCAAGCGTAGCCAATCCGAATCGTTGCCGCAGCCCATCCAGGCTGCCGCCCGCTGCCTTGACGATTTCCGGCAAGGCGGCTTCTTTATCTTTGAGTGTGCTGCCAGGCAAAAGGTCCAGAATGCCATCAGATAGCAGCGTAAGGCTGAATGCTGGTGGCAACTCCATGACCTGATCCTGATAGGTGGCTTCCTCGAACAACCCCACCGGCAGCCCGCGACCCTCGAGGTAGCGGCTCTGGCCTGGGGTATACAACACCGGCAACGGCAAGTGCCCGCCAATACTGTAGGTCAGAAGACCGGTGTCTTCGTCAATCACGCCACCTACCATAGTGACATGTTTGCCCAGCTTGCAGTTGATCAACCCTCGGTTGATGTGCCCGAGCACTTCCGAGGGTTTGAAATCACGCAGGGTGCCACTGCGCTTGAACTCGAACAACAGGCGCGTGGTCATGAACTTGAGCAGCACCGTGACGAAGGCGGACGACGCCCCATGGCCGGAAACATCCGCCAGGTAAAAGGCAATACGGCGCTCGTCGACACGGAAGTAATCGGCAAAATCGCCCGAGAGGTAGAGCGACGGAATGATCTGGTGCTCGAATGAAAAGTCACCAGCCACCCAGGGGCTTTCCGGCAACATGTTCATCTGCACCTGACGACCCGCTGTCTGGTCCTCCTGCAGCAGGTGCAGGCTGGCTTCCAGTTCGCGGTTGGCCGCTTCAAGTTTCTCCCGGTAGCGCTGGTTTTCCAGTACCAGTTGCGCACGGTCCAGTGCTCGACGCACCGAGTGCTCAAGTACTGCAAGGTCTTCCAGAGGCTTGATCAGGTAATCGGCAGCACCCAGCCGCAGCGCTTCGACAGCGTCATTCATGACCCCGGCGCCAGACACCACAATGACCGGCAGATCAGGCGTGCGCTCAGTCACCTGGCGAATCAGCTCCAGGCCACCCATCTGCGGCATGCGCAGGTCGCAAATCACGAGATCGGGCTGGTTCTGCTCGAAGACTTGAAGACCCTGCTGGCCATTACTCGCTTGCAGGACATTGAAACCGCTGTCTTCGAGGTAGGCGGCGAGACTGGCACGTACTACGTCGTCATCGTCGATTATCAGCAGCGTTGCACTGGTTTTCTGCATGTGGGCAAACGGCGCCAGAAATAGGTTGGGGTAGGCGGCTCGGTCGGGCCGGAGCGCACTTACTGGATTCACTTCTAGCCTCTCTTCTATGAGTTGTAGGACAAGATGACCTGCCCAGCAAATATCAGAGGTGCCCTGTAAGGCGCAGACGGTACTCCCATCTGCCGGGTGTTTCAAGCTCACGCCGATGGTCGCTGACGCTCTTTACAGCGCAAAGAGCCGGGAGTTATAAAAACGGCTTTGACCGCAACCCAATGGAAGGATGCAGGTATGAGTCGAATCCACGCAGACTACAGCGAAAAGCGCGATTTCATTCGAATGAAAGTGGACAAGGATGTCAGCCTGATCCACGCCGACCAGGTCATCGCTGCTGTATGTCTGGATCTTTCAAGCAGCGGCCTGCAGGTACAGGCCCCCCGCTCGTTCAAGGTCGGTGACGCGCTTGAGGTGCGTATCGAGTCTGATCACCCCGCCCTCAAAGGGCTGGAGGCCAGTACCCGGGTCGTGTGGATCGCCGATCAGGCCGAAGGCCAGCAGAAACTGGGCCTGCGCATCATCGAAATGCACTGAGCCGCGCCCATGAAAGAGGTGCACGTTTGCTGAGCAGCACCGATGCCATCGCAGGCAAGCTTGCTCCCGAGGTGCAGGAGCGGGTCTTGCCAGCGATGCATGCGCTGCGTATCGGCTGACAGCAGCCGGGACGCCCTTTAGCGCTTCTGAGGATCAGAAGTCGTCTTCGACCTGCCCATCCTTGACCTTGAACTCACGGTTTTGCAGGTAGGCGTTGCGGATGAAGGTGTACTTGTCGCCACGAATCATCTTCTCGGCTGACAACAGGCTGGCACGGGTATCCACTACATCAACGCCAATACTGGTGTTACGGGTCGGGATATGGCCCATGTAACGGAAGGGTTCGGTGTAAGTGTCCGGGTACTTGGAAATGGCATCACGGACGTTGCTTGGGCCCAGGAATGGCAATACGACGTATGGGCCGCTGCTTACGCCCCAGTAACCCAGCGTTTGGCCGAAGTCTTCATCGTTGCGCTCCAGCCCCATCTTGGTGCCCACATCGAAGAAACCGACAAGGCCAAAGGTGGTGTTGAAGATCAGCCGTGCGGTATCGACCCCGGCAGCACGAGGCTTGAGCTGCAGGACATCGTTGGCCAGGTTGCCAACATCACCGATGTTGCGAAACATGTTGTGGATACCGTCTTCCAGAAACTGTGGCGTGACGGTCTGGTAACCCTGCGCCAAAGGCTTGAGCGCATAGGTGTCGATCGTATCGTTGAAGCGGAAGATGGGCCGGTTGATGCTCTCCCATGGGTCTTCCTCGGTTGCCGCCTGGGACGCCAGGGGCCCCAGCAGCAGCCCGGCACAGACGCAGACACGGGTCATCCGATCAATCAAGCCTGTACCAATCCTGCGCATACACTCACTCCTCGACAATCACAAGGCGCTATCCGCGCCCCAAACTCAAAAATGAAACCAGTATAAAGGGTATGCCTCAGATTAGTCAGCGCGACATGGTCGGGATCAGCAAAATGTAAACAATTGCCACATTGTTTGATCGTCATCTGGCTGTCACCCTCTGTGCGTAGCCTGCAAGGTTATTTCAGGGACGATGCCATGCCCCAATCACCTGCTTTAACCGCACTGCTATTCGGACTACGCGGCTGCCTGGTTGACTTTGGCGCACGTAGCAATAGTTTCGAGCATTCGCCACAGGCGACTCCCGGCGCACTGCCGGCATTGGCACGCCTGCGCAGGCAAGCCGTGCCCTGCGGCTGGATCGATGAAATCCCGCTCGCTGTGGCCGAACACTTGAGCCGCCCCTTGCCCGATTGGCTCAAGCCGCACAGCAGTATGCACGACACGCCCTGGCCGGCACCGGACGCGTGCTGGCATGCATTGATGGCGCTGAAAGTAAACCAACTGGATGGCTGCGTGCTGGTCAGCGGCGAACCCAGGCTGCTGCAATCCGGGCTCAACGCGGGTCTCTGGACCATAGGCCTGGCGGCATGCGGCTCATTATGTGGTTTGAGCAGCAGCCAGTGGCAGGCCTTGAGCCCGCAAGAACAGGCACACAAACGCGGCAAGGCGACACTGCAGCTCTATGCCTTGGGCGTGCATTCAGTCATCGACCATCTGGAAGCGCTCGACGATTGCCTCGCCGATATTGGCCAGCGTCGACTCAAAGGCGAGAAGCCCTGACACACCACCGTTGATCCGGGTCATGCAAAGCAACGCCGAGTGGATTACCCTGTCAGACATGGCATGGACCTTTCGCCAGTGGCGGTGGTCCATGGCTGTGCCTATTCATAAAGGGAGATCACCATGCCTGCCCGCGAACTGCAACAGCAAATCGAGGCCCTGCGCGAGCAACTGGAGCAAAATCCACCGCTCTCACTGGAAGAGCGTGAAAACCTGCAACAGCTGATGCAACAGATCGAAGCCGAGCTCAAACTGGAGCAATTCTCCACAGAAAACAACTTGGTAGACGGGGTGAACCTGGCGGTCGAACGCTTCGAAGTCGACCACCCTGGCCTGACAGCCACCTTGCGCAATATCGTTCAGAGCCTGCAAAGCATGGGTATCTGAGAGTACCAGAGCCAGCACCTGCAGCCCTGCAGGCGCTGGCGCTTACTGGCGTACCAACCGCGAATTGCCCAGGCTGATCGTATCGGTACTGCGGTAGGGGTTGATGTCCAGCCCGCCACGGCGCACATAGCGCGCATATACCGTCAGCGTCTCAGGCTTGAGCAGACGCTTGAGGTCGAGGTAGATCCGCTCTACGCACTGTTCATGGAAGTCCGCATGCTGGCGGAAGCTGATCAGGTAGGCCAACAGGCTGGCAGGGTCGAGCGCCGGGCCACGGTAATGCACGGTCACGCTACCCCAGTCCGGCTGGCCGGTGACCGGGCAGTTGGATTTGAGCAAATGGCTGTGCAGGGTTTCTTCGACCACCCGCCCAGTATCGCAGCGCAGCAACTCCGGCTGAGGATGCTCGTACTGGCTGATGCTGACATCCAGGTCATCAATACAGACACCCGGCAACGCCGCTACGCCCTCCCCTTCGACCTCAGACAAGGTACGCACGCGCACACCGACCGGCTTGCCGGCGGCGGCCGAAAGGTCTTTTTCCAGGCAGGCCTGCAGCGCTTGCACCGAGGCGAATACAGTCTGGTTCAGCGAATTGAGGTAGAGCTTGAACGACTTCGACTCAATGATGTTCGGCGAATCGGCCGGGATCGCAAACTCACCGATGGCCACCACCGGCTTGCCGGACGGCAGCAGCCAGGACAACTCAAAGCAGTTCCAGTAGTCGACACCCTGCCAAGGCAAGGTGTCAGCGCTGACACCCAGCTCAGCCCACTTCGCCGCACGCGGGATCGGGAACAACAGGGACGGGGTGTAAGTGGCGATGTATTCGCTGGACTTGCCCAGCGGGGAATGTTCGGCGGCGGGATGCATGGCTCAAACCTGAAGGACGAAATACGCCTAGTTTATCGGGTTTGTGCCATGCGTTGGGCAATCACCTGTCACTGAGCGATGGTCAGCTTGCCCACCATGCCGGCCTGGTAGTGGCCCGGAACGTTGCAGGCGAACTCGATCGGGGTCGACTGGGTGAACGTCCAGGTCAGTTCTGCGGTCTTGCCGGGAGCGACCATTACCACATTGGCATCGTCATGGGACATCCCGCCCCCGTGCATCATCCCGCCATGATTCATCGTCATGTGGCTCATGTTTCCATGGTCCATTTTTGCGTGATCCATCCCACCCGGCATGACGAGCATTTCCTGTTGATGCCGAGCATGCATGGCCGCATCACCGAGGTTGAACTCGTGTGGCAACTGGCCCTTGTTGATCAGCACGAAACGTACGGTCTCACCCGCCTTGACCTGCAGCGCACGCGGGACAAAGTACATGTCGCCAAGTTCCACCTCGACAGTACGGGTTGCCTGGTCTGCGGTAGCGGGATGACCGAAGGCAAAGGGTTGCGCCGGCGCAGCAAACAGCGGCAGGCTGAACAGCGCCAAGGCGCCGGCAAGGATAAAACGTGACATGGTCGGTTTACTCCGGGGTTGTCTCGACATGACAGCCACTCTAGCGAGGTGCCACTGGCAACCAGCTGACGAAAAGATTACAACTTCGTCAGCTTTGCCTTTTGCCATTCACACCACGGTATAACGCCCTGCCCACCCATACTATGAGCACCCCATGAAACTGCTGATCGTCGAAGACCAGGCCAAGACCGGCCAGTACCTGTGCCAGGGCTTGAGCGAAGCCGGGTTCAGCGCAGAGCTGGCCACCGATGGCAATACGGGCCAGCACCTGGCGCTCAGCGGCGATTACGCGCTGTTGATTCTTGATGTCATGCTGCCAGGCCGTGATGGCTGGCAGATCCTGCAGGCGGTGCGCGCCGCCGGGCTGGATACCCCGGTGCTGTTCCTGACGGCGCGCGATGCCGTGGAAGACCGCGTGCACGGCCTGGAACTGGGTGCCGACGATTACCTGGTCAAGCCGTTCGCCTTCTCCGAATTGCTGGCGCGGGTACGCACCCTGCTGCGTCGCGGCAGCAGCCCGACACAAGAAACCCTGCTGGGTGTGGCAGACCTGAGCCTTGACCTGATCCGCCGCCGGGTGGAACGCGCCGGGCAACGCATCGACCTGACCGCCAAGGAGTTTTCCCTGCTTGAACTGCTGCTGCGCCGCCAAGGCGAAGTACTGCCAAAATCGCTGATTGCCTCGCAGGTGTGGGACATGAACTTTGAAAGCGACACCAACGTGATCGAGGTCGCTATCCGCCGCCTGCGCCTCAAAATCGACGACGCACACGACAACAAGCTCATCCATACCGTGCGCGGCATGGGCTACGTCCTCGAAGAGCGGACGGCCTGATGCGCCGTCTTTCACTCGGCAACCGCCTGGCGCTGCTGTTTGCGGCCTGCACGGCGGTGGTCTCGCTGTTTGCTGGCGTACTGTTCAGTCGCGCCAGCGAAACTCATTTCATCGAGTTGGACCAGCAATTGCTCAGCGGCCGCCTGTCGTTGATGCGTCAGCTACTTGAGGGCGTGCATGACCCTGCAAGCCTGAACACGCGGCTGCCTGCGCTGCAGACGGAGCTAAGCCATCAGGCCGATCTGGCCGTGCGCATCCGCGGCAATGACGGACGCCTGTGGTTCGATAGCCAGCCCGGCCTGCCGGACTCGCCAATGTCGCCCGGCCTGAACACCCTGACGAGCGACGGCGCCGATTATCGCAGCCTCAGCGAACCCCTCGACGGCGACGGCACACCGAACCTGACACTGTTCCTCGACATCACCCATCACCAGCACTTCCTGCAGCGCATGCAACGGCTGATCTGGCTGACCGTAGGCCTCTCGGCACTGGCCACCGCCCTGCTCGGCGCCTGGGCCGTACGCAGTGGCCTGCGCCCCTTACGGCAGATGGGTGAAGTGGCGGCCGGGGTTTCGGCCCGATCGCTGACCACTCGCCTGCCGGTAGCACAGATGCCGATTGAGCTCGCGGACCTGGCGAACACCGTCAACGCCATGCTTGAGCGACTGGACGATGCCTTCCAGCGCCTTTCGGCATTCTCTTCCGACATCGCCCATGAGCTGCGTACGCCGCTGTCCAATCTGCTGACCCACACCCAGGTCACCCTGACCCGTCCGCGCAGCCTGGAAGAGTACCGCGAGGCCCTGCACGGCAACCTTGAAGAGCTGCAGTGGATGGCTCAACTGGTCAACGACATGCTCTACCTGGCCAAGGCCGATAACGGCCTGCTAATGCCCAGCCGTCAGCCGCTGGCATTGGAAGATGAGGTTGGCGCACTGCTGGAGTACTACGCACCATTGGCCGAGGACGCTCAGGTACGCTTGAGCCATATTGGCCAGGCGCGACTGGAAGGCGACCGCCACATGTTGCGCCGGGCACTGTCCAATCTGCTGGACAATGCCTTGCGGTTTACCCCGGCTGGCGGCGAGATCCGCCTGAAGATTGAGCAGCAGGATGCGGGGGTGAGGCTGGAAGTGGCCAACAGCGGCGAGCCGATTGACCCAGCGCTGATACCGCGGCTGTTCGACCGATTCTACCGCGTCGACCCGGCGCGCCATGAGGGCAACAGTGAGCACGCAGGTTTGGGCCTGGCGATCACCCAATCGATCATCAAAGCGCATGGCGGAACCATTCATGGCGAATCAGCGCAGGGCTGGACGCGCTTCGTGATTGAGTTGCCGACAGCGTAGGGGGCTGCAGCCCATCTTGTAGGAGCCGGGCTTGCCCGCGATGGCATCAACGCGGTGCCAGCAAGTTCGCGGTGCTTGCATCGCAGGCAAACCTGCTCCAACACACCCTGCAGGAGCCGGGCTTGCCCGCGATGGCATCGGCGCGGTGTCAGCAGGTTCGCGGTGC
>JAEAMF010002121.1_pt1 | contig 12006 bp, 2 predicted proteins | sample 8958721 | NCBI WGS metagenome assembly JAEAMF01 (sample SAMN16933255, study PRJNA681124) | bioreactor sludge metagenome | isolation source: anaerobic bioreactor treating anionic surfactant - SDBS | place: India: Bengaluru | collected 2019-02-28
GACTCCATCGTCGTACATCGTCAAGTTGGTCTGACTGATACCGTCCTGCCACCACAACAGCTCGACCAGCATGCCCGGCGACTCGTCGGCTGCGGTGATCCGGACAGCCATCGCGTCGGCAGTAGTTGGCTTATCGGGAACATGCCCGATCCATCCCGCCCATGGCGGCGGGTTGACATCTTCGCGTTGCCCGAGCGCACCATAGTAGATGTCGCGGGCCCACTGATTGGTGCGTTCCGACTGCCAGGCGAAGGCAATGTTGCCATTGTTCAAGACTGCCAGGTCGGGGTGTTCGTCTGCCCCCATATACCAGGTGAGCTGGCGCATAGCCGACCATGATGCTCCGCTATCCGCACTCGTCTGGTACCAGAGGTCGCCACCGCGGTCACTCGCCAGCCACCAGACTCCGTCATGATCCACGACCAGGCTGGGGTTGTACTGGCAGCAGTCCGGCGAGACTTGCACCTCCGCCGACCAGGTGTCGCCCCCATCGACAGTGCTGCGGTACCACAGCAGGCCATCGCGCTGCCACACCACGACGACGGCGCCATTGTTAGCTAGAGCGAGCGACGGCCAGGAATCCTCCGCAGCAGAGCTGGTCAGTTGCATGTCCGCCGACCAGCTGGTTCCGTTATTATCGCCAGTCTTGTACCAGATGTCGCTATTGCCGGACCGCTCAGACACCCAGGCGACCCACACCCTACCGTCCACCTCGAGTATATCAGGGTCCCGGTCCCTGGCGGGATCTGTTGTCAGGCGCGTATCCGGTGACCAGATGCCTTCGTCGTGGTCGGTCTTGAAGTACAGGTCTCCACCACCAGAACGGTAGCTGTACCACACCACCCACAGTGCGCCGTCCGTCGCCTGGTCCACCGCCGGATCATAGTCATCAGTATAGTCACTGGTGAACTGGGTCGCATCCGACCAGGTTTCTCCGTCATCGCTGCTGGTCTGGTACCAGATGTACGAGTAACCTCCGCTGCGATAGGATTGGTAGAACAGCCACAAAGGGCCGTCCACGTCCTGGACGAGGGAGGGATCGTTATCCAGCGTTGACGTGGTCACCTGTACTACGGGTTCAGCGACGCGAACCTGCCAGGTCGCAGACCACACACCATTCGGAAGGGCGCGCACTCGCCAGTACCAGGTGCTCGAGGTCAGCGTGGCCGTGTAGCTCGTCGTGCTCATCGTTGTGCTGATCAGCGTCGGCGAAGTGAAGGCGTCCGTGGGATCAATCTGCAACCCGTAACCGCCGGCCCCCGCAACGGATGTCCAGGAGAAGGCGACATCACCCACCGGCAAGACACTAGCAGTGGCCGGCGAGAGTTGCGCCGGCCGTGGCAGTACACCGCTCAGCCAGGCCAGCACCCGTTCCATCGTAGCCGCGCGCTCGGCGCGTGCGTTGATGGCCTCAAAGCCGAAGGCAAAGTAGACGGCCTTGTACGTGCCAGTGTCCACCCGCAGCCCGGCCGTTCCGGAGGAGATGATACCGGCCGCCTGCGCGGTATCCTCGCCTTCCAAGCCGCCCTGCGCCTGTGGATTCCATCCTCCTGCCAGGCTGTTCTCGTCCGCTGGCCTCTCTACCTCTGCCGGTCCCAGCGGCTCCGCCAACGGGCTCAGCGCCGCGCTGTCATAGCGCAACACCGTCACGGCCGGTGCGATGGGGTCCACCTCATCCGGACTGGACTGGTTGTTGGCACCATCGCCACCGGAGATGCCCAGCGCCAGGTCTCCGCCGACGGGATCGCCCGCCTCCCCGTTCACACTATAGAGCGCCACATTCCCCTGCACGTACTGCGCGTATAGGTAGTTGGTAAGGAAACCGTCGTCGCTTGAGTACTCGCGAATGCTCTGGCCACTGATGAATAACCCTCCGCTTTCCTCAAGATATGCCTGAAGGGCCGCTCGCTGGGTCGAATCGTCTGTGGCGTATCCCCAATATGGTACCGCCCAGATCACAGCGCCCGCGGTATACTGTGCCAGAATGCTCGACGGCACCGAGCCGCGCAATCCGGTATCCCACAGGTCGTAGGCATATCCCAGATCGTCCAGGGCATCGGTGAAGTAAGTGCGGAACCCACTGGTGTCATTACCGTTATAGTCTGGCACGAACAGGACGTCAGCAGTCTTGTTGAAGGGGGTGAGGACCTGGAAGGAAGACTCCCAAGGGTACAGATAAGTGTTGCTCATGACATCGGTGGCCAGTGCCCGGTAGGTTACCTGGCTCCCTGCCGGCAACGGGGCATGCTGCGTGGCGTAGCGCCCGTCACCCGCCGCATCGTCCCCGTGCGTGCCATCATCGTACATTGCCATGCTTGGCTGCTCTTCCCCGTCCAGCGTCCACATCAAGTCCACACTGCTCAAGCTCGTTTCATCCAGCGCCCATGCAGCAAAGGTCACCGTGTCCTCGGCATCCGGGTTCGGTGCGGGTGTGTGCCAGACGTTCGCGACATAGGGAGGGGGGTTGATGTCCTCCCGTTCTCCAGGGATGCCAAACCAGATCTCGTCGCTTGCACTGCGGTCTGACACCCACACGATTCCGATGTGACCCCCGGACAGCGTGGCCAGGTCGGGTTGAATGTTCTTGCCCGTAAAGGTCGCAAACTCAACGGGGACTGACCAGCTTGAACCATTGTCTGCACTTGTCGCGTACCACACATGGCCGTCTGGCCAACCACTGCTTGACCAACCCAGCCAGAGTGCGTTCTCACTATCGACGACCAGACTCGGGTATGAGACGTTGTACTGCATAAACGGCAAAGCAGCTTCGGGTGACCACGTCACCCCATTGTCGCTACTTTTTGTGTACCAGAAGGGCTGGTCATAAGGTGGACGGTTCGCAGCCCACACCACCCAGATTGTCCCGTCGGGCACCTGGGCTATGGTCGGGTTCGTGTCGATATTGCTATCGGTGGTCAGTTGCACCTCAGTCGACCATGAGGCTCCACCATCGCCGCTGGTCTTGAACCAGATGTCGTAGTTGCCGGAACGATACGAGTGCCACACCACCCACAACTTGCCATCAGCCGTCTGGGTAATCGCTGGAACAAGGTCATGATTCGGGTCGTTGGTGAGCTGGACGTCAGTGGACCAGGTGGCCCCGCCGTCGCTGCTCTTTTTGTACCAGATGTCCCGGTTGCCAGAGCGGAGGCTCTGCCACAGCACCCACAGCGAGCCGTCAGTAGTCTGGATGATGTCCGGGTAGCCGTCCCCAATCCAGCCGCTGAGTTGGACTGCGTCCGACCAGGTAGCGCCTCTGTCGCTGCTGGTTTTGAACCAGAGACCGTTCGAAGGATCAATCTGGAACCATACGGCCCAGATCGTGCCGTTACTGGTCTGAACGATGGTGGGGGCGTATTCAGCGTACGAGTCCGTTGTCACCTGCACGACCGGCTCCACGATGCCCACCTGCCAGAGTTCGGCCGATGCGACTGCCTGGGTCCATGGAGTACCAGCGGCAAATCCACCGGCGGCCAGCGCTCTTCCGTCCGGCAGCCTGATGGCCGTATGTCTGGCGCGGGCGACCTGCAGATCATCGTCATTGGACCACACACCGGTGTTCGGATCGTAAACCTCGGATGAGGAGGTCGCTTGCCCGGCAGACGCACCGCCCGCTACTAGGACCCGCCCATCGAGCAGACGGGTGGCGGTATGAATACCCCGCGCCACACTCATGGAGCTCGTTGAGCTCCAGGTCCCTGTGACAGGATCGTACACCTCCGCCGAGTCAAGAACGCCGCTCGAGTTCTGCCCTCCGGTCACGAGCACCTTGCCATCAGCCAGCAATGTCATGCGATGGTCTTTGCGGCCAACGGCCATGCTGCCCGTTGTGGACCATACTCCGGTAGCGGGATCATATACCTCGGCGGTATTGCCCATTACGTTCCAGGGCCCCTCACCACCAACGATCAAGACCCGCCCATCCAAAAGACGGACTGCCGTGTGTGACTCCCGAGCCACGTGGAGACTGCCGGTGTAGGACCAGGTACCCGTAGCCGGGTCGTAGAGCTCGGCCGAGCCGAGGAAACGGCTCCCGTCCGGAGGCCCATCCGCCCCGCCCGCGACCAAGACGCGGCCGTCGTTCAAGAGAGTCACGGTCGCGCCACGCCGGGCCCTGTTCATGCCGCCCGTGTAGGACCAGGTTCCCGTCGCCGGGTCATACAGCTCGGCGGAGCTGATGCTCCCGCTGTTGGTGACATCCGACCCACCCGCAATGAGGACCCTGCCATCGGTGAGCACAATCAGGTCGTAGAACGCAATGCGGGGAGTGTTCAGAGACCCAGTTGGCGACCATACGCCTGTGGCGGGATCATAGATTTCACAGGAAGTGAGCAAGCTTGCGGTAGTGCCGCCGCCCGCCAGCAAGACGTTGCCACTCTGCAGCACAACCAGACCCAGTTCCCATCTCGGGCCGGAAAAGCTGCCGGTCAAAACCCAGGACCCGAACGACCAGCGCGCCTCCTCGCTGTAACTGCTCCACAGGTCGCTCTGCTGCACAAAGTGCTTGGGCGTGAACGCGCGCACGACAAAGTAGTACGTCGTGCCCTCCGCCAGGCCATCGGCTACGTAGCTGCTGGCGTACTTGTCCGCCGTGATGCCGTGAACCGCATAGGGGCCGCCCGGCGTGGTAGAGTACGACACCTCGTAATAGCCACCATCCCCGGTGTAGAGAATCGGCGTCCACGTCAACTGGGCGCTGGTCGACGAAATGGTCGTCGCGGCCACGTTGGTCGGCGGTACGGTCTGAGTCTCATCCCAGCCCGGGGCGTAGGTTTCCAGAAAAGCCAGCAGCGCCGGATCGCTCGCCGTCAGCTTGTTAGCCCCCAAGTCAAGAGCTGTGTTGGTCAAGTTGGCCATGGATGGCGGAATATCGCCCTCCAGCTGGTTAGCACCCAGTACGAGCGATCCTAGCTGGGTCAGGTTGCCCAGCTCGGGCGGGATTGTTCCGCTGAACTGGTTGTAGCCCAGGTTTAGCACTGACAGATGGATGAGGTTGCCAAGCTGCGGCGGTATGCTCCCTGCAAAGTGGTTGCCCTGCAGCGTGAGCAGCTGCAGGTTGGTCAGATTGCCCAGCTCAGGCGGAAGGCTCTCCGTCAGTTGGTTCGCGTTGAGATACAAGCCCGTCAGGTGGCTGAGGTTGCCCAGCGACGACGGAATGCTGCCGCTCAGCTGGTTGTACTGGAGGTACATGAACTCCATGCTGGCCAGGTTGCCCAGCGTCGCCGGGATGCTCCCCGTCAACTGGTTTTCGTCGAGCCACAGCCGGGTGAGATGGCCAAGGTTGCCCAACTCCGGCGGAATGCTCCCGGTCAACTGGTTGGTCTGCAGGTACAGCCACACCAGCTGGCTAAGGTTGCCCAACTCCGGCGGAATGCTCCCGCCCAGTGGGTTGTGATCGAGGATCAGCGCGGTCAGGCTGCCGAGGTTGCCCAACTCAGGCGGAATAGGCCCGCTCAACTGGTTCGTCGCCAGCGACAGTCCGGTCACGTGGCCGCTGGCGCACGTCACACCGTACCAGCTGCACGGCGTATCCGTCTCGAGCCAGCCCGTGCGATTGGTCCAACCGGCGCCGTTGGTGCCGTTGTACAGCGCCGCCAGCGCCAGGCACTCCGCCTCCGGGATCTCCGTCTGCGTTGAGCACGAGAAACTGGATAATACCGCGTCCGTCGCGTTGGTGCGGAGCGCGGCCTGGCCGGGAATAGCTGCCGGGTAGGCATGAGCCGCCCGCATCGTCACGGGTGCGGCGACGGGCCCGGGTCGGCTGGAAGCGATCAGCGATGGCTGAACCGGAGAGGCCGGGTCCGGCGTGGGCTGTGCCTTCGTGCCCCGCGCAACCAACAGGTCAGACAACAGGAGGACGACCAGCAGAAAACGGCATCGTTTCAGCATCAAACACCTCCCGGCAGATTACAGTTTGCGAACGAGGCTATGCGAACCGCACAGGCCCCTCAGGGGCTACACCCCGGCGGCTGAGTGATGCCGGACGGGCATGCACCCGTCCCCACCGGGAACGGCACAGTCATGCCGGCATCGTAGGAGAGGACGATCAAGGCATCGGTAGAGTTCACCAGCCCATCTCCGTTCACATCACCGCAATTCATGGGGCAGAATTGCGCCGTATCGATCCCCGCGTCGGCAGACAGAATGATCAAGGCATCGGTCGAATTCGCCAGTCCATCGCCATTGACACTACCCAGCGCCGCAGTCCCCGGCGGGCTGTTGACGTAGACCAGCTCGATCCCGTTGCCGGTCCCCAGGTTGCGCGTGTACTGCTTGTCTGTGGCGTTGTTCCAGTGCTCGTGCACCCCCCGGCTGGTCATGGGGGTACCGTCATTCTCCGGATCGTAGAACGTGCCCGACGGCGGGCTGTTGGCCAGGGCCATCTCGTGCAGATAGTCCTGGACGCCCTCGGTGGCGAGCACCAGGTCTGGCCACTTTTGGCTGAGAAAATCGAACGCCACCGAATCAATGGCCACCTGATCCATCGACAGGAACACGCTGGACGGCCAGTGGCCGTTGAACGGGGCCATGGACCACACGGTCGCATCGTCGCCGGCCCAACCCTTGCCGCCGTAGACAGCATCAATCAGGTAGAGCAGTGTCTTACCGCCCATACCTGCGTGCCCGTTGAGGTCGACCAGTGGTCGGTATTGCGCCATACTGGCCTGCTGCGGCGAGCCACCGGAGAACATGGACAAGCGGAGGTGGAGGCTGTAATAGCCCGCCGTGTCCGGCCTGCGCTCGTTGTCGGTACCGCCGCTGAGCGAGCCGAAATGATTCTTGGCGGTGAGCGTGACGCCACTGTACTCGTGGGCCTTGAAAAGCGACATATTGATCATATACTTGGCATTGACCAACGCCTGTTGGAGGTAATCCGGGTTCTTGCCGTCGGCCTCGGTTGTGCTCCAGTAGAGGCGCGTGGTGCTTTTCGCCGCCTTGGTGCGGCCCAGCGTGCCGCGGGCGTCCAGGTAGTTCACGTTGGGGAAGGCGTCGTGCACGATGTCGTAGAGCTCGTTGATCCACAGGCCAAGTGAGTCACCGATGGTGATGTCCGGCTGCGCCACACCCACCACGTTCACCAGTTGGTCCAGCAGGGCCACCATAAGCTGCGGCGACTGCCCGACCGAAGTCCAGGTAGTCCAACACGCAGTCGGATTCCAATTGTAGCTCGCGTCGGCGCACGTAGCGGGGTTGAATGTTGCGATAACCAGATTTACCTTGACAAAGATCTTCTCACCGGCAACGTAGCCGGCGCTGTCACCATTGAAGGAGTGAAAGATGGCCTCCCAGGCGTCGGCGGTAGTGCTGGTGCCAGCGTAGCCGGTCAGCGCCCACTGCATCAGCTTGGCTGCTTCGGCCTGGTCAATGTGGTCGTACCAGTTGTCGCTCGCATCGCCCGTTCCGTCCCAGTCCGTGACCAGAGGGTTGTGCGCCCAGGCCACGCGGCCGGGCATCAGGCCCCTGGCCGTGCCGATGGGGCTGTTAGCCGGGTGCGCATCATAGGCCAGCCGCGTGGCCTGTGCCGGTTGGTCCTGGCTCAGCACAGCCCAGGCCAAGCCTACGGCAGCCACGATCAGCGCAGAACCAGCCGTCCAGTAGCGCGACATAGGTACTCCGTACCCCCTTTTCGGGGCGCGCAGCTTGGCTCGGGCGTGGCGGAGCGCCAAGCTGGCGCTGGTTATACCAGTCAGCCACACCAGGAAGCCGCCAGCCAGCGGCGCGGCGACCTTCTGGCAGGGATAGGAAGCGCGGCTCGGCTTGGGCACCACTCGGACGAGGAACCACACCAGCGCCAGAAAGCCCACGACCGGGAAGAGAATCGGCGGCAGCTCCCGCGGCCGGCGCAGGCCGACGATCCGGCCGGTTCTGGGACACGTCTTGAAGAGCAGCGAACGCAAGGTCTTCATCGCGGCCTCACCTTCTTTTCAGAAGCCAAGCACCTCCATGGCGGCGCCATGGTTCTGGATCGGGAAACCCTCCTCGCCACATTGCACAGGATTCCGGGCCATCCGTACACTACGCTAGCCTGGCACAGTCACGCTGCCAGCGCCTGGCAGCTGCGGCCTGTGACCGCCCTGACCTCGCCCCGGCGACGTTCACTGGCTAGGGACTACATCCCGGCGGTTGAGTGATGCTGGACGGGCACGAACCTGTCGCCACCGGGAACGGTACACTCATGCCTACGTCGTAGGTCAGGATGATCAAAGCATCGGTGGAGTTGACCAAACCGTCTGCGTTCACGTCGCCGCAGTTCATGGGACAGAATTGCGATGTATTGAGTCCGGCATCCGCAGTCAGGATGATCAAAGCATCGGTAGAGTCCACCAGTCCGTCGTCATTGACACCACCCAGAGTCGCGGGCAATGCGACACCCAGCCAGGTCAGCACCCGTTCCATCACGACCGCGCGGTCAGCGCGGCTGTTGATCGCTTCGAAGCCAAAGGCAAAGTACACCACCTTGTACGTGCCGGTGTCCACGCGCAGCCCTGCCGTCCCCGAGGAGGCGATGCTGGCCGCATGCGCACTATCCTGTGCCCGGGCCCCTGGCATCAGCGCGCTGTCGTAGCGCAACACCGTCACTGCCGGCGCAATGGGGTCGATCTCGTCAGGACTAGTCTGGTTGTTCGCGCCGTCCCCACCGGAGATACCCAGCGCTAGACCGTCGCCGATGGGATCACCCGCCTCCCCCGTTACCTCATACAACCCCACGTTGCCCTGCACGTACTGCGCGTGCAGGTAGATGCCAAACTCGCCACTCCCGATGAGGGACTGGCCGATGTTCTGCCCGCTGACGAAGAGATGCCCCCCACTATCCAGGTAGCTGCCCAAAGCAGTCAGCGCCGTATTCGGGCAGTATGAGTACCAGCTACCGAGGCAGCCGCGACCACTCGGATTGGCCCATACCACCACCCCGTTGGTGTACTGGTTCAGCACGGCGGCATCGGGCGCACTGCGCAGACCCACATCCCACAGGTCGTAGCTCCAACCGCCATCGTCAAACGCCTGTGCGTAGTAGTTGCGGAACCAGGCAGTGTCCCTGCCAGGCCCATCGTCGGCAACGAAGAGGATGTCCGCCGTCTTGCCAAGTGGCTCCAATACGGAGAAAGATCGCGCCCCCGCAGTCACACTGTTGCTGTCGCTGTCCATTGCACGGATCGCGTAGCCAATCTGCTCACCTGCCGGAAGCGGCCCGATTTGCGCACCGTACCAACCATCGCCAGCGCCATTGTCATTGTGGGCGCCATCATCGTACATGACCACGTCGGTTTGGGGCGTACCGTTGCGCGTCCAGACCAAGTCGACGCTCAGCACTGACGTGTCGTCCACGACCCGAGCGCGTACGATCACCGTGTCATCGCTGTCCGGGTTCGGCCCAGGCAAATGATCGGCACTTGCTACATACGGCGGCGGGTTGACGTCCTCGTGCTGGCCGAAGACGCCGAACCAGATGTCCGAGTTGCCACTGCGGTTCGAGGACCACGCCACCGCTACCGAGCCATCGTTCAGCGCGGCCACGGCGGGCCCATCATCCAGACCAACGAAACGCGTCCACTGTGTCCCGGCTGACCAGGTGGTTCCGCCATCATTGCTGGTATGGTACCAGATGTCATCATCTCTAGAACTGGCCAGCCATACAGTGCCATCGTCGGCCACGACCAAGCTGGGATCGCCACCGCTGCTGCCGGGAATCTCCACATCAGGGGACCAGGTCGTACCCCCATCACTGCTGAACCGATACGTCAGCCCGCCCCAAACTAACCACAGCTTGCCATCAGCGCCCTTCGCAATGAATGGGAACGTCGCACCCGAGTAGGTGAACTGGGTGTCGGCCGACCAGGTGACTCCGCCATCCTCAGAAGTCTTGTACCAGATAGCGGCGTATCCAGAACGGTCAGAGAACCATACCACCCACACCTTGCCATCCGCAGCTTGGACAACGGAAGGGGCGTAGGCCCACTCCGGACCCGTCAGTCGCGTATCGGCCGACCACGTGGCTCCGCCATCGCTAGAAGTCTTGTACCAGATAGCCTCGTTGCCAGAGCGATCAGACGTCCATACCAACCACAGGCTGCCGTCGGCGGCTTGAGTTATGGCCGGAAGGTAGTTGCCGCCCGTATTGGTGGTGAGTTGGACATCTGCCGACCAGGTCGCCCCGCCATCGCTGGTGGTCTTGTACCAGAGGTCACGGTTGCCGGAGCAGTCGGACCACCACACCAGCCACAACTTGCCGTCGGCGGCGTGCACCATCGATGGGGCTCGGTCCAGACCCATGCACGTGGTTAGCTGTGAGAAAGATTGCTCGCTATACGCCACCTCCACGTCCGCGTTGTCAGCCGGATTCACGTCACCGGCTATCGGCGCTTCGACCGCGTTTCCAAAGGCCAGGCCACCAACTCCAATTACCTTTGCGTCAAGGTCAAAGCCCAGAGTGATGCTCCCTTCCTCCGCGGGGCTCACGTCATCAAGGGTCAGCACCAATCGGCGCTGCTCTGCATCCTGCGTAATCCAGGGTTCATCGCCCAACCAGCTGAGATCGCCGTTGTATGTCGTTGACAGGGGGTAGGTGTCCCTGATGGTTACATTCTGCAAGGTCACCGAGCCCAGATTCCAGTAGTGGATGCGGAAGTATACCTTTTCTTGGCTGTCCCACCAGGAGTCTACGCGGAGACGCAGGTTCGGGCCCAGCTCCTGTAGCACATCGTGGGTGCAGGCCATATCGTCCTCTGCACGTCCACCACCGGCTGAAGAGCCGACCTGCACGCAGTTGGCGAGGTCCGCGCCGGGCATGGCTCCTCCGACGATGCTTGTGCGCAGCCTCCAGCGGTACCAGGTGCCAGGTTCGACCACCCCCAGGTCCCATGCCACGACCTGGCCATCACGGTAGGTCGGTGAGAACGGATCCCACAAGTCGCCGCGTCGGTTGATCATGGCATCGTAGAACGATGCATCGCTCGGCAGCGTGTCGGTCACCCACAAGTGGCTCGCAACATTGCCGTCGTTCCCCGCCCACAAGAAGTAGTTGGCTTCCCCCCCAGGATACAGACGTGCAGACCAAACATCTTTCTGAACTACCGCCTCAGGACGCGCCGCTCCGGTATAGGCGACCGCTGTGGCGGAGCGATGAATCTCCCCGCTGCGAATCTCGACCGTATTGGTGAGCGCCGTTCCTTGAGCTACGCCGCCATCCAGCCGTAGGCGCAGCCCGAGACGGTCGCTCCAGTGACCAGGGATCGCGGGGGCGTGCAGCACGAACTGCGAGTTGCCATAGGCCTCTGTCCACAGACTGTATCCATTCTCCGAGTACCACGAGACCAAGGACGTACTCACGGGTAGGGTCTCGGTGAGCCAGACCGGTCCGCTTGGCACCGGGCCATTGTTGCCGTAGTCGATCTCCACCAGTAAGGTCTCGCCGGCGACGGGGTCATCAGGGGAGAACCGCTTGTTCACGTACAGGTCGGGCTGGCCATCGGCAATTTGCACGTCCGCCTCAGCGCGGTTATCGCCAGTATCCAGGTCATGCAGTAAGCAGATATCGGCCTCGTTGTGCAGGGTGTTGCTGGCACTAACAGTGCTCTGCAGCACTAGAAAAAGGTCACGCTGCTCTCCCGGGTCAAGCGACGGAAGAGTCCAGGTGACCATGCCGGTCGAGAGGTTGGCCGTAGCGCCGCGGTCACGCACAAAGACATCATTCCAGTTGTTGGTGTCACTGCGCACGAGATTATTGGCTTCCGACCAGAACACCACGTAGCGCCCGTCGGGTGAGATCGAAGGGTCATACGACATGCCGTTTCAGCGTGTGCCATTGGAGGCTTCGGATACGCGTTCCGTCTGCCCCGTCTGGCGGTCGCGGACAAAGACGTCTCCTGTATGGGTATCACCGCTCACCAGGTTGCTGGCCCAGGACATAAAAGCCACGTAGCGCCAGTCGGCAGAAATCGATGACTGATAGGACTCCGCGTTTCCCTGCACGCCATTGGAGGCCACGGACACGCGCGTCGTCTGCCC
>JAEAMF010002092.1_pt1 | contig 11955 bp, 10 predicted proteins | sample 8958721 | NCBI WGS metagenome assembly JAEAMF01 (sample SAMN16933255, study PRJNA681124) | bioreactor sludge metagenome | isolation source: anaerobic bioreactor treating anionic surfactant - SDBS | place: India: Bengaluru | collected 2019-02-28
GCGACGGAGGCGCTGGCGCCGATCCGGCTGGCGCCGGCCTCGATCATCGCCAGGGCGTCGGCGAGCGTCCGGATGCCGCCCGCGGCCTTGACGCCGATGTCCGCCCCCACGGTCCGCCGCATCAATTGAACATCCGGGACCGTCGCGCCTGCGCTTCCATACCCGGTGGAGGTCTTCACGAAGGCCGCCCCGGCCTGCACGGCCAGCCGGCAGGCCCGGACCTTCTCCTCGTCGCTCAGGTAGCAGGTCTCAATGATGACCTTGACGGGGAAACCCGCGGCCGCATGGACCACCGCGGCAATGTCCGCTTCCACTTCATCGTCCCGGCCATCCTTCAGGGCGCCGATCCGCAGGACCATGTCCACCTCCCCGGCCCCCAGACGGATCACCTCGGCCGTTTCGGCGGCCTTTGCGGACCGGGTATGGGTCCCGAAGGGAAAGCCCACCACGGAGCAGACGAGAGGTGCTTCGCCCTTGAGCAGGAGCGCGGCGTCGGCCACGTGGACGGGATTCACGCAGACCGCCTTGAAGCCGTGCGCCACTGCCTCCGCGCAGAGCTTCTTCAATTCCTCCCGCGTGGATTGGGGGCGAAGCAGCGAGTGGTCGATCATGGCCGCCAGCGCATCCTTCGTGATCTTCATATCAGCCTCCTTCGAGTCTTGCGGCGTTTCAAGACGAAACGGTTCGTATGCCGATTCCGGACGGGTCGCCTCATGCCGGAATTCTGGATGGCGGGGCGGTCCATGCCGGTCTTCGCCCCGTTCAAGGAACGGTTTTGTCCGGTCGTTCAAGCGAGCGCAGGTGGCCGACGATCCGGGCCGTATCCTCGTGGGAGGATTTGCCGAAGGGCATGATCAGGTAGATCCCCCGCGCCTCGGCGGCGACGGTTTCGGCGAGATCGAGGGCCATTTCGAGGCCCGCCTTCTTCTGGTCCCCGGCCGATTCATACCGGGCGAAGACGGCCACGACCTCGTCCGGAACCCGGATTCCCGGTATGCGGCCGCTGGCGAAGAACTCGGCGTTTCGCCGGCCCGTCAGCGGCAGCAGTCCCGGAAAGAGCCTCGCCTCCAAGGCGCCGGCCTCGTCCTGAAGCTGATAAAACGCCTCTGCCGAGAAGACCGGCTGGGAAAAGACGTACTCAGCGCCCGCATCGATCTTCTTTTTGAGCCAGGCAACCTGCGCCGGGGAGGGCCAGCCGATCGTGGCGCCCGCGCAAAAATCCGGCGGATCGGCGATCCGGTCGCCGTTGATGAGCTCCCCTTCCCGCAGCTTCCGGACGAGGCGAAGCAGCTCCACCGAGCTCTTGAGGTCCGTGACGCGCTGGGCCAGGGACCCCAGAGGGCCCATGGACGGGGGGTCGCCGGTCACCGCGAGGATGCCCCGCAGACCGAGATCCCAGCATCCCAGGAGGCCGGAGTGGAGCTGAAGCAGGTTGGATTGGGTCACCGCCTTGTGGCAGATCGACGGGATGCGCATAACGTCCTGAAGACGGGCCGCGGTGATCGGGGCGTCCCGGCCGACCGTGGCGCCGGGGTTGTCCGGGACGTCGAATAGATCGGCCCCGGCGAGGGCGATCTCCCCGGCGCTGCGGCAGATGTCGTCCAGGCTGCTGTTCCGGTCGGCGCGGATCTCCACGCTGATCAGGAACCGTTCGGACCGGATCAACTCCCGGATCGGATTCGGCGGCGCCGGTCGGATCGGGCGGGCCTCCGCGACGGCGGTTTCCCTGACCTCGATCCGGGCGGACGGCCCCACGGCCCGGCCGGCGAACAGCGGCGCGACCTTGCGGATATGGTCCGGCGTGGTCCCGCAGCAGCCGCCGATGACCGAGACGCCCAGGGCGGCCAGGCGGCCCGCAATCCCGCAAAATTCTTCCGGGGTGAGCGGATAACGGACCAGCCCCCGCTCGATCGAGGGGTTGCCGGCATTGGGCGAGGCCGTCACCGGCAGATGCGTGCGGGAAACGAGGTAGGCCGCCACATCCACGATGTCGTCGGGGTGCTGGCAGTTGGTTCCGACGGCCGACGCGCCCGCCGCCTCCGCCTCGGCAAGCAGGACATCGATCGTCATCCAGCGGTTCCGGCCGCGGCCCGTGTGGCCGACCTGGAAGACGACGGGAAGCCCGGAGACCGCCGCCGCCTTCAGGGCGGCCCGCGCTTCACGCGGATCCGCAAAGGTCTCCAGGACAATCGCATCCGCCCCGGTGAGGGCGGCGCACTGCCTGTGATAGATCGAGACAAGCTCGTTTTCCGGATAATCCTCGTGCCGGAGTCCCAGGGAGAGGGGACCGACGGAGGCCCAGACCAGGCAGTCATCCCCGGCCGCCTGCCGCGCCAGGGCGATGCCGACTTCATTGATCTCGTGACAGAGAGAGGCCGCCCCGCACTCCTCGAGAGACAGCGGGTTGGCGGCAAAGGTGTTCGTCACCAGGACCCGCGATCCGGCCTCCCGGTAAGCCTTGTGGAGGGCGAGCACCGCTTCCGGGCGCCTCAGGTTCAGCAGTTCGACCGGCTCGCCCGAGAGTTCCTGCCCCTTGCGCAGCACGGTTCCGATCGCTCCGCTGCCGACCAGAATTTCCCTGCCCAGTGCCGCCATCCCTTTGTTCACGCTTCCTCCTCAGCATGCGTTTCTGGAACAGGGTCCGACGTCCCGCACCCAGTGCCGCGCGTCCCGGCTTTGTTGCGACGCGTCGGGATCAGGGCCGTCCCCGATGCCTTCCCCGCGCCTACTTCAGCCGGGAGAGGGCCTCGGCGAGATACGCCTCCAGTTCCGCCTCGGTCAGCAGTTCCGGCGCCGTGTCCGGCACGCCGTGATAGAAGATCGTCAGCGCCGGCCGTCCCTGCTCCATGGATTCCCGGTCCGCGTAGAAATGGAGCCAGCGCTCCGTCTTTTCCCGGAAATCACTTCGGACGATCTTCAGGGTCTGGACCGGCTCCAGGGGCTCGCCCTTCGTCACCCACGCCCTCTCCCTCGAGAAGGGGTCGACCGCCTCGACGCGGCAGAAGCGGATTTCCGGGGCCGCGGCCCGGTCATGCAGGATCCGGATGTGGACAAGGGAGGTCTCCTCGGATCCGCCCTTCAGGATCGCCCACAGGATCGTGATCCCCTGCGCCCGGAAGGAGGAGTCGGCCCCGTGGAGTTCCGCCGCGGCCAGGGCGGGCCCTGCCGACGCCAGAACGATCAGTTTCCAATCACTTTCCCCTCTCCTTCAGGATGTGCACCACGCCGGGTTCGATGCCGACCCCGATCTTCTCCCCGACGGTGAAGGTCCCTTGGCGGAGCGGATCGTAAGCGGTGGCCGAAAGCCGGCTGTTCCCGATATCGATCAGATAGTCCGCCTTCTCTCCGAGGAAGGTCCGCTCGGCCACCACCCCCGGCAGCAGGTCCTCGCCGGATTTGCGCGTTAACGTCACCGCCTCCGGGCGGATGAACACCTGGATCGTGTCGCCCGCGGAAAGACCGTTCGGGGGGGCCGCCACCTCGAAGGTGCGGCCGAGCAACGCGAGGGTTGCCGTGCCGCCCCGGAGAGCAAGGACTTCCGCCGGAAGCGTATTGATTCGGCCGATGAACTGGGCGACGAAGGCTTCGCCGGGTTTCAGGTAGAGTTCTTCCGCCGTCCCGATCTGGACGATCCGGCCTTCGTTCATCACGGCGATGTGGTCGGAGATCGCCATGGCCTCCTCCTGGTCATGGGTCACGTAGACTGCCGTGATCGCCAGCGCCTTCTGGAGGCGGCGGATTTCGTCCCGCATGTAGACGCGGAGTTTTGCGTCCAGGTTGGAAAGCGGCTCGTCGAAGAGCAGCACCCGGGGTTCGATGACGACCGCCCGGGCGAGGGCGACCCGCTGCTGCTCCCCGCCGGAGAGCTGGTGGGGGAATTGACGCTCGTAACCGGCCAGGCCGACCAGTTCCAGCACGCGGGACACCTCCCGGCCGATGTCCGCGGGGTTTTTCCCCTGGACCTTCAACCCGTAAGCCACATTCTCAAACACCGACAGGTGCGGGAAAAGGGCGTAGTTCTGGAAGACGAAACCGATGTTCCGCCGGTTCGCCATCAGGTCGGTGACATCCTCCTCCCCGATGAAGACGCGCCCCCGGTCCGGCCTCTCGAAACCCGCGATCATCCGGAGCGTCGTCGTCTTCCCGCAGCCCGAGGGGCCCAGCAGCGTGAGAAACTCCCCCGGCGCGACCTCCAGGCTGACGTTGTCGACCGCCGTGACCTCCCCCTTGATCCGGTGAAGGAACGTTTTTTGAATCTGCTCGAGACGGATGCGGACCGCTTCCATGAATGGCTACCCTCCAAGGATGTTGGCCATCTCCGGCGCCCCCGGCTGCCGGAAGAGACGCAGGAACAGGCTGATTGCCCCGATCACGACAAAAACGATGACCACCACGAGGATCGAGAAGGCGGCCGCCACGCCGAGTTCGAGTTCGGTCATCTTTTCGAGGATCCGGACGGTGATCAGCGTCCAGTTGATCGAGATGAGGAAGATCGTGGCGCTGATCGCCGTCATCGACCGGATGAAGACGACGCCGAGCCCCGCGAAGAAGGCCGGCAGGATCAGCGGCATGGTGATCCGCCGGAAGGTCGTTCCGGAATTTGCCCCGAGGCTGAAGGAGGCCTCCTCGATCGACGGGTCGATCTGCTGCAGGATCGCCACGGTCGTCCGGATGCCGGTCGGGCCGTAGCGGAAGACGTAGCAGGCGATGATGATGATCGCCGTCCCGGTCAGCATGATCGGCGGGTCGTTGAAGACCAGCAGGTACGCGATGCCGACGATGGTCCCCGGCAGAGAGTAGTTGATCATCGAGACGATCTCCATCGTCCGGCGGGAGATGAAATCCTTCTTGCAGACCAGGTACCCGACGACGACGCTGTAGATCCCTCCGAGCGGCATCCCGATCCCCGCGATGATCAGCGTATCGCGGATCGCCTGCAGCCCCTCGGTGAAGACGACGTGGTAATGCTTCCAGGTGACCGTGAAGTCGGCGCCGAAGGCCTTGACGATCGACGCATAGAAGAGAAGAACGTAGAAATAGAGGATCGAGGCCGAAATCAGAAGGCAGACGACCAGCAGCACGCGGCGCATCCAGGGCGGGACGCTTTTGATCTCCGTTTTCGCGCCGACCTTCCCGGTGATCGTCACATAATACTTGCGGCTGACCCAGAACCGCTGGAGCAGGAAAACCGCGAAGGCCGGAACCAGCAGGACAAACGAGAGGACCGCGCCGCCCTTGAGGTCGAACATCCCCGTGATCTGGAGGTAGGCCTGGGTGGGCAGGATCGGAAAGCTGTTTCCCGCCAGGATCAGCGGCGTGGCGAAATCGGCCAGCGACGCCGCGAACAGCAGCAGAAAGGCATTCGCAATCCCCGGCACGGTCAGCGGCAGCGTCACCGTCCGGAAGACCCGCCAGCGCGAGCTGCCCAGACTGAAGGCCATGTCCTCCACGGTCGGGTCGATCCCGGCGAGGATCGCCTTGAGCGTCAGGTAGGCGATCGGGAAGAAGGTGATCGTCTCGGAGAAGAGCGTGCTGTGCAGGCCGTAGATTGAGAATCCCGAGATCCCGAGGAGATCGTAGGTAATCAGCCCTCGGGGGCCGAAGGAGAAGATCATCGCGATCGCCGTCGTAAACGGGGGGGAAATCAGCGGCAGGATGATCGCCGCGTCGAGAAAGAGGACCCAACCCCGGGAGAGGTTCGTCCGAACGGCCGTATAGGCAAACAGAAACCCCAGGACCGTCCCGCACAGACCGACGAGCCCCCCGAGAAGGAGGCTGTTCCAGAGGGCCTGACGCTGCATCGGATCGGCAAGGATTCCGATGACCCCGGAGAGCGAGAACCTTCCCTCGTCCGTGAACGTCCGGATGAGAAGGCTCGCGAGCGGGAACAGAATGAAGAGCAGCAGCAGCGCCCAGAGGATGATCAGGATGGACAGCAGCAGCGGATCCCTGAGCATCCGCCGGAAACGGTCCGACGGATTCAGCGAGGCAACGGCGATGGCGTCAGGCATAATCCGTCTCTTTCTTTACGGGAGAGCAGGACTTCCGTCAGGGTTCAGGATCTTTTTCCGATTCCGTCTCCTCCACTTACGGCAGGACGTCCTTGATCCAGCGCTCCACGATCCGCTTGCGGTTCTGGCCCGCCCACGCCTCGTCGATCGGGAAGATCTTGGCGCCCTTGATGATCTCGGCCAGGCCCGCCTCGGTCTTCACCGCCGGATGGGCCGGAATGAAGTTGATCTTGTACTGGGCGTAGAAGTTCTGCATCGCCGGACTGGCGGCCCAGTCGATCAGTTTTTTCCCGACCGCCGGGTTCTTGGCCCCCTTGAGAAGCGCGATCGCCTCGACGGAGGTGCCGATCCCCTCTTTCGGGAAGGAGATCGCCACGTCGTAACCCTCCTGCCGGGTCTTCAGCGCGTCGACGATGAAGAAGATTCCCGCCCCCGCCTGGGCGAGGCCGACCGGGATTGTCCCGCCGCCGCCGCTTTTGGTGTAAACCTGGACGTTCTGGCGGAGTTTCTTCATGTATTCGAAGGCCTTGTCCTCATTGCGGCCGTTCACCTCGAGGATCGAGAAGATCCGCGTGACGGCCGTTCCCGACGTCCTGGCGTCGGCCATCTGGATCATCCCCTTGTAGGCGGGATGAAGCAGGTCGTCCCAGGAGGCCGGCGGCTTCAGGCCCTTTTCCTTGAGGAACTTGTTGTTGCTCATGAAGACCAGCGGATCGTCGGCGATCCCCACCCAGTAGGCATTGGGATCCTTGAAACGGGGGGCCAGCTCAGCGTAGGCCGGCGGTTTGTAGGGTTCGAAGACGCCTTCCTTGATCCCGGCGATGTGGGTTTCCACCGGGCCCCCGAACAGAACGTCCACACGGGGGTTGTTCTTCTCGGCGATGACCCGGGCCAGGGCCTCGCCGGAGGAGAAGCGGATGAAATTCACCTTGATGCCCGTCGCCTTTTCGAATTCCTGGAACATCGGCCGGGCCCAGTTTTCCGGCCAGATGGAATAGGCGTTCAGCGTCTCTTGCGCCGGCGCGGCGCTGACGGTGAAAAACACGGATAAGACCAGAATCAGGCTGACCATTCCCCATCGTTTCATCGCAAAACCCTCCTTCTTGAAAGTGGCCTCCGACAATTTTGCCGGACCGTTTTAGGGCGGCGCGCTTTTCGTCGGGATCCTTCACGAGAATCGCCCGGCCGAAGCCGATGACGCTGTCGAAGCGGGCGCTGCAGCCGCATTGCCGCTCATGCCGGTACAATTCCCTCAGGATGTCCATCTCGAAGCAGACCCGGTCGTTCCGCCGGAGGATGTCGAGTTTCCGCCCCTCCGCTGCGCAGTGGAGATAGAGGCAGTTTTCTCCCAGGCCGAAATTCATCGGCACCACATAGGGCATCCCGTCGTCGGATAATCCGATCCGGCAGACCTGCGCCTCCTCCATGATGGACCGGATGACGGCCCTGTCCGTGATTTCCCTTTCCGCTTTTCGCATATCCGTTCCTCCTTGTTGAACTTCAGTATCGCCAGGCTTTTTCCAGACGCCGGACGCCGAGCGAAACGCCGAACGTCAGTATAAAATAGAGAATGGTAATCGTGATCCAGACCTCAAAGGTCAGATAGGTGGCGGACATGATCTCCAGCCCCTGGAAGGTGAGTTCCGGGATGGAGATGACCGAGACGATGGCGGAGTCCTTGATCGTCGAGATGATCTGGCCGGCCAGCGCGGGCAGGATCCGCCGGAGGGCCTGCGGCAGGATCACGTCCAGCAGTTGCTGCCGGCGGGACAGCCCCAGGGCGTGGGCGGCCTCCCACTGGCCTTTTTCGATCGATTCGATGCCGGCCCGGACGATCTCGGTGATGTAGGCCGCCTCGTACAGGACCAGCGTCGCCAGCCCCGCGAAAAAGCCGGGAAGGCGCGCCGGCGGGACGAAGATCGCCGCCAGGACCGATTGCGTTTCCGGCGAGGCCGAACGGATCAGCTCCTCCACCCCGAAGGCGGTCATGATCCTCTCGCCGATGAAAAAATAGACGATAAAGACAAGAACGAGCGGCGGCAGGTTTCGGACCAGCTCGACATAACTCCCGGCGATCAGGCGGCGGAAGAGATGCCGACTCACCCGCATGATCCCCATGACGACGCCGAGAATCGAAGCCAGCAGCGTGGCCCAGAGGCTCAGCTTGATTGTCGTCAGAAATCCCTGTGCGAGGGATCCCGCAACCCATGATCCGCCATCCGGTCGAACGAGGTAGCCGAAGATCACGGGCCACTGCCAGCGGTAGTCCATCTCCCCGCCGATCCGCCGGACGAGATACGCCCCGGCGGCCAGAATCAGGACGAAGAGAACCGCGTCCAGCAATGTGAAACGGACCCCAGCCTTGCCCACCCCATCCCTCCCGATCACTTGATCCGTTTCTCCCAATCCTTCGTTTCAAACCAGTAGCGTTTGCGTTCCTTCAGCCAGCCTTCGGCCTCCGCCACGCGGATCCAGTTATCGAGAAAGTTCAGGCTGTCAGGGTCCCCCTTCCGGATCGCGAACCCGATCGGCTCGCGGGTAAAGTCGCCGGAGAGCGGCATGAACAGTTTGTCCGGATTGGCGATGGCCTGAAAGGCGGGAAGCGGCGCCGAGGCCACGACGGCATGAACCCGCCCCAGCAGCAGCTCCTGGATGGCCTGGGACTCGTCGTCGAACAGACGCAGTTTCGCCTTCGGCATCCATTGCTTGGCCGCCGCGGCAGCGGTCGTTCCCGTCCTGGCGGCGATGGAGACATTCGCCTGGTTGAAGTCGCCGAGTTTTTTGAAGCCGGCAGCCGACTTCCTGTGGGCGACCAGGGACATCCCCGTGTAGTCGTAGGGGATCGAAAAATTGACCTTCAGATTTCGCTCCGGCCGGATTCCCATCCCCCCGATGATGATGTCGAACTTTCCCGTCAGCAATGCAGGGATGATCCCCGACCATTTCGTCGGGATGAATTCCGCCTGAACCCCCATCTCCTGCGCGAGCCGGTTGGCGACATCGATTTCGAAACCGATGAAATTTCCCGCCTTGTCCTGCATGGCCCACGGGACGAAGGTGGACATCCCCACCCGGAGCACGCCGCGCTTCATGACCTGCTCCAGCATGCTCTCCGTGGCTGCCGGGGTGCTCTGGGCGATCCCCTCCCGCCCGGCGAACAGGGCAAAACCCGCCATCAGCAGGATTCCGATCCATAGAAGCCTTTTTCTCATGATTTGTCTCCTTTCATAAAATCTGGCTGAGGAATGCCCGTGTCCGCTCCTCGCGCGGAGAGGCGAAAAACCGCTCCGTGTTCCCCTCCTCGATGATCCGTCCGTTTTCCATGAAGACGATCCGATCGCCGGCCTCCCGCGCGAACCCCATCTCGTGGGTCACGACGATCATCGTCATCCCTTCCGCCGCCAGGGTCCGCATGACGTCGAGGACCTCGCCGATCATCTCCGGGTCGAGCGCGCTGGTCGCCTCGTCGAAGAGCATCACCTTCGGATTCACGGCCAGCGCCCGGGCGATCGCCACCCGCTGCTGCTGTCCGCCCGAAAGCTCGTGGGGCAAGCGGTCCGCCTTCTCCGAGATCCCCACCTTCGCAAGCAGGCCCATCGTGACCCCCGCGGCTTCCTCGCGGCTCCTCTTCCGGACGCGGATCTGCGCCAGGTCGATGTTTTGCCGGACCGTCATGTGTGGGAAGAGGTTGAACGACTGGAAAACCATTCCGACCTCCCGGCGGATCTGCAGACGGTTTTTCCGGTGATGATCCAGCGGTATCCCGTCGATCACGATGGAACCGCTGTCGATCTCCTCCAGGCCGTTGAGGCAGCGGAGGAAGGTGGACTTCCCCGAACCTGACGGACCGATGATGACGACGACCTCTCCCCTCCGGACCGAAAGCGTGAAACGGTCCAGCGCGACCACACCGCCATGGAACGTCTTGCAGATCTCGGTGGTCTCGACGATCCGTTCGTCCGCGTTCATGCGACTCCTCCCGCCCCCCGAAGGGGGAAGCCGGCCATCCGGCGTTCCAACATGTGCACGACGAGCGAAAGGCCGAAGGTCAGGATCAGGTAGATGGCCGCCACGGTAAACCAGATCTCGAACGCGAGAAAGGTTTCCGCTACGATCCTCTGCCCCTGCATGGTGAGCTCGTAGATGGCGATCGTGCTGACCAGCGAGGAGTCCTTGATCAGCGAGATCCCCTGTCCGGCCAGAGGGGGCAGTACGCGGCGGATTGCCTGCGGCAGGATCACGTCGCGGTAAGTGTCGAAGGCGCCAAGCCCCAGGCTGTGTGCGGCCTCCCACTGACCCCGGTGGAGCGAGACGATTCCCGCCCGGAGGATCTCGGCGGCGTAGGCGCCCTCGAACAGGCTGAGCGCCAGAATCGCGGAGGCGAAGGCGCCGATGTTCAGGACCGGCGCCACGACAAAATAGACGAAAAAGATCTGGATCAGAAGCGGCGTATTGCGGATCAGCTCCAGGTAGCCCCGGGCGATCGCCCGGGCACTGAAGGAATCGGAAAGCCGGAAGAGGGCGGTCGTCAGGCCGAGGATCAGCGTGCAGAGGAGGGACAGGGCGGAGATTTCCAGCGTGACCCCCAGACCCTGGAGGAGCGGTCCGGCCGTCCATGCGTTGCCATCCGTCGTGAAGAGAAAACGGGGGATGCGGTACCATTGCCAGTGGTAGCCCATCTCCCGGGTTCCCAGGGCCAGAATCCAAACGGCGAGACCTGCCAGCAGGAAAAACTTCCCGCAGTCGATCAGGGATGCCCGTGAAAACGCGGCCGATCGGAGAGGAAAGCGGGGTGCGCCTCGCTTTGCCATAGGAACCCTTGCCCCCTGTGAACGGCGCCCGTGAACCGGGGCCGGATGCGTCCATATCCGCCGCGGCCGACCGCGGAATGATACGGCTGCCTCAACCGTATTTCGGTTGCCGATCCTGTCCGGCTTGTTGACCGGCTGAAGGATGTCGAATCATACCACATACGCATCGAGAATGAATCGAGAAATGTTCCGACGCCGGGCCGCAACACAGTGTCGAGCTTGACAACAGTGTCGGGGGGCTGCAATTGACATGCCGGTGGATCTGTTTTAGGATCCTGCCATAAACAGGTTTTGGTCTCCGGCGCACCGGATCCGGATGAACCGCATCCGTGCCGGATATCGAAAGGAGACTCCATGCTGCCCGCCAAAGACCGCCGCATCATCGATCTCAGTCTTCCGTTGAGGGACGGGGGGGATTTTGCGATGCCGGCGTCGATCCGCTACACGGATCACCGGACCCGGGGGCAACAGCTCTCCGAGACGCACGGCATCGCCATCGAAGACCTCGGGGGACGGGCAAACGCGATGGAGGAGGTCAATTCTCTCAGCACGCACTGCGGGACCCATTTTGACGCGCCCTGGCATTACACCGCGACCGTCGACGGGAAGAAGGCCATGACGGTGGACGAGGTCCCGCTGGAGTGGTGTTGCGGCCCCGGGGTGAAGCTGGACCTCCGGGAAAAGCGGCCGGCCGAGGAGATCAGCGCCGCCGATGTGCAGCAGGCCGCGCAGAAAATCGCCTATGTCATCCGGCCGATGGACATCGTGCTGATTCAAACCGGCGCGTCCGTCCATTATGGCCGTCCGGATTGCGAGTTGATGAATCCGGGGGTCACACGGGAGGCGACGCTGTGGCTGGCGGATCAGGGGGTCCGACTGGTCGGCATCGATTCGTTCTGCTGGGACCGCCCGCCCCGGGTGATGCTTGCCGAATTGAAGCAGGGGGTCAAGGGGAAGTACCTGCAGGGGCACAGGGCCGCCGGCGAACGGGGGATGTGCATCCTGGAGTGGCTCACCAACCTGGAACAGCTTCCGCCCTTCGGTTTTCAGGTCTGTGCGTTTCCGGTGAAGGTGGAGAGGGCCGGCGCGGGTTGGGTGCGGGCCGTCGCGTTTGTCGGGTAGTCCGCACGGCG
>JAEAMF010002127.1_pt1 | contig 11946 bp, 12 predicted proteins | sample 8958721 | NCBI WGS metagenome assembly JAEAMF01 (sample SAMN16933255, study PRJNA681124) | bioreactor sludge metagenome | isolation source: anaerobic bioreactor treating anionic surfactant - SDBS | place: India: Bengaluru | collected 2019-02-28
TTGAGATGGAAAAACCGGGGGCTAGTGGGTCACTTCTGGGTGGAAATCAACACGCAGTACCTCACCAAGAAGCAGACGGTGTTTCAGAAGATCGCTGCGTTTGTGGAGAAGTTCAAGGGTGTGGGTGGGCAGGTCTGAATCTGCCCTTTTCTCGCCGGAAAATCCATAGACTGCAAGAATGACAGCAAGGAGGTCGGGGTCGCACGTAGGGCTGTGTGACCCCCATCCTGCAGCGTGACCTGATGGGGTCAAGGCCGGGTTGTCATGCAGGCAGTTTGGCTGCAAGCAGTTCGACCTTCTCGATATTGGGCGGAGAACTGAGCAAGGTCGCGGCGTTGGCCATCAAGGCCGCGGCGATCTGGCCGTTCAGATGTGCCTGGCGACCTGCCTCATCGGCGAAGGCATCGAACACACCAAACGTCGAAGGGCCAAACTTCAATGCGAACCAGGCCGTGGTGCCGGACTCGGCGTTGGCGAGCGGCAGTGCGCTGGCCAGGAAGTCGGCAAGCGCAGCCTCCTGGCCGGGTTTAGCTTCGAGGCGAACAAACAGGGCGAGCTTGGTCATGCTGTATTCCTTTGGGTAAATGGAAAAGTGGGTGAAGGGATCGACGAGACTGCAGTCTAAGTCTTCATGACAGACATCTCCAGTGGCAATAATGACAACATTGATATCATTGCTGCCATGAAACTTCATCTCCTTGTTTGTGATGGCGTGTTTGATCTGGGGCTTGCGGCGCTCACTGACACAGTAGGCTTGGCCAATGCGATGGCGGGCTCGCTGCCACAGGCTCCCGCGCACATAGAGCTCACGCTGGTGGGCGTGCGGCGTCGCATCCGAACTGCGCTTGACGGTCCCCGTGGTCATTGCGCATGGTGTGCCCGAACCAGACGTCGTGCTCGTGCCAGCGTTTGGCGACAAGATGCCTGACACGCTCTCGGCTCGGCTCACACGCCCCGATGTGCCCGATGCGGTCGCGGCGCTACAGCAGTGGTCCACCGCTGGCGCGCACCTTGGTGCCGCTTGCTCCGGTAGTTTCTTGCTTGCAGAGAGTGGCCTGCTTGATGGGCATCGTGCGACGACGTCATGGTGGCTGGGGCCGATGTTTCGGCAGCGCTATCCGAACGTCACGCTGGACGAGTCACGCATGATCGTGAACTCGACACGCTTCACCACCGCGGGTGCCGCTTTGGCCCACGTCGACTTGGCCTTGCGCATCATCCGAGGGCGCAGTCCGGCGCTGGCGGCCCTGGTGGCACGCTATCTGCTGGTCGAGACACGCAGTTCGCAAGCCGAGTTCGTGATTCCCGACCACCTTGCGCATGCCGACCCGATGGTAGAGCGCTTCGAGTGCTGGGCCAGACGTCGGCTCGCGCAGGGGTTCTCGCTGGCCGAGGCGGCCAGCGCCGTGGGCACAAGCGAGCGCACCTTGGCGCGGCGGCTGCAAAGCGTTTTGGGAAAGACACCGCTGTCGTATTTCCAGGACCTGCGCGTGGAGCATGCCGTCCATCTCTTGCGCACCGGGAACGCCAGCGTCGACCAGGTCGCCGCACAGGTCGGGTACTCGGATGGGGTGACCCTGCGAGCCCTGTTGCGCCGCAAGCTGGGCCGGGGTGTCAGGGAGTTGCGACGCGGTGGATGACCAAAGGCGTTTGGTGCATGTACGGCTGGAGACTGCCGCGAAACTGTCGGAAGCAAAGGCTTACCCACTTGCGTCTACTACATCGTGCGTTGGGTGCAAAAGCACCAGCCGTGCCAAAGCAGTCTTCTGGGGGGCTTAGGTTTTCAAGGGGTCTTCAGGGGACGGACTCATCACCCGAGCCTACCGGACCCTAGCCGGCGACTTGTGCAACAACGCTGTTCAGGGGGTCAGCACAGCGCTTGGCGCTTTGTACAGATCTTCCTTAGCAAAAAATGCACAACTTCTGGTTGTTGAATTTTTTTGCATTTTTATTAAATTTTTCTGATAAAAATGATACATTCTTTTGTGTGATTTACCATTTGGTTCGAATTTTCCAAATGATTTCTGTCTTTGCTTTGCACTTAGTGTCATTCCCTTCTTGATCGAGAAGACCTTATGAACTTCCAAAATATGAAAATCTGGGCACGCCTTGCGTCAGGCTTTGGTGTCGTAGCCCTGCTGATAGTGATCAAAAGCTCAGTGGCACTGTGGGAAACCAGCCATTTGCATCGTGATTTCCGTGCTGTTGTCTATGACCAGTATCCGAAGATCAGCGAACTGCACGCCATCAAGGATCTACTGGGCATCAATGAGGTTGCCCTTAACAGCATGCTGCACCATCAGGACGACAGCGACAGCGCTGGCGTCGCCAAAGAGGCTGCTATGGTCCAGCAGACACGCCAGCAGATAAGCGGTTTGCTGAAGCAGTTAGAAGGACAAATCACTACAGATCGTGGGAAGGCCGCCCTGGAAGCACTCAAGGAGACTAGGGCTAAGTATATTGCCGTGCAAAATCGCTACATGGATGCGGTTACGGCTGGCCGCACGCAAGATGCCCGTAGCCTGCTGCTCCAAGACTTTCCCACCGCGCGCGCCAGTTACCATCAAGCGCTTGACAATGTGATTGCCTATCAGAACCATCTGATGGACGCCTCTATCACACGCGCTGCTGACGCCGTGCGCAGCATCCAGATTGCGATCCTGCTGGGTACCAGCATCGCATTGATCATCTCTGTGTTCATGGCACTGTGGATCATTCGCTCGATAACTCGTCCAATTGGACAGGCCGTGCAAGTGGCTAATGCCGTCGCTGCGGGCAAACTTAACAACTCCATCAAAATCCACGGTTCTGATGAAACTGCCCAACTGTTGCAAGCTCTCAAAAGCATGCAGCAGGGTCTGGTGCAGGTGGTTAGCAAGGTGCGCGAGGGTTCGGAAAGCGTGGCGACCGCCAGTGAGCAGATAGCCCATGGCAATCAAGATCTATCCTCGCGCACAGAAAGTCAAGCTAGTGCTTTGCAGCAAACCGCAGCCTCTATGGAGGAGCTCAACTCTACCGTGCGCCAGAATGCAGATAATGCACAGCAAGCCAACCAGCTTGCACTGAGCGCCTCTGCCGTGGCTGCAGAGGGAGGCGAAGTGGTTGCTGATGTAGTGCGCATCATGCGGGAGATCAATGACAGCTCCACCCGGATCGCTGACATTATTGGCGTCATCGACTCGATCGCCTTTCAGACCAATATCTTGGCGCTCAATGCCGCCGTCGAAGCGGCGCGTGCGGGAGAGCAAGGTCGAGGCTTTGCAGTTGTTGCCACTGAGGTGCGCAGCCTTGCTGGCCGCGCGGCACAAGCAGCGCGAGAGATCAAAGATTTGATTGGCATCAGTGTTGATCGCGTGGAAAGCGGCACATCACTCGCAGATCAAGCTGGTAAGACCATGGCAGAAGTGGTTAATGCCATACAGCGTGTGACTGACATCATGGGTGAAATCAGCGCTGCCAGCTCAGAACAGAGCCAAGGCGTGGCGCAGGTGGGTGAAGCTGTGACCCAGATGGATCGCGTAACCCAGCAGAATGCTGCGCTGGTTGAGGAGATGGCTGCGGCCGCTTCCAGTCTGAGCATGCAAGCGCAAGAACTCGTCGTCACAGTGGAAGTGTTCCAGTTGGACGCCACGGCAGTGACTTTAAACGTCAAGCACAGGGGCTCCAAGCACGTCAGTGCGGCCCAGCCAGCATCGCAGGAGGCTGCAGCACCAGTTGTACGCACGTCTAGAGTTACTGCGGCAGTCAATACAGTGACTCCGCGTGCTGCGCAGCCCCTTCCCGCAAAAGCGATGCCTGACGTCGATTGGGAATCTTTTTAAAAAGTCTTAACTAAGTGCAGCATCAGCCTTGCTGTTGCTCTACGATGCAGGCGCGAACCTGTTGGCGCAGTCGCTGCCAGGATGACCGCATCAGGTCAGTCATGCCTTGTTCCGCCTGGTCTTCGGTACTGCGAGCCAGCTGAGCGGCATGCTCCCAGCCCAACATAGATAGTGCCGACTTGAGGTTGTGTGCAACTCGCCGTAGAGCAGGAGCATCGCCTGCACGTGCAGTCTGATCTCCTTCTTCTATATCTTTGGGAAGCTGCGCTAGACAGGCACTACGATACGCTTCGTATATTCCCTGATTGCCTCCAAAGAACTCTGCCACTGGATCAGTTTCTAGCTCTGCAGGCAAAGCACAGCTGATCAGTGCGGTGCTGTCTTGATAGCTGAATGCCTCGCGCACGCATTCGTGAAGTCGATCCAGCCTCACCGGCTTGTGCAGTACCCGCCAGACATGCAAATCCTGCAACTGTTGCTGCACAGTGCCATCGATGCTGCCGCTGAAAACCACGGTGCGGCAGGCTGCTAACGTTTTCTGGCGCTGTAACCATTCCAGCAAATCCAGCCCGGAACCATCAGGCAAGTGTAGATCGGTGAACACAAGCCCCACTGATGTGTCTGCCAGCACCTGCAAGGCTTCGGACAGGCGGGAGCAGGCGATAAGCTCTACTGTTTCATTTTCCAGCGCCAGTTGTATAAACCGGCGCACACCTGCATCGTCTTCCAGCAGCAGAATACGTGGTCGGGGTATGTCGAGCATGCTCAATCTTCCTGGTGCAAAGCGGCTGACAGCAAGGTCGGCAGCTCTTGAACTATGCGCGGCTTGTGCACCACAGGCAAACCTGCCAATGCGAAAGCATAAGCACTGCGCTGTGTTTCATCCAGGGATGTCAGCACAATCAGGTGACTGCGCTCAAACTGCGGGTGCGAGCGCATCCGGGCAATCAGGGTGGCGCCGTCGATGCCCGGCAGCAGGATATCGACGATGAGTACATCGGGTTGCAACTCTCCCGCCATTGCTAGGCCGACGATGCCGTCTTCGGCGACATGAAGATCGACCCCGGGAAAATCGTGTGCCATCAACAATCGCACCAAGTTCTGAAAATGCGCGGAGTCTTCGATGAGTAAGACCCGTGGTCGGGCGTGCGCGTCCACTGAGGTCGCTGGCGCTGGTTGTGCGCTCTGTGCCTGGCTCGAATCCTGATGACGTGTAAGCCAGCGCTCGACCGACAAGCGTGCGATGCGCCTGTGGCCACCTGGTGTCTTCCAGGCGTCTAGCTCGCCACGATCCACCATGAGCTGTACGGACCGCACAGCCAAGCCCAAAACTCGCGCTACATCCCGTGTGCTGCATTCGTCGGGCAGGGACTTTAACAAATCATTTTCCATTGCCAAATTTTATCAATGTTAAAAAGATAAAAATGATACAATTGATTCATCTAATCACCACCACGCTCCGATATGAGTACACGCATACTGATCGTCGAAGATCACGCGGATATCCGTAAGCTGATCCACATGACGCTGGAGTTCGAAAACTACGAAATTCATGAGGCATCGAGCGCACAAGAGGGTTTGGAGGCGACGCAGCGCCTGCGCCCTCAGTTGCTGCTGCTGGATGTGATGATGCCTGGCGCAATGAATGGTCTTGATCTGTGTCGCCGCGTAAAGAGTGATCCTGCTTTAGGTGCACCACAGGTCGTGTTGTTGACTGCGCGTGGGCAGAGTCAGGATATAGAGGCCGGGATGCATGCTGGCGCCGACGCATATTTGCTCAAGCCTTTCAGCCCGCTCAAGCTGATCGAAACCATTGAGCGTCTGAGTTTTTCCGACACCGATCAGGCATGAGCCAACTCATGACTGAGACCACGCAGTTTGATCCTGCAGCGGTAGTGCAGATGGAGAAGATCATCTCCGATCTGGGGCGGATGTACCAGGAGCGCAACGAAGCCCTCCAAGAAGTTGCCCGCGCCCATCACGAAGCCTTATTTTTGCTAACCCTGGCTGCTGAATACAAGGACGACGATACGGGCGTGCACATTGTGCGGATTGGCTTTCTGGCTGAAGCACTCGCACTGCTGCTCGGTCAGAGCAAGACCTATGCAGAGCTACTTCGCAAAGCAGCGCCAATGCACGACGTCGGCAAGATTGGCATCCCTGACAGGGTTCTGAAAAAGCCGGGCCCATTCACGCCCGAAGAGCGAGAGATCATGAACAGCCACCCCAGCATTGGGGCAGACATACTAGGAAAGTCTCGCATCGCGTTATTCCAGCTGGCAGCCGAAGTAGCACTTACACACCATGAGCGCTGGGATGGGACAGGTTATCCCAAGCAACTTAGCGGCACGGACATTCCCTTGTCTGGTCGGATTGTTGCGGTAGTGGACTGTTATGACGCGCTGACTATGGACCGTGTCTATCGTCCCGCCTTTTCGCACGAAGAAGCACTGGAAATGATCATCGCACAACGTGCCACGGCTTACGATCCGGACGTAGTGGATTGCTTCGCTCGTAATCATGGAACGCTGCGTGCTGTACGTCAACGGATTGCGGAGCGCCGAATGACTTTTGCTGACTTAGTCAACGCTGAACATTCCATTCCATGACGTGGCATAGCATCCGAATTGGTATTACTAGGCTCTTGCTGTGCTTGGTTAGCGCCTGGAGCAGTCAGGGTGCGCACGCAGGCGAAGTACTTGAGCGCGTCCAGGCGAGTGGTGAACTCAAAGTCTGTGTCTGGCCCGCCTACCAAGGTATCAGTTGGCGCGACCCACGCTCTGGACAACTGAGCGGTCTAGACATTGATCTGGCGAGGGGCCTTGCGTCCGATTTGCGGCTGACACTGCAATTCATAAACTCTTCCTTTCCTTCGCTGATACAGGATCTGCTTGATGACCGTTGTGATGTGGCTATGTTTGGCATCGCGATGCTGCGTCAGCGTATGGACAAGCTGCTGTTTGCCACCCCTTATCTGCAAAGCGATATCTACGCTATTAGCACACGCACCAGCCGTGTCGTGCGGCAGTGGAGTGACATCGATCAGCCGGGCGTGCTGGTGGGTGTACAGGCTGGAACCTTCATGGAACCTGTGATGCAACAGCGGCTGCGCTACGCCCGTTTAGTGAGCGTAGAGCTCCCGCGCACCCGTGAACGGGAGCTCTTTGCTGGTCGCGTGGACGTCTTTATGACTGACTACCCCTATGGACGTACACTGACTGACAACACCGACTGGGCTTTGCTGCTAGCGCCGCCCGAGCCGTTTCACCCGCTACCGTATGCTCATGCTAGTAAACCTGGGGATCTGGAGTGGCAGGCTGTGCTGAATGCGTTTGTGGCGCGTATCCAGCAGGACGGAAGACTCTACGCAGCAGCTAGACGCTATGGCTTGCAGGACATGGTGGTGCATAGATGAGCGCTCACTCACTGCATGTATTTCTACGCCCAAAGGGTTTGGCCCTGCGTTTGGCCAGTTGCCGCGTACTCGCCAGTGGCATCGTACTGATCCTGGTCGTTTTCTCTATCGCAATTGGATTGATGTGGCGCGAATTGGGCTATGCGCAGCAGCGCAAGCTCCAGCAGCTCGAAATGCTTGCCAGCGTTATGGAGGCTCATGCAACCCAGGTGTTCGAGAGTGGCCTGCTTGCACTTGACAATTTGGCAGCGAGCCTGACGCAGCAACCACTTTCTATTAGAGCACTGGAGGCCCAGCAAACTTATTATTTGCAGAGTCTGCCATTTCTGCGCAGTCTTGCGCTGGTTAGCATCCAGGGTCATGTGTTGGCCTCGACTACGTCTAGTGATCGTGGTGGCACTGTTGATCTACAGCGTTTGATGCCGGGCGATGTTATGGACCAACGTGTCATGATTGGTCCGTGGATACAAGGGCGTTCGCTGGTAGAGGTAGACACTTCTGCAAGCATCCCTTCTCACCTGGGATTCATTCCCCTGATCCGCCGCGTTCAACTCGACCCCAACCGCAGTGTCGTGTTGGTGGCACAACTCAACCCTGACGCGTTGGCAACTTACCAGCAGCAACTGTTGGAAGTGAGTGGGCCTGGCACTCACGTGCTACTGTCCCTGAATGACGGAAGTCTGCTATCACAAGTAGGCCAGCATCCATCACCTGCGGGCAGTGATCCACGAACGCATGTTCTATTTTCCTCAATGCAGTCGGCGCACAAGGGCAGCTATGGTCCCTTGAAAAAATTTGACGAATCGGTACTTGGCGCATGGCACGGCTCATCCAGTTTGCCCTTGGTGACGCTTGTCGAGCAACCTTATGCTGCCACACAGCAAGAATGGCGGGCATCGCTGCGTGGACCGCTGATCTTCATGCTTCTAGCGCTGGTACTGATTGTGCTGATGACCTTTATCGCTTGGCGCAACGCCCGCGCACGTGAAATTGCGCAGAGCGAGCGCAACGAAGTCATACAAGCCACGACAAAGCGCGAGCAAGAGCAATTAGCACTTACTAGGCAACTGCTCGAGTCCAATCCGTTGCCGATTTGCATGACTGATATGGACGGGCGCTTTATGACCGTCAACCAGGCATGGGAACACTTCATGGGATTGCCGCGCGAGCGCGTTCTTGGCTTGCGCAACAGTGAATTTTTGCCTCCCCAGGAAGCCAGGGCCTATGACTCCCACAATGAAAGGCTGCTTCTTGCTGGTGGTCACGTACGTTATGAGGAGCGTCTGCATCGCCCTGATGGCAGTGTGTGTGATGTCCAGGTGACCAAGGTACGCTTGGAATCTCACCAGGGCCAGCCTTTGGGCTTGTTGATCGTCAAGATGGACATTACAGCGTTTTTAGCAGCGCGTGACTTGGCTGAGCAGGCTTCTCGCGCGAAGAGCGAGTTCGTGGCGAATATCAGCCATGAGTTACGTACACCGTTGCAATCGATTCTAGGATTTTCCGAACTTGGGATGTTACGTGCACATCAGTATGACAAACTAGCACACATGTTTGGCGATATTCATGCTGCTGGCGAACGCATGCTTGCACTGGTCAATAATCTACTGGATCTAGGCAAAATGGACATCTCCATCGGAGCCTTTAAATTCGAACGCCATGATGTGCGTATGCTTGCTCAGGAGGTTGCCAGTGAGCTCGAGCCGCAACTTAAGCGCAAGTGCCAGGCGTTGGCGTTGCAATTGGGTAGCGATCCGCTGATTGCCAAAGTGGACCGAGTACGTTTTGTCCAGGTGGTGCGTAATGTGCTCGCGAATGCAGTGAAATTCTCCCCGGAAGACCGGCCTATCTGCATCACCGCTGCATTACAGAATAACTCCAGAATTCACCTTACTGTGCGCGACCAGGGGCCAGGCATTCCGCTTGCAGAACTAGAAACAGTGTTTCAGGCTTTTGTGCAATCAAGCCAGACTAGTGATGGTTCGGGAGGCTCCGGTCTTGGCTTGGCTATCTGTCAGAAGATCATGCTTGCTCACGGTGGGAGCATTTATGCAGCCAATGCACCTGAGGGAGGGGCAATTTTCCATATCATTTTGCCTGCTGCAGAGCTCACCAACTCAGAGCATGTAGCCACTGCACCATGAAGCTGATTTCTCATATCCGACACTGGCGTACCGACCAGGCGCTAATGCATGCCAGTGGTATCTGTATTTTCAGCGTGGCAGTGTTGTTTGGGGTGTGGGCCACAGTCGCAACGATGCTGCACTCACAATGGCAGGAAACATTGGAATCCGAAATGCGCCAGAACACCAATACGGCTCTGGCGCTGAAGGAGCACACGCTGCGCATCCTCGATACGGTCGATCATGCAATGCGACGCCTGCAAGAGCGAGTGAGTGATGGGACTTTTAGCAGCGAAGAAATTGTGCATATTGCCAACGAAACCGGCATGACTCCGCATATCCTGACCCAGCTGTCTTTCGTGAACGAGACCGGTGATTTTCAGAGTAGTAATCTCGATCCCGACGGCTCCCGTAGCAATCATGTCAGTTTGCTAGATCGCGAGCATATCCGCGTGCACCTGCTAGATAGTAGCGATGAGGCGCCAAGATCCGCTGGTAACTTGCAGGATGGTTTGTTCATCAGCCGCCCTGTGCAGGGCAAGGTGTCGGGCATCAAGACGATCCAGCTGTCGCGCAAGATTATTGCCCGTGATGGCCGTACTCTCGGAGTAGTTGTTGCCTCGCTGAACCAGCGACACTTTGCAGATGTCTACCAAGGCGTGCGCTTGGGGGAGCGGGGGGGCGTTGTGCTGGCAGGGCTTGATGGTGCGATTCGGGCACGTGTGATTGGTGGCCTCAGCACCGAAACGCAGCAGCCGCTTCCAGAAGCGCTTATGCAGAAGCTGTACAAGGAGGCCACAGGCGCAACCCTGACCACCTCATCAGACGGAGTGCCGCGTGTTACCGGCTACAGCCGGATTGGCGACTATTCCTTGTTCGTACTTAGTGGCACAGCTCAAGAGGAAGCCTTCGCGGCTTGGCGCGCCACCCGCAATACAGTCTTGCTGCTGACAGGCTTGCTAAGCTTGGTCGTCATTGTGTTTGTAGCTATCGTCGTGATACGTATCAGGCGAATGGCTACTAGCCACGCGGCATTGGCTCGCAGTGCGGCCGAGGCCCAGCGGGCCAATGAGGCCAAGAGCGAATATCTCGCCGCTATGTCGCATGAACTGCGCACGCCGCTAACCAGCATCAGGGGGTTTGCGGAGTTGATGGAACTGCGCAGCAGTGACGCGCGTGTGCGGGAGCAGTCGAGCCTGATCCGCCAAGGTGCAGAGCATCTAAACGCATTGCTCAATGAAGTCTTGGACTTTGCCAAGATTGAGGCCGGAGCAATGCCTACGCATCCCGAGGCGGTGGAGTTGCTCACGTTGCTACGTGATTTGACTGACCTGTTTCGCGCCAGCGCCATGACCAAAGGTCTAACGCTCCAGCTTCTAATTCCTGCCGCGACAACCACCATTCCTCTGGTTACGGACCCACTTAAATTAAAGCAAATTCTGAGTAATTTACTGTCTAACGCCATCAAGTTTACGTCTCAGGGGAATGTTAGCCTAGAGGTAGTGCCGAGTCCAAACACTCGTCAGGTGCTGATACACGTTACGGACACCGGTCCGGGAATTCCCGAGGAGTTGCAACAGCGAATTTTCGAGAGATTCCGTCAGGGGCATTCACGTATAGGACATCAGTATGGAGGCACTGGTCTTGGCTTGTCGCTGTCTCGCTCACTAGCAGGCTTATTAGGAGGTACGCTGGTTGTGTCTCCTTCTCTCGCAGGTGCGCGCTTCACTCTGTCTCTACCTAGTTCGCAGTTGTCTGCATCGCCGATGCGCAAGGAACGCTCGGATATGATTGAAAATTCTTAGAACTTAGGGATTGGAAGTAGGGTTGAGCTAGGCTTGTCTACTTGGATGTTTGCTTGATAGAGCGCTGTCTCTGTGAGCAGAACGCTTCGGTCAAATCCCCGATAGTGACTTCGATGACGATTGAATCCGCGACCTTGCACTGGTGAAAGTCAACTCTGCCGGAGACAGGTTTTGCGACTTCTTGCCAATATCCACGCTGAGCTTACGCGCAGCCAGGAAGTGCGGGTCATCCCACTTTGCGATCAGACGCCAGGTTTCCTCAAGCATTTCGCGCTCACGCTGTTCGAGTGTTGATTTCCACGCAGAACTGACCCGCCGGGGATGCGGATAAAAACTTGGACTGGTTTTATGCGGTTAGACCAAGTTTTTGCCGGTATTGCACAGGGCTCAAACGCCCCAGGGATACCTTGATACGTTTTTCGTTGTACCAGCGGATGTAGGTATCTACGGCTTCAATGAACTGTTCAATCGTTGTTGATTGCCAGTTACCCGGATAGAACAGCTCTATCTTCAGCCTGCCAAAGAAGCCCTCACATGCTGCATTGTCCGGTGAGCACCGTTTGCGGGACATTGAGCGAACCAGCTTTGCATCATGCACCCTTGAGAGCCAGCCTGGCCAACGGTAGTGAGCCCCACGGTCCGAATGAATCACACCGGCTTCCGTGGAGGCTCAACTCCTGAGAGGATTGAGTCATGAACACTAAAGCTGCTCGTTTTAGCCCAGAGGTACGTGTCAGGTCCCGGATGATTACGCACGTTCTTGACGAATAAATCAGGTGCTT
>JAEAMF010002129.1_pt1 | contig 11935 bp, 10 predicted proteins | sample 8958721 | NCBI WGS metagenome assembly JAEAMF01 (sample SAMN16933255, study PRJNA681124) | bioreactor sludge metagenome | isolation source: anaerobic bioreactor treating anionic surfactant - SDBS | place: India: Bengaluru | collected 2019-02-28
GCTGGTCGGCAGCGGCATGGTCGAGCGGCTCGCCGGGCTGTGCCGGCTGCATCGGATTGAGCTCCTGGTAATCGATGGCGAGCTGACGCCGACCCAGCAGCGCAACCTCGAAGCAGCGGTCGGGGTCCGGGTGATCGACCGGACGGCGCTGATTCTCGACATCTTCGCACTGCACGCCCGAACCGCCGAGGCGAAGATCCAGGTCGAGCTGGCCCAGCTCGAGTACCAGCAGAGCCGGCTGACCGGTTCCGGCGTAGAGCTGTCCCGGCTGGGCGGCGGCATCGGCACGCGCGGCCCGGGAGAGACGAAGCTGGAGGTCGACCGACGGCGTATCCGGCAGCGCATCGCAACCCTGCGGCGGGAGCTGGAACGCATCGACCGGGAGCGGGTCACGCAGCGCCGCCGCCGGTCCGGGTCGTTCCGCGTGGTTATCGTCGGGTACACCAACGCCGGAAAATCGACGCTGTTCAACCGGCTGACCAGCGCCGACGTGCTGGTTTCCGACCGGCTGTTTGCCACCCTGGACCCGAACACCAAGGCGCTGGACCTGGGTCATCGTGTGCGGCTGGTGCTGACCGATACGGTCGGGTTTATCCGCAGCCTGCCGCACCAGCTGGTGGCGAGCTTCCGCTCGACGCTCTCCGAGGTCAGGGAAGCGGACCTGCTGCTGCACGTCGTCAGCGCGGTTGACCCCGACTATCGCCGGCAGATGGACGCGGTCAGCGATACGCTGGAGCAGGTCGGGGCGGGCGACAAGCCGGTGCTGGTGGTGTTCTCAAAGATGGACCGCGTGTTCGATGATACCGAACGTGAGCGACTGGCCCGTGCCAGCCCGGGCTCGGTGTTCGTTTCCGGCCGGACCGGCGCCGGAGTGGATTCGCTGCTGGCCGCGGTTCGCGCCCAGGTCGAGGTCCAGATGGCGACGCTGACGTTCGACCTGCCGGCGGAGCGGGGCGACCTGGCGGCGCTGGTGCAGCGCGCCGGCGAGGTGTCACAGGACGTTACCAGTGCCGGCCGGCGGAGGATCACCGTCACCGGCTTCAGTTCGGTCCTGGGCAGGGTCGACAAGGACCTGCGGTCGCTCGCCCGCTAGGGCGGGTTCGGCCGCACCGGCCGCCAGCACTTCCTCGAGCAGCTTGTCCTCCGACGCGACCCCTTCAATGTGGCGCTGGCGGTTGACAACGGTCCGGGGGACGGCCAGGACATCGTACAGCCCGGCGAGCTGGGGGAATTCGCCCGAGTCCACCGCCGCGGCGGTGACCATCGGGCTCTCGAGCGCAAAACGATGCGCGGTGACCACCGCCGCCGGGCAGTAGGGGCAGGTCAGGGTCGTGAACACCTGCAGGTCGACTGCCGCCCGGAGAGTGGCCAGGCGCGCGCGCGTCTCAGGTTTGAGCCCGGAGTCACGGCGGCTGACCAGGGCGATGGCGGCCAGCAGCGAGGTGAACTCGAACCCGGCCGGTACGCCGTAGAACTTGATGCCGTAGTCCCGTTCGCCGGCGATGACGAGCGCCGGCACCTTGTCGACCTGGAGCTCGCGGGCTCGGTCCGCGTCCGTGAGCAGGTTGAGGACTTCGAGTGAGAGCCTGCCCGACAGGCCGGCGACTTCTTCGGCCAGCTGCCGGTTCTCGCGGCAGTGGGCGCATTCCATCTCCTGGGTGAAAACCACCAGTCGTGCCGTTCCGGGCAGGTCGGCCAGCAGCTTGCGGGCTTTCTCGCGAACGGCATCGTTCAACAAGGGCATGCTTGCTCCTTTTGACTATTAGACCGGCGCCGCCGGCCGGCGTCGCAACTGCGAGCCCGGCGGCCGTAACCGGCGCGCCGGGCGATGGGGCAGATCGAGGTCAGGAAATCGCTATGGCCGAAACCGGGCAGTCTTCGGCGGCCTGCTTGGCGCAGTCCTCGCCGGCTTCGGGCACGAGTTCGACCTTGGGCTTGGCCGTTGACTCGCCCATCTCGAACAGGTCCGGGCAGGTGTTCACGCACAGCTCGCAGCCGGTGCAGAGTTCGGGGTCGATCGCTACTTTCACAGAACCTCCTGTGGTCTGATTTCAGAGTGCATCTTTATACTGGCCAAATTACCGCTGTCAAGCGCGACTCGGGTCGGGTGGCCAGGGCGCCACGAGGAGACGAAGGTCGCGAAGGCGGGAATGAGGGCTCCGCGGTCCGGGCGTCGGTCGTGCAGACGAACGCGCAGTTCATCGCGGCTGGTCTTGTGTTTTTTCCTGAGCTTCGTGGCCGGTCGGGTTACGGGTCAGGAAGGCGTGGACGAACGGTTCGATTCGACCGCTCATCACCGACTCGACGTCGTGGGTCTCGTATTCGGTCCGGTGGTCCTTGACCATCTGGTAGGGGAAGAACACGTAGGAACGGATCTGGTGGCCCCAGGCGATGTCGGTCTTGGCCTCTTCGAGCTTCTTCTTCTGCTCGTCCTGCTTCGATTTGTAGTGGTCGTACAGCCGGGCCCGGAGGATCTTCATGGCGTTCTGCTTGTTCTGGAGTTGGGAGCGCTCGTTCTGGCAGGCGACGACGATGCCGGTCGGCACGTGGGTAATCCGGACTGCGGAAGAGACCTTGTTGACGTTCTGGCCACCGTGGCCGCCGGCCCGGAAGGTATCAGTCCTGAGGTCGGCCGGGTTGATCTCGACTTCGATGTCCTCGACCTCCGGGTACACCGACACCGCGGCGAAGCTGGTGTGGCGGCGCTGGTTGCCATCAAAGGGGGAGATGCGCACCAACCGGTGCACGCCGAACTCGGATTTGAGCAGCCCATAGGCGTTCGTGCCCGACACCTCGAGGGTCGCGTCCTTGATACCCGCCTCTTCGTAGGGCTGGAGGTCGAGCACCCGGTAGGACAGCCCCTGGTTCTCGATGTAGTGGGTGTACATCTTCAGCAGCATCTCCGCCCAGTCGCAGGATTCGACGCCACCCGCGCCCGGGTGAATGGTAAGGATGGCCGCGCGGGCGTCCTCGGGGGACGAGAACATGCCCCGTTCTTCGAGCGCGGTGATTTCCTGTTCGATCCGGGCGAGCTGCTGGTCAAGCTCGGACTGGGCGGCGGGGTCGGACTTGAAGAGCTGCTGGAACTCGGCCGCGTCGCGGGCCTCGGTTTCGACTTTCGTCACGCGGCCGACGATGTCCTCGAGAGTCGCGATGCGGCGCATGGTGTTCTGGGCGGCGAGGGTGTCGGACCAGAAGCCGGGCCGGGCGGTTTCCTGGCTGAGCCTGGTCAGCTCGGCCTGGCGACCGGGGATGTCAAAGGAACTCCCGGAGTTTCGCGACCCTCTCGGCGAGGGTTTCGAGCGCCGGCGGCACGGACGGGCTTACGCCTTCTTGGTCGGTGCGGTCTCGCCGTACTTGCGGCGGAACTTCTCGACGCGGCCGGCCGTGTCAACGAGCTTCTGCTTGCCGGTGAAGAACGGGTGACAGGCGGAGCAGAGGTCGACGCTCATCTTGGGCTTGGTCGACCGGGTCTTGATCACGTTGCCGCAGGCGCAGGTGATGGTGCTCTCGACGTACTTGGGATGGATCTTTTCTTTCATTTAGCTCTCACTCATTGAATCAAGGAACTCTTTATTGTTGCGAGTCAGGCGCATCTTGTCAAGCACGAACTCCATCATCTCCACCGGGTTGAGTTCGGCGAGCAGCTTGCGCATGACCCAGATCCGGTTCAACTCGAACTCGGCGAGCAGCAGCTCCTCCTTGCGGGTGCCCGAACGCTGGAGGTCGATGGCGGGGAAGATGCGGCGGTCGGCCAGCTTGCGGTCGAGGATGAGCTCCATGTTGCCGGTGCCCTTGAACTCCTCGAAGATGACCTCGTCCATCCGCGAGCCGGTTTCGATGAGGGCGCTGGCGATAATCGTCAGCGAGCCGCCTTCCTCGATGTTGCGGGCGGCGCCGAAGAACTTCTTGGGTTTCTGCAGGGCGTTGGAGTCCAGCCCGCCCGACAGCGTCCGGCCCGAGTGGGGCACGCAGAGGTTGTGGGCGCGCGACAGCCGGGTAATCGAGTCGAGCAGGATGACGACGTCCTTGCCCTGTTCGACCAGCCGGCGGGCTTTCTCGAGCACCATGTTCGCGACCTGGACGTGGCGCTCCGGCACCTCGTCGAAGGTGGAGCTGATGACTTCGGCTTTCACCGACCGTTCCATGTCGGTCACTTCCTCGGGGCGCTCGTCAATCAGCAGGATTATGAGGGTGATTTCCGGGTGGTTGACGGTGATGCTGTTGGCGATTTTCTGCAGCAGGACGGTCTTGCCGGCGCGCGGCGGAGAGACGATCAGGCCGCGCTGGCCCTTGCCGATGGGCACGAACAGGTCGATGATCCGCTTCGAGAAGTCGTTCTCCTTCTCCACCTCGAGCTTGATGCGCTGGTTGGCGTAGAGCGGGGTCAGGGCGTCGAACGGCACGCGCTGCTTGAGCGATTCGATGGGGCCGCCGTTGACCGAGTCAATCTTGAGGAGCGCGAAGTAACGTTCGGAGTTCTTGGGCGGCCGCGCCTCGCCGGCGATGGAGTCGCCGGTCTTGAGGGCGAAGCGCTTGACCTGGGAAGGTGAGACGTAGATATCGTCCGAGGAAGGCAGGTATGAGTATTCGGGCGAGCGCAGGAACCCGAAACCCTCTTCGAGAGTTTCGAGGACTCCCGATACGCCGACACCCTCGCCCATCGCGCGGTCGGTCTTGGCTTCGGCCTTGAGAATGGACATGATCACGCTCTGCTTGCGTTTGTCCCGGACGTCGGGGATGCCCAGAGACTCGGCGATCTGGAAAAGCTCGCCGATCTTCAGGTGCTTCAGGTCATCATACGTGTGCGACATGCTTCGCTCCTTTGGACTGCCCTCTTGCCGGCGGCACTGATAGGCTATGCTTCAGATTGTCAGGTGCGCCTGGTTTGCTGCTAGGATGCTGAGGGCTTGTCCGAGTTCAGAATGTTACTGCGGGCAAAGTATAGACGGGGGGCCAGTCCTGTCAAGCAGGAAGAGCTTGAGGGTTTCCCGCGACCGTGTAAGCTCTTGTCTGTGCCGGTGATGCGCCTGCAGAAGTTCATGGCTTCGGCCGGGGTCGGGTCGAGGCGGCACTGCGAGGAGCTTATCCAGGCCGGGCAGGTGCGCGTCAACGGCCGGGTCGCGCAGCTCGGAATGTCGGTCGACCCGGACAAGGATGAAGTCCTGTTCCGCGGCAGGCGGGTCAGGCCGGCCCGGGAACGGGTGGTCATCATGGTCAACAAGCCCACCGGGTACCTGAGCGCCTGCTTCCGCGGCAGGGAGGAGGGCTGGCTGATCACCGAGCTGGTAGATATCGGCGTCCGGCTGTTCCCGGTCGGCAGGCTGGACCGCGAGTCCGAAGGCCTGCTGCTCCTCACCAACGACGGCGAACTGGCTCTCCGCCTCACCCACCCACGTTACGAGGTCGAGAAGGAATACGAGGTCGAGCTGGACAGGGCGGCGAGCCCTGAGCTGCTGTCGCAGCTGCGCGCCGGGGTGGCGCTGGAGGACGGGCCCGCGAAACCGGCCAGGGTCGAGCGGGTCGGTTCGCTCAAACTCAGGCTGGTGCTGACCGAGGGCCGCAAGCGCGAGGTGCGCCGGATGCTGGCGACGCTCGGGTACCCGACGGTGCGGCTCAGGCGAGTCCGGCTGGGCGCTCTGCGGCTCGAAGGACTGAGGACCGGCCAGTGGCGCAGGCTGAGCGACGAAGAAATCGACCGGCTCATGGGTTCTCGGCCGGCCGCAGATACGCCGAAGCAGCGGGGGGCGTACCACCCGCTGCGCAACCGTTCCTCGATACCGAAGCCCGGACCCGGGCCTCACCGCTGATACGCTCAGGTTCGGACAGTGGGCCGGGGCAGCAGTGGCTCGGCCGTGAGCCGTCAGCCGCAAGCCGCTAGCGTCTTCGTCTTCCGAACTCGGACGCGAGAATCGCGTAGCTGACTAGGTCCTCGTACCGGCCCCGGCGGCATACGTGGCGGCGCAGGAAGCCTTCGCGCTTCATTCCCACCTTCTGCATGACCCGGCCGGATGCCGGGTTGCGCGGAAAATGGGTGGCATAGACGCGCTGCAGCTTCAGTACCCTGAAGGCATAGCCAAGCGCCGCGCGGCCCGCTTCGGTGCAGTAGCCCTGGTTCCAGAACCGGCTGGCAATCCAGTAGCCTATCTCGGCCCGACGGTGCGCCGACGAAACGGAAGAGAACCCGATGCCGCCGATGAGGGTGCCGTCCGTCCGCAGCGTGACTGCGAAGTTGACCATCTTCCCGGTTCGCAGTCCCTCGGCCTGGCGGGCAATCCACTCGTCGGCGTCCTTCAGAGTGTAGGGGAATGGTATTGCCAGCGTGGTGGCGATTACCCGGCGGTCACTGATGGCACGCGCCAGCGCCGGCGCGTCGGCCTTGCGCAAAGGCCTGAGCACCAGCCGGTCGGTCACAATCCGGGGCGGCCGGGTGAGTCTCATCGTTCGGGATAGCAGCGCGCTTCGACCATCGGGATGAACCGGCCGGTGTCAGCCACGGCAAAGGCCTCACTTGAGCCCAGGGCCAGTCTCACCGAGACGTCGCCGTAACGCATGCTCGGCCACCAGGAGCACTCGACGCGGAAGACGTAGGTCCCGGCCGGGACCTTCCGGCCCTCGTAGTCTTTGAGATCCCAGACGCAGACGTGCTCGCCGACGTCGACGCTCGCCTGGGTGACCGCGTCGCAGCCGCGGTAGCTGGAGCTTTTGGCCCATTGCAGCAGGTTAGGCTGGGCAGCTCTGGCGTGACCGCTGAACCCGGAGACGTAGACCGTGGCGACGTAGGCGCCGGTGGCATCCTCGACCCAGACGGCGGTCTGGGGCTCGAGTTCGTCCTGGAACCCGAGCACGTAGCTGACCGCGACGAACGGCCGCCTGTGCTGCTCGGGGTCGAGCCGGGCGAAGCTCGGCCGGCCGGCCGCAAGGACCTCCCGGGCCGCCGGCGTCTTCTCGTACTTTGACGCCGTCTTGGCCCAGTAGCTCGTGGCCTTGCGATGGTAGCCGACGCCCAGCAGGTACAGCGCTTCGGCCCGGGTGGTGTCGTCCACGCCGGAGGCGGCGATGGACTCGAGGTCGGAGAGGGCCGGGTCCAGCGCGCCCACGAAGAACGGCATGTGCACGCCGGCACCGTCGCGCTCAAGGCGGAGCGCCAGGTCTTTGGGCGCGAGCCGGGCGGCGCGGTCCAGGACGTGGTAGTACTCGAACGCCAGCCGGGTGCGGACGTCGGTGTTCAGATTGACCTGCTCGTCGTAGCCGCGCCGGGCCAGGTGGGCCAGCGCCCGGGACAGCAGCTTGAGGCCCTCGATGCTGGACGAATCGAGCTGCACGGCCTTGCGCAGCGCGGCGACCGCCCGGTCGAAATCGCTGCCGGCGAGTAGCCGCTCGCCCAGCGCGCGTAACTCGGCCGGGTTGTCAGGCAGCGGCTCGATGGCCGGCGCGGCGGTGACGCCCTGGGAGTCCAGCACCGCCACCCTGGCCCGGGCCTGCGCGGCCAGGGCCGTGTCCGCAGCGATGTCCGCAGCCTGCTGCCAGGCGCCGCGGGCTTCGGCCAACCGGTCCTGCTTCTGGTACCCGGCGCCCAGCATCGACCAGGCGCTGGCCAGTCGGGCCGTGTCGGCGCCGCTCCTGGTCGTGACGAACTCGAGGTCACGGACTCCCTGGTCGAGCTTGCCGAAGAAGTCCGGCACCTGGGTGCCGAGGATGCCGCGGAAGAAGCGGGCGTCCGGGTCGAGCGAATCGAGCGCCACGGCGCGGTCCAGGTGTTCGAACGCGGCACGCACCAGCGCGCCGGCCTCACGGAAGTCGGAAGTGCTGCCGGCCCGCATGCCGGTGTAGAGCCCAAGGTACGCCCAGGCTCGGGCGCTTTTGGGCAGGGCCTGGGTCGCCTTGCCCATCACCTCGACCGCCCCGGCGACGTCGCCGGATTCCTGGAGCTGCTTCGCCTCGGCGATGAACTTGTCCGGGGAGCCGGAGCGGGCGCACGAGGCGAGCAGCGATACCGCGAGCAGGGCAAACAGCATCAAACGCACGATGACCTCCTGTTACCCGGCATCCTGCGGGCCGGGCTGTTGAGCACAGACTACCCGTAACCGCCCGGCGTGCAAGTCAGCGCCCCGCGGCCGACAGAGGATGTACCGTCCGCTGCGCCAGCAGTCCTAGGACGCCAAGCGGAGAGGATGAACCACAGAGACACAGAGAGCACAGAGTGTTCGGGCCCGGACCCCGGGACCCTGACCCCAGACCCCGGGTCCCGGATTCTCACCACCAAGACACCAAGAAGAGAGGATGAACCACAGAGACACAGAGAGTTCGGACCTCGAACCTCGTGCCCCGAACCCCGCATTTCACCACCGGTAGCAGCAAGGTTCGGACAATCCAAAATCCCAAACCCAGAATGAGGTGGGCTGTGAGCTGCCCGCTGTGGGCTGTAAGCTGTTAGCTGTCGGCTGTACGTCTGCTTGCGCTTGGGCTTGAGCTTGTGCTGTCTGCTGCTGTCAGCTGTTAGCTGATCGAGGTCATCGGGGAGATGCCGGGAGCGGAGGGGCTGACTTGACAGACTCGGAAAACGGGTAGCGTCCCCATTATCGCCCTCAGGCCGACGGCTTGACTTCCCCATCCCCTGCCCTAACATGCCATTCATGAAGGTGCAAAGGCTGCTTCCCGTGATACTGCTGGTTCTGCCGGCCGCCCACTGCGGTCCGAAGCGCTCCGCCGACGCGACGGTCCGGGCGCTTGCGCCCGAGACCGAGAACCGCTACGTTGTCAGGACTCCGGATGGCTACGACCCGTCCCGCCAGTACCCGCTGGTCGTGGCCCTGCACGGCTTGAACAAGTCCGAGCTTCAGGCGACGTCGCTGTGGAACGAAGGGTTCTTCTACATGCCGGATTTCATCTTGGTCAGCGTGCGCGGACCGTTCAAGTCCTCGGGCGGCTACACCTGGTTCGGGGCCTGTCGCGACCCGGAGATTCCGCCGGACAGACGTCACCTGGCTGCGGCGCTGACCTGCGAGGAACGCATCCTGGACGTCGTGGACGAGGTCGAGCAGCAGTACTCGGTGGACCCGGCCCGCCGTATCGTGATGGGCTTCTCGATGGGCAGCGCCATCGCCTATTTCGCGGCTCTGCGAAACCCGGACAAGTTCACCGGCCTTGCCGACATGGGCGGCCGGCCGTACCAGGAGATAACGCCCGAAATCACCGCTGACAACGCCGGCACCCTGTCGGCGTTCATCAGCATGGGAACCGAAGAGAGCGACGGGGCGGTCAGAGCGAGCGAAAAGATGGCCGACCAGTTGCGCCGTGCCGGCGCGCGGGTCGTGTACAACACGCCTGAGCTAGGGCACGTGATTTCGGCCACTGAGATGAGGACGTTCCAGAACTTCTTCGGACTGTCACTTGAACACGCGCCTGAGGACGACTACACCTATGACGCCGACGGCCAGGCGAAGCTCTCAGGCGGCCCGCCGCCCGACGACTATGAGTCCGACGCCGAGTACGATGACTTCTACGAGGAACCGGCTGCTGACGATGAGCCTGGCTACGACGACCAGTAGTCCGCCGGTCGCAGGGAGTTCAGCAGGGGAGTTCAGGGGACATAGTAGACGATTCCTGCCTCCAGCGGGAATGGCTGGGAAAACGGGTAGCGTCCCCAGTATCACCATTATCCCCATTATCGATTATCGTCCTGAACGCCGGACGCTAGGGGAGAAGCGAACCGAAGTCAAGGACGCTGGAATTCGGTTGCTGTCACCGACAGCCCCTACTTGCCCACCTGGATGAAGTAGCAGTCGCCTCGGAAGATTCCGTAGTCGTCGCCACCGAACACTACCAGGTTATGGCCATAAGGATCGTAGACGCCAGCCGGGCCGCGGCGCACGGACGGCATGGTGTCGGCTGGGAAGAGCTGGCTCCATGTGCCGGTTCCCAGGTTGAGGGAGTACAGGTCGTCATACATGGCGGGGTAATCCCATCCACAACACACGAACAAGCGTCTTGTTCTTGCGTCGTACCCGGAGGCAGGCGCGCCGCGTGCGGATGGGGTCTCGCCGGAGTTCTGGCACTGTGCCCAGGCCTCCTGCCCGGGAGTCAGCGTCAAAGCCCACACGTCGTTCCAGAACTTGTCGCCGTCGTATCCGCCGAACAGAACCATGCTGCTGCTGACGCGGTCGTAGGCCCCCACGCTCAGAGACCTCGGGCCGGGGCCGGGACCGGAGGGCGACAGTTCGTGCCAGACCATCGAGTCGAGCTGCAGTTCCCAGGCGTCGTCGTATATGTACGAGCCGCGCTGGCCGCCGTAGAGGACAAGCGACCTTCGGGGCGGGCAGTAAGCCTCGCAGGCGTGGCTGCGCGGCGCGGGCGGGGTGCCGGTCGGCGTCTGCTCCTGCCAGCGCTCCGCGCCGGATACGAGGTTCAGGGTCCAGACGTCGTTGAAATAGGTTCCGCCGTCAGAACCGGCAGCTACCACCATGCGCTGCTTGACCGGGTCGTAGATCATGGACGCCTCGAACCTTGGAGACGGAGGCGTTCCCGCCGGTTCGATGCGGTGCCACTCCCGGTTGCCGTCGAGTCTGATCTCCCACACGTCGTTGAAGTAGTTGCCCGTTCCGGCTCCGCCGCCGAAGAGCACGATGCGGCGATTCAGCGTGTCCAGTATCAGCATCGGGCCGGTGCGGGCCGCGGGGCTGGCTGGTTCTTCGCCCTTAACGCGGACGACCATTGAAGTGTCTACTGTCGTCGTTCCGTCGTTGCACTCAACCGAGAGCGTGCAGGTCGCAGCGAAGTCGGGCGCGGTCCAGACTACCCTGTCGCCCGTCGTATCGGAGAGGGAGCCTGTCGAGCTCGACCAGACGTAGGTCAGCCGGTCGTCGTCCTTGTCGGCCGCCGCCACCAGCAGCGTGACGGTAGTCTTTTCCGTCACGACAGAGTCGTCCGGTACGGCGGCGAAGAGGATGATTTTCGGAGCGTGGTTCTGCCTGGAGTATCCTGACGTGACCACCACGTCGTCAAAGAACGCGCGCGTCCGCCACGTGCCGAGGGCTATGCGCGACGGCGCACATTCCCCCAGCTCGGAGTCGGTGTAGTCGACCATGAGTTCCTCGTCGAGCCAACACTTGACGTTATCGCCCCTGACGTCGGCCCGGATGTCGTACCAGCGGCCCGTCTCGACACTGCAGGGGCGCACGGTCGCTTCGTAACGGGTGGAAGTGTTGGTCGGGAACCCGCGGCGCCGCTGGAGCGCGGAAGCGGTGTTGTACCAGCCGCCTATCGTCCACTCGACCGCGTCGTCGCGGTCCGGGTAGCGCAGGACGATGAGGAAGCCGTCCAGCGCATCGTCCGGCCGCATCGCCCTGAGTGACAGGCTGTAGTCAGGCCAGGTCCCCGTTTTCGACGAGATGAAAGCGACCGTCTCGCGGTCTTGCTGCAGCAACCGGCCGTCCTGCACCGTCCAGTCGCCCTGCAGCGGAGTCCACTGGTCGAGCGTGGGTTGCGAGAAGTCGTCGCTGAAGAGCACCTCGTTGTGGCTGCGGCAGCGAAGGGAAACGAGAGACGCGAGGAGAACGAACGTGAACCAGATGGGCCCGCGCGGCTCGATACCGAGTCTTGAAGACACAGTGCTACGCCCCATCTTCAGCCGACGCCGGGCGAGATTCCGCTTCCATCGTCCGGAGTTCAGGAGTTCAGGGGACATAGTAAACGATTCCTGTCTCCAGCAGGAATGATTGCTGGGATTGCTGGGGATTGCTGGGGACGCTACCCACATTGCCGGGAACGCTACCCACGTTTCATACCTCTCGGCCGGCGTGGGACATCGGCACCTTTGCCGCTGTAGTGCAGGTCCCCGCTCGGCTGGTCAATCATTGGCATAACTACTACGCTGAAACCGCCCGGTGTCAAGTTCGAGAGGAACCCGGTCAAGAGGCCGATACGGGCGCCGATA
>JAEAMF010002128.1_pt1 | contig 11933 bp, 5 predicted proteins | sample 8958721 | NCBI WGS metagenome assembly JAEAMF01 (sample SAMN16933255, study PRJNA681124) | bioreactor sludge metagenome | isolation source: anaerobic bioreactor treating anionic surfactant - SDBS | place: India: Bengaluru | collected 2019-02-28
AAGACACGTTCAGAAATATGGAATGATCTCAGCAAGACGGAAACGTGCGATGTCTTGATCCTGGGCGGCGGCGTGAATGGGACGGGACTGATAAGAGAACTGGCGCTGCAGGGTGTAAGGTGTGTCCTGCTGGATAAGGCAGATTTTGCTGCCGGTGCCAGTTCAACATCATCGCGCATGATCCACGGCGGCTTGCGTTACCTGGAAAATGCTGAGTTCAAGCTGGTTGCCGAATCTGTGACGGAACGCAACAGGCTTTTGAAATACATGCCCCATTACGTCAAGCCTCTTAAGACAACCATACCGGTCAAATCCTGGCTTGCGGGCATGATAAAGTCCCCGATGGTTTTCCTGGGCCTCCCGGTGACGCCGGGCGGGCGCGGGGCCCTGATCGTGAAGATGGGTTTGACGTTTTACGACCTGCTGACCGGCAAGCGGCGACAGACGCCGCGGCACTATTTCATGTCGAAAGCCAGATCTCTTGCCGAAATTCCAGGGCTTGTAAGCGATATTTCCTGCACGGCCACCTACTGGGATGCATGGATCAGCCAGGCGGAACGACTCTGTTTCGATCTCATAGAGAGCGCATGTGCCGTGAATCCGGCCTGCCTTGCGCTGAATTATGTTGCTGTGAAAAAAGCCGCCAGGGATGCGGTTGTTGCAGTCGACCAGGTGACCGGAGCGGAAACTACAATCAGGCCGAAAGTGGTTGTGAATGCCACCGGGGCCTGGGTGGATTTTGCAAACAGTAGTCTCGGGCTTGAGTCGAAGTTCATGGGCGGAACCAAGGGTTCGCACATGGTGGTTGACAACAGGGAGCTGTATGACTCGCTGGGCGACAGGATGATTTACTATGAACACGTGGATGGAAGAATATGCATAACGTTCCGTTTCATGGATAAAGTCATCGTGGGTTCAACGGACATACGGGTAGAGAACCCTGATCACGCTGTCTGTGAAGACAGGGAAATAGATTACATGATAACAACCCTGAAAGGCGTGTTTCCCAATCTGAATATACAGAAGAAGGAGATAGTTTACATATTCTGTGGCGTAAGACCACTACCGTCCTCCGGTTTGGACTACACAAGCAGGGTGCCGCGCTCCCACCAGATCAGGGTGGCCGGGCCGGATGAAAGCCGGGCGTTCACGATTTACAGCCTGATAGGAGGCAAACTGACTACATTCCGTGCACTGGCTGAGGAGACTGCCGACAAGATCCTGGTCGAACTGGGCAGGTTCAGGAAGGTTTCCACCGCGGAGATGATGTATCCCGGCGCTGAAGGTTTTCCTGTCTCGGAAGAGGCCAGAAGAGACTGGGTGAAGCACGTTGCTGCTTCAAGCGGACTTGGCGAGCAACGAGTTGAAGATCTTTTCCTGCGGTATGGAGTTGGAGGGCAGGTCCTGGCGGAAAAAAGGGAAGAGGTAGCGCAAACCGCTGAAAACACTGCCCGAGTACACGGTCGGTGAGATCCAGCATATTGCGGCGAGCGAGTGTGTGTGCCATCTCTCGGATTTAGTGCGCAGACGCAGTGTGATTATGCTCCTGGGCAAGGCTTCAAGGTCCGTAATTGAAGAGCTTGCAGACATAGTTGGTAATGTGTTGGGCTGGGACAACCGGAGACGCGAGGAAGAAGTCGAGCGTGTTTGCATGGAAACTGTCAGCAGGAAATAGCCGGAGTAAAGTTATGAATTCAGCCGAACGTGTCATGCGTGTTCTTCGCAGGGAGGAACCTGATCGTATTCCTCATTTTGAATGGATTATCGACCAGAAGGTGAGGGGTGTCATCTGTCCCGGATGTACAACGGAAGAGTTTACCGTGAGAATGGGGCTGGATGCCATGCTGACGGCGCCGGATTACCGCTCGCAGCAGATTGCGCCGACCCGCTTCAGGAATGAATGGGGCATGGTGGTGGAGCGCGGCGAGGAACAGCATTCAACAGTCGTGGAAGCAGTTATCAGGACAACCGATGACCTGCGGAATTACCAGCCGCCGGATCCCCATGCGCCGTACAGGTTCGACAGTCTCAAGAAGCTGGTTTCGCGCTACAAAGGGAAATACGCAATCGGTGTTCACCTGAATGATGTCCTTTCGATCCCGAGGAACCTGATGGGGTTTGAAGAGCTGATGATGGCATTTGCGATGGAACCTGAGCTGGTCGCCGGACTTGTGGAGATGTCTGTCAACCTCAACGGCGCCGATTTCGTTTTCACGGGCGATGATTACTCGTCAGGGCAGGCTCCCTTCATGTCGCCGCAGACATTCAGGGAACTGCTGTATCCCGGCTTGAAGCGGGTGGTCAGGGGATTCCACGACCAGGGCCTGCCGGTAATCAAGCATACCGACGGCAATATCATGCCACTGCTCGATATGATCCTGGATTCCGGCATTGACTGCCTGGACCCGATAGATCCGCTAGGTGGAATGGACATGGCGTACATGAAGAAAAACTACGGCAACAGGGTCGCCTTGAAGGGAAATGTAAGGTGTGCCACGACACTGGTGAACGGCACCGTGGAGGAGGTCGTCAGGGAGACGATCGATGTGATCAGGGCGGGAGCCGCGGGCGGCGGGCTTATCCTTTCCTCAAGCAACAGCATCCATTCCTCGGTAAATCCCGGGAATTACCTGGCGATGCTGAATGCCATCAAGGCTTACGGGGAGTACCCGATACGTTTGGATTTCGACGCCTCAGGCGCAGTTGAGGCCATGACGTAACAGCAAATCGGGAGGATTACGAGATGAGCTATCTGCTTGGAATTGATGTCGGATCAACGAACCTCAAGGCGGTTCTTTTCGGATACGACGGCAGGGTGGTGGCCAAGGCCGACGTTCCGACGGAATGCAGTCACCCTGAGAAAGATCATCCGGACTGGGCTGTCTGGCGGCCGGAACAGATCTGGTCGGGCATAGCGGACTCCATCCGCAGGGTTGTTTCGGGAAAGGACGCATCGGCGGTCAAGGCGGTGAGTGTGACCGGGATGGGGATGGACGGTGTGCCTCTCGATAAAGACGGAAAATGGCTCTATCCCTTCATAAGCTGGCATTGTCCCCGGACCCTCCCGCAGCAGGAGTGGTGGATCAAAACGATCGGGGCCGACAAGCAGTTCAATATGGGTGGGAACCAGATCTGGACATTCAACACGGCGCTGCGCCTTATCTGGATGCGAGAGAACGAACCTGACATTCTTGCGAAGACCCACAAGTGGGTTCTGATAGAGGATTTTGTGAATTTCATGCTGTGCGGCGAATATGCCACGGATTACAGCATGGCATCGACAACTTTGCTTTTTGACCAGCGTGCCCGGAAGTGGAACGACGAGCTGATGAAAACAACGGGGATTGACAGGAACCTGTTGTGCGACGCGAAACCGGCAGGGACTGTCATCGGAAAAGTACATGCGGTGGCTGCGGAAAGAACCGGCCTCAAAATCGGGACGCCAGTTGTGCTGGGAGGCCACGATTACAGTTGCGGATGCCTTCCGACCGGGGCATTTGAACCCGGCGTGGTGCTCGATGTGCTTGGTACCTGGGAGATGGTTGTTGCCGCGCTGGACAGCCCGGTATTGACTCCGGAGGCCAGGCAGATGGGCGTCCTGATAGATTCACATGTCGCGCGGAATAAGTACGCGGTAATGGGGGCGACGGTAGCGGCAGACATGCTTGAATGGTTCCGCCGCGAGTTCTGCGGTGATGAGAAACGCAGGGCTGCGTCGGAAGGCTTAAAGGACTGGGACCTGATCGTCGAACTCGCAGGGCGCTCGCCGGCCGGGAGCAACGGAATTTATTTTCTGCCGCACATGTCGGGCAGTCACTGTCCCGTGCTTGACCATAACTCGGCCGGCGCATTTGCGGGACTGCGAAATACCGGGACCAGGGGCGATATGCTGCGCGCCGTTATAGAAGGAATCAATTACCAGTTCCTCCAGATAATCCGCGCTTTCGAGAAGAACATGGATGTCAGGGGTGACAGGGTGGTGGCCATTGGCGGGCCTACGAAAAATTCATTATGGATGCAGAACAAAGCCGACATCAGCGGAACTGCGGTTCATGTTCCTGACATCGATGAAGCAGTGCCCCTCGGGGCCGCCATACTGGCAGGGATTGGGACCGGCGTTTACAGGGACGAGGCCGATGCATACAGGCAGGTCTACCGGCCGGGCAAAGTCTATGAGCCGGACATGGAAATGCACAAGAAGTACACAGCGCTGTACGTTAAATATGAAACACTCTATCCTAGCCTGAGCCGATTCTACGGGACTGAAAATAATTAAAGAATGCGGAACAGAAAAGTATGTTGGAGCCATGAAGCCTGCCATAGTCTGCGGATTGATTGTTGCAGTAATGATCGTTCATGCCCAGGAGCCGAAAGGACTGCCTCCTCCTGTCGGTGGCAGTGCGAACCTCGCTGCACCGGTAGGGCCGGAGGACCTTGGGTTTGACGAAATCGTATTCGTTAAACGCAAGCCATACTCATCGGATCATTATTATACAGACATAGACAACGGAACGAGTCCTGACCGTTTCGTTCCGGAAAACGGAATCTATATCTATAACGTCCGTACGCGGACGGAACGGGCCGTTGTCCGTTCTGCCGTTATGCCGGGCGGCAAGGGTTTTATCGGCAAAATCAGTTTGTCGTTCGATGCCAGAAAGGTGGTATTTGATTTCCGCCAGGATCCGGGATCCGGGTTCAGGGTATGGGAAGTGAATATTGACGGCAGTGGCCTGAGGCAGTTATCCGTCGCGCCAGCGGATGAAGCGGAAAAAACGGCGCGCTGGCGGCCCGGCTGGCACACCGATGACATTCATCCCAATTACCTGCCGGACGGCGGTATTATTTTCTCGTCAACCCGCAGTGAACATACCGTTCTTTGCGGCGGGTCGGGCAGCCTGGTGGCCCCTTGTATTCACCGTATGGATACCGACGGCGATAACATTGAACAGCTGACGCAGAGTCCTGTCACCGAACTCTGCCCGGAGATTCTGGAAGATGGTCGCGTGATGTACCACAGGTGGGAATACGTGGACAAAGGGGCGCGCGTGGCGAAGACTGTCTGGGCGATGAACCCGGACGGGAGCAAACCGCAGGAGCTGTATGGTCTTGCCGATGACGATACGACTATCTACGTGTATGCCCAGCCGCTTCCCGGGAACTCACACAGCTTTGTCGCTGCCGGGACATGTCATTTCCCCCAGGGCGGATGCCTCGGATCGATCCTGCTGGTTGACTGGGGCATGGGAAAGCGGCAGCGCGGCCCTGACCCGAACGAAGAGGGCTACATCCAGGGAGACCGCAGTTACCCGATGATCAACATTACGCCGGATGTTTTCGTGCCGCGCAGGTCGGAGCCGGGCTGGGCTTTCCGGGCTCCGGACGGAAAATACGTTGTAGACGGCGAAGGGAAGAAGGGACACCTTTACACACACCCTTATCCTGTCACCGATCGCAAGTTCCTTGTGTCGTTCAAGGTAAACCCTGCTGATCACTATAAAAATGTTCCCAATGCATACGCGTTGTACCTGATAGATGTCGATGGATCGCGTAAGCTTGTCCATGCTGATCCCGCGCTTTCCTGCTGGCATCCGCTGCCTCTGGTCGCAAGGCCTGTTCCGCCGCGGATACAGGCGTTTCGTGATGCGAGTTATGCTGCAAAGAAACAGGCTTTGTGTTTCGTTTCCAATATTTACCAGGGCATGGAAGGTGTCAAGCCGGGTGAAGTCAAATGGCTGCGTGTTAATGAGGTCTTGCCTCGGTACTGGTCCACCGGCCGCCGGTGGAGTCCTTCACTCAGCAGTTCCGGCTGGAAGGCGGCGTTATGGCCGCGTGTCCAGTGGGGCGTGGTGCCGGTTGAGAAGGACGGATCCGCCGCTTTCCTGGTACCGGCCGACAGGAATATTTTTTTCCAGGCTCTTGACTCAAACTTCAGGGAAATCCAGCGCGAACGGACATATGTTAACTACAGGCCGGGAGAAGTGCGTTCATGTACCGGATGTCACGGCCAGGCCAGTCACACGACCGATTCAAGCGTCGCCGCAAAACGCCTGGCCATGGCCAGACCGCCGAGCGTACCGCAGCCCCAGCCGTGTGATATGAAGGGAAATGGGGGAGACGACTGTGCAGGACAGGTCATTCACTATCCAACTGATATCCAGCCGATATTCGATGCAAAATGTGTCAAGTGCCATGGGACGAAGGATCCCGCCGGCGGACTGCGGCTGACCGGTGAAGTTGTCGATTATTACAACACCTCGTATGAGCAGCTGGCCCGCAAGCGGCTGGCCGGGCCGATCATTCCGGAATTCACGTCGTTCGACGAAGGTGATCGCGGAAACTGGAACGGCGTCTTTCTGCCTCCGAGGCAACTGGGTTGTTCCGTCAGTCCCATGGTTTCGATGCTGACCGATCCCCGGCACTCGAAGAACACGAAGAATAACCACTCGAAGATACTGACGGAAACGGAACTGATGGTGCTTTGCCGCTGGGTGGACAGCAATTACCAGTTTTACGGCAGTTATTTTGGGCGTCACCATCCACAATGGGTGAACAAAGACCCGCGCAATCCCGACTATGATCCGAAAGATTTCCGCCGCAAGACTACCTTTGAAGAGGCGATATCATTCTCGGCGCCGCAGTGGCACCGGTAAGCATTTTTTTGAAAACACCTGGGATAAATGACTGTGAAAGGAAACAGGCAATGCCAAGAACATTGATACTTCTGTGCGGGTTATTGACTGCTGGTCTGGCCGTTCTCGCGGAGGATGCCAGACCGGCACGTCCGAACATACTGTGGATTTCATGCGAGGACACGTCTCCATGGTTCGGGTTCTGCGGGGACAAGTGTGCAAAAACGCCGAACCTGGATGCGCTGGCTAAGTGCGGCGTATACTACAACAATGCTTTTGCCTCGGCACCGGTCTGTGCTCCGTCACGCTTTGCCATAATTACCGGCTGTTATGCCACGAGTTACGGAACACAGCGGCTTCGTTCGCAATTTGCCGTATCTGATTCAATAAAAGGTTTTCCGTCGATCCTGCGCAGTGCCGGTTACTACTGCAGTAATAATTCCAAGACAGATTACAACACGAGCGCCGAGAAGCGCATCATTTCGGAATCCTGGGACGAATGCAGCGGAAAGGCGCACTGGCGCAAGCGCAAGCCTGGCCAGCCGTTCTTTGCCATATTCAACCTGACCGAAACGCACCAGAGCCAGGCATTCGAAACTACACCCTCAAAGCTTGAACCGTCGGAGAGACACGATCCGGCCGCCGCACCATTGCCGCCTTACTATCCCGATACGCCAGCGGCACGCCGGACCGTGTCGCAGGTGTATGACTGCATCACAGCCATGGACCGGCACGCAGGAAAGATCCTGGCCGAACTCGAACAGGATGGCCTGAAGGATGACACGATTGTATTCTTCTGGCCAGACCATGGACAGGGCATCCCGCGCGGCAAACGCACGCTCTGGGATACCGGGTTGAAGGTTCCTCTTGTGGTCTATTTTCCAGAGAAGTACCGGTCCCTTGCACCGGCAGTGCCGGGTGGAACATGTGACCGCCTTGTGAGCCTGATGGATTTAGGTCCCACCATGCTGAGTATTCTTGACCTGTCGATTCCAGCACACGTGCAGGGGCAAGCATTCCTTGGTAAGGCAGCCGCTGTTCCCCGTGAATATGTTTTCGGTGCTCGTGACCGGGTTGACGAGGTGGCCGAAGTGGTCCGTTCTGTACGTGATAAACGTTATCTCTACATGCGTAATTTCATGCCCCACCTCTCGTGGAACCAGCCTGAAACTTACTCTGATCAGCTCGATCTCCGCCGCGAAATCACGCAGCTTGCCGCGGCGGGCAAACTGAACGCGGACCAGCTGACATACGCAGCTTCAACGAAACCTGCAGAAGCCCTCTACGATACGGAGAAGGATCCATGGCAGGTCAAGAACATTGCTGCCGATCCCGAAGCGGCTCCCGTGCTGGAACGACTGCGCAAAGCGCTGCGAGGCTGGCAGGCGGATACGCATGACGTCGGGTTGATGCACGAATGGCAGGCGACCAGATTTTGCGAGGAAACCGGCCGCCCTCTTTCCGAGCTTGCCCGCGAGGAAAAGTATATTGCGATGGATCGCGTGCTCGACACTGCGTGGCGAGTTGGCCTGCCGAACCAGGTTGAAGAACTTGCACGCCGGATTGAAGATTCCGATCCGACAGTGCGATACTGGGCCGCCATCGGCCTGCGTGTGGCCGGTCGCGATGCGGCTGGCGCAAAGGGCGCTTTGCGTAAGGCATTGTCGGATAAGTCAATGCCGGTACGAATCGAAGCTGCCGGTGTCCTTGTCGCACAGTTCGATGATCGTCCTGCGCTCGATCTTCTTGCAGGTATTCTGTCGACTGGAGACGAACATGCGGTTCTTCATGCCGCACGCACGTTACAGATGCTGGGCGAGAAGGCCCGGCCTGTCCTGCCGGCTTTGCAGGAAGTTTTACCAGGCATTAAGGATATGAATGCCCGCTGGAGTATCAGCGGCGCAATTGCATTACTGACCGGAACAGAGAATCCTGTGTTCAAACCGAAGGGCAAGCCGGCCGGCAGGGCAGAGAAGCCCTCAAGAAAAACGGCGGCTTCGCGGGAGATCAACGGCTTCCCGTTGTTCTCTTCCTTTGAAGAGTTGGCTGGGGCGGATAATGTAGCACTTCCTCAGGTACGCGCTGTCACACGTGGTCCGAAAATTCACTGGTTTGGTTATTACGACAAGTTTCAGATTGATGTAAGCGGCCGGTACCTTCTGTGCATGGAGGCGGATTTCGAACATCGCCTGCCGGAAGCAAATGAAGCGGTGAAAATAGGCATGATTGATCTGACCGATGGCGATAAATGGATTGAGCTCGGCGAGTCGCGCGCATGGTGCTGGCAGCAGGGCTGCATGCTGCAGTGGCGGCCCGGTTCGGACAGCGAGGTGGTGTGGAATGACCGCGAAGGGGACAGATATGTCTGCCGGGTTCTTGATGTAAAAACCAGGAAGCCAAGGACCCTGCCGCGAGCTATCGGTTCCATCAGCACTGACGGGAAACTGGCTGTCTGTGAGGATTTCAGCCGTGTCTGGAATTTCCGTGCCGGTTATGGCTATGCCGGCATTCCTGACAAATACGAAACCCAGCCGGCGCCAGCCGAAATCGGGGTCTGGAGGATGGACATGGATACAGGCGCCACCCGTTTGCTGATTTCCGTAGCCGACTTTGTCAGGATCCCGTACCCTGAACAGAAACCGGACGACAGGCATTATGTTAATCATCTGGCGTGGAGTCCGGACGGAAAACGTTTCCTGATGTTCAACCGATGGGCGGGAAAAGGCCAGCCGACGCGTGTTTTCACCGCCGATGTAGAAGGTAAAGATCTCCGGCTTCTTTCAGCGAAATATGCCTCGCACTGGACCTGGCGCGATCCGGAAAATGTGCTTATTTGGGCGGACGGTGCCTACCGTCTCTACAAGGATGACGGTTCAGGCGAGCCGAAGGAGATGTTATGGAAAGCGCCGAACGGTCACCAGACTTACATTCCCGGTACGAAAAATGAATGGCTGGTTGCTGATACCTATCCATATGGCAAGAGCAAGGATCAGATTCTTTATCTCTTCCATGTGCCGACCAGCAGGTTCGTTCTGCTCGGACGGTTTCAATCGACATACGGCGGCGAGTGGCGCTGTGACTCTCATCCCCGTGTCAGCCGGGATGGCAAACTGGTAATCATTGACTCACCGCACGGTGGCAATGGCCGACAGCAGTATATTGTCGACATCAGCCGTATAATTTTCGACAAAATGTCTGATGCGCGATAAACCAGCGTGGATATTGGTCGGAATGATAATGCCGTGAGGGTGGCGGAACCGGCTTGGAATATGCGGAATTCCTGTTTTGACCAGCCGTTCTTGCCTTTTCAGCTCATTTAGTTGTACCATCCGCGCCGAAGGAAAAAGAATGGCCAAAAGTAATGTAGATCTTATTTGCAGTGTGGCGGAGCTTGCCGGGCTTTTTGAGAAAGGCCACGGCCTTGAGGGTTTTCTGCAGAAAGTTGTCAGTGTAATCGCCTGGCACATGAAGGCGGCAGTCTGCTCCGTGTACATGTTTGACGAGGAGAAGCAGGAGGTTGTGCTTACGGCCAACCAGGGCCTCAATCCAAGTGCCATAGGGAATCTGAGGCTTAAACTCGGTGAAGGTATTATCGGGACTTCGCTGCTTGAATTGAGGCCGATAATAGAGGGGACGGCAAGCAGTAATCCGCATTTCAAGTACATTCCAGGAATAGGTGAAGAAGGGTACCAGGCCTTTCTGGCGGTACCGATCTTGAGAGGCCTCACACGTGTCGGTGTTCTGGCCGTGCAGGATCCAGCTCCCGGCTATTTTGACGACAATGACGCCAAGGCATTGCGGGCGATTGCCACGCAGCTTGCCGGGACAATTGAGAATGCGAAGCTGCTGATGAGTCTTCACGGGAAGGAAGAGCATCAGCGTGCCGTTCAGGAATCACTGCCTAACGACATAAAGTTCATTCATGCAACGCCGGGTTCTTCGGGCACAGCATACGGCAGCTCGATAGTATTTGATGATGAACTGCTGGACGTAACAGTGATGGAAAACCTTCCCGCAGTCTCTATCGATGACTTCAACAGGGCGCTGGACGTTACCGAGGAGCAGTTGAAGAAATTCCAGCTGGATATGGAAGAACGGCTTGCCGATATCGCCTCGCTGATATTCAGTGCGCACCTTCTTATCCTGCGGGACACGGAATTTTCCGGTGTGATGCTGAAGCTTGTAGAGCAGGGTGTACATCCTGCAGTGGCTGTGAGCCGGGTTGTCGATGATTTTTGCAGGATGTTCGCCAACAGTGAGAATACCCGCCTGAGGGAGAAGGTTCATGACGTGCGCGATCTCGGGAGCCGCATATTGAGAAATCTCACCGGGGTGGACAAGGCAATGCCGGATTTCAGCGGGAGCATCATCATAGCAGAGTCCCTGCTTCCTTCCGACCTGGTCAGGCTGTCGGCCCAGAAGGTGGGCGGTATTGTTCTTGTCAGCGGGGGTGCCACGGCACATCTGTCAATACTCGCGCGTTCGCTGGATCTGCCGATGGTGATAATCCACGACAAACGACTGCTTAAGCTTCCGGCAAATACCCCGCTGATTATTGATTCGGAGCAGGGTGCGTTGTTCATCAGGCCGGATGCGGGAGTGGTCCGGAATTACGAGTTACTGCAGGAAGCCAGGAAACGGGCGGTTGAAAGCGAGTCTACGGTGGCGCCGGAAACCCGTACAAGCGAAGGCACGGTTATAAGGTTGCTTGCGAACATAAACCTGCTCAGCGACCTTGACGTGGCAAAACGCCTCAAGGCTGAGGGAATCGGCCTTTACCGCTCGGAGTTTCCGTTCGTGGTTCGTAATGATTTCCCGTCGGAGGAGGAGCAGTACAGGGTTTACAAGAAACTGGCGGATGCCATGCCCGGGCGCGAGGTCGTTTTCCGCACACTGGATATAGGGGGTGACAAGATGCTGTCCTATTTCCAGACGGGCAATGAAGCCAACCCATTCCTCGGCTTGAGGGCGATCAGGCTTTCGCTGCGTAACCGCAATATCTTTGCGCCTCAAATACGCGCGCTGCTTCGGGCGGGTGCCGGCGGCGAATTGCGAATAATGTTTCCTTTCGTGTCATCGGTTGACGATTTTCTGCAGGCCAGGGACTTTGTGCGGGAATGCATTGCACAGCTGGCCCAGGAGAATACACCGCACAACAGCAATCCGCTTTTCGGTATAATGGTGGAGTTGCCGGCCGCGGTGGAGATCATAGAGGAACTTTCGTACGAAGTGGATTTCATGAGCATCGGGAGCAACGATCTTTTCCAGTATATAATTGCAGTGGACCGGAACAACGAACAGATA
>JAEAMF010002132.1_pt1 | contig 11927 bp, 13 predicted proteins | sample 8958721 | NCBI WGS metagenome assembly JAEAMF01 (sample SAMN16933255, study PRJNA681124) | bioreactor sludge metagenome | isolation source: anaerobic bioreactor treating anionic surfactant - SDBS | place: India: Bengaluru | collected 2019-02-28
ACGCCGTCCTTGGTGATCAGCGGAGCGCCGAAGCTCTTGTCCAGCACCACGTTGCGGCCTTTCGGGCCGAGGGTGGCCTTGACGGCGTCGGCCAGGATGTTCACGCCGACCAGCATCTTCTTGCGAGCGGAATCGCCGAATTTGACTTCTTTAGCAGCCATGTTCTTCTAAACCTCGGATGGAATTCAGGAAATGCGCGAAAAGCGGCGGGAAATCAGTCTTCCAGGACGGCGAGGATTTCGTTCTCGCCCATCACCAGCAGGTCTTCGCCGTCGACCTTGACGGTGTTGCTGCCCGAGTACGGGCCGAACACCACCTTGTCGCCGACCTTGACGGCCAGCGGGCGCACTTCGCCGTTGTCCAGAACGCGACCGGCGCCGACAGCGACGACTTCACCGCGATTCGGTTTCTCGGCAGCGGAACCCGGCAGGACGATGCCGCCTGCGGTCTTGGTTTCTTCTTCGCTGCGACGAATCACGACGCGGTCATGCAGAGGACGAAGCTTCATTGTCGATCTCTCCTAACAGGTTGTTTCCAGCTGCCGGTGAAGTTCACCGGCGGGTTGGTAGATTCCGGCGTTGCCGGGAGCGACGCGCGGGGCACGTCGCGAAAGTCTGGGCGGTGATTGCTCGGCAATCCTGCGCTGACCGCTAGATGAGGGCCGGCCAGGGCATTTCAAGGGGCAGGACAAAAAAAATTTCAGTCGTCGTGGCGCTGCCACTCGCCCTCGATGACCTGCGGGCGCGACTGGGCTGGCTCGTGCGCCGCCTGGCCGGCCTGCGGGCGACGGCGGGCGGCGCTGCGCAGCAGACGCTGGCGCAGCGCGTGGCGGGTGAACGGCAGCAGGCAGAGGATGCCGAGAACGTCGCTGATCAAGCCGGGCAGCAGCAGCAGGAAGCCGCCGAGGGCCAGCAGCAGGCCGTCGAGCATCTCCTGCTCCGGCGCCTCGCCGGCGAGCAGGCGGGCTCGGGCGCGCCAGGCGGTGGCCGGTCCGGCGATGCGCAGCAGGAAGCCACCGGCCAGGGCGCTGGCGACCACCAGCAGCAGGGTGGCCAGCACGCCGATGTGGCTGCCGACCGCGATCAGCACGGCCAGCTCGAGCAGTGGGAAGAGGATGAAGGCGGACAGCAGTAGGCGCATCGAATCGGTTTTCCGGAACGGGCGGGACAGCCCAATGTGACACGAGATGGCGCCCGCGTCAGGCGAATTCAAGCCCGCCGCCCGCCACCCGTCGACCGAAACGCATCCGGACGCGCACCGCCACCGAGAAAATTCTTGACTATCAAGCCCGCCGATGCTGCACTGCAAAAGACGCTCAGGGAATGAATCCTCGCAGAGAATCCGTCGCAACGGACAGGGGCTCCGGAACCTCCGCAGCCACCGGCGAGGCCAACAAACAATACAAGCAGGGGGATTCCCTCATGCAACTCAAAGACAAGGTCATCATCATCACCGGCGGCGGCCAGGGCCTCGGCCGGGCCATGGCCGAATACCTTTCCTGCCGCGGTGCAAAACTGGCATTGGTCGACCTCAACCCGGAAAAACTGGACCAGGCAGTGAGCGCCTGCCAGGCCAACGGTGTCGAGGCGCGCGCCTATGTGTGCAACGTCGCCGACGAGGCGCAGGTCGAGGGCATGGTGCAGCAGGTGGCCGCCGACTTCGGCGCCATCCACGGCCTGATCAACAACGCCGGCATCCTGCGCGACGGCATGCTGCTCAAGGTCAGGGACGGCGTCATCGAGAAGCTGCCGCTGGCGCAGTGGCAGGCAGTGCTCGACGTCAACCTGACCGGACCCTTCCTGTGCACCCGCGAGGTGGCGGCGAAGATGATCGAACTCAAGTGCGCAGGCGCCATCGTCAACATCTCCTCGGTGTCGCGCGCCGGCAACATGGGGCAGAGCAACTATTCCGCGGCCAAGGCCGGGGTGGCCTCGCTGACCGTGGTGTGGGCCAAGGAGCTGGCGCGCCACGGCATCCGCGTCGGCGCCATCGCCCCCGGCTTCATCGGCACCGAGATGGTCGCCAGCATGAAGCCCGAGGCCCTGGAGCGCATGACCTCGGCGATCCCGCTCCGGCGTCTGGGCCAGCCCGAGGAGATCGCCCAGGCTGCCGCCTTCATCTTCGAGAGCGACTACTTCACCGGTCGCGTGCTCGAGCTGGACGGCGGCATCCGCCTGTAAGGCCGACAGCGGCGGGCGGACGCTCCGGCGTCCGCCCTACCAGCCGACGCCGAAACCGAGGCTGTAGGTCGCCTCGTCGACGTCGCCCTGCTCGCCGCGCAGCTGGTCCCACTCGCCCTTGAGGTGCAGCGAGGCCCAGCTGTTGAGCTTGTAGCGCAGCCCCAGGTCGCTCTCCAGCTTGTAGTCGATGGCGTCGACGAAGGGCGCGCCCAGCTCGCCATGGCTGAACAGCTCGAAGCGCTTGCCCAGCAGGAAGCGGTTGTAGTCCCACTTGAAGCCCAGCGCGTAGAGGTGTTCCTTGCCACCGGCGGCGAAGGCCAGGTCGTGGCGGTTGAGCAGCGACACCAGCGAGAAGGCGCCCAGCTCGTTGTCCCAGAACTGGTAGCCGGGACCGCTGCCCAGGGTGCGCTGGATCGCCACCTCCTCGATGCGGTCGCGCTCGTACTCGAACTTGCCCTGCCAGAACCAGTGCTCGTCGAGGAAGCGGTCGAGGGCGTACTCGGCGCCGACGCTGTCCTCGGTCTCCACCTCGTCCTTCGACTCGCGGTCGTAGCTGGCGCTGAGATTGTGCCGCCAGTCGCCGTGACGGGCCTTGGTGCGCAGATCGACGTCGAACTCCTCGACATCCTTCTCGGCCCGCTCGTACTCGACGGCGAAGTCCGCGCTGCCGCTCCACACCCAGTCCTCCACCAGCGGCCGCGGCGGCAGGATCTGCTGCACCGCAGCGAGTTCGACGCTGCGCGCCGCACCGTTGACCAGCTCGACCCGGCCATCGGCGGCGCGACGCAGGCCGCGGGCGTGCTCGCCCTCGCCGTCGTCCAGTTTGACCAGCAGGGCCTGGTCGCTTTCCAGGCTGGCCACCTGCCGCCAGTCCAGAGTCACGCTGCCGGCGTAGTCGGTCTTGAGCAGCAGCTTGCCGCCATCGAACAGCTGGATCCGCCCGCTCAGGCGGTCGCCGTTCTTCAGCCAGACGGTATCGGCCAGGGCCGGAGTGACCAGCAGGGACAGGATGACGGACAGCAGCAGGATCGGCAGGCGCATGGGAACGAGGGTCGACGAGCGGAAAGCGCGCCATTATCCGGAGCCGTGGCTGGCGGGCAAGCCACGGCCGTCGTACGGTAGCGGACGCTGCAGGCGGACCGGACCGGGAGTATGCTCCATGCCTTCGCCCCACCGAGAACCGCCCATGCCTATCCCTGCCGACCCGCGTCGCGCCGCGCTGTACGCCGTGCTGGCCCAGGTGCCGCCCGGACGGGTGGTCAGCTACGGCCAGCTCGCCGCCCTGGCCGGCCTGGGCCGCGCGGCCCGCTGGGTGGGCCGCTGCCTCGCCCAGCTGCCGCAGGACAGCGCCCTGCCCTGGCACCGGGTGGTGGCTGCCGGCGGACGCCTGAGCCTGCCGGCCGGCTCGCCCGCCGGCGACGAGCAGCGCCGCCGTCTCGCCGCCGAAGGCGTGGTGCTGCTCGGCGAACGCCTCGACATCCGTCGCCACGGCTGGCATCCCGCTGGCCAGAGCGGTTAGAGTGCAGGTTTTGCCCCGGATCTCCATGCAGCGCTCCATGCCCCGTCGAACCTGGCGCGAAGCCTTCGCCACCTATGCCAGCCCCTCCGCCCTGGCGCTCCTGCTGCTCGGCTTCGCCGCCGGCCTGCCGATGGTGCTGGTGTTCTCCACCCTGTCGGTATGGCTGCGCGAGGCCGGCGTGGCGCGCGAGACCATCGGCTACGCCAGCCTGATCGGCCTGGCCTACGCCTTCAAGTGGGTGTGGTCGCCGCTGCTCGACCAGTGGCGCCTGCCGCTGCTCGGCCGCCTCGGCCGGCGCCGCTCCTGGCTGGCGCTGTCGCAGCTGATGGTGGCCGTCGGTCTGGCCGGCATGGCGCTGTTCGACCCACAGACCCACCTGGCCTGGCTGATCGCCGTCGCCGTGCTGGTGGCATTCGCTTCCGCCACCCTGGACATCGCCCTCGACGCCTACCGCCTGGAGATCGCCGAGGATACCCAGCAGGCCGCGCTGGCGGCCTGCTACACCACCGGCTACCGGGTGGCCATGCTGCTGGCCACCGCCGGCGCGCTGTTCGTCGCCGAGGGCTTCGGCTCGACCGGCGGCAACTACCTGTACCCGGCCTGGGCCAGCACCTACCTACTGTTCGCCCTGCTGATGCTGCCCGGCCTGCTCACCACCCTGTGGATGCGCGAGCCGCCGCTGCCGGCACCGCTGCAGCAGGCGGCCAGCCGCTACGGCCTGAGCCACCAGCTGATCTCGGTGCTGGTGCTGATCGTGCTGCTTATCTCGGTGCCGGCGATGTTCACCCAGCTCTACCACAGCGGCGTGGACGGAGTGTTCAGCAGCCAGGTGACCCTGCTCGACCTGCTGCTCGACGACCGCGCCTTCCTGCGCTTCACCCTGTACACCGTGCTCACCCTGCTGTGCCTGTCGCCGTTCGGCCGCCGCGGCCTGGCGCCGGTGCTCACCCCGATCAGCGACTTCATCCACCGCTACCGCTGGCAGGCGCTGGTCCTCCTCGGCCTGATCGCCACCTACCGCATGTCGGACACCGTCATGGGCGTGATGGCCAACGTGTTCTACGTCGACCTCGGCTTCAGCAAGGACCAGATCGCCAGCGTCAGCAAGCTGTTCGGCCTGGTGATGACCCTGCTCGGTGCCGGTGTCGGCGGCGTGCTGATCGCCCGCTTCGGCATCCTGCCGATCCTGTTCGTCGGCGGCCTGGCCTCGGCGGCGACCAACCTGCTGTTCGCCCTGCTCTCCGGCATGGGCCCCAACCTCGAGATGCTGATGCTGACCATCTCGGTGGACAACTTCAGCGGCGGCCTGGCCACCGCGGCCTTCGTCGCCTACCTGTCGAGCCTGACCAACCTGCAGTTCTCCGCCACCCAGTACGCGCTGCTCAGCTCGATCATGCTGCTGCTGCCGCGCCTGATGGGCGGCTACTCCGGGGTGCTGGTCGAGAAGCTCGGCTACGCCGACTTCTTCCTGGTCACCGCGCTGATCGGCATCCCCACCCTGCTGCTGATCGGCCTGCAGTGGGGCCGCGAGCGCCGCCAGCCGGCCACCGCCTCCGCCGGCGAGCCGCCGCAGGGCTCCTGACCGGCAGAAACGCCGAGGGCCAGCCCTGCGGCTGGCCCTCGGACAACGGACGACCGGAAGCGCGGCCGATCAGTCGCGGAAGTTGTTGAACTGCAGCGGCATGCCCAGCTCCTGGGTGCGCAGCAGGGCGATGGCCTCCTGCAGGTCGTCGCGCTTCTTGCCGGTGACGCGCACCTGCTCGCCCTGGATGGCGGCCTGGACCTTGAGCTTGGCATCCTTGATCAGCGCGACTATCTTCTTGGCCAGCTCCTTGTCGATGCCTTCGCGCATGGTCACTTCCTGCTTGACCACCTTGCCGGACGCATAGGGATCCTTGTACTCCAGGCACTGGATGTCGATCTTGCGCTTGACCAGCGCCAGCTTGAGGATCTCGATCATCTGCTCGAGCATGAACTCGGCCTCGGCGGTCAGGGTGACCGTCTTTTCCTTGAACTCGAAACTGCCCTTGCCGCGCAGGTCGTAGCGGCGATCCAGCTCCTTGATGGCGTTGTCGACGGCGTTGGTGACTTCGTGCTTGTCCAGCTCGGACACGATGTCGAACGAGGGCATGGTTACTCTCCGATGAACGGCGCGACCGGGTTCACGGATGCGTCGCGCCTGGCTTGACGTAAAAAATGAAGGGTCATTATAACTGAGCTCCCGTTCGGTGCCGCTCGCAAGCACCGCCCCGACGATCAGCCGAGCCCCAGGCCATGCCCAATCCCAATCTCAGCATCATGGTGGTGGACGATGCCCGGTTTTCCAGCGCCCTGATCTGCCGCGTACTGCAGCAGGCAGGCTATCGCGACATCCGCATCGCCGGCAGCGCCCGCGAGGCCCTCGAAGCGCTCCAGCAACGGCCGGCCAACGTGCTGCTGGTGGACTGGATGATGCCGGAGATGGACGGCCTGCAGATGACCGCACAGGTCCGCCAGCTCGACGAGTCCGGCGAGCACTACACCTACGTCATCCTGCTCACCGGCAGCGACGCCAAGAACATCCTCGGCGCCGCCTTCGGCCGCGGCGTCGACGACTTCGTCAGCAAGTCCACGGTCAGCGAGCAGCTGCTGCCGCGGGTTCTGGCCGCCGAACGCCTGTGCGCCACCCTGCAGCGCCTGCTGCAGGAAAAGCGCCAGCTGGCGCACAACCTCAGCCATCTGGAACAGCGCAACGTGATCGACCCGCTGACCGGCCTCGGCAACCAGCGCTTCCTGCAGCAGCACCTCGGCAGCGCCCTGCGCCAGCTCGAGTCGCGCGGTGGTGCGCTGTGCTACCTGCTGATCGGCCTGGAGAATCCCGGCAACGGCCACGGCGAGGGCCTGCAGCGCGAGCTGCTCTATCACGTCGCCCGCCGTCTGCAGCAGATGCTGCGCCCGCTCGACGCGGTGGCACGCCTCGACGACCGCCACTTCGCCGTGGTCGCCATGGTCGACGACCTGCGCGAATGCGGCCACGGCAGCTTCCGCCGGCTGCACGAGGGACTCAACCGCAAGGCGCTGAAGACCAGCGAGGGCTTCATCACTCCGCAGGCCACCATCGCCATGATCGGCGTCGAAAGCCGCGACTGCCCGGTAGGCGTCGAACAACTGATGCGCCAGGCCGCGGCGCAGCTGGAGGAGGCCCGCGGCAGCGGGCGCATCGCCTGCAGCCGCCTGCAGCGCTCGGCCGCCGCCAGCCCGTGACCAGCACCTGGCATGTGCTCGGCAGCGGCAGCCTCGGCGGCCTGTGGGCGGCCCGCCTCGCCGCAGCCGGCCTGCCGGTCGAGCTGCTGCTGCGCGATCGCCAGCGGCTCGCCGAGTACCGGGCAGCCGGCGGCCTGACCTTCGAGCGCGACGGCCACTGCCGGCAGCTCGCCCTGCCGGCGCAACCCCTCGACGAACCCGCGCCGATCCGCCGCCTGCTGCTGGCCAGCAAGGCCTATGACGCAGCCGCGGCTGCGCGCGCCCTGCGCCCGCGCCTGGCTCCCGGCGCCGAAGTGATCCTGCTGCAGAACGGCCTGGGCAGCCAGGACGCTGTCGCGGCGCTGCTGCCGCAGGCACGCTGCATCTTCGCCTCCAGCACCGAAGGCGCCTTCCGCCGCCGCGACTTCCATGTGGTGTTCGCCGGCGCCGGCCACACTTGGCTGGGCAGCGTACCGCCCTCCCCGCCCCCCGCCTGGCTGGACGAGCTGGCCAGCGCCGGCATCCCGGCCAGCTGGAGCGACGACATCCTCGCCCGCCTGTGGCGCAAGCTGGCGCTGAACTGCGCGATCAATCCGCTGACCGTGCTGCACGACTGCCGCAACGGCGGTCTGCAGGCGCATGCCGTGGAAGTGGCCGCACTGTGCACCGAGCTGGTCGCGCTGCTGCTCGCCTGCGGCCAGCCACAGGCCGCCGCCGACCTGCAGGAAGAGGTCGAGCGGGTTATCGCCGCCACCGCCGCCAACTACTCGTCGATGTACCAGGACGTCGCTGCCGGGCGGCGCACCGAGATCGCCTACCTGCTCGGCCACGCCTGTCGCGAAGCGCAGCGCCGCGGGCTCGAGCTGCCGCGACTGGAAGATCTCGCCCGCCGCCTGCGCGCCCATCTGGCCGCACGCGGATTGCCGCAGGACTGACGGCCCGCTACCCTGCCGGCTCGCGCTTGCAGCCAACAGGACCAGTACCATGGGCTACCGTCTGTCGAAGATCTACACCCGCACCGGCGATGCCGGCGAGACCGGCCTGGCCGACGGCCGCCGGGTGACCAAGGACCATCCGCGCATCGAGGCCATGGGCGAGGTCGATACCCTCAACAGCCAGCTCGGCCTGCTGCTCGCCGAACTGGCCGAGCAGGCAGCCCTGCGGCCCGGGCTGGCGGAAGTCATCGAAATTCTGGCGCCCTGCCAGCACCGCCTGTTCGACCTCGGCGGCGAGCTGGCGATGCCCGAGTACCAGGCGCTGAATGCCGCGGAAGTGGCGCGCCTGGAGCAGGCCATCGACGCCTGGAACACCGAGGTCGGGCCGCTGGAGAACTTCATCCTGCCCGGCGGCTCGCGCCTGGTGGCCCAGGCCCATGTCTGCCGCAGTTTCGCGCGCAGCGCCGAGCGTCGCTGCCAGCACCTCAACGCGGTGGAGCCGCTGCGCGGCGAGTGCCTGGCCTATCTCAACCGCCTGTCCGACCTGCTGTTCGTCGGCGCGCGGCTGATCGCCCGCCGCCAGCAGGTCGACGAGGTACTCTGGCAGGCGGCGGAGCGCGACGCGTGAAGCCCGAGGACCTGTTGCTGCTGGTCAGTCGGCCGATGCCGTTCGGCAAGTACCAGGGACGGCTGATCAGCGAGCTGCCCGGCCACTATCTGGCCTGGTTCGCCCGCGAGGGCTTCCCGCGCGGCGAACTGGGCCGCCTGCTGGCGCTGATGCACGAGATCGACCACAACGGCCTGCGCGCCCTGCTGGAGCCGCTGCGCCGGCCAATGCAGCAGCCGTAGGGCAGGAAAACCGCACAGCGGCTTTCTACCGACGCACCTCGTCAGCGGGCCGCACGGTGGGCAATCGCTGCGCGAGTTGCCCTACCGCAACCGCCCGACATGGCTGCCGGCTCCGCCACTCAATCCGGCCAGAACGCGCGGATGCCGGCCACGCCCTGGGCGCCGGCCTGCCAGGCCCGCGCCTGCTCGGCCGGGCCGACCCCGCCGAGCAGGTACACCGGCTGGTTGAAGCCGCGGATCAGCTCGGCGGCCGAATCCCAGCCCAGCGGCGCGGCCTCGGGATGGGTCTGCGTCGCCTGCACGGGCGACAGGGTGACGAAGTCGACACCCATCTGCGCCGCCAGCGCCAGCTCCTCGGCATCGTGGCAGGATGCCGCCAGCCAGCGCTCGCGGGGGAACGGCCGGCCGTTGGCCGCGTACTTGCGCAGCTGCGCGGCGGTCAGGTGCCAGCCGGCGGCGGGGAAGTCGCCCAGCCACTCCAGCGGCCCCTTGAGCATCAGCTGCGCCTTGCCGGCGCACAGACCCTGGATGTCGGTGGCCAGGTCGCGGTACTCGGGGCTGTACATGTTCGGCGCGCGCAGCTGCAGCAGGCGGATGCCGTCGGCCAGTGCCCGGCGCACGCCACGCAGCAGCTCGGCGGGCTCCAGGTCGTCGGGCGTGATCAGGTAGTGTGCCGGCAGACGCGCGGCGGCGACGATCGGCCGGTTGGCTTCGGGAAACTCGTAGTCGGGCAGCTCGCGCGGCGCCACCCAGGCCAGCGGCTGGCCCTCGCGGCCATGCGGCTCGCCAGTGAAGGCGCCGACCTCGTGGACGTCGAGCAGCACCGCCAGGTCGGGATAGTCGTGACGCACCTGGATCAGCGGGCGCGAGGCGATCACGTCGATGCCCAGCTCCTCGTGCAGCTCGCGCGCCAGCGCGACCTCCACCGCCTCGCCGGCCTCGACCTTGCCGCCGGGGAACTCCCACAGGCCGCCCTGATGCTTGTGTTCGGGACGCCGGGCGATCAGCACCCGGCCGTCGGTGCCGCGGATCACCGCCGCGGCCACGTGCAGTCGTTTCATCTCGGAATGGCTCCGCGCAGCGCGCCGCCGGGCGGCGGCGCGCTCCTGCAGGTCAGGAACGGTACTCGGCGTTGATGCGCACGTACTCGTGGGACAGGTCGGTGGTCCAGATGGTCTCGCTGCAGTCGCCGCGGCCCAGCTCGATGCGGATGCCGATTTCCTCCTGCTTCATCACCGCCGCGCCCTGCTCCTCGGTGTAGGTGGCGGCACGGCCGCCCTTGCTGGCGATGCACACCTCGCCGAGGAACACGTCGATCAGGCTGACGTCGAGGTTGGGCACGCCGGCGTAGCCGACCGCGGCGAGGATGCGCCCCCAGTTGGGGTCGGAGGCGAACAGCGCGGTCTTGATCAGCGGCGAGTGGGCCACGGCGTAGGCGACGTCCAGGCACTCCTGGTGGTTGGCGCCGCCGTTGACCTGCACGGTGACGAACTTGGTGGCGCCCTCGCCGTCGCGGACGATCGCCTGGGCGACTTCCATGAACACCTCGAACACCGCCTGCTTGAGCTTGGCGTACAGCTCGCCGCTCTTCTCGGTGATTTCCGGCAGGGCGGCCTGGCCGGTGGCGATCAGCATGCAGCAGTCGTTGGTGGAGGTGTCACCGTCGATGGTGATGCGGTTGAACGACTTGTTGGCCGCATCGCGTACCAGGTCCTGCAGCACGTCGCGGGCGACCCTGGCGTCGGTGGCGATGTAGCCGAGCATGGTGGCCATGTTCGGGCGGATCATGCCGGCACCCTTGCTGATGCCGGTGACGGTGACGGTCACGCCGTCGTGCTGGAACTGGCGGCTGGCGCCCTTGGGCAGGGTGTCGGTGGTCATGATGCCTTCGGCAGCCTGCGCCCAGTGGTCGACGCTGAGGTCGGCCAGCGCAGCCTCCAGGGCGGCCTCGATCTTCTCCACCGGCAGCGGCTCGCCGATAACCCCGGTGGAGAACGGCAGCACGGCGCTCTCGCCCACCCCGGCCAGTTCGGCCAGCTTGGCGCAGGCGCGGCGGGCGCGCACCAGGCCGTCCGGGCCGGTGCCGGCGTTGGCGTTGCCGGTGTTGGTCAGCAGGTAGCGCACCTCGCCCGCCAGGCGCTCGCGGGTGATCAGCACCGGCGCGGCGCAGAAGGCGTTGGTGGTGGTCACGCCGGCGATGGTCGAGCCCTCGGCGCAGCGCATCACCACCACGTCCTTGCGGCCGGGACGCTTGATGCCGGCCGAGGCGATGCCGAGTTCGAAACCGGGAACCGGGTGCAGGGTGGGCAGGGGGCCAAGACCGACAGCCATGGGACAGACTCCTTGAGATGCGCGCGGCGCGTAATGAAGAGGGGACACAGTATCAAAAACGCCGCGAGCGGCAAGGCCGGTCGCGGCGCGGGCACGGCGTCAGCCGATCAGCTGATCTGGCCGTGGCAGTGCTTGTACTTCTTGCCGGAGCCGCACGGGCACGGCTCGTTGCGGCCGACCTTGGGCTCCTGACGCACGGCCACCGCCACCTGGGCCGCCTCGCCTTCCTCGTCGGCGGCCTCCAGCGGCTGGTCGAGCGCCGGCGCGGCGGCGTGCTGGAACTGCATGCGCGCGGCCAGGGCCTCGGCCTCGCGGCGCAGGCGCTCCTCTTCCTCGGCCGGGTCCTCGCGGCGCACCTGCACATGGCAGAGCACGCGGATGGCGTCGCGCTTGATGCTTTCCAGCAGCTCCTGGAACAGGGCGAAGGACTCGCGCTTGTACTCCTGCTTGGGGTTCTTCTGTGCGTAGCCGCGCAGGTGGATACCGTGGCGCAGGTGGTCCATGGTGGACAGGTGCTCCTTCCACAGGTCGTCCAGCACGCGCAGGAGGATCTGCTTCTCGAAGCTGCGCAGCGCCTCGGCGCCGGCCAGCTCTTCCTTCTCCTCGTAGGCCTTGACCAGCTCGGCGAGGATGCGCTCGCGCAGGGTTTCCTCGTACAGCTTGTCGTCCTCGTCGAGCCACTGCTGCACCGGCAGGTGCAGGCCGAAGTCGGCCTGCAGGGCGGCCTCCAGCCCGGCGATGTCCCACTGTTCGGGCAGCGACTGCGGCGGGATATGGGCATCGATGGTGCGGGCGAGCACTTCCGCGCGGAACTCGGCGATGGTCTCGCCGACGTTCTCGGCGGCCAGCAGGCTGTTGCGCATGTGGTAGATCACCTTGCGCTGCTCGTTG
>JAEAMF010002133.1_pt1 | contig 11926 bp, 5 predicted proteins | sample 8958721 | NCBI WGS metagenome assembly JAEAMF01 (sample SAMN16933255, study PRJNA681124) | bioreactor sludge metagenome | isolation source: anaerobic bioreactor treating anionic surfactant - SDBS | place: India: Bengaluru | collected 2019-02-28
CTGAAATCAGAACTGAAATCACCAGTGACCCCCTCAGCGACGTCTGGGCAGCGGACTCCGCTGCTCAGTCCGCCGCCCACTGGGCCGGGGACTCCACAGCCCGCTCCGCAGTCCAGGGTCGTCTGGCCACCCTCCGCTGCCCAGTCCGCTGTCCACTCCGCAGCGGAGAGGGGCATATTTCGGATTTTAGGTTTTGGATTGCTCCGCTCCCTTGAGTTTTAGTGGCGAAAGTCCGGGTTCCGGGGTCTGGGCCCGAGCACTCTGTGTCTCTGTGGTTCTACTCCGCGTCCGCACCCTTTGTGCTCTTGGTGGTGAGAATCCGGGTTCGGTGTATAATGGCGCATGCCGGATGCGCCGCGCCGCGGCTTGGCGAAGTTCCTGAGCTGGTTCCTGCTGGCCGTCGGCTACATCCTGTCGCCGTTCTCGTGGTGGAACGACCTTGTCATCAACTGGCCGCTGGCCTACCTGTTTGCCAACCTTCTCGGGCTGCTCAATCACCGGCTGTTCGGCCCGGCGCTGGTCGCTGGCTACTGGCTCACGAACATCTTGGGCCTGGTGATGATGCAGCAGGGGACAGTGCGCCTCGCGACCGCGGGCCAGGGAGCGATGAGCCGGAAGAAACTGTGGGTCAGCATCGCAGTGGCGTCCGGGTACACGCTGGTGGCGGTGGTGCTGTTGAGGCTCGGAGTGCTGAAGCCGCTCGTGAATGCAGGGTAGGGCGGACAGCGATACCAGATTCCAGATACCAGATTCCTGATACCAGATTCGGAGCACAGCCCGTGGCCGGCTGCTGCTTGACAGCCGCGATGCCCGGCTGATACTGACACGCTGGAATGGCGAGTTCCGAGTGACGAATGGCGAATGTCTTAGGTCAATAGACTAATGTCTGCAGTCATGCCCTGAGGAGGAGTGATGAGAACTAGAGAGCTTGTCGCGCTATTGGCGGTGCTTCTGGCCGGTTGCCCCGGGCCGAAGCAGGCGAAGAAGTCTGCGAGGGTCGTCCATATGCCCGTCTTCACGGCCGAGGAGCTGGCAAAGGCCGAGCCGCTGCGGGTGGTCAGCGCGGTGCCGGAAGGCGAGGCCGAGGGCGTGTCGGAGACCGACGAGATTGCGGTGACGTTCGACGCGGTGATGGTGGCGCTTGAGGAAATCCCTGACACCAACTTCTTCCCGCTGCTCCTGGAGCCGGACGTACCGGGTTCGTGCCACTGGCTGGGGAACCGGACGATCGTGTTCCGTCCGGACACGCTCCTGCCGGTTGCGACTGAGTTCAAAGTGACAATCCCCAAGGGCGTAAAGGCGCTTGAGGGCGCGATGCTCAAGGAGGATTACACCTTCACCTTCTCGACCGTGCGGCCCGAGCTTGAGTACTCGAGCCCGCAGCAGGGGGAGGAGTTCGTCCGGTTGGACCAGCCGATGTATCTCAAGTTCAACGTCGCGATGGACCCGAAGCGGGCCAGGGGTTCGATTCGGCTGCTGCGTTCGGACGGCACTGCCGACCCGTTCCGCATCAGGATGCTGTCGCCGAAGGACAAGGTGCGCGAGAGATGGTGGTTTGACGTTGATGATTCGGCGCGGATTCTCGTGCTGGTGCCGGCGCGGCAACTCGCGATACAGACCGAGTACGAACTGGTGCTCGAAGAAGGGCTCCTGGCACGCGAGGGCAATCTCGGTACCGGCGAGCAGGGCAAGGTGGAGTTCCGCACGTTCAACCGGTTCGCGTTCCAGGGCCTGTCCGGCGAGGGCAAGTTGTATCCTGAGGACCCTTTGAGTCTTGAGTTCTCGAACCCGGTGCCGTACTCAGGGTTCGCGCAGCACGTGCGGTTCAAGCCGGACGTCAAGCTCGACCGAAGATACGAGGACTACGGGTACTCATCCCAGGCTCCTGATCTCTGGGTGCCGCTGCGGGCCGAGACGACGTACGAGATGACTCTGTCCAAGTGGCTGAAGGACGACTTCGGTAACCGGCTGGGCCGCGACGTGCGCGTGCGGTTTGCGACCGGCTCGTTCCGGCCGTACTTCACCATGCCGACCGGCCGCGGCATCGTCGAGGCGGGCATCGACCTCAAGCAGCCGGTGACGATGGTGAACATCGAGAGCCTCGACGTCAGGATGAAGCGCGTGTCGCGCGACCAGGTGATTCCGTTCTGGCGCAGCCGGTACGACGACTGGGACGACGAGGACCTGGCCTGGACCGGCGGGTTTGACTTCACCAAGACCTGGTATCCGAAGCAGAAACGGAACCAGCGGGTAACGCTGCCGTTGCGCCTTGAGCAGGGGCTGGGGAGCCGCAAGGCGGGATACCTGTTCTGCGAGCTTGACTGCGGGTTTGAGCCGGAGCGCGGCCTGCGGTATCGCCGCTCTTTCCTGCAGGTGACGCCTTATGGTCTGACCGCGAAGTTCTCGCCTGAGAACGGGCTGGGGGTAGTGACGACGCTTGCGGACGCGAAGCCGGTCGCGGGCATCCCGGTGCAGTTGCGCGACGACGCGAACCGGGTCATCTGGTCAGGCAGGACGGCTCAAGACGGCGCGGTGCTTTTCCCGGGCTGGAGTGCCCTGGGCCTGCGGGCCGAGGACGAGTGGAGCACCCCGCGGGTGTGGCTGTTCGCGGGCGACGAGACGGCCGAGGGGTTCGTGCATTCGGGCTGGGGCACGGGCATCTACCCTTACGAGCTGGGTGTGAGCTATGACTGGTATCCGAAGCCGAACCGGCCCGAGGCGTTCATCTTCACCGAGAAGGGCGTGTACAAGGCGGCGGACACGGTCAGGGTCAAGGGTATGGCAAGGCAGCGGAAGCTCGGCCGCTGGGTCGTGCCCGCGACGCGCACCGGCCAGTTGCGCGTGACCGACTCAAGGGACGAAGAGGTGCTTTCGAGGAGCGTCAACCTGTCAGGCGAGGGCAGCTTCGACCTCGTGATTCCCTTGAGCGCGGACGCGGTGAGCGGGTATTACTCGATGACCTTTGACCTTGCGGACGAGACATTCTACTCCTCGTTCCGGGTCGAGGCGTACCGGCCGGTCGAGTTCGAGGTGACGGTCAAGGGCGACAAGGAGTCGTACCTCGCGGGCGACGCGTTCAAGGCGACGATTGACGCAAGATACCTGTTCGGCGCGGCAATGGCCGGCGACTCGGTGAACTGGAGTATCGCCCTGAGCCCGACGTGGTTCGCGCCGCCCGGGCACGACGGGTTCCACTGGGGTGTGAGCGAGGAGGAGTTCAGTTACGGGTCGAAGACGGTCGGGTCAGGCAAAGGCCGGCTCGACGACGCGGGCAGGACCGAGGCAAAGGCGCGGCTGGACCTCGGCCGCTCTCTTTCCCCGCAGACCGTGACCTGCGAGGCGACCGTGACCTCAAAGAACAGCCGGACCGTAACCGGCCGCGAGTCGTACGTGGTGCACCGGAGCTCAACCTACATCGGCGTGAAGCAGGACGAGGAGTTTGCCGAGGTCGGCGACTCTTTGGGCTTCGACCTCATCACCGTGACGCCAGAAGGCAAGATGGCGCCGGGTTCGACAGTGAGCGTGACCTTCTTCCGCCGGGTGTGGCACTCGGCGCGCAAGGCCCAGACCGGGGGTCGCTACTCGTGGGTGAGCGAGAAGCAGGATATCAAGGTCAGGACCGTGAAGGTCAAGACCGGGGCCGAGCCGGTCAGGCGGTACTTCAAGCCGGACAAGCCCGGCTACTACTGGGCGAAGTGCGAGACCCGTGACCGCAAGCGCAACCCCACGAGGACCGACTTCTCGTTCTGGGTCGCGGGCCCGGGCGAGGCGGCGTGGATGATGCGCGACGACGACCTGGTCGAGCTGGTCCGGGACAAGGGCATGTACCGACCGGGCGATACTGCCAGGATACTCGTCAAGTCGCCGTGGACCAACATCAACGCGCTGGTGACTATCGAGCGCGAGCACGTGATTGACCACTTCGAAACCCGCATCGAAGGTAATGCCAGCGTGGTGCGCGTGCCGGTGAAAGAGGAGTACCTGCCGAACGTCTACGTGTCGGTCGTCATCCTTAAAGGCCGGACCGCACAGAACCAGTTCGACGAGCAGGGTTCGGACCTGGGCAAGCCGGGATTCAAACTGGGCTACGTCGAGCTGCCGGTGAACCCGGATGCGAAGAAGCTCGAAGTCAAGGTGAGCACGCAGGAAGAGTACCGGCCCGGGCAGGAGGTCGAGCTGACCGTCAAGGTCAGTGACAAGGCGGGCGCGGGCCGGGCCGCGGAACTCACGCTCGCGGTGGTTGACCTGGGCGTCTTGAAGCTCACCGGCTACTCGACGCCTGACCCGTTCAGCGTGTTCTTTGCGTCGCGGGCGCTGTCGGTCGTGACCGCTGAGTCGCGGCTGCACGTCATCGGCCAGCGTAACTACGGCGAGAAAGGCGAGGCCGCAGCCGGCGACGGCTGGGGCGAGAAGGCGGCCGGCGACATAAGCACAAGGGATGGAGCAGAGTACGAGTTCGCGTACCGGCAGAAGTTCCTCGAAACCGCGCTCTGGCTGCCGGTTGTGCGCTCGGACGCCAACGGCAACGCGAAGGTGCGCTTCAGGCTGCCGGACAACCTGACCACCTGGCAGGTGATGGCGGTAGCGGCGTCAGGAGAGTTCTTCGGTTCAGGCGACGCCAAGTTCAAGTCCAACAAGCCGCTGCTCATCCAGCCGTCGCTGCCCAGGTTCGTGCGGCCGAACGACGAGTTCTCATCAGGCGTGATGGTGCACAACCGGACCAAGGGCCTCTTGAACGTGGCCGTAACCGCGAGCGCGGGCGCGGGGCTCAAGCTCGTGGGCGACGCAAAGCGCGAGGTCAAGGTCGAACCGGACAAGGCGCAGGAGGTGCTGTTCAAGTATCACTGCACCGGCGGAGACAAGGCTGAGTTCACATTCGAGGCGCGCAGCGGGCAGGAAACCGACGGGCTCGCGATGAGTCTGCCGGTCAGGAACCCGCACATCTCAGAGGCGGTCGCGGTGTACGAGCAGACGCTCGACTCGCTGACCAGCCAGTTTGTGACCGTGCCGACCGACGTGTTCTCAGGCGTGGGCGGACTCGAGCTGACCGCGTCGTCATCAGGCCTGGCCGGACTGGAGCGGGGCCTTGAGTTCCTGCGCACCTATCCCTACGAGTGCCTGGAGCAGAGGCTGTCCAAGGTCCTGCCGTTCGTGGTCGGCGAGACGGTCATCAACCAGTTCCAGTTGTCGGACCTTCGGGGCGCGGAGCTGCGGCAGTTCGTACAGGGAGTGCTGCGGGTCGTGCCGGGCTTCCAGGACGGCTCAGGCGGGTTCCACTTCTGGACCGGGCCGTGGACCTATGACAAGCCTTCACCGTACCTGTCCGCCTACTGCATGTACGCGCTGGCGATGTGCCGGCGCAACGGGTACGAGGTGGACCGGAGCACGGTCGAGCAGGGCAAGTCGTACCTCATGAACTGGCTGAACTACGGCGCGCAGAACCGTGACTGGCCGTACTCGGTTGACGAGCAGTTGACCACGCGGGCGCTGGCGGTGTATGCGCTCGGGCTCTGGGGTGAGCAGATTGACTCATACCTGAATCCCTTGAGCGAGCGGATAGACCAGATGTCGGTGTTCGGCAAGGCGTACCTCCTGAAGGCTTCCAGCCTGATGCCGAAGTCCGCGAACACCGGCGAGCTCGAAGACCGGCTGATTCGGGCGATGAACAACAAGCTCAAGCTCGAACCGACCCTCGCGCACTACGAGGAGGCGGCAGAGGGCGGCTGGACGTTCCACTCGAACGTCCGGACCACCGCCTGCGTGCTCCAGGCACTGCTGGAAGCGCGCGGCGAGGTCGAGTTCGCGGAGAAGGCGGTGAAGTGGCTGGTGACCGAGCGCAAGGCCGGCCGCTGGCGCACGACCCAGGAGAACGCCTACGTCTTCGACGCATTCTGCACCTTCTACCGGGTGTATGAGAAGACCAGGCCCGACTTCACCGTCACGATGAGACTCGAGGGCAGGGAACTGCTGCGCCGGGCATTCTCAGGCAGGTCGCTTGAGACCGCGCGCGAGTTCGTGCCGCTCGACAAGCTGACCGGCACCGGCCAGCAGCGCCTGGCCATCAGCAAGTCAGGACCGGGCCGGCTGTACTACGGCCTGCGGTTGAGTTACGCGCCGAAAGGCGAGACCCGGCCCAAGGAAGAGGGCTTGAGAATCGAGAAGAGCATCAAGCCGGTGTCCGGCCGGGGCGCGGGGTATGTCCGGGGCCAGAACTACCTCGTGACCATCAAGGTGCACACCGCGCAGGAGCGGCTGTTCGTGGTGGTTGACGACCCGCTGCCGGCCGGGTTCGAGGTGGTGAACACCTCGTTCGCGACCGAGAGCCAGGCCAATGCGCAGGCGCTTGAGCTGGCCCGTGACAAGACCGACATCTGGCAGTGGTGGGGCGAGTTCGACCACGAGGAGATCTACGACGACCGGTACGTGCTGTTCGCGACCTCGCTGTCCCGCGGCACGCACGTCCAGACTTACATGGTCAAGGCCCTGACCCCGGGCCGGTTCTTCATGCCGGCGTCCAAAGCCGAGGAGATGTACATGCCTGAAGTGTTCGGCAACACGGGGCAGATGTGGGTGGAGGTAAGGTAGAGCGAAGTCAGAAGGCAGAAGCTAGAATGCAGAAGTCTGAATGCCGCGGAGAGTGCGAGTTGACCGCGCTGAACTCCTTCTCCCTGGATGGGAGAGGAAGAGGGTGAGGGTGAGTCCAGGGTTGAGCTTGAGCCCTCTGGGCCGGGCTGATGCATAGAGCGCTGTCGATTCTCGTCGTCGTGCTTGTCTTGCCGGCCTTGGTGCTGTCGAGCCTGATTACGCTCTATCTTTTGCTGCCCGTGCCGGCGCGCTTCCTGCGCGGGGACGAGCACGCGGCGCTGACTATCGAGGACCGGAGCGGCATGCCGCTGCGCGAGGTGCGTTCGTCAAGGTACGGGGTCTGCCACTGGGTGAGCCTGGATGAGGTCAGCCCGCAGTTCGTGCAGGCGCTGGTCCTGAGAGAGGACAAGCGGTTCTACCAGCACCCGGGCGTTGACCCGCTGGCGCTGGCCCGGTCGGTGCGTGACGCGGTCAAGGCCGGACGCGTCGTTTCCGGCGGCTCGACCATCACCCAGCAATTGGTGCGCAACCTGTATCCGCCCCGGCGCAGAACCGTGGGTGCCAAGCTATGGGAGATGGTCGAGGCGGTGCGCCTGGAGCTGCACCTGTCCAAGCGGCAGATTCTTGAGGCTTACGTCAACCGGGTGCCGTTCGGAAACCAGACCTATGGCGTCGAGGCGGCGTCCCGGTTGTACTTCAACAGGGCTCCGAGCGAGCTGTCGCTGGCCCAGTCAAGCGTCTTGGCGGTGCTGCCCGGCCAACCGGTGCTGAACGAACCATTCCGGCACCACGGCCGTTCGGTCAGACTCGGACGCAGGCTGCTCGGGCAGATGAAGGCGCACGGGCTGATTGACGAACCTGAGTTCGAGCGGGCAGCGGCCGAGAGCATCGCGACCGCGCGAGTGCGGCACCTGTTTCGCGCCCCGCACTTCGGCGACTACGTGCTGGCCGAGCTTGAGCGGCAGCGGGTGAAGAGCGGCGGCAGAGTCAGGACCACGCTCGACTACCGGTTGCAGCAGCGGTGCGAGGAGCTGCTGGACCGCCAGGTGCGGGCGCTTGTCTCGCACCACGTGACCAACGGCGCGGTCGTGGTGCTCGACCGGAGGACCGGCGCGGTGCGGGCGATGGTCGGCTCGGCCGACTACTTCGCCGCTGACGCCGGGCAGGTGAATGCCGCCCTGAGCCAGCGCCAGCCGGGCTCGGCAATCAAGCCGTTCGCGTATGCGTGCGGGTTCGAGAGGAAGATGACGCCCGCGACCATCCTCGCGGACGTGCCGTTCCACTTTGTGGAGCCGGGCGGCGACTACTCGCCTTCAAACTACGACCGCAAATATCACGGCCCGGTCAGTTGCCGGACCGCGCTGGCCTGTTCGTACAACATCCCGGCAGTCCGAATGACCGCCTACGTCAGCCCCGAGGCGCTGCTCGAACACCTGAGAGAATGCGGGCTGACGAGACTCGACCGCAGGAGCTCGAAGTATGGCCTGGCCCTGGGCCTCGGCGTGGCGGACGTCACGCTGCTTGAGCTGACCAATGCGTACCGGGTCCTGGCGAACCCGGGTCGTTTCACCGGCACGCGGGCGCTGGACTCTTTCACCGGCAATGACGGCGCGGTGAGGACCTTCGAGCAGGTAGAGTCACGCGAGGTATTCAGCCCGGTCGCGTGCTGGCTCGTGACCGACATCCTGTCGGACGACCAGGCGCGCGCGCCCGCGTTTGGCGAGTTCTCGTGTCTGGCCCTGCCGTTTCCCTGCGCGGTCAAGACCGGCACGTCCAAAGACTACCGGGACAACTGGACCATCGGCTACACGACCGAGTTCGTGGTCGGTATCTGGCTGGGCAACTTCGACAACTCGGCGATGCACCGCGTATCCGGGATTACCGGGGCCGGGCCGTTGTTCCGTGACGTCATGCTCTGCCTGCATGAGCGGGAGCCGGCAGGCTTCGTGCGGCCCGAGGGGACGGTTGACGTCGCCGTCTGCCCGCAGTCAGGCAGGCATCCGGGCCGGTTCTGCCCGAACAACGTGACGGAGTGCGTGCAGGAATGGAACGTGGACGGCGAGACCTGTGCGGTTCACAGGCTGGTGCGGGTTGACCGGCGCACGGGGGCGCAGGCCGGGCCGGACTGCCCTTCGGATGCCGTTACCGAAGAGGTGGTTGAGGTCTGGCCGCCCGAGTTCCGGCCGTGGATGGAGAGCGAGGGCCGGTGGTTCGACCTGCCGGCCCCAGCGTCAACGCCGGGTGAGTCGCTGGCAGTGCTGTTCCCTGATGACGGAGACGTATTCAAGATTGATCCGGACCTGAACCGGGACTTTCAGTCAATCGCGCTCAGGGCGCTGGTACCCGAGGGGTGTGCCGAGGTTTCGTGGAACCTGGATGGCAGGCGCATGGGCAGTGTCGGGCCGCCGTTCACGCTGCTGTGGAACCTTGCGCCGGGCCGGCACGAAGTCAAGGTCGAAACTGCGGGCACGGCCAGCGAGCCGGTGTCATTCCTGGTTATTCCCTGAGATTCAGAACGCGAAGCCACGTGCTGCGTCAGACGCAGTTCCCAGGCACGAAACACACGAAGTCGAGAACCAGCAGAGCTCCGCAGTCGGCGGCTCAGTCCGGGCCGAGCCAGCCCTGCTGACGAAGCAGGTCAAAGACTACGACCGCACCCGCGGCCGCGACGTTGAGCGAGTTCTTGTAGCCCGCGAGCGGAACCTGGACCACCGCGTCGCACAGCGACAGCACGGACTGGGACAGGCCGAGAGCCTCGTTGCCAAGCACCAGCGCGACCGGCGGGCGGCAGCGGAACTCGTGAAACGACCGTGCGTCTGACGTCGTCTCCAGCCCGACAACCTGCACGCCCGCTGTCCTGAGCTGACGCAGCGCTTCGGCAGTGTCTTCAGACCTGCGCCAGGGTACCGAGTTCGTAGTGCCCAGCGCGGTCTGTTCGAGCTTGTGGTGGGGCGGGCTGGCGGTGTAGCCACAGAGCACGACTTCGGCAAGGCGTGCGGCGTCGGCGACTCGGAAGAGCGAGCCGACATTGAACGCTGAGCGCAGGTTGTCGAGCACGAGATGTACCGGCCGGCGGGGCAGTTTTCTGAACTGCTCCGGAGAGAGCGATGAGTCGTGCGAGCGGACGTCGTGCAGGGTTTCGATTCCGTCCTCATGCGGTCTGCCGTCGGTTGTGCGCTGGCCGGGCTCACCCTGCGTGCGGGCCGGTCCGGGCGCTGCCAGACGGCCGGCCCGAAGAGCCACGTCCGCCGCTTTGTCTATTACTCCGATGATGTCGAGCGCGCGTGCAAACGTCGGGCCTGAGGCGACAATACCGTGTCTTGGCCAGATGACAGCAGAGAAGCGTTCGATGGCGCGGGCGGTGTGTTCGGCGAGAGCTTGAGAACCGGGCTCCAGGAACGGAATCATGACCAGCTTGCCGCGCAGGAGTTCCATCTCAGCGACGCTGCGCAACAGGACCGCGACCAGGGTTTCAGGCTCAGGATACACAAGAGTCAGGGCGATGAGCGCGGTCGGGTGGGTGTGAACCAGGCAGCGGTCATCGGGGCGGCCGCGTTCAAGCGCGGCATGGCAGGCGAGGTGAGCCGGAAGCTCGCTCGACGGCCGGACGCCGGTCCAGACCGTTCGGTCCGGGCCGGTCCGGACAAGGCTCAGACCGGCCAACGGTGCGCGGGCGATGTCGCGCATCCGGGTGCCGGTGCCGGTGATGAGCAGCCCGGTCGCGTGCGGCAAGGCGGCCGTGGTGCGGGTCTCGTTGCCAGCGAAGTCGGGGGGGGCGTCGATTCGGACCGAGATGTTGCCAGCATTGGCTTCGGCCCAGCCGTGGCGGTCCAGTTCAGCGGCGGCGTCGGCAATCTCTCCTAGGTAGGGCGCGGCGATCTTCGCCACAGTTCCGGCAACTGACGCTGAATCCATACTCTATCTTGCCGGCAGGGCACGGGCTGTCAAGGGAGCTTGCCCCGGCAGGAGGGCAGGTTATACTGCTCATTCCGTTATGTTCAACGTTGTTGTTACGGGCATTGCCAGCCTGCTGACCGACCTGGCCACCGAGATGGTCTATCCGTTGATACCCCTTTACTTGTCAGCCCTGGGGGCGCCGCCGGCAATACTGGGCGTCATTGAGGGTTGTGCGGAGAGCGCCGCGTCGCTGCTCAAGGTCTTCTCCGGTCGATTGTCGGACCGATTGGGTCGGCGCAAGCCCCTGGCTATTGCCGGATACGCCGGCGCGTTGCTGGGCCGACTGCTGCTCGCTCTGTCCAATGGCTGGGGGATGGTCTTTGCCGGCCGGATGGTCGACCGCGTGGGCAAGGGTGTTCGCAATGCGCCGCGCGACGCCCTGATTGCTGACTCGGTACCACTCGGTCAGCGCGGCACAGCCTTCGGCTTGCACCGTGCGCTGGACACTCTGGGAGCGGCATTCGGGGTGGCCCTGGCCATCTGGCTGGTCAGCAGCGCCGGTCGGGATATGGCGCAGGCCGACTACCGTCGCATCTTCCTGCTGTCGCTCATCCCGGCCGCGTTCGGCATCGTTGTCCTCTTCCTGGTTCGGGAGAAGAAAGGGCCCAACAACCCCGGGGCATTGGCGCGGCTCTCGCTGCAAGGCCTCCCGGTGAAGCTCAAGTGGTTCCTGCTCGTGATTGCGCTGTTTGCGCTGGGTAACTCATCCAACCAGTTCCTGATTCTGCGCGCGAGAAACCTCGGACTGACGGTGCCGGCGGTATTGGCAGCGTACCTGCTCTATAACGCGGTCTACGCGCTGCTGTCCTGGCCTCTTGGCCGGCTGTCAGACCTGGTTGGCCGCAAGCGGATGCTGGTTACCGGGTACGCGCTGTACGGACTGGTCTACGTCGGGTTCGCAGTTGCCAAGCGGCCCGAGGCCGCGTGGCTGCTTTTTGGATTCTACGGGGTGTTCAGCGCGCTGAACGAGGGACTTGAGAAGGCCTTGGTGGCGGACGTGGCGCCGGCTGCGCACCGCGCGACTTTCATTGGACTGCACTCGACGCTTACCGGTATCGGACTGCTGCCGGCCTCACTGATTGCCGGAGCCCTCTGGAGTCTATGGGGTCCGGCCGCGCCGTTCTGGCTGGGCGGCGTGCTGGGTTTGGCTGCGGCCGTCGGTCTGGCATGGGTGCTGTAGGCTTGACCGGGACGAAGCCGGGTCTATGATTCAATAGTGAAAGGAGTCTCAATATGACCAAATGGGAGTATAAGCTCGTCTGGATTGACATTCACATGAGCCCGGTGCTGCTGATGGCGCGATGGGGCGTTCACGTACCGGGTGAGAAGAAGCCGCGCAACACGCTGGAGGGTGTCCAGAACCACATATGCGACTTGGGGGCGC
>JAEAMF010002064.1_pt1 | contig 11917 bp, 15 predicted proteins | sample 8958721 | NCBI WGS metagenome assembly JAEAMF01 (sample SAMN16933255, study PRJNA681124) | bioreactor sludge metagenome | isolation source: anaerobic bioreactor treating anionic surfactant - SDBS | place: India: Bengaluru | collected 2019-02-28
ATGGTCGGGAACACCGCGAAATCCAGCGGGCGCAGCGCGTAGACACTGACCAGCAGCACGACGATCGACAGCGCGATGTTGAAGGTGAACAGCACGTCGAGCAGGAACGGCGGCACGGGCAGCATCATCATGCCCAGCATCACCAGCAACAGCAGCGGCACCCCGAGGTTGCCGCGACCGACACCCGTCAGGTTGTTGCGCATGTTGATGAGTTGCGTGCGATCCAACGTGGCCCCCAGCAGAAAGTTTTTTGACGCCCGATGCGCCCTGCCGTGGGCTATAGCAAGAAGGGGTCCAACTTGGCGACGCAACGGCGGACTGGCGCAGTCACGCCAACTGATCTCAACTGAAACAGGCGCTACGGGACATCTCGCCGCATGCGGGCGAACCCGACCGGTGTCGCGCAGTCAGACCTTCGACCGGCGGAACCGCTCCGCCCGGCCCAACCTGCAAGGAGACAATCGATGAAACAGTGGATCATCGCCGCATTGGCCGGCTGCACCGCGTTGACTGTCCAGGCGGAGACGCTCAGCGTTCCGCTCAAGGCCGTCAGCGCCCAAGGCGTCGGCGCCGCCGTCGGCAGCGTGAAGATCGAGAGCAGCGAATACGGCCTGGTCCTGCGCCCCGAACTGTCGGGGCTGGAACCCGGCATTCACGGCTTCCACGTGCACGCCAAGGGCAACTGCGAGACCGCCGAGATCGACGGCAAGGTCACGCCGGCGGGCGCTGCGGGCGGCCACTGGGACCCGAAGAACAGCGGCAAGCACGGCGAACCCTGGGGCGACGGCCACCTGGGCGACCTGCCCGCGCTCTATGTCGACAAGGATGGCAAGGCCAGCCAGCCGGTGCTGGCCCCACGCCTGAAAAGCCTGGGCGACATCAAGGGGCTGGCGCTGATGGTGCATCAGGGCGGCGACAACCATGCCGACCATCCGCAGCCGCTCGGCGGCGGCGGTGCACGGGTCGCCTGCGGCGTCATCGAGTAACGGCAGCGCCGGCTTTCAAGCTGCAAGCGGCACGCTTGCAGCTCGCCGCTAATCGTCGCGACGCAGATCTGGCGGAATCGGAAGATCGTTCAGTGGATCGGGTCGACGGCCCTTGCCGGCGCGGTACTGGCGCAACTGATAGACGTAAGCCAGCACCTGCGCCACGGCCAGGTAGAGGCCGGCGGGAATCTCCTGCTCCAGCTCGGTCGAGTAGTACACCGCTCGCGCCAGCGCCGGCGACTCAAGCACCGTCACGTTGTGCTCCTGGGCGATCTCGCGAATCTTCAGCGCCACGAAGTCGCCGCCCTTGGCCACCAGCCGAGGCGCGCCACCCTTGTCGCCGTCGTATTTCAGCGCCACGGCAAAGTGCGTCGGGTTGGTAATCACCACATCGGCTTCGGGCACGGCCTGCATCATGCGCCGCTGCGCCGCCTCGCGCTGCAGCTGACGGATGCGCGACTTGACCTCCGGCTTGCCCTCGGAGTCCTTGTACTCGTCCTTGACCTCCTGCTTGGTCATCATCAGCTTCTGCTTGTTGTCCCAGAGCTGGAACGGCACATCCACCGCGGCGATCAGGATCAGCCCGCAGGCCATCCACAGCGCGCGCCATGTTGCTCTCGTCCAGCAGGGTTTCGCGGCTCAGCTCGAAGCTGCCCTGCATCATGGCCATCAGCGCCTGCGCCAGCCCGCTGCCGGACGCCAGCAGGCCGCCAATGCCACCGATGGTCACGGCCACCGTGTTCAGCTCGCGCGAGCGCGCGATCTGGCCTTTCTCGCGAGATTCCCGGAGCCGTTTCTCTGTGGGTTCCTCGCTTTTGTCGGCACCGCTTTCGCTTTCAGCCATCGACGGCCTCCGCGTTGTGCATCAGCGTATTCATCAGCGCAGCCCCACCAGCTCGCGCAGCATGGCCAGCGCCTCGCCGACGAAGATCTGGTACTGCGCCAGGATGTCGGCCATGCCGATCCAGACGATGACCAAGCCCAGCACCAGCGTCAGCGGAAAGCCGATGGAAAAGATGTTCAGCTGCGGTGCGGCACGAGTCATCAAGCCGAACGCCAGGTTGACCACCAGCAGCGCGGTGATCGCCGGCAGCACCAGCAGCAGGCCGGCGCCGAGCACCCAGCCGAGCTTGCTCGCCACCTCCCACAGATGATTGGTCGACAGCCCGCCGCCCACCGGCAGGGTCACGAAGCTCTCGGTGAGGATTTCCAGCACCACCAGATGGCCGTTCATCGCCAGGAACAGCAGGATCACCAGCATGTTGAAGAACTGGCCGAGCACCGGCACCGACACGCCGTTGGCCGGATCGACCATCGAGGCGAAGCCCAGGCCCATCTGCATCGCCAGCAGCTGCCCGGAAACGATGAACACCTGGAAAAACAGCTGCAGGACGAAACCGAGCATCACGCCGATCAGAATCTGCTCGGCGATCAGCAGCAGTGCCCGCAGGCTCAGCGCCTCGACCAGCGGCATCGGCCCGAGCGTCGGCGCCAGCACCAGGGTGATGGCCAGCGCCAGATACAGTCGCACCCGCGGCGGCACCAGCTGCGTGCCGATGATCGGCATGCTCATCAGCAACGCGGCGATACGAAACAGCGGGAGCAGAAACTGCGCCACCCAGCTGCCGATCTGCGCATTGCTCAGTTCCAGCATGGTTCAGCCGATGATCAGCGGAATGTTGGTGATCAGCCCCTGGGTATACTCCATCAGCTCGCGCACCAGCCAAGGCCCGGCCCAGATCAGCGTCAGCAGCATCACCAGGAGGCGCGGCAGAAAGCTCAGGGTCTGCTCGTTGATCTGCGTGGCAGCCTGGAACATGGCCACCACCAGACCGACCAGCAGGCTCGGCATCACCAGCACGCCGACGATCATCGCGGTCATCCACAGGCCTTCGCGAAACAGGTCCACCGCGACTTCGGGCGTCATGACGAGCCTCCTAGAGCGTGCCGAAGCTGCCGGCCAGGGTGCCGATGATCAGCCCCCAGCCGTCGACCAGCACGAACAGCATGATCTTGAACGGCAGCGAGATGATCAGTGGCGAGAGCATCATCATGCCCATCGCCATCAGCACGCTAGCCACCACCATGTCGATGATCAGGAACGGAATGAAGATCATGAAACCGATCTGGAACGCGCCGGTTCGGCAGCCAGTGCCGGCAGCGCCACCAGCAGCGCGAGAAAGGCTAGCGCGCGCATGTCAGCGCAGCTTCTTGATGCGTTCGGTGGGGCTGATCACGTCCGTCAGGCGAATGCCGAACTTCTCGTTGACCACCACCACCTCGCCATGGGCGATCAGCGTGCCGTTGACCAGCACGTCCAGCGGCTCGCCGGCCAGCCGGTCGAGCTCCACCACCGAGCCCTGATTGAGCTGCAGCAGGTTGCGGATGCTGATCTCGGTGCTGCCGACTTCCATCGAGATGGACACCGGAATATCCAGAATCACATCCAGATTCGGCCCTTCCAGCCCCAGCGGCACGCCGGCACCGCCCTTGGGTGCGCTGGCGAAATCCTCCAGCGGGGCACGCGGAGCAGCCGGTGCCGCCGCCGGTCCCTGGTTGAGCAGCGCGTCGATGTCGTCCTGGCTGGCATCGCCGGCCTCGGCCAGCGCCGCGGCCCATTCGTCGGCCAGCGCCTGCTCTTCGGGGGAAGTGTTCTGATCGTCTGCCATCGCTAGTCCTCGACCGGCTCGAATTGAGTAGAAAAGTGAGTCACCGGGTACGCACCACCGGCTCCAGCACCTGCAGGGCCAGATTGCCCTTGTGCGCGCCCAACTTGACCTTGAAGGCCGGCATGCCGTTGGCGCGCATGATCATGTCCTCGGGCATTTCCACTGGAATCACGTCGCCCGGCTGCATGTTGAGAATGTCGCGCAGTTTCAGCTGGCGACGCACCACCGTCGCGCCGAGCGGTACGTTGACGTCGAGGATGTCCTCGCGCAGCGCCTTGATCCAGCGCTCGTCCTGGTCGCTGACGTCGGACTGGAAGCCGGCGTCGAGCATTTCGCGGATCGGCTCGATCATCGAGTAGGGCATGGTCACGTGCAGGTCGCCGCCGCCGCTGTCCAGCTCGATGTGGAAGGTCGACACCACCACCACTTCGCTGGGGCTGACGATGTTGGCCAGCGCCGGGTTCACCTCCGAGTTGATGTACTCGAAGTTGACGTCCAGCACCGCATGCCAGGCTTCCTTGAGGTCGGTGAAGGCCTGATCGAGCACCATGCGCACCACACGCAGTTCGGTGGGGGTGAATTCGCGGCCCTCGATCTTGGCGTGGCGGCCGTCGCCGCCGAAGAAGTTGTCCACCAGCTTGAACACCAGCTTGGCGTCGAGGATGAACAGCGCGGTACCACGCAGCGGCTTCATCTTCACCAGATTGAGGCTGGTCGGCACGTACAGCGAATGTACGTACTCGCCGAACTTCATGACCTGCACACCGCCCACCGAGACGTCTGCCGAGCGGCGCAGCAGGTTGAACATGCTGATGCGGGTGTAACGCGCGAAGCGCTCGTTGATCATTTCCAGCGTCGGCATGCGCCCGCGGACGATGCGGTCCTGGCTGGTGAGGTCGTAGCTCTTGATCGCGCCCGGTTCGGAATCGCTTTCGGTATCGACCAGACCGTCATCGACGCCATGCAGCAGCGCATCGATCTCGTCTTGCGAAAGCAGGTCTTGAACAGCCATCGGCGGAACCTTCTATTGCAGTACGAAGTTGGTGAACAGTACTTGCTCGACCGCCAGCTTGCCGACTTCCTTCTGCGCCAGTTCCTGCACGCTGGAGGTCGCCTGCTGACGCAGCATTTCCTTGCCCACCGGGGTCATCAGCGCCGCGAAATCCTGGCTGGAGAACAGCATCACCAGATGATTGCGCAGCAACGGCATATGTCCTTTGAGCGCATCGAGCGCCAATTGATCGCGCGACATCAGTGCCACGCTCACCTGCATGTAGCGCTGGCGCCCCTTGTGATTGAAGTTGACCACGAAGGCCGGCATCAGCACCTCGTAGATCGCCGCCGGCTTGCCGGTCGCCGTCTGCCCGGCCTCGGCCGGTTGCTCAGCCGCCTCGTCCCCACCCTTGTCGAGGAAGAACAGCGTGCCGCCGATGGACAACCCGATGGCCAGCAGGAAGGCCACCGCGATCGCGATGATGATTTTCAACCGACCTTTGCCCGCGTCCTGCGCGTCGGCAATCGGTGGTCCGGGGGGTACCTGTTTCTTCGCCATGCCAAATATCCGTCATTCTGCGCGCGACCGCTCACTGAGGCATCGTTGGAGCAACTGCTGTGCCAATGTCAGCGACGCGCTGCGCGTTAGGCCGCAGAGGATACGGCATCCCTGAAGGCGCCGCCCGGCACGCCCGAAGGAAGATAGATGACCGCTCCGGCGCGAGACGGGCCTGCGCGCCAGAGCGACGGGAGACCGGCGGCCGGTCAGGCGTAGTAATCCACCAGCCCGCGGTTGCCCACGGCACGATTGCTGGCGACTTCGCTGACGCCTTGCAGCTGCTCGTCGTCGCCCGCCGTCGCGGCATGCGACGCGCCACCCCGCCCCGCCTCGCCTTCGCCGCGGCCCTGCCAGCCACGCGCCAGGGACTGATCGGAAACGTTGACGTTCATGCTCATGCCTTGCTGTTCGAACATCTCGCGCAAGCGCTGCATCTGCCCTTCGAGCGCATCGCGCACGCCGGCATGCGGGCTGAGGAAGGTGATCTGCGCCTGCTCGCGGTTCATCTCGATGCGCACCTCCATCCGCCCCAGTTCAGCCGGATCGAGCTGGATCTCCGCCGATTTGAGGTTCTGGCTGGACAGCCACATCACCCGATCGACCACCGCCTCGCTCCAGCCGGCCTGCTGCATCGCTACCGGCTGCCCCGGTACCAGCGGCGTGCGCTGCGCCTGCTGAATCTGTTGGGTGATCGCCTGGCTCAGCGGGCTTGCACGGCCGAGCGCCGGATCGGCCGGCTGACGGCTGTCCTGCGGCGCATCCAGGCCCTTCGAGACTTCACTCAGCGCAACCTCCAGCTCGACGTCTGGCTCGGGCTCGCTGCTGGCTTGCAGCAGACTGGCGAAGTCGTCCTCGGCGGGTGCCGCGGTCTCGCTCGCAGCGGCTGGCGAAACGGCGGTGGGCGCGGCCTTCAGCGTCAGGGCCGGTGCCGCGACGGTGGTCGCCGATTCGCCGGAAACATCCTCCGACACCTGCATCTCGGCATCAGCGAGCGGCGGTGTCAGCTGCGTCTGGCCCAGCCCTGGCATCAGCGTCAGGGTCTCGGTCTGAGCGGCGGCCGGCTCGGGCGCCGGCAACTGGCCATTCAGGCCGAACAGCAGCAGCGGATCGAGCTCGCCCTCCGGCAGCGGCTCATCGCTCGCTTCCTCGCCAGGCAAGGAATTGCCGCTCTCGGCAACCGTCGACTTCTCGGCGTCAGCGGTTGCCGTCGGCTCGCCGGCGCTCTGCTCCTCGTCGACTTGCTCGCGCGACGATGCCGAAGCATCGTCCTTGCGCTCGACAGGCTTGGTCTGGCGCTCGCGCGCATACACCTCGGAGAAGCTGGAACGCTTGCCATCGCTCGCCTCGGGCGCCGGCGACGGTTGCGCGGCGGCGGCCTTGGGACGCACTTCGAGAGTCGGGGACTTGAGCAACAGATCGGGGGAAACGGCCATGAAACATTCCGCTCAGTGTGGTTCGTGCAGAACCTTGAGCAAGTTCCGGGCCAGCAAAACCGTCAGAGAGCCGTCCGTTCAGCCGTAGCGCTGACGCTCGGCACGAAACAGGATGCCGACGATGGCGAACTCGCGCTCGATCCGCTCGATCATCGCCGGCGCTTCGACCAGTCGTTGCTCGCGGGCCAGGGTCTCCAGCTGGCAGCACAGATCGGCCAGCGCGGCGGCGCCCAGGTTGCTGCAGCTGCCCTTGAAGCTGTGCGCCGCACGCCGCAGCGTCTCGCCCTCCCCGGCCTGGAAGGCCTGGCGCAGCAGGCGCAGGCGCTCCTCGGAGTCGACCAGGAAGGTGTCCAGCAGAAGTGGGTACTCGCCTTCCATGACCGCTTGCAGCGTGACGAGTACGGCACTGTCGAGATGAGGAATGGACACAGATCCGCTCCTGGGAGAAAGGCGCTGAATTATGCCTGAGCCGACCAACGGAACTCCACGCTCAGTCCGCGCCCGTCGGCCTGCCAGGCGAAACCGTCACTGAGCTGACGGATCAACTGCAATCCCCGTCCACGCAGACATTCCACGCCGCGCGCCTCGCCCAGCGCGCGCTCGACATCGAAGCCCGTGCCGCTGTCCTGAATGCCGATGCGCAGGCGACCACCCACTGCGTCGCACTGGATATCCAGTTCGAGACGGATGTAGCCGTCCACCAGCGCGGCCAGACGCTCGCTACGCGCCTCGTAATAGCGGGCGAAGCCGGCGGCATCGCGCTTGAGCGCCGAATCCAGGCCGAGCACGCCGTGCTCCAGCGCGTTGGAATACAGCTCGACCAGTACCGCATAAACGGCGCCGGCGCGAGGCCGCAGCTGATGGACCTGCAGCAGCACCTGCAGCAACAGCGGCAAGGGATTGCCGGCGCGCAGGCTGGCTGCACGCAGCTCGAAGCGCCCGGACCAGTCGGCCGGCCGGCCTTCCTTCGGCGCACCGAACGACAACGGCAGCTGCAGCGCCGCCATCTTCTCGCTCAGATCGACCTCGACCAGGCTGAGGTCGTCGCGCAGCTGGCCGTGAAACGCCAGCAGCGCCTCCTCGATCTCGTCGAACAGCCGCTTCGCATCGTGGTTGGCATCAAGAACGGCCAGCAGGCGTTGCTCGCCGAACAACTCGTCGCGCGCATTGCTGCTCTCCACCACGCCGTCGGACAGCAGCAGCAGGCGGTCGCCGAGTTTCAGCGGGTGGCTCTCGAAGTGCGCATCGAACGCACCCGGCGCCAGCACGCCCAGCGGTAGGTGGCGCGACACCAGTGCCACGCGCTCACCGTCCGGGCGAATCAGGTAGCCGTCCGGCAGCCCGCCGTTCCAGACATTCAGCACGCCCTGGGTGAGGTTGATGTCCAGCAGTGTGGCGCAGCAGAACATCTCCACCGGCAGGATCTGCTTAAGCTTGGCATTCAGCTCACGAAGGATGTCCTTGGCCGCGTAGCCCTTGGCGGTCATGCCGTAGAAGGTCTCGGCCAGCGGCATGGCGCCGATCGCCGCCGGCAGGCCGTGGCCGGTGAAGTCGCCCAGCAGCACGAACATCTGCCCGGTCGGCGATTGCGCCGCCAGCAGCAGGTCGCCGTTGAACAGCGCTCGCGGCGATTGCCGGTAGCGGATGTTCGGCGCGCCCAGGCAACCGGCATGCGCCACCTTGTCGAAGATCGCCTTGGCCGCGCCTCGAAGCCGTCCATCAGCGGCATCAGCGCATCCATCAGCACCAGTTGCGGACGCTCGCGTTCGTAGAGCGCTACGGCTTCCAGGCCGTCGCCGGCGGTCAGCACATGGTGGCCCTGGCGGGCGATGATGGTCGACAGCAGCATCCGATCGACCGGGCTGTCCTCGGCGATCAGGATGGTCAGGCGCATCGGCACCTCAGGCGATCACGAACAGTTGTTCGAAGTTGGACACCGAAAGAATCTTGCGCACGTCGGCATTGCAGTTGAGCAGCCGGACGTCGGCTTCATCGCCGCCGGCATGATCGCGCAGCAGCAACAGCATGCCGAGCGCCGAGCTGTCGAGATAGGTCGCACCCTGCAGATCGACGACGTAGCGCTCGGGCGCGACGTCCTGGCGCTGGTACGCATCGCGGAATGCCTGGTGGGCGTTGAAATCGAAGCGTCCGCTGATGGCGATCGTCAGTTCGCGCCCATCGGCCGATGGTTGAGAAGTAATGGTCATGTAGCACTCCCTGATCCGAAACGGGGTCTTGCCAGACCGCCATGCGCCACGTGAAAACGACTGTGCCTGCCGGCAAACCGGGCGAGGCTGCACGGCGCTGAATGGGCGCGTACCAGCGATCTGTCGCGGGCTGCTGCGATGATACCCGAGAAGATTTAGCATTCAGACCCTACAGCGGCAAGCTCAATCCTGCCGCGGTCGTCCTGCCAGCCGCTGCGAGAACTCGTCGAGCAGTTTCTGCTCACGCTTGTCGGCCGCGACGCGCGCCTCGCGCAGGTAACCCTCCACCAGCTTGCTTAGCCCTTCGAGCCGCGCATGTCGCTGCTGCCACTGGCTTCGCAGCTTGGACAGGTTGTCGCGATGCCAGGCCACGCTGCGCTGCTGCTGGCCGATGGCCGATTCGAGCTGGGACAGAAAACGCTGATAGTTCATCAGCCACTGGCCGGAAACGCCCTGGCTGCCCTGGCGCAGCCACTGCTGCTGGTAATCGCTGAAATACTGTTCGAGTTCGCCGAGCTTGGCCTCGGCCTGCGACAGCTGCATCTGCCCCTGGCCGAGCATACGCGCGGCGTCGCGCTCGGCCTTCTGCGCCATCTCGATCACCGGCGCCAACCGGTCGGCACGACTGGTTGCCACGGATTACGCGCCCTGACGCGGTGCGAATACCGCGGCCAGCTGTGCCGCGCTTTCCTCCAGCCGCTCGCTTTCGTTCAGCCCCTGGCGCAGATAGCGAACCATCTCGGCCTGGCGGGCGATGGCAAGGTCGGTATCCGGGTCGCCGCCGGGCACGTAGGCGCCGACGCTGATCAGGTCGCGACTCTGCTGGTAACGCGACCACAGCTGTTTGAAACGCTGCGAGGCGCGCACATGCTCCGCATCCACCACCTGCGGCATGACCCGGCTGATCGACGCTTCGATATCAATGGCCGGATAGTGACCCTCCTCGGCCAGCCGCCGCGACAGCACGATGTGGCCGTCGAGCACGCCGCGCGCGGCATCGGCGATCGGGTCCTGCTGATCGTCGCCTTCGGAGAGCACCGTATAGAACGCGGTGATCGAACCGCGACCACCACCGAGCGCTTGAGGCTCTCCTCGCCGAGGATGTGTTCGATGAATTCCTTGACCTCGCGGCCACGCTCGCCGATCAGGCCGACGACGATGATGTCCGCCTCGGTGAACTTGGTCATCATGCCCAGCAGCACCGACTTACCGACGCCGGTACCGGCGAACAGTCCCAGACGCTGGCCGCGGCCGACGGTGAGCAGGCCGTTGATGCTGCGGATGCCGACGTCCAGCGGCTCGCTGATCGGATGGCGCTTGAGCGGGTTGATCACCGGGCCGTCCATCGGCACCCAGTCCTCGGCGCGCATGCCGCCCTTGCCGTCCAGCGCGCGGCCGGCGCCGTCGAGCACCCGGCCAAGCATCGACATGCCCATCGGCAGGCGACCGGTGTTGGGCAGCGGCACCACCCGCGCACCCGGCGCGATACCGGCGAGACTGCCGACCGGCATCAGATAGAGCTTGCCGCTGGAGAAGCCCATGACCTCGGCCTCGACCTCGGTCGGGTGGTAGCTGTCGTCGTTGATCACCCGGCAGCGGCTGCCGACCGCGGCGCGCAGGCCCTCGGCCTCCAGCGTCAGGCCAACCATGCGCAGCAGGCGGCCTTCGAGAATCGGCTGACTGGGCAGCTTGACCGCCTCGGTGTAGCAGGCCAGGCGCCGGGCGAAACTGACCCGGTCAAGGCGCATCGGGCTGGTCCAGATCGAGGTGCAGATCAGCCGCCGGCGGATGCGTGGCGTTCTCGCGCTGCTGCTCGAACAGCTGCTTGATCGCCTGGCTCAGGCGCGTCTCGACGCTGGCATCGATGCGGCTGTGTTCGGTCTCGATGAGGCAGCCGCCGGGCAGCAGGCTGGCGTCTTCGAGAATCCGCCAGCTCTCCTCGTGGCGCTCGCGCAGCGCCTTGATCAGTTCGAAATCCTGTGGATTGACGTGAACATGCACGTTCTGCGCGCCCATCGGCAGCAGCTTGAGCGCCTCGCGCAGCACCTGGCGAATCTGGCTGGAATCGATCAGCAGATCGCGCTGGATCACCTCGCGCGACAGGTGGCTGACCAGTGTGACCAGTGCGTGTTCGAGGTTGCGATCCTGCTCGGCAATCGGATCGAGCAGCTGCGTCATCAGCTGCTCCAGGCTCTGCAGGCGTGCGGCCAGCGCCGTCTCGGCCTCCTGGCGGGCCTTCAGCTGGCCGGCATGGAAGCCGTCCTTCTCGCCGGTGGCGAAGCCTTCGTTGTAGGCCTCCTGGCGAATCGCTTCCAGCTCGTCGAGTGTCAAGGGTTTGACTTCCTCGACCGGCACCTCTTCGCTATGCGCCAGCTCTTCGACGATCGGTTCCGCTTCGACGGACTCTTCGGCTGCCGCACCCTCGGCGTCGAAGCTGGGCAGCGCCCAGCGGTCGAACAGCCGCACGTCCTGGGCACGGATCACATCGCTGGGATTTTCCTTGGCCACGGCTTAGACCATTTCCTCGCCGCCCTTGGCACCCAGGACGATCTCCCCGGCTTCGGCCATGCGGCGGGCGATGGTGAGGATTTCCTTCTGCGCGTTCTCGACTTCGCTGACGCGCACCGGGCCCTTGGCTTCCAGGTCGTCGCGCAGCAGTTCGCCGGCGCGCTTGGACATGTTCTTGAAGACCTTTTCCTTGATCGCTTCGTCGGCGCCCTTGAGCGCCAGCACCAGCACGTCGGAGGAAACCTCGCGCAGCAGGATCTGGATGCCGCGGTCGTCGACGTCGGCCAGGTTGTCGAAGACGAACATCAGGTCCTCGATCTGCGTCGACAGGTCCTCGTCGACCTCGCGGATGGCGTCCATCAGCTGGCCTTCGATGGAGCTGTCGAGGTAGTTCATGATGTCGGCGGCACGCTTCACGCCGCCAAGGCTGGCGCGGCTGGTGTTGGTGTTACCGGAGAATTGCTTCTCGAGGATCAGGTTGAGTTCCTTCAGCGCCGCCGGCTGCACGGTGTTGAGCGACGACACGCGCAGCACGATGTCCAGGCGCACCTTGTGGTCGAAG
>JAEAMF010002135.1_pt1 | contig 11916 bp, 12 predicted proteins | sample 8958721 | NCBI WGS metagenome assembly JAEAMF01 (sample SAMN16933255, study PRJNA681124) | bioreactor sludge metagenome | isolation source: anaerobic bioreactor treating anionic surfactant - SDBS | place: India: Bengaluru | collected 2019-02-28
GTAAATAGCGACGTTGATAGCATGATAGCTAGCAATAAAAGTACTTTGAAGGAATGGATGAAGGGGAAGGGGCTGACGACAGGTTATCTGATGGGCGCCGTCGAATAGCAGATCATGTATATTTGTCTCGTAGAAAGAAGTTAATGGGTTGCAGAACATAACTTGCAGATACCCGGAGTGTTATTGACGTGGTGTAAAAATGGCTGCTATAGTATTTACAGGAATAGATAAAAGGAGGGATAAAACCTTCGCCATGACAATCTCTAAAGACGATCTTAGATTGCAACCTCGTTATACGCTGTCTGAAGCATCCCGTTATGTGTGGGTGAATGCCGAAACACTACGTACGTGGGCCAAGGGCCGGTTCTATCATGCAGGTGGAGAATTGCGTCGGGCAAAGCCGGTTCTCGATGAGTCTCAACGTTCTATGATGAGTTTCATGAATCTGATGGAAGCTCACATTCTTGCGGCATTACGACAGACGCACCAAGTCCCCATGCTTAAGGTTCGTAAAGCCGTTGATTGGATCAAGAACCATTTCAAAACGGATTATCCTCTGCTCCATCCTGATCTTGCAACGGATGGACTCGATGTTTTCGTTCGCGAATTCGGAAAAATCATCAGTGCTTCTGAGCGCGGACAAGAGGTTATGCGGGGTGTTATGGAACACTATCTGAGTCGTATTGAAAGAGACAAAAGTGGCGTACCAATACAGTTCTTTCCTTTTACACGTGGCCCTGGAGATGGGGCAGCTCCAAAAGTGGTTGTGATTGACCCAAACGTGGCGTTCGGGCGTCCGGTAATCAGCGGAACACGTATTGTAACCTCAATTATCATTGAGCGATTCAGCGCCGGAGACAGTCCGGAGATTATTGCCGCCGATTATTCGCTCAGCTTGGACAAAGTTCATGAAGCGCTCCGAAGTCAATATGAGCGAAAAGCGGCTTGAGGGGATCGCTCTTCTTCTCGATGAGACGCTTTCCGGAAAAACCATCTTAGAAACATTGCGTGCCAAAGATATACCTGTTAAAGCTCTTCACGAATTTTGCGAACGGGGCATGGATGATATCTCGCTTATGGAACGTCTCGGACGCAATTCTGCTCTCTACTTTGTTACAAGGGATAGAGATTTTCGTTATAAGTCGGATGTTACTGCTTCTTTGATACAAAATGGTGTGGGCGCTTTTGTTCTTACCGCCGCTGGTAATAAAACAGGCGTTCAATTAACAGATATTATTTTATCGGCATGGCCGGCAATTTGCCGGTTTATCAAGAAGCATCAACGGCCTTTTGTTGCCAAAGTTATGAATGATGGGGCAGTCTATCCTCATAATAAGTGAAAAAAGAAATGGGTTTACGGGAAAAACACATATCAACAAAAAATTATTATCAAATGCGGCAAAGTAGTTGTAAAGAAATGTAAATGAATAATGTTACTTCAAAACCCGGAATAAGGCAGTGGGTAATTGTATTTGCCGTTACCCTTGCCGTGATAACCTACATTGACCGCATATGTATCTCACAGGCTGCCGGCGACATTCAGCGCGACCTTGGATTCACCAAGGCACAGATGGGGTGGGTATTTGCCGTGTTTACAATGGCGTATGGCCTGTTCGAAGTGCCGTTTGGCTGGCTTGGTGACAAATTCGGTCCGCGAAAGATGCTGATGCGCGTGGTCACGATGTGGTCGATCTTCACCGCTGCGACCGGTTGGGCATGGAACCTTACATCAATGCTCGTCTGCCGATTCTTTTTCGGCGCAGGCGAGGCGGGGTGTTTCCCGAACATAACAAAGGTGTTCACCATATGGCTGCCTTCGAGGGAACGGGTCAGAGCGCAGGGGATAATGTGGCTGAGTGCGCGGTGGGGTGGAGCATTCACACCGCTGCTTGTGGTCTGGGTTATCGGACTGGTGAGCTGGCGATGGGCTTTCACGATTTTCGGCATGGTTGGCGTAATCTGGGCTGTATGTTTTTATTTGTGGTTTCGTGATGATCCGCGCAAACATCCCGCAATGACCGCTGAAGAACTGGCGCTGCTGGAAGATGTAGAGGCCAATACTGCCGGCCATGTCAAAGTGCCATGGAGAAAAATGCTCACCAGTCCGCGCGTATGGCTGCTGTGCGTTCCATTTTTCTGCATGAATTACGGCTGGTATTTCTATGTCACGTGGCTGCCGACATACCTGCGCGAAGCACGCGATGTGAGCCTTGAAAAGGGCGCGTTTCTCGCAGGGCTGCCTCTGTTTTTTGGCGGGCTTGGCAGCCTTTTCAGCGGAATGATTGCAGAAAAAGCGTCCGTCTGGTTTGGCAGCACAGCGAGGGCAAGACGTGTCCTCGCCTGTACGGGACTTGCGATTGCCGCAGTCATGCTGGTTCTCTCGCCGTCCATCAAGAGCGCCACGGTGGCAATGCTTGTGCTGGGGGTGGCCAGTTTTTCAAACGACCTTGCAATGCCGGGTGCATGGGGAGCGTGTATGGACATGGGCGGACGATACGCGGGTTCGTTGTCGGGCACGATGAACATGATGGGGCAGGTGGGCGGAACGCTTTGTCCGATTGCGGTGGCGTACATACTAAAGTGTACCGGCGGAAACTGGAACGTTGCGTTCTGGGCGGCTGGGGCGGCGTATGCAGTGGGCGCGATATGCTGGCTGTTCATTGATTCAGTCACGCCGCTGGAAGAGTGATGTTGTAATTGTATGTAGTAATGTGTGATGGAAGAAAGTTCACACATTTCGGCGGAGATCTTTCGCATGATATCAGCCCCCCGGCATTGTTGCCGCAGATGTCGCGGATGCATATCCAGCGACACCCACGGCGCCTAGCCGGACGGAACGCACGCGTTCCTTGGGCTGATCTGATGCAAAATATCTCCGCTGATCGAAATGTACGAACTGGTTCACATCGATCCCGTTGCGGGATCGAGAAAGGCATTAAATCATCGAAAGTATTGTCAATTTTGAAGGTCAACTCACCAACAGTAAGAATATCAGATAATGTATTTACATACTGAAAGGAATTATCATGAACAGACGACAGTTTCTTAAAACCGCTTCGGCGGCGGGTACTGTTTTTTCCGCGATACCGATGTTGGGAAATGATTCCGCAGGACAGAAATACCGGACTGTCCTGATTGGCTGCGGCTGGTGGGGGAATAACATTCTCAATGAAGCAATGGCAAGCAACGCATGCAAAATAGTTGGTCTCTGTGATGTTGACCAGCGCATGCTGGATAAAACTGTTGAGAGCGTTAAAAAACTTTCCGGTGATGAAGCTAAAACATACCGGGATTACCGTGAAATGCTGGAAAAGGAAAAACCGGAAATAGCCATAGTAGGTACACCGGATCACTGGCATGCCCTGCAGACGATTGCGGCGGTTCAGGCAGGCGCTCATGTGTATGTCGAGAAGCCCATAAGCCATACTGTCTGCGAGGGACGGGCAATGGTGAATGCCGCGCGCGCCGCAGGCAGGACCGTCCAGGTTGGAACTCACCGGCGTATCTCGCCGCACAATGTTTCCGGACGCGAGTTTATCAGGTCCGGGAAGATCGGGAAGATAGGAATGGTCCGGTGTTTTGTCCTTTACGGGGGCGGGTCGGAAACTCCGAAAAAGAATGCCGAGCCTCCGAAGGAACTCGACTGGGATTTCTGGTGCGGGCCGGCGCCGCTCCGGCCTTTCAATCCGGGAATTCATCCGAAAGGTTTCCGCGGTTATCTTGACTATGCAAACGGGACACTCGGCGACTGGGGCATCCACTGGCTTGACCAGGTATTGTGGGTGACGGGGGAGAAGTGGCCAAGGAAGGTTTTTTCTCATGGTGGCAGGCCGGTACGGGGAACCGTGGTGAATACCAGTGAAGAACAGACAACTGATGCGCCGGATCACCAGGTGGCTGTATGGGAATTTGAACCATTTACAATGCAGTGGGAACACCGGCTTTTTGCCGGCAACAGTGCCGAGAAGGGCGAGGAGGTAGGATGTTACTTTTACGGTACAAAGGGGACATTCCACATGGGATGGCAGAAGGGATGGACTTTCTATCCGTCCGGCAGAGGTGGCGAGGTGATACACGAGGAGGCAAAACTTAATCAGCCGGATGCGCAGAATATAAAAGAATTGTGGGCAGACTTTCTTGATGCGATTCGGAAGGGACGTAAGCCTGTTAGCGATATCGAAGAAGTACATTGGTCAACTAACTGTGCGCTGCTGGGCATGCTTTCTTACAAGCTGGGAAGGAGTATTGTCTGGGATGGTGAGAAGGAAGTTATTGTCGGGGATGATGCCGCCAACAAGCTGCTTCGCCGCGATTACCGCGGCCAGTGGAAGTATCCGGTATAATGAAAAAAGAGTATCACGAATTTCCGATGGAATTTTCAGTGTGATGCATCCCCGCTGGCTATGTTGCCGCAGGCGGTGCGTATGTGTATACAGCCCCGCCTGCGGACGTCTTGCCAGCGTGGCGCCTGACACTGAATATTTCATCGAATAATTGAAATTCGTGATACTGTTTACACCGCGACGCAGCGTCGCGGACAAATCTACAGAGACGGTGCTATGGGAGGGCGAGCGTACCCGCGAGCTGCAGTGAAGTTCAAACAATCTTCGGTGAAGCTGTGGTCCTGATACTGGTGAGAATTTCATAGGGAATGGTATCGCACCAGCGGGCGATTTCATCGGCCCATACAGAGGCAGATCCCTGCTCACCTATCAGAATTACCTCGTCACCTTCTGTTGCTGTGTTCTCCAGGCAGAGATCGATCATTGTCAGGTTCATTGTAATTCGTCCGACCACCGGGCAGCGACGCCCGCCTGTTACGACAAAACCTAAATTGCTTAACTTCCTCGGATAGCCGTCCGCATAACCCACATCAATTACGGCGATGCGGGTTTCCCTCGGCGTTACAAAGGTACTGTCATAACTCACCTTGTAGCCTGCGGGAACTTTTCTTATCTGGACTATGCGCGTCTTCCACTGGAGAAATGGCTTTGTCTGTACTTCCACGCAATTTCCTGGAACCGACTCCTGTTTTCTGATTTCTGTATTCTGCCTGGCATGTCCATACAAAAGGATTCCGGGCCTTATACCGTCCATGTTCCATGCACGGTTGCAGAGAATAGCTCCGCTGTTGGAAATGTGCTTGAACGGGACGGACAGACCTTTTTCCTCGCACGACCGTACAACGTTGTTGAATCGGTCCGCCTGCGTTGCCGCATAAGCCAGGTCATTATTGTTGGCCGAGGCAAAATGCGTACAGAAGCCGCAGATATCCAGCCCAGGCAGGGAGGATAATCTCGGCAGAATATCGGGGGCGTCCTCCCAGGGGAAGCCAAGCCGGCCCATTCCTGTATCAATTTTTGCATGGCAGCGGAGAATGGCCTTGAGGGCGGAAGCCGTGGCCGCCAGGGCGGAGGCATGTGTTTCGCTTATGATGAACGGGACTATGTTGTTCCCTATCGCCTGGGCAACAGCGACAGGGTCCATTACACCGACGATAAGGATACCTGCGTCAGGTATAATCTCCCGGAGCAAAAGGGCTTCATTGATGTTGGCAACGGCAAACCATTTGACGCCGCATTCCCAGGCGCACTGTGCCACGGGAACTATCCCGTGACCATATGCGTTTGACTTAACAACAAAAATTATTTCGGTGGAACTGTTGATGGCTGACTGAAGGTTCCGAAGGTTGGTGCGGAGAATTCCAAGATCGAGTTCTATCCATGTGCTGCTCATAATAAGACTATTGTCGATTTATGATCTCCGACTGCCGATTGAAACAAGAAAGTTAGACATAATTAACAGAATGTACACAATGAAAAGAGTAGCATTTTTTTAATTTTGTGAATTTTGTCGGGAATCCTCCCCACAAATCAGCGTAATCTTTTAAATAGAACAATCTAAAATCGGAAATGTCTTATATAGTCTCTCCTGTTGCCGGGCCGGACATCTGTACTGTCTTTGCTTTCAAAGGATACCGCAACTTTATGTCGTTATCGAGAAGGATTTCCACCCAGTATGTGCCTTCCCTGTCGAATTTCACATTCATGAAGAATTCTATGCTGGTCACTATTGCCTCGCTGTCGGGCAGCTCGACGGGCACATCCTTGCCCTCGGCCAGGACCGTGTTTCCGTCCGGCTGAAGCAGCCGGCTGCGCTGGTTGAAACGGCCTTCACCGCAGCACCAGCGGTTTACAATGCACAGTCTCTGGAATACCAGGGGGAAACCCGGTACCCCGAGGGCGTCGAACAGGCCGATGAGCATGAATTTACCGTTACGCTCCTGGCGTACATCATCGCATAGCAGACTTGATTGAAGATCGGGAATCATGATAGCTGGTTGTCCTTTCCGGGTGAATTATCGCCTTCCTTCACAGCCGCACCCCACTCACGAAGATTCTCTTCAATAAATTTTATGATTTTTGCGTGTTCAGATTTGCCGTTGCCGGTAATTTCCATAACGGGGCCAAATCTGAAGCGGACATGCCTGGACCTGTCAAGGTCACCGATGTCTTTGAAGCGGATACCATTTGAATGAAAATCCGTTTTCAGGGCAATCGGGACAACCGGCACTCCTGCTTTTTTTGCAAGTTTCACGCCCAGGGAGTTGAACTCTTCCGGCCGGAAGACTACATCGCGCGTTGCCTGCGGGAAAATGAGAACCGATCTTCCTGCCCTGAGAATGTTTTCACCTTTTGACAGAACCTCCTTCAGGTCGTCGCGCGGATTCCTGCGCGAGACGCTGATGGGGTCTACAGCCCGCATAATGTGGCCGAACACCGGGTAGGTAAGCAGGCTATCTTTCACAACAGTTGCAAGGCCGCCAAAAGAAAGCAGTATGCCGGGATACAGCATTGTTTCCAGCATGCTCATGTGGTTGGAAACGAACACGACAGGCCTGTTGTATTTTGCCACGCTTTCACAGCCGGATATTGTGATCTTTGCCCCGCAGATTTCCGCCGCCTGGAGAATTTCGAATGACTGCTGTCCCCAGAAGGATGGGTCATATTTCCCCATGCGGGCAACAAAGGCGCCCCAGAAAACAACCCTGAATATTTTCAGGTAATACCAGCTGTCGGTCCTGCCCAGCAGGCGCTCGAGCGGGCAATAAACGCTCTTCTCGGCGGTCCTGTAAGATCCTGGTTCCCTCAACGTTTTCTGGAATTCCAGCGTATTCATCGCAATGCACTTTTTCTATCATTCACAGGACATCAACGCAAGAGCAGAGAAAAGGGATGGACGAGTTTCAGTTCGACTGACCAGAAAAGTGTGTCGCAGGCGGTTTCGTTATGCTACAATATGGCCGATAATCGATAATCACGGTAAAGTGCCGATGAGAAATTCCGGTCAGTTTTTATGTCTCCTTGTCTTGCTTGCAATGCCGGTCAAAAGTCTGTCTTTCCTGCTGGCGGCTGATGACAGCGTAAAAGACTTTCCTGACAGACTGGCAACCTTTCTCAAGGGACCCCTTGGCGGTGTTGACGAAATTGTTTTCGCATGCCGCCAGCCCGGGAAAGACGGTCATTACTATGCCAATTTCGGTTATTATGCCACCAATTCGGAAAGCTACATTTACGGAGCAATGGGTCGGCTTTGCAAATACAACATTAGAAACTGCAAACTCTCCATCCTGCTGGAAGACCTGGACGGCGGCATCAGGGATCCGCAGGTGCATTATGATGCCGGGAAGATTCTTTTCTCCTACCGGAAAGGAGGTTCTCGCTGCTATCATTTGTATGAAATCGGTGCTGACGGTTCGAACCTGCGCCAGCTTACAGACGGGCCCTATGACGACATTGAACCGGCGTATCTTCCGGACGGCGGCATAATCTTCTGTTCAACCAGGTGCCGGCGCTGGGTCAACTGCTGGTTCACTCCCGTTGCCATACTTTATCGTTGCGACGCTGACGGCAGGAATATTCAAAGACTTTCTGCCAACATAGAACACGACAATACACCCTGGCCGCTTCCCGATGGCCGCATTCTTCATACGCGCTGGGAATACGTGGACCGGAGCCAGCTCCAGTTCCATCACCTCTGGACGATGAAGGCGGACGGTACGGGGCAAACAGTGTATTTCGGCAACATGAATCCAGGCAGTGTTTATATTGATGCCAAGCCGGTTCACGGCTCGTACAAGGTGGTGCTCATTGACTCGCCCGGGCATGGGCGGAGGGAACACCAGGGATATGTTTCCATCCTGGATCCCACGCATGGCCCTGACGATCTTAATGCGTTGAAACGTGTTTCAGGGAAGGCAATCTACCGCGATCCATATGCGTTCAGTGAAGACTGCATCATGGCGGCATCCGGAACCGGAATTGAAATCATGAACGGCAACGGAGAAACAGTCGTTCTGCTGAAGATACCTCAAGATCTTGCCGGAAACGGAGCAGAGTGTCAGGAACCGAGACCGATCATGAAAAGAGTCACGGAACCGGTGTTGAAATCAGCACTCGGGGAGGACAGGAATAAAGGAACGGTTATCCTTTCGAATGCCTACCTTGGGCGGAATATGGAAGGTGTGAAAAAAGGGGGTATCTCGAAACTCCTCGTTCTCGAAGTCATGCCCAAGCCGGTAAACTTTCCCGGCCTTTTCAACGGTTGGAGCGAACCGATATCGCTCGGAGGAACGTTCACACTTGAACGCATCCTTGGCACTGTCCCGGTTGAGGAAGATGGCTCCGCCTATCTTGACGTACCGGCGGGAACTTCCCTGTTTTTTGTGTCGCTGGATAATAACAATATGTCCGTCAAACGCATGCAGAGTTTTTTCACAGTCATGCCGGGCGAAACGCTGAGTTGCGTGGGCTGTCATGAACAGCGGACCCGACCGCCGGAGGTAGTGACTTCCTCTCGCCTTAAAGCGCTGAAGAATCCGCCGCGGCAGATTGAAAAATTTACCGGGGTACCGGATGTTCTTGACTTCCCGCGCGATATCCAGCCGATTCTGAACAGGCACTGTGTTCGCTGTCACAACAGCCGGCAGAGGTCGGGGAAAGTCATCCTGGAAGGTGATCTCAGTGAAACTTTTTCCATCTCATACTCAACCCTTGTCTTGAAAAACCAGATAAGCGATGCGAGGAATCGTGCCGGGAACAGGGCGCCGTATACAATAGGCAGTTCGGCAAGCATGCTGCTGAAGAAAATAAACGGAACGCATCATGAAGTCACTGTTTCCCCGAACGAAGAACTGATGATCAAGTTATGGATAGATTCTGCTGCGGTCTACGCCGGCACTTATGCCAGCCTGGGTACCGGTTCCATCTGCATGAAACTGCGATCATGGGAAGGACTGGCGGTCTGGCCGGCATTTGAAAGCGCGTTCAATGCCATTGAGAAACGCTGTTTATCATGCCATGACAGGAAGAAGAAAGGAATGCATCTGCCGGTATCACCTACGGACTGGGGCCTGATAGGCGGAACATATAAGTCAAATGAGACTGAAGAACAGAGATGTATTTCAGCGCATGTTGCCTACAATCTTTCGTATCCGGAGAAATCTGTTTTACTTCTGGTCCCCCTGGCGGGGAAGGCCGGCGGATACGCCGGGTCTGACAAAACTAAACACAAGGAGGTTTTTGCGGATCGCGATGATGCCGATTACCAGGCAATTTTACAGGGAATATATAGAGCCAGGGAAGCCCTGGCAGCAAACAAGCGGTTTGAAATGACTGACTTCAGACCAAACGAACACTACGTCCGCGAAATGAAAAGATACGGTGTCCTTCCGCCGGATTTTGACATCTCGCGAAGTGCCGTCGATTCGTATGAAACGGACAGGAAATACTGGGACCTTGTTCTGAAATAATGATCGCACCTAATCCCTTCCGGTCTGTCCTCACGGGTCGGTGATGAAACAGCGTCAGAGGTTAAGAGAATTTCTGGCCGAAGATGCTGGTCTCGGGAAAAGCTGACCCCTCCTGACCCCTAGTCGCGCTGATTTTCGGTGACAGAGTATTTTCTCATGGCCCTGAGGAAGGCAGTTTTCAGTTCTGGTGCGAGTTGTCTCATATGTCTCCCAGTGAAAAGCGAGAAAACTGTATATCATTGCGTTTGTAAGGAACACAAGAAAGCAAATGGATCAAAATACCGAAGAATGAATTGACAATGTGTTCTGTAGGCGTGAAATTACAGAAAACTGTAGAATCACTTGTTGGGCGTCAAGGAGAAGCAATTGGAACTTATCGTAGTTTGCATGGCTGCATTAGCAGCTTCTTCATTAACGCTTTTCTCCGGCTTTGGGCTTGGTACATTGCTCATGCCGGTAATCGCTATATTTTTCCCGATCGAATTGGCCATAGCAATGACTGCAATGGTGCATCTGGCAAATAATCTTTTCAAAATTGGCTTGCTTGGCAAGAAGGCCGACTTCGCGGTTCTTGTCAAATTCGGGCTGCCTGCTGTGTTGGCGGCATTTGTTGGTGCCACGCTATTATTTTGGCTCGGAGAATTTGAGCCTCTTTACGAATATGGTGCATTCGGGAGAGAAATCCAGGTATCCGCACTTAAATTCGTTATCGGGCTGCTCATTATTCTCTTCGTAGTCTTAGAACTCTCGCCTGCCTTCTCAAAAATTGCACTAGATCGAAAATGGCTACCCATTGGCGGTGTAATCAGCGGTTTTTTTGGCGGTTTGTCTGGGCATCAAGGTGCTTTCCGCAGCATGTTCCTTATCAAAGCTGGCTTGGAAAAAGAGTCTTTCGTCGCAACTGGGGTAGTGCTTGCAGTCATGGTTGATTTGTCTCGCATGGTTGTATATGGCGCAGATATTTCATTCCGCAACGAAGTCGTAAATTGGCCTATGGTTATCGCTGCCTGTGCAGCCGCATTCGCCGGGGCATTTATTGGCACTAAAATCCTAAAAAAGGTAACCCTTCGCACAGTGCAAATTATCGTATCAGCATTATTGGTTGTGGTTGCAGTCGGGCTTACTGCGGGTTTGCTATAAACGCCCAACACCGTTCCAGCGGACTCCGCAAAAGCTACGCTTTTGCTCTGCCGCTGAACTCGAACGATTAGCCTTTGCTAAAAGAATATGAGAATACGACTTTTAGGTATCTATCTGTGTCTTCTTGCTGTAGCACAGTTTGCATTCTATGGCCTTGCGGGTATTAACCCACACGAACACAGTGGTTACTTCTTATATTTCAATCCACGATTTGGATTACTCTTTCTCGAAGAAAGCATTAAAGCCGGAAGCTTTCCCAGCTTTCTGTCCTGGACATCAGTAACTATCTTGTTCTGTGTTGGTTCTGTAATGCTCTGGAAACCCGTACTCAAACTGTATCTCATCACAGAAAGCATGATGGGAATACCTAGTATCCTCGCATTCCTCTTCATAATTGTTGTTAATATAAAAACCACCGATGGTTTCTCGATAGGAGAATTACCGAAGCCCGTACTTACCTTCGTTCTTTTTAGTGGCCCTCCTTTCTTATGGGCATTATTACTAAAAAACAAACAAAAAACAGAAATAAGCGGCTAACCATTTTTTCCCTTTCGGCCAAAAAACATTGACCAGTCATAGCGTTATACATACACTGTACATATGAATGATATTGTATTCGAGTAGGATGAGAACAAGAACAAAGAGAACGTCAGAAAGCACAAGGTCTCTTTCGAGGAAGCGCAGACTGTTTTTCTTGACGAGAATGCCATTCGTTTCTTCGATCCAGATCATTCACAGGATGAAGACAGATTCATTATACTCGGCATGAGTTACAGACTTCGCGTGATCGTTGTTTGCCACTGTTATCGAAAGGATGACACAGTAATTCGGATTATTTCTGCACGAAAAGCAGACAAACATGAAGCAGAAGATTATTGGAGGTAAAACTATGAGAAAACATTATGATTTCTCGAAGATGCAAGGAGAACGCAATCCCTACATCTCAAAACTTAAGCAACCCATCA